>ENA-OFCE01000859-OFCE01000859.1-metagenomes-genome-assembly--contig:-NODE-859-length-17752-cov-2.883427_pt1 | contig 17752 bp, 15 predicted proteins | sample MGYA00153388_OFCE01 | MGnify analysis MGYA00153388
AAAAGCAATAAGAAATCTTTTTGCCCAGTATTGTTTCACAATTGTTTTCCTCCTGTTGCTTAGTGGATATATTTTGAAGTCCTACGGTATTAAGTATAATATAAAATGTAAAAATATTCCATAAAAGAATAAAACAACCAAATGTAGGTGCAAATATTACTAAATTGTTGTAGTATTATTCAGCTTTAGGGGAAAAAATTTACAACCTAATTTGATAATGTGTATGGTGGTAGGATGTGATTTGCAACTTTTGCTGTGGCTATTTTGTTTTTATCGGGTTATTGATATAATATAGAAAATTATGGTAATTTTTATTCGTCTGCCTATTCGATATATTGCTATAGTTACAATTAGTACTATAGGCTGGCTTATCATTGAGGTGAAAAAGGAGTAAGTGTATAATGTTTGATTTGCATAGTCATATATTGCCAGCGATTGATGACGGCTCGAAAGATATGCGGATGTCCTTAGCAATGTTGCAAACAGCGGCTGAAAATGGTACAAAAGGAATTGTTGCGACTCCTCATGTTATAGAAGGGAAATGGTTGCCAACTTGGGATAGAGTCCTTGCTGAATGTTATATGCTGCAAGAGATGGCTCAAGCAGCAGGGATTAACATACCTATATTCCCTGGGGGTGAGGTTGCCATACATCTTGATATTCTAAATCTGTTAAAAGGACCTGGTGCTTATTGTATCAATAGTGGGCGGTATATGTTGGTGGAATTGCCTGCTGCTCACATTCCAAGTTTTACAGATGATTTTTTCTTTACCCTGCAGGCTAGGGGCATAACACCAATTTTAGCTCATCCGGAGCGCCATCCGGATCTTGGGAAGAATCCAGAGATTCTTGTAAAATGGATTAATAAAGGTGTGCTGACCCAAGTAAATGGGACAAGCATTACTGGTCGTATGGGGGAGCGTATAATGGCCACCGCTGAACTATTTCTGGTGAATAAGATGGTCCATGTTCTTGGTTCTGATGCCCATCATGTACATAATCGTAATACCAATTTGACATCAGCGGTGGAAAGAATGACTCAGTTGATAGGACCAAAGGCGACTCAGGACATTCTAGTAGTAAATCCAGATAATATCCTCTTGAGTCGAGAAGTGGATATGCCTGAAGTTGGTGTAATCAAAAGAATTGAAAAAAACAGGGGCATTATGAAATGGATAGCTGGATTATGGACATAGAGTAAAGAGGCCGCCTCCCCCAAAGTATAGTGAATCCAAAAATATGACGATTTGTTAAATTTTAACAAATCGTCATATTTTTGTCACAATTTTATAGTAATCTAAAACCAGAAAATCAAATAAATTACAAATTTGGAAATAATATTTATGATGGGAAGTGTTAAAAAACTAAGAAGCTAAATCTAAGATGCAACATATATTGATAAGGTAGTTTGTATTTTTAGATTAGGTGGATGACATAAAAAAAAGTAATATTTTACTTTTATAGGAATAATATGGATATTATACGGACATATAATTTATATGAAGTGCCATGGAGGATGATATTGTGAATAAACAGCTAGCGCGAATTGCAGAGTTAAAACAGCTAATTATATCTGCTGGTTATCATCCTGCTCAGCTTAACGACATTACCAGAGAAGTCATTGGGACCACTCATTTAGAGGCTCTTACTCATGAACAGAGTTGTGAATTAATCAAAACATTAGAATACTATTGTGATTTTGCTAAGAGGTGCCAAAAAAGCAAATTGTAGAAGGTGGGATTGGAGACCTCTAAAGAGGTCTTTTTACCTTTCTTGGTACTTGAACAGAATATTATGACAATTGTATTTATACAGATGAATGAGTTTTTGATAAAACATAAAACAGTACGTAGGAGGTTTTTTAGTGAAGTATGTTATTCATATTGTTGTTATAACTGTATTTGTAGTAAGTATGGCTATGCATGTTGTTTGGGCAGAAGAATATCGCCTTGGTCCAGGTGACATTCTTACTTTTGGAGTATGGGGTTATGAAGACTTACAGGTTAAAGAACTTGTGATCAGACCTGATGGAAAAGTTGCTTTTCCTATTGTTGGAGAAATGAATGTGCTGGGAAATTCTACAGGTCAATTGACGGAACTACTCACTGAAGGTCTCAGTCATTATATCAATGATCCTAAAGTAACCGTGAATATTATTAAATTTCGCACAACCCGGGTCTATGTACTGGGTGAGGTAGTTAAACCGGGGATGTATGAACTGGAGAAACAGCATAACTTGCTTGATGCCCTTGGTGCAGCGGGAAGTTATACCCGAAATGCAGCCAAGAAAAAAGTCTATATTATTCGTAAAGAGCAGACAAGTACCCCGATAAAGGTGAATTTGATGAACATATGGGAAAAAGGTGATATGACGCAAAATTATGCACTGGGTGATGGAGACGTGGTATATCTTTCCGACAATGGTAGGATTAATTTTGCCACAGATATTCTTCCACTCGTCACAGGAGGCTATTATGTGACACATATGTAAACAATTATTTTGTTAATAATCTTCTTGGAGGGAAAAGAGTGGAAGAAACAACAATCGATTTAAAAGAAATCATAAAAACCATTAAAAAACGCTGCATTTTAATTAGAAATGTATTTGCAGTGATGGTTATAGCTGCAGTGGTAGTGAGTTTTCTCATTCCCCCTACCTATGAAGCAGAAACAACGTTGCGTGTGAAACAGCCCAAAGGGCTTGCTGATTCCCTACTGGCTGACCTGCCCATAGGGAGCAGCGGTGACACCAAGCAATTAATGAACACCTATGCTGAAATTATAAAAAGCCGAACGGTAGTAGAAGCAGTAATTGTTAAGACGCAAGCTGACAAAGAAGAAGTGCCTGATTATGGAGAGATGCTTAAACGTATTACGACTCTGCCTGTAAAGGATAGTGAGCTGTTAAAAATAAAGGTAACGGCAAAATCGGCAGAAGAAGCACAGCTTGCTGCCAATACACTGGTTGATACATTTACGGAAAGAATGACCCTGCTGGTACGTTCTGAACACTCAGAAGTGCGTAAGTTTATTGGCGAGCGAATGGTGGAATCAAAGAAAGAGCTGGAAAAGGCAGAAAACCGATTACAAAAATATAAAACGGATGAGAATATTGCAGCCCCTACAGAAGAAACAAAAGCTATCGTGGAGAGACTTTCCTCTATTAGCAAGCTCTCAGCAGAAAACACGGTAGCACTGGCAGCGGCACAGGCTAAAGTTAGCAGCGTAAATAAGGAATTAGCAGAGGAAAAACCAGGTTTTGTCGCTGATAGTCCGCTTATTCAGCAATACAAAGGAAAATTAGCGGATTTAGAAGTCCAATTGGTGACATTGTCTCAGAATTTTACGGAAAAGCATCCTCAGGTAATGTCTACCCGTGCTGCCATTATAGAGACAAAGGCTAAACTGAATATGGAATCAGCTCGTGTGCTGAATGCAGAAGCCCCCTCCATGAATCCTATACATTTGGGACTGTTACAAGGAAAGATAGGAGCAGAAGCCGATATTGCTGCTGCTAGTGCACAAAAGGAAGCCATTGGCAAAATAGTAGCAGACAGCGAAAAAGAACTGAATAAGCTGCCTGCCAAAGAACAGGGACTGGTGCGTGTGATGCGTGATGCTACAGTCGCACAAGAAATATATGTCATGTTAGCAAAACGCCATGAAGAAGCCCGGATAAGCGAAGTCATGCAGCCTACCGATGTGCAGGTCATTGACGTGGCGGCCATACCAGTTAAACCGATTAGTCCCAAAAAGACATTCAATGTGATTGTCGCTGCGGCACTTGGTTTATTTATCGGTCTAGGACTAGCCTTTATGTCAGAATATATGAATAGAACGGTGAAAAGTGTTGAGGATGTTAGGGAGTATCTTGATCTTTCTGTGTTAGGGAGCATCCCTCATTTTGATAGCGAAACGAAATTGACAGTGAATTCTGGTATGTGGGCGAACTTAAAACATCTAATAATCACTAAGAGCAAAAAGGGTGAATCATGATGGATATTGATAAATATAAACTTATTGTACATGAACAGGCCAAATCCTCCATTTCCGAGGCATACCGTACCTTAAGAACGAATATTCAGTTTTCTAAAACCGATGGTCAACTACAAACGATCTTGTTCACCAGTTCTGGGCCAGGTGAAGGAAAATCAACTACTTTGGCTAATACGGCAGTAGCTTTGGCTCAGTCTGGCAAGCAGGTTATTATAATGGATTGCGATCTTCGGAAACCAGTTCTGCATAAAATATTTGATAAGAAAAATTGTGGCATTACAAATATTTTAGTCGAGGAATTTCGTGCTGAAGATTTGATCCAGGAGACAGAGGTGGAGAATCTCAGAATATTGACCAGTGGACCAATTCCACCTAATCCCTCAGAATTACTGGGGTCTAATAAAATGCAGGGATTATTCAATTATCTCAAAGAACAGGCAGATTATTTACTGATTGACGCACCACCGGTAATTGCTGTTACAGATGCCTGTGTATTAGCTTCAAGGGTTGATGGTATTGCTTTAGTTGTCAATGCCGGTACCGTTCGCCCCGAAATGGCCCAAAAGGCAAAAGATTTGCTGTTAAAAGCTAACGGACATCTGTTAGGAGTCATTTTGAATCGTGTGGAGATTGAGGAAGAGTATGCTAATTACTACTATTACTATGGCAATGGTGTTACTAAAATAGCAAAGTAGGAATAAGGTTATCGTGTAATAATTTGAAACTGAGGTGATTTTGTGCAAAGTCGATTTCCTATGCTGGGAAAGTTAATATTATTAATGGGTGATATGGGGCTATTGGTATTGGCAACTTATTTAGCAGTTGCTATGGTTTTTTATGACCGTATATCGCAAATGGATTTGCCTATGTATTTCAATATGACTCTCATCATGATTGTTATTGCAAGTGTTTTATTCAATATAAACGGACTTTTTACACTGTCCCGTAAAAAGTTCAGCGAACTGTTATTAAGTCTGGGAGTGGCACTGCTTAATTTATTAGTTGTTATGATGGCGATCAGTTTTTTCTTAAGAGAGTTTGGTTATTCGCGCAGTGTGTTGATTATTACAATGATGCTGCAGTTTGTGATGCTGGCAGTATGGAAATATATTTTTTGGCAGGCAGAGCGGGCTTTGAATACACCTAAAAATACGCTATTGATTGGCAACCCAATGGAGTGTGTAAGGGTCATTGCCCGCCTGCAATCTCAGCCACAGCTAAACTATCATGTTCGTTATGTTTGTACGGATTGTGAGAGTGAGACTTGGAAAAATGTAAAAGAAGACATTGATTTAATGATTGTTTGTGCTGAATTAAGTTTGAAGGATAAGGCACAAATTGTGCATTATTGCCATACCAATGGCAAACAGGTCTTTCTAATTCCCAACATGTACGAAATCTTTTGCAGCGGCGCAGAACTGGATAAGATTGACGATATTCCTGTATTTCATCCCTGCTATCTAAAGCCGGCATTAGAGCAGCGTACTTTAAAACGAATTCTTGATATAGCAGTGTCGGGAGCGGTTTTATTTTTTCTATGGCCCATACTCATGCTCGTTGCTATTGCTGTAAAATTGGATAGTCCAGGACCCATATTATACAGCCAAGTGCGGACAGGGCTTGATGAGCAAGAATTTAAAGTGTATAAGTTTCGCAGCATGCGTGTAGATGCGGAAAGTGCTACTGGTCCCGTACTAGCAGGAGAAAATGATCCACGAATTACAAGATTGGGAAAATTCTTGCGTGCTGCCCGTCTTGATGAGCTGCCACAGCTTTTTAATGTGCTGATAGGTGATATGAGCATTGTAGGACCCCGTCCGGAACGTCCATTTTTTGTGAAACAATACAAGGCAGAGATACCTGAATATCTATATCGCCACAATGTCAAACCAGGAATTACAGGTTTGGCCCAGGTGTATGGCAAGTATAATACCACACCGTATAATAAGCTGATTTATGATTTGATTTATATACAAAAATGCAATGTCCTGACGGATTTGGTTATTATGCTGCAGACCCTAAGGGTACTTGTGTCCAAGAGTAGTACTGAAGGGGTTGGGAGCAGCCATAGAAAGACTGATTTGTCCAGGTATGAAATCGATCAAGTTGGCTGATTTGGTAACCGGAGGAGAAAAATTATGAAATTAGCATTCGTATGCAGCAATTATGGCTCAATACAAGACGGCATAGGCCATTATTGCAGCAAAATAGTAGCAAAAGTCAAAGAGATATATCCAGCATTTACAGTAGAGGTGTTTACTGGGAATACAGTAGGGCGGGGCAAAACCAGTCTTATCATTTCTCTAACAATGACTGCAGCATTATTTCGTACTGGGATTAGCGTAATTTCAGGTCGTACCAATTGTGTTATTATTGAGTACCCTTTTTATGAATGGAATCCAATTGTTTTGATTGCAATCTGGTTTAATAAAGTTGCTCTTTGGCTATGCAGCGGAAAACTGATCATTTCTTTGCACGAGTATAAGCGCGCAAATTTCTTAAGGCAGTGCATGATTCGGCATATAGTATCCATTAGTGACATCATTTTTGCAACGGAACCCCAGGACATCGCTGGTTTGGTACATCATAAGAAAATAGTATATCAGCGTTATATTCCGAGTAATATTGAGCCTGTGGTTAAGTCCTTCGAGCAGCGTTTTAAGCCTAATAGTTTCTGCTATTTTGGGCTAATATCCAAGGCTAAAGCTTTTGAAGAAATGCTTAAAGGCTGGAAGAAATTTAACTCTAAAAGGATTTACGAGCTGCATGTGTGCACGAGTTCTGATTATGTGTATCTTATAGAAGATATGATTAAGTATAATGTCTCAGTACACTTAAAATGTAATGAAAGGGAAGTATCCGATATATTGTCTATGTGCGAATTTGGAATACTGCCAATCATGCCTTTTGTAAGCACCAATAATGCAACTTTGAAGGCAATGTTACTACATGGTTGCATTCCAATTGGCAAAATAGATCCTAGATGTGATGATTTTGCAAAACTATTTATAGAAATGGAAAGCTATCATCCTGATGAATTTGCGCTGGCTATTACGAAAGCGGTTTCACTGCCCCATCAAGTAAAGGAAGATTTACGAGTCCAGGGGACTGCTTATGCGAAGAATTTTACCCTCGAAAAGACTTGTCAAAAAATCATTGAGAATATTTCTGAGGTGTGTTATGAAAATTCTGCAAGTAAATAAACTGTTTTATCCCCATGTAGGGGGTGTGGAAAAAGTGGCTTTAGACTTATGTGAGCAATTATCAGGTGAGGTAGAGATGAATGTCCTGATAGCAAATAATTCTTTTGGCAGGAAAAATGAAACCATAGCCGGTGCTCATATTGAAAGAGTTCCGAGTGTAGGAACTCTGCTATCTATGCCGATTGCCCCGCTTTTTCCTTATCATATTGGAAAGTATAGCACAGTGGATGTAATGCATTTTCACTTCCCTTTCCCCTTAGGGGAAATTTCATATCTGATGAATCGCTGGCACATAAAGGCTCGTACGGTGGTTACTTGGCATTGTGATATAGTAAGGCAGAAAAAAATATTAAAAATATATACTCCCTTGTTACATAAATTCCTTCAAAATATGGACTGTATCGTTACTACATCGCCTAATATGATTGAACACTCCGAATTTCTTCAGCCATATCGTGATAAATGTAGAGTCATACCGTTGGGAATTAACCCTAATCAGTTTGAACCTAATAAGCAAGTACTGGCGGATGCAGCTAAATTGAGAAATCGGTATAAGCGTCCAATCCTATTTTTTATGGGTAGGCTCGTTAACTACAAAGGATTATCCTACCTTATTGACGCTATGCAAGATATACATGCGGATTTGCTAATTGGGGGATCTGGAAAACTTCGTTTGGAGCTGGAGCAGCAGGTTCAAGACCGGGGGCTTCAAGATCGGATACATTTTACAGGCTTTATAAGTGATGAAGAGTTACCAGCATACTATCATGCATCCGATGTATTTGTGCTTCCTTCTATTGACCCTAGTGAAGCATTTGGGATTGTACAGCTTGAGGCACAAGTGTGCGGCGTTCCTGTTGTTTCAACCAATCTAAATACAGGTGTGCCATATGCCAATCTTCATGGCGTTACAGGGATCGTTGTAAATCCGGGAAATTCCAGAGAGTTGGCACAAGCTATCAATAGTCTTCTTAATAATGATAAAAGACGAAAAAAGTTAGGTGTTCAAGCTCGTGAACGTGTAAAGTCTGAGTTTACAGTGCAAGGTATGGGAAAGGCGTATTTGGAACTATACAAACAGCTTTGCAAAAATAAATATTGTGTCAATGGGGGTATGAAAAATGAATATTCGTGTTAGCCATATTTCCAATACCTATAACAATGGCAGTTTTATGATGGCTATTAATCTACTATATCATCTGGCAGCAAAGATACCTGCTGATACTGTATTTTATACAGATGCGCCGAAAGATAACAATATGGTGCGATTGCGCTCTGCGCTGCCAAACGTGAATGTAGTTGGTCGAGAATGTGATGATAAACTTTTCGCGAACCCCAATCATGGGTTAAAGCCGATACGCATGGTGAAATTGTATATGAATAAGCTTTACCAAATCGTTAAGGATAAAGCCAATATGCATATTGTTTTAGGCGGGGACGACTTATCAGAGTATTATGGTACAAGCTACTTAGTGTATGGCTTGCTAAGTATTTATCTCTATTCACTAAAAATGCCGGTATATTTGGTTGGTCAAACAGTAGGGCCATTTACTGGCTGGCGCAAATATATTGCAAATTTCGTATTAAAGCGCTGCCATATTTATACTCGCGAAACATTAAATTGCAATTATTTGAGAGAAGAACTAGGGCTAAGCACTGTTCAGGAATCGAGGGATCTTGCATTTCTTGCATTACCTGGGCAGAATGATCTTGCGCTAAAACAAAATGTATTAAGTCGTTACGGATTACAGGAAGAACAATATATAACAATTGTACCTTCGGGCTTGTATACTCATTACTGCAAGGAGCAAGCAGCATATGTTCGAAATTTTGTAAACGTCATCCGCAAACTAAAAACAGGAAAAGTCCATGATTCTTATAAAATTGTTTTGCTGCCCCACGTTATTCATACGGAATCGGATGATCGATTCATCATTTCTGAAATAATAAAGTTGCTTGATAAAGAGAAAGACATTGTTACGATTTTCGATGAATTAATGCCCAAGGAACTCAGGATGATACTGGGGAATGGATATTTTACAATAACTGGACGTATGCATGCGGCTGTCTCTACTTTTCAAATGGGAAGACCCGCAATCAGTCTTGCTTATAGCGTAAAGTATAAAGGCGTTATTGCAAGCGGACTGGATATGGATGATCTTGTGATAGATTGCAGTGATTCTAGCAGGTGGGAGTCAGATTTAGTCACAGAAGACATAATGACTTGTATTGATCTTATCGATACGGATTATATAACGATGAGAAAAAAAATAGTCTCAAAAGTTTCTGAATCAAAAGAGCTTGCTGAAAAGCAAATATCGGCGATTCATGAAAGACTAATTTCTCCAACAAGTCTGTATCCAAAGGTGTATGTCGATGAGTGTTAAGGTAAGTATCATTGTTCCTGTATTTAATGCGGAAAAATATCTTGATCACTGTTTAGAATCGCTTAGCTCCCAGACTCTTGATGAAATTGAAATATTGGTGATTGATGATGGAAGTACAGATCAAAGTGTGGCAAGAATTTCCCAGTATTCCCAAAGAGACTCACGAATTAAGTTGATTTGCAAAACCAATTCCGGAGTAAGCGATACGCGTAATGTGGGCCTTGCAGAGGCAAAGGGGCAATACATTGGATTTGTGGATGCCGATGATTGGGTTGACCCAAAGACGTACGAAATGATGTACCAGCAGGCAATCGCTCTAAACGTTGATATCGTAAGATGCGGTTTAACGTTGAATCGGGAAGACGGTAGTCTAATCGAAGAAATTACACTGCCATATGGCCAAGATATACCTTATATAAATGATGAGGTATGGAGTAAATTTATTAGAATGCTGATCGGGACATCGTTCACGGAGGTAAATCTTAGGTATGATAAATCTCTTGCCGGATATTCGTGTGTACATCTGTATGATCGGAAGTTTCTTACTGCATACCATATAAAGTTTGATACCCAGTTGAAAGTGTATGAAGATCTACTTTTCAACCTTACTGCATATAGTCATGCAAAAGCCGTTGGAATTGTTAATGAAGCATGCTACCATTATCGACAGACTTTTTTGTCGGCGTGCAATCGGTATAAGCCTGACTTAGAGCATACCCAAGACTTGATGGTTCAGCATATCATGAGATTTATTAAAGAGAACCAATTAGATGAAGAGTATACCCGGGCGCTAAACTATCGGATCTTTTTTGATACACTTTGGGCGTTATCCAATATCTTCAGCCGCTATAATCTTGAGTCATGGAAGGCAAAGAGTAAACGTGTCAAAATTTTGTTTTCTAAAGAATATGTACGCAACTCATTTTTTAGTCTGAAATCTACAGGACTGTCATTTTCAAAGCGCCTCCTGCACCTAATGATTAAAAGTCGACTGTATTCGTTACTTTCCATACTTTATTTTGCCAAAGGGAAGATGGGCGTTAGGAGTGTGTGTAAAAATGGATAGTAAACCTAAAATTCTTGTTCTTGCACAAACCAATATCATTAGCGGCGCCGAAACGGTTATGGGTGAGTATATTGCGAATAATCGTGATGTAGAGGTAATGGTTTACACGAATACATTATCTTCGGTTCGACGATATTTTGAAGAACTGTTAGGTTCTGCGTCAGTATTATCAGCCGGGTCCATGCGATCCTATCTGGTTAAGAAGAATCCCCTGCTTTTACCTTTATACCTTTGGAATCTTATGTTAAATGTATGGCGTGCAATTAACATAGCTAATAGGAATGGTATAAACGTAATCTATGGAAATAACAGTACGGATCTAGGGACGCTATGCTTCATAAAGCTGCTCAAAGGCCAAAAATTCCGTGTAATCGCTCACTGCCATGACATGCTTACCATGAAGACGCTTCCCGGAATGTATCTAAAAATATTTTCCAGGCTGCTGGATGTGGTACTTGTTCCGTCCCAGGCTACCAAGAGCCGTTTAGAATTATTATGTCACAGGAATTGTGATATTAGAGTCATTTATAATGGTCTTTCCTTAAAAACGGCAATGTGTGATACCGAAGGCAGATCGAGTGGCGTTGTACAGGCTGAATCCCAAGAGAATAAAAAAGTAATCGGCTTTGTGGGCACGATCTGCCATCGTAAGAGACCTGACATTTTTTTAGATATCATTCGTGAGTTATTGCTGTTGCGCAATAATATTGCCGGCGTTATGATCGGAAAAGTAATTGAAGACGACGTAGGTGCAGAAGTTGAAAAGCGTATTCAGGAAGAGGCATTGCCTGTTCGTTTTTTAGGAGAGGTGCCTCATGATGAATTACTATCTTTGTATCAGCGCTTTGATTTACTGGTTCTTACAAGTGATAGAGATCCTCTTCCTACAGTGCTGATAGAGGCAATGTCCCAAGGCTGTATCGTTTTTGCGCGAGATGTTGATGGCGTTAATGAGATAATTGTGGATGGCAAAAGTGGCTATATATTTGACTATGAGTACAACGTGCAGGAAATTGTTTCGCGGATCTGCCAGATCATTGATAGCAATGAACTTCGTAATTACGTTAGTGAGCGTGCTAAAGAAGTCGTTGCCAATCAATTCTGTATAGAACGTAAGATAAATGAAGTAAATCAAATCATTCGTGAAGTCAGAGGCGAGACTAACGCTAAATGCGGGGTTAATTAACATGAAAAAGCAAAGTGTAAATAATACCCTATGGTTTTTATTGGGATTTTTAGTTTTCTTCAATTTTTATATTGTGATGATTCCCATCGCAAAGCCACCTCGGGTGACGGATATCATCGGGTGCCTCTTTATCGTATTGATGTTCTTACGACTGAATACAATTATGAAAATGAAATTTCACATCTTTGATTTTCTATATCTTGTTGCCATGAGCTTATGGTTATTGAAAGACATAATCATTACTGGACCAGGTAGCTTAATTATAACATTTCGGTGGATTATGGCATTTATGGTAGGGTTAGTTATTGCTCGATTACCGCCTCAATCAACGTGTCGATATAAGGTACTGGTTGGTATGATTTTCGGTGCCGCCGCGAATATTGTAGTTATTATTCTGCAAATCTGTGGTTATTTTGATTCTATGGTCGCCCTTGGATTTGGTTCGAAAGATTCTTGGTACGCTAACATTGGCAGTTCAATTCGATATGCAGGTTTATTTGAATACCCAAATGCGTTAGCTCTTGTTACTAGTATCAGTCTGCCATTATCACTAGGACTGGTACAAGAGTTCCGCAAGCCATTCTGGGTGGTTATTGCCGGGTTTTGTATAACGGCATTAGGATGCGGACTTACGTATACTCGCGCCCCGTTTATTGTTTCGTGCCTATTAATGTTAATTTGGCTGCTGAATGGGCAGAAGAAGCAAACCATTCGAAAAGTACTGGTTGTTTGTGCTATCATGTCCATCGTTTTACTCTTTGGTATGCCCGGTGGAGAGGATAGATGGTCTGATACTGCATATATGGAAAACAATAAAGATGATAGGCTAGCGTCAAATATGGATGGTTTAGGGTTATTAATCAACAATTCATTTGGTTTAGGTGCTCTATTTAAGGATCAAGTTAGTTTTGCTGTGCATAATGCATATTTACAGCTTGGTTTAATGGCAGGGATCCCTTTTCTAGGCTTTACGATGATTCAAATCTTTCGGGCTATTCAAAAATCCATTTCTTTAAAAAGAAGCGAACTATGGGTTGCGTTGACTCTTGCCTTAAACTTTTTCTTTGAAGAGCATCTAACAAATCCTACCATTGTTATCTTGTTAATGTGGATCATTTTTGCTCCAAAATCTCTAGTTGATCATGAAATTGGTACTTTGGACAAGAGTAAAACAATAGGGATGCCTCCCGTTAGATAAGGGTAACGGCTGTATCAGGATTTTAAAAAGGCTGCAGGTGAAAAAGCCAAAGAAATAAATAAGAAAAGTAGGGTATTATTTTGAAAGTGAATCAACTTAAGGCTGGGGTATTGCTGTCCTATGTTTCGATATTCATGACCATTATGATTACACTTCTTTATACTCCCATAATGCTCAGAATCCTAGGTCAGTCTGAATATGGGTTGTACTCACTTATCGGTTCAGTGGTGGGGTATCTTAGCATACTAGATCTAGGTCTTGGTAGTGCCATAGTGAGGTATACGGCTCGCAACAGAGCACTAGGGGATAAAGAGGCGGAGTCAAACCTGAATGGGATGTTTTTGGTTCTGTATAGTTTTATTGGGCTTTTAACTGTTGTTGTCGGTGCAGTATTGTACTTTCATATCGATGCTATGTTTGGTGCCACTCTGACAGTCGCAGAAATGGAAAAAGCTAAAATTATGATGATGCTATTGATTTTTAATTTTGCCGTGTCATTCCCTTTAGGAGTTTTTGGCTCTATCATGCAAGCCCATGAGAGATTTGTATTTATTCGGCTGATTGGAATTCTTCGTTCCATATTAAACCCCTGTTTCATGCTGCCATTGTTATTTTGGGGCTATGGGTCAGTTGCTATGGTCGTGGTAAATACAGTATTAAATATTGGCTGTCTGCTAATCAATGTTGTTTATTGTTTTAGAGTTTTAAATACAACGATCTATTTTAAAAGCTTTGATGTGACTTTGCTTAAGGAAATAGCTGGTTATTCTTTCTTTATATTTTTGAATGTTATTGTGGATAAGGTTTATTGGAGTACAGGTCAGTTTATTTTGGGTATCGTATCAGGCACGGTGATGGTTGCGGTTTATGCAGTAGCTATGCAGTTAAACAACATGTACATTCTGTTTTCTAATTCTGTAAGTGGAGTGCTGCTGCCTAGAATTACTATGATGGTAGCCAACCATGCCAGCAATGATGAGTTATCCCAAATGATGATTAAAATAGGCAGAGTGCAGTATGTGATCATGGTCTATATCTTAAGCGGATTCGTACTGTTCGGGCAGAGCTTCATAAGCCTGTGGGCAGGTTCAAATTACAGTGATGCTTATTATATTCTTCTAGTGGTAATAATACCTATCACTATTCCGCTGATTCAAAATGTGGGTATTACTATTTTGCAGGCTAAGAACAGAAATGCCTTCCGATCCGTTGTCTATCTTTCGATTGCAGTTCTTAATGTGCTAGTCAGTATTCCATTGGCAAAAGTATGGGGGGGGATCGGTTGTGCCGTAGCTACAGGTGTATCATTACTGATCGGCAATGTGATTATTATTAACATTTATTATTACCGACAGATAGGACTTAACATACCGCTATTTTGGAAGAACATTGCTGGGATGTCGCTGCCGGTAGTGATGTCTTTACTATGCGGGTATGGAATCAATCATTTTATCGTGCAAAATAGTTTATTACTTTTAGCTGGTAAAATAGTGCTATTTTCCATCGTTTATATCATTTTAATGTGGCTGTTAGGACTCAACCGATATGAAAAAGATTTATTTTTGTCGCCAGTAAAAAAATTTTTTATTAAATGGGAAGCCAGTAGGGGTGTATTTTATGATTAACATAATCGATAAACCCAATTGTTGTGGTTGCCATGCCTGTTATAATCGTTGCCCGCAAAAGTGCATCAGTATGCAGTCTGATGATGAGGGTTTCTGGTATCCGGTAGTGGATCGTAAAGAATGTATAGATTGTGGCTTGTGTGAAAAGGTGTGTCCTACTCTAAGTAAGTCTATAGTAGAAAATCATCCTGCGGCATATGCTTGCTTAAATAAGGATGATAAGATCAGACAGCAAAGTTCCTCTGGAGGCGTGTTTACAATTGTAGCGGCAAGCGTGCTTGCTAATCATGGCGTCGTATTTGGGGCAGGATTTGACAGGGATTTTAATGTACTTCATAGCTCGGTGGATAACCTGGATGGTCTCAGTAATCTTCGAGGGTCAAAATATGTACAGAGCTCCATAGGTGATACCTATGAGCAGGCAAAGGATTTTTTAAAACAAGGACGACAGGTATTATTCTCTGGTACTCCCTGTCAGATTGCTGGGCTTAAATCATATCTTGGCAAGGACTATGAAGGGCTGATTTGCCTGGATATTATATGTCATGGAGTTCCCTCGCCTTTAGTTTGGAAACAGTATCGCAGCAAGCTGAAAAACAATAATGAGTTGAAGTCTATTAGTTTCAGGGATAAGACCTTCGGCTGGAAACGGTTTAGCTTGAGACTTACTTATAAGAACGATGATGAGTATACAAAAGACCTGAATTCGGATGAATTTATGCAAGGCTTTCTTAAGAACGTATATCTGCGTCCATCTTGCTATCATTGCAGCTTCAAAACACTTGCACGCCAGAGTGATATAACATTGGCTGATTTTTGGGGAATAGAAAACATTCTTCCCAGTCTGGATGATGATAAGGGTACGTCTCTTATTCTCGTAAACTCCGATAAAGGAAAGGAAATATTTCTAGCCGCAGCAGCTAAAATGGAATATAAAAAGATTGATATAGATCAGGCTATCGTGTATAACTCAGCGGCGATAAAATCGGTTGCTTATAATCCCAAGAGAGACAAATTCTTTCGGGATTTGCCGGAAACGGCAGATATTATTCAACTGATAGCTAAGTATACGAAAGTTAGTTTTCCAAGAAAAGTGTATAGGAAAGTGAGACTGCTGCTTTCAAGGATAAAGAGGAAGATTCTTTATTTGTGGATGGAACAGACAAAGTCCAAGGGGCAAAGCATTAAACAGTGATGTATCTTTGGAATATTTTTAGCATTATATGACTAAAGCTGAATGTAATTGAAGATGGGAGTGTTAGTTTATGAATATCTTAGTTACTGGAGGAGCTGGATTTATTGGCTCTCATGTAGTAGAAAAGTTGTTAATGGAAGAATGTCATGTTGTTGTTATAGATAATTTAAGCACCGGAATTAGAGGCCATGTGCCTGTAGGTGTAAAGTTTATCAAAATGGATATTTGCAGCGAAGAACTGCTAGAGGTATTTGTGAAGGAGCGTTTTGACGCTGTCATTCACTTGGCAGCCCAGACTATGGTGCCTGTATCTCTAAATAAGCCTGATTATGATTGTCTGGTTAATCTATTGGGTACTGTTAATATATTGGAAGCTTGTCGCAAAACGGGTGTGAAAAGAGTGGTGTTTTCATCTACTGCAGCGGTGTATGGTGATGTGGATATCGTGCCTATTGTAGAAAGTGCGGCGACCAGACCTACTTCCTTTTATGGGTTGAGCAAGTTAAGTGTAGAAAAATATTTACAAATGTATCAGCAGATATTTGGTCTAGAATATGTAGTGCTGCGGTATGCCAATGTATATGGTGAACGTCAGGGAGACGGAGGGGAAGGCGGAGTTATTAGTATTTTCACTCGTAAAATTGGTCAAAATGAAGTTTTGAGTGTATATGGTAATGGTGATCAGTCTCGTGATTTTATCTATGCCGGTGATGTGGCGGCAGCGAATTATCAGGCGCTTATGACTTCTCATGTGAATGGTGCATACAATATTAGTACGCAGACCGAGGTTAGTATAAATCAGTTGATTAAAATATTGGGGCAGATAGCAGGCAGAGAAGTGCAAAAACAATATTGTCCAGTACGAGAAGGAGATATATACCGATCAGCGCTTTCGAATCAGGCAGCGCGGGAAAAGCTTGGCTGGCAGTGTGAGATGCTGCTTGCAGATGGTTTAGCTCGAACGTATAGAGATATTAGAAAAGGGGTATGACCTTGAAAATAATAATTCTAGCAGGTGGCGGTGGTACACGGCTATTTCCACTGTCCCGTACTTGTTTTCCCAAGCAATTTATGAAAATTGGCAATGAGCAATCTCTATTAGCTCAGACGGTTATGCGGTTTGCGCCAGTGGCAAAGGCGTCGGATATGGTGATTGTAACCAATCAGGAATATCTTCATTATGTCAAGGCAGAGCTGACGGCTTGTGGAATGGAAAAAACACATATTATATTAGAGCCTGTAGGGCGTAATACGGCTCCTGCTATTGCATTAGCAGCAAGTTATTGTATAGATAAATTAGGTGCGAGTGAAGACGAAGTCATGTTTGTTACGCCTTCAGATCATATAATCCGCCAGAATGATCTTTTTATACAGGCTGTCGGGCAGGCAGAGGAAATGGCTAAACTGGATCATATTGTGACTTTTGGTATTAAACCTGATAAGCCTGAAACTGGATACGGGTATATTGAAGCTGGTGAAGTCTGTGGTCATGGATTTGCAGTACGTTCTTTTAAAGAAAAGCCTGATGAGGTGACAGCCGAGAAGTATTTGGCAGCGGGTTCTTATTATTGGAATTCTGGTATGTTTGGCGTTACTATGGGGCAAATCATGAGAGAATTACGAATGCATCAGCCGGAGATTTATCAATTATCAGCGACGAGTTTTGCAGATACTTTAGCTCAATTTGAAGTTATGCCTAATATTTCGATTGATTATGCGGTGGCTGAGAAGTCTGATAAAGTAATGACAATCCCGTTATTAGCCTATTGGAATGACATTGGCTCATGGGATGCTATTTATGACGTGGTAGAGAAGGATCAGGAGGGGAATGCCGTCAAGGGAGACTGCATCCCTATTGATTGTACGAATACACTAATGTTAGGACGTAGTCGTTTG
>ENA-OFCE01000860-OFCE01000860.1-metagenomes-genome-assembly--contig:-NODE-860-length-17729-cov-3.941609_pt1 | contig 17729 bp, 14 predicted proteins | sample MGYA00153388_OFCE01 | MGnify analysis MGYA00153388
GCGAAAATAGCTGTTCGCGATGCGCAGGTGACTCTTCGCAGATTGATTAAATCTGCGTTTCCCTAGTGTCGTGTCACGCCTGAAATGACGCATCTCGCGCGCCCTCGCTGCGCAGGGCGTCGTTGCAAAGCGTGCATATGCCCCGGCATGAGCTGCGCTTTGCGCCTAGCCCTGCACACCGACGGCGGCACGATATGCTTCCATTTTAATCGTGACACGACACTAGATGTTCGGTAATTTTGTAATCAGCTTTAGCGCTTAAGGTCCGCTTTATATGGGCTAATACCGTAATTAGTTTATAGGTCGATAAATGGTCATTTATAGCCTTTAGCCCCTATAAAACGACCATGTCTATGAAAAGCTGTTTATCGTAATCAACGGCTTTCAAATTTACAATCCGCCCTCAAATCTCGGTGGTGCCTATTGATATTTCCGCCCCCACCGCGCCCGCAAACACGTCCGCGAACCCTCGCGCTGCTGTCCTCGAATTCATGTGGCCGTTTGTGCGCCCGTATTGGCGGCGCGTGGCGTTCGCCATGTTCGGCTTGATACTCGCGGCGGGTGCCGTGCTCACCATCGGTGAGGGATTAAAGCGCGTCATCGACCAAGGCTTTGCGGCGGGTAGCACGAGCGAGCTCGACAACATTTTGCTGATTATGGTGGGCTTGGCGCTCGCGCAGGGCATTGGCGTCTACGTGCGTTACTCAAATATCGCCTGGGTCAACAATCGGGTGGTCAACGACATCCGGCAAAAGATTTATGCGCATCTGCTCACGCTGTCGCCTGCGTTTTTTGAGCAGCAACGCGTGGGCGACGTGCTGTCGCGTTTGTCGAACGATACGCAGGTGCTCGAGGGCGTGGTGACCAGCGCGTTCTCGTTCGCACTACGAAACGCTGTGCTGCTGCTCGGCGGGCTGGTGATGCTCGCGATCACCTCGCCCAAGCTCTTGGTGTACGTGCTGTTTGGCATTCCGATTGTGATTGTTCCGATCATGTTGCTCGGCAAAAAAGTGCGCAAGCTCGCCAAGCTCAGTCAAGACCGTTTGGCCGATGCGATGGCGCGCGGTGATGAGACGATTCACGCCGTGCGGACCGTGCAGGCGTATGCGCGCGAAGGCTTCGAGAGCCAGCGCTTTTCGGATCGCATCAATGAGCTGTTCAGTAACGCCGCCGAACGCGAACGCACCAGCGCGACGCTTGCAGCAGTCGTCATCGTGCTCGCCTTTATGGCCGTCTCGATCATTTTGTGGATCGGCGGGCATGAGGTGTTGGCGGGACGCATGACGGCGGGCCAGCTCTCTGCGTTTGTGTTTTATGCGGTGATGGTTGCTACCGCCACAGGCGCGATTTCAGAAGTCTTCGGACAGTTGAAACGTGCATCGGGAGCGTCCGAACGCATTCGAGAATTGCTCGCCACACCCACCGAAATTGCGGCACCGGCTCATTCGGTGGCACTTCCTTCCGGCAACGAAGCACGCGGCGACATCGTGTTTGACCACGTCACGTTCAGCTACCCCACGCGTCCGCAATCAGAGGCATTGACGGACTTTTCGCTCGCCGTAAAACCGGGTGAAGTCGTCGCCTTAGTCGGCCCGAGCGGCGCGGGCAAGAGCACCGTGTTTCAACTGCTGCTGCGCTTCTACGACCCCAAGGCGGGCCACATTTCCATCGACGGCGTCAACGTGAAATCGGCTGACCTCAACGCCTTGCGCGAACGCTTCGCGCTCGTCTCGCAAGACCCGGTGATCTTCTCGGGCAGCGTGATGGAAAACGTGCGTTACGGCGACTTGAAAGCCAGTGACGCCGACGTGCGCGCCGCCTGTGACGCTGCTCACGTCGCCGAATTTGCCAACGCGTTGCCCAACGGATTGGAGACCGAACTCGGTGAACGCGGCGTGCGCCTATCCGGCGGTCAACGCCAGCGCGTAGCCATCGCCCGCGCCATCCTCGCGGATCGTCCGGTGCTGTTACTCGACGAAGCCACCAGTGCGCTCGATGCCGAAAGCGAAGTGCTGGTCACGGACGCCATAGAACGCCTCGCGCGCAAACACACCACGCTCATCATCGCGCATCGACTATCCACGGTACAAAGCGCCGACCGCATCGTCGTCATCGACGAAGGCCGCGTGATCGCGCAGGGCACGCATGCGGAATTGATGGTGAATTCACCGCTTTATCACCGGTTGGCGTCGCTGCAACTTCAGCGGTAAACGTTCTTCTAGGAGCGGCTACGCCGCGACCTCAGTTTAGGTGACGCAGGTCATGAACTTGACAAAGGTGACCGCCCTGTCACGTTCGTCGCTTCCGTCACCTAAGTCACGTTCTCAACGCCCCACTGCAAAACGCTTGTCGCTGATTCATGGTACGTTACAGACTTCGTGGCGCTGTCACGCCGCCATTTGCGGCGCCGAACATGTCGCCGAGGAGGCAGGAAACCGATGTCGTTAGCGATTTTGGCACTTGATTCCGGCGGTCAGCCGAAGGGCTGGATGACGCCCGAAAATGCAGTTTCTCAGTACGCGCGCGGCGGTGTCGTGTGGTCGTTGGGCCAGGTCATCTTCACCTTTCGTGGCGGTATACAACGCAAAAGCGGCGAACGTAGCGTAATTGAGGTCGCCTCCATCATCGCCTGCGACGGCGAACACAAACACAGCACCTGGAGCCCCGTTTCGGCATTGCCCGGTCGCGACAACCGCCTGCTTTTTTCACGCGACCGTCATCTGTGCGGTTATTGCGGCGACGAATTCGCCGAGTCTGAGCTGACACGCGACCACATCATTCCGCGATCACAAAACGGTAAGGACACGTGGGAAAACTGCGTCACCGCGTGTCGCGATTGCAACCTGAGCAAAGCAGGCCGCACGCCAGAGCAGGCGGGCATTCGTTTGCTCTACGTACCGTATCGCCCCGTAAAAAGCGAGAAGATGATTCTTGCCAACCGCCACATCCTCGCCGACCAGATGGAATATCTGCAAGCGCTCGCGAAGACGCACAAGAAGATGATGCGGACCGCGTAGCGCCGTCATCGTCACTGCGCGCGCCCATCGCTTGTTGGCATTCCGGGACATCGACGCACTTGATCACACTCGTTGAATTGAACTGTTGCAGGCTGCGATTGCCGCGTCGGCATTATGATTCAGATTCTGTCGCATGATTCTTGAGGAGGAAATCACATGCTTACGTCGCAAAAACGCCGTCAATTGATCGTCGCTGCTGGTGCGCTGGGCGCAACCGCAGCCATTCCCCGTTTCGCAAACGCGCAGGCCGCCTGGCCATCGCGACCGGTCACCGTGATCTGCCCTTGGGGCGCGGGCGGTGGCACCGACGCCACGGCGCGCATCGTCGCCAATCTTTTGGAGAAAGACCTCGGCCAACCGTTCAACGTGGTCAACCGCACGGGTGGGTCGGGCGTGGTGGGGCATTCGGCCATCGCGACGGCGCCAGCCGATGGCTATACGCTGGGCATGATTACGGTTGAAATCGCCATGATGCATTGGCAAAAGCTCACCGAACTCAACCCGACCAGCTACACGCCGCTCGCTCTCATGAACGAGGATCCGCCGGGCGTGACCGTCAGCGCGTCGTCACCGCATCAGAACATCAAAGCGCTTGCGGATGCCATCAAGGCTTCAGCGCCGGGCAAGCTCAAGGCATCGGGCACCGGACAGGGCGGCATCTGGCATCTGGCTTTGATCGGCTGGCTTCAGGCGATGGGACTCAAGCCCGATCACGTGGCTTGGGTGCCTTCGAATGGCGCTGGCCCTGCGATGCAGGATTTGGCTGCCAACGGCATCGACATCGTGACCTGTTCGTTACCTGAAGGCCGCGCCATCGTTGAGGCTGGCAAGGCGAGAGCGCTGGCGATCATGGCGACGGAACGCAATCCGGTTTTTCCAAATGTGCCCACACTCAAAGAAGCGGCGGGCGTGGATTATTCGGTCGGCGCGTGGCGTGGCATTGCTGCGCCGAAAGGGCTGCCTGTCGACATTCAGGCCAAGGTTGTTGCGTCACTCAAGAAAGCTTATGACTCGAAGGAGTACAGGGACTTCATGACCAACCGCGGTTTCGGCATCAAGTGGGCGGATCCAGCCGGGTTCACCCAATTCATGACGACAGCGAACGCTGCCATGGGTACCGCGATGAAGGCAGCTGGCCTAGTCAAGTAAACGCTACTGGCCAGACACGCCATGAAAGTTTCCGACCGGGCCACTGGCCTAATGCTGGTCGTGCTCGGAGCGCTCGCGTATTGGGGCGGCTCGAAGCTTCTGCCTGTGCCCGGCCAGCAGGTCGGGCCCGATGTGTTCCCGATGGTGATCGGTGCCGGACTGGCGATTTGCGGCGTTTTCATCATGCTTGGGGTCGGTCGCACCTTCGAGGAAGAACAAGCAATCGTCACGTCCGCGTCGGGCGAGGTCGCCAAAGTTGCCGTCGTCGAGCCCAACAGCGGGTTTGTCGCGGGCTTTCTGGGCGGTGGCTGGAAGGTGCTGCTGCCGCCAGCCGCGCTATTTTTTTATTATTTCGCATCGGAAAAGCTCGGCTTCTGGCTCACCGCGACGGTCATGATCTTCGTGCTGGCCTGGAGTCAGGGGGCAAAGCTCAAATGGGCCGTGATCCTAACGGCTATCGCGCCCATGTGTGTGCATCTCGTGTTCTACAAACTTCTGCGCGTGCCGCTGCCTGGCGGACTGCTGAATTTCCCGTGGGCCTAGCGATCAGTACCGTCCTAAAAAGGCCATCCGCAGAATGAATCACCTGCTCGAAGGCTTGCAGATGGTCATGCAGGTTGAGGTCCTGCTGACCATCCTCTTTGCATCGATTTACGGCCTGATCGTGGGTGCCCTGCCGGGGCTGTCGGCGACGATGGCGACGGCGTTGCTGGTGCCTGTTACCTTTTACATGTCGCCCATCGCCGCGATCTCGGCGATCATCGCAGCGTCTGCGATGGCGATCTTCTCGGGCGACATTCCCGGTTGCCTGCTGCGCATTCCGGGCACGCCTGCCTCGGCCGCCTACACCGACGAAGCCTTCGCGATGACCATGAAGGGGCAGCCCGAACTCGCGCTCGGTATCTGCCTCTGGTTCTCGGCCATCGGCGGCATCATCGGCACCATCTCGCTGATCGCGCTGGCACCCGCGCTTGCCGAGATGGCGTTCCAGTTTTCCACCTTTGAGTACTTCTGGCTCGCGCTGCTCGGGTTGATGTGCGCCACCATGGTCGCGCGCTCCTCGCCCGTGAAGGCAATCGCAGCGATGTTCCTCGGCCTGCTGATCACCTGCGTCGGCATCGAAAACCCGGCGGGCGCACACCGCTTCACCTTCGGCATGCAGGACCTTCTCGGCGGCATCGAGATCATTCCGGTACTGGTCGGCGTGTTCGCAGTGTCGGAGGTCATGCGCGCCTACAAGGCCAATGACGTGCCGGTCATGGCGCCGCGCAAGTTCGGCAGCATCCTTAAAGGCCAGTGGGCGCTCACTAAATCGCATCCAAAACAGCAGGTGCGCGGCAACATTGTTGGCATCATTATCGGCGTGCTGCCGGGCGCAGGTGCCGACATGGCGGCCTGGATCAGCTATGCGATGTCAAAGCGGTTCTCGAAGACGCCTGAGAAATTCGGCACCGGCCACCCCGAGGGCCTGATCGAAGCCGGTGCCAGTAATAACGCAAGCCTCGCCTCCGGCTGGGTACCTTCGCTGTTGTTCGGCATTCCCGGCGACACCATCACGGCCATCGCCATCGGTGTGCTGTACATGAAGGGCCTGAATCCGGGGCCGACGCTATTCACAGAAAAAGCGTCGAGCATGTATGCGCTCTACATCGTCTTTCTAATATCGAACATCATCATGATTCCGCTAGGCATCATGATGATCCGCTCGGCGCGCTATGTGCTCTATGTGCCGCGCTCGTTGATCATGCCGGTGATTGTGCTGCTCTGCGCAGTTGGTTCGTTCGCCACTGGCAACAACCTCGCGCTGGTATTCACCGTGGCCACTTTCGGCTTGATCGGCTACTTTATGGACAAAAATGGCTATCCGGTCGCGGCCCTCGTGCTGGGTGCCGTGATGGGCACCATGGTCGAGCAGAACTTCGTCACCTCGCTGATCAAATCCGACGGCAGTGTGTTGCCGTTCTTCAGCCGGCCGGTCTCTGCCGTGCTCGCGTTCATGACTATCCTTGCCATATTGTGGCCGCTCGCTGTCTGGCTGCGGCGCAAAATGCCGCGCAAATCTGTTGCGTAATTGATGACTCGCGGCTGCAGCTTTTGATCGCGGCAATCAGCATCATCGCGTGAAACTCCCCAAGCGGCGGCGCATTTCCGTCCCGGCATAATCGCTGCATGCAGCATCACTCGTCCGCAGCCGCTCTCCCCGCACTGGGCGCGCTGATCAATGCCACCATTTGGGGGCTGTCTTGGTATCCCCTCCGTTGGCTGGAAGCGCGCGGCATTCCTTCGTTGTGGGCGACGTGGTTTGTGTTTGCTGCGTGCGCGGTTGCGGTGCTCATCGCGCGTCCCGGTTCGGCGAAATTATTGTGGCGACACCGCGCGACACTTGGGTGGTTGGTGCTCGCCTCGGGAATGACCAACGCCTGCTTCAACACCGCGCTGGCAACCGGCGACGTGGTGCGCGCCGTATTGCTTTTTTACTTGATGCCAATGTGGGTGGTGTTGCTCGCGCGCTGGTTGCTCATCGAGCGCATTACACCCGCTGCGCTTGCCCGCACCGCGCTTGCCTTGATCGGCGCGGCGCTGGTGTTGGGCAATGGAGAGTTAAAGTTTCCGATTCCAAATTCGTGGGCCGACTGGCTTGCGGTCGCCGGCGGATTTTTCTTCGGTTTGAACAACGTGATCCTGCGCAAATATGCGGCCACGCCACACGAGGCACGCGCGCTCGGCATGTTCATCGGCGCGGTCATCATTGCGCCCATTGTGATTGCGTCCCTCGCGATCATCGGCGAGCCGCTGACGCTTGCGCCACAGCCAATCGCGTGGCTGGGCATCGCGCTGTTCACCGCGTTTGTCCTCGTCGGCAATCTAGCGTTGCAATACGGCGCATCGCGCTTGCCCGCCAACGTGTTGTCGACATTGATGTTGGCCGAGATTTTGGTCGCGACGTTAAGCTCATGGCTTGGCGGCGCAGCGACGATTACGCAGAGCACGTTGATCGGCGGCGCGTTCATTGTGAGCGCGAGTTTGTTGGCGATATTTTCCAAGGATGCGCCGCACCATGATTCCTGATTTGCCGCTTGAAGAACTCGCGCGCCGCTACAACAACGGTGCCGCGGTGCCCGACTGGGCGGACACGTTGCTGCCGCGCTGGCAGCGTAAAAGTGAGCGCGTTCGCGATGAATCTTCCGGCGTGCGCGATGCAGCGTACGGACCGCTCGCACGCAACACACTCGACGTGTTCACGCCAAAGGGCACGCCGCCCGCGAGTGGGTGGCCCGCCCTGATTTTCATTCACGGCGGCTACTGGCAGCGGCTGTCGAAAGACGACTGGAGCGTGATTGCAGCGCCGTTCGTGACCAACGGCATGGCGGCGATCATCGTCGGCTACACGCTGTGCCCGCAAACCACCATTCGCGGTATCGCTAGCGAGATTGAAGCGGCGATTGGCCACGTGTGGAAGGCAGCAAGCGAGCTGAGTTTGAACCGCGAAAAACTCGCGCTCGCAGGCCATTCGGCGGGCGGACACCTCACCGCGTGGTGCATGACGGTTGACTGGGCGGCACACGGTTTGCCCGCGACGCCGTTCGTGTCGGCCACCGCGATCAGCGGCCTGTTTGACCTCGAACCACTGGTGCCCATTTACTTGAACGACGCGCTTAAATTAACCAACGAGGAAGCGCTCGCGATGAGCCCTGCGTATCGTGAACGGCGCGTTGATTGCGAGTTCACCGCAGCGGTCGGCGGCGCGGAACTGGAAGAGTTTTTACGGCAAAATCAGTTGCTCGGCGTGCACTGGAAAAACGTGATTGAGTGGGAAATCCCGGCGCTCAATCATTTCTCCATCATTGACGAATTGACGCGCGACGAGTCGGCGCTTTTTAAGCGCGTGGCGAGTCGGTTGCGGGATTAATTTTGTCGGTTCTTCGTCGAATTCACGCGATTGAGATGGCTCATAATCAATGGCTTTCTCGCTGTAAACGTAAGGACGCAAACGCTCTACGAGTTGCACAGCGCCAAAAATTACTTCGTTATCGAAGCCTGAAACCGTATCGTTTGATGTGCAAGCCGGGTCACTGCGCTTTAGGATACGAGCGGTGTAGAGGGTTTCTCCGGGTGCAGGGAACGCTTGTCGATAGGCCACGGGCGAGCACGAGGGAAACCATTGTGACGCGTGTCATTGGAACATTCTTGGCATTGCCTTCCAGCGCTAATAAATTGAAAATTTACGACCATCACGCGCGTCGGTGTCACTCCAAGCACTGCGCGGTGCGGTCACCGAAAACGCGTTTCCGGCGACCATGACGTTAGGAACCATAACGATGACAGCGAGCTGAGTTCGTGTGCAAAGCAGCGCATCAACCGTGGTGGCCACGGTGCTGCCGCGATCAGCATCGAGCAAGCGTTCACGGTGGCCGGGTGCATGAAGTTCAAACATTGAGAAACTGACGTGCGTGATGCGCAATCGTGACCATTAGCAAGAAAATCAAAACACTCAATGCCGGTAAGACAAAGAACAACGGAATTGCGTAACGCGCGTGCCAATGCGCAATGCGTGTGCGATCAGGGTGGGCGTTTGGGTAGATGAGCTTGATGTGGTCGGGATCGGCGCGATCGGCTTTTGGGCGTTCATCCCGCAATGTCACCGTGTGAGTGGCCCCAGTGTTACCGCAAAAGCGAACGATGGGATAGCGAAAGACGCGGGAGCGCGGCAGGCCATTATGGCTGAGTTCGACGTCTCTAATCTCTCCGTGGTTTCCGACAACGTTCGCGGTGACACGAACCGCGTCGCGAGCAAACCAGTACACGCGAAGCAAGTGAACGACGCCACACGTGGGCAGGAGACCAAAAGGGTAGTGCAACATTCTTTCTGTAAATTATTTTTAATCGGAAGGCGAGCGAAGCGAGCCACTCTCCGGGGTCCCGGAACGGGATTTCATTGGCGAAGCCGCTTCCCGATTCAAGCCGACATTCAGAAAGAGTCCAGTCCATGATGCTACGAACCGACACCGAGAATCCATTGCATGAAGCCTACGCGCACCTTCTGGCCAACGGCCTTGATGGAGCCGCTGAGGCGCTGCGTATTTTGGTCAACGAGGCAAGCCGGATCGAACGGGCGGCGTGTTTGAAAGCCGCGCCGTTTGAGAGGAGTCGCGCCCGCGTCGATCACGCCAACGGATTCAAGAACAAGACCATGCTCACCCGCCTCGGAAGCATTGACTTCGATGTGCCGCAGGTGCGCGCGAGCGGCTTTTACCCGAGCGCATTGGAGAAGGGCTCACGCTCCGAGCAGGCCATGAATTTGGCTCTGGCTGAGATGTACGTGCAGGGTATGTCCACGCGTCGCGTCATCACCGTGCTGCAAAGCTTGCTCGGCCCGGAGATCAGCATCAGCTCCACCCAGATCAGCCGCTGCACTTCGAGGCTCGACAACGGGCTTGAAGCGTGGCGTAACCGCCCGCTGGGGGCCACCCCCTACGTGGTGCTCGATGCACGCTACGAGAAGGTGCGCACCGGCGGGCAGGTGGTTGACTGTGCGGTACTCATCGCGCTGGGTATTGACGAAACAGGCAAACGTCGAGTGCTCGGCGTATCGGTGGCGCTCTCGGAGGCCGAGGTGCATTGGAGAGACTTTCTGGAGAGCCTGACAGCGCGGGGGCTCACGGGCGTTAAATACATCGTCAGCGATGACCACGCGGGTTTGCGTGCTGCACGCTGCGCGGTGCTGCCATCGGTGCCTTGGCAGCGCTGCCAATTTCATCTGCAACAGAACGCCAGCAAGTACGTCACCCGCCTCGATGACCGGGAGCCGGTGGCACGCACGATCCGGGCAATCTTCACCGCAGGTGACGTCCATGAGGCCAATGACAAGCTGAAGGCCGCTGTGAAGCACTGGCAGAGCGTGCATCCCATGCTCGCCAAGTGGGCTGAACAGAACTTGGCCGAGGGCTTCGCCGTGTTCGGGCTACCCGAGCCGCACCGAGTGCGCATGCGCACCACCAACGGGCTAGAACGGCGCAACTTAGAGATCAAACGACGCACCCGCGTGGCCTGCCTGTTCCCCAATCCGGAGAGCAGTTTGCGACTGGTCAGCGCGCTCTTGTGCGAGCAGGATGAGGACTGGGCAAGCGGGAAAATCTATCTCACCATGAAACCTGACAACACCACAAAATAATCAACCCAATACCAGCGAGTTATCCACAATCCCAACATCACGCAACGAAAGAAATTTCGCGAAATTACAGAATAAGTGTTGCTTTATCGACTTGTTGCTTAAAGGCAATACTGTTCACTTAATAGCTAGGCGCGAACTTGGTCGCGCTCGGCGACCGGTAGCGCGACCAAGCCCGCGCCTACAGGCGGCTTAAATCAACAGCATTGTGCTGAAAGGCGGATTCTCGATCAACGCGCGCAACGGCGGGATGCAGCTGGATAGTAGGGTGGCGGGGGAGTGCCACTTGAGGCAGAGCCGAGGTCGGTGATTGAGACGCTCAATGTGTGCCACACCCCCGCGATGCCGAACCACGGCACGTTGCTGGAGACTACTGACATCACAGCCACCGCGGCCACCACAAGCATCACAAGTACCACAGACCCCGCCATAAAACCAATGCGGCAGCAAAAAACCCGCATGAAACTCTAAAACGCATGAAATACTGTGACATTACGCTGTAGTTCGTCGGTGGCGATAGCCATGATGCAGACCGCCCCGACAGCATCCTTGACTCAACGCCACACGACCTTTCATGAATTTCATAACTCGCACCAAAACGCCGCTCGCAACTTTGTTGGCCGCCGTGATTGCACTGCATCCGCTGACATCATGGTCTGCGATACATCCGTTGTCGTTTGCCAAAACGGAGTCCGCAACGCTACAAACCCTCGACCTAGTGGCCAGCACTGATTTTGACTACGATGCCACACCGGCACCGCTCACCCCAGGGTCGGTGGAACTTAATCGAACGTTTGTCAACGCCATCTTTGCCGAAATGGCGCAGTTCATGTTCACCATGACTGAGGGTCGACACCGCGTGGGCACCGTCTACGTCTACCGTAACAACCGTTTCAGCAGCAACGTCGACATCAAGGTGCTTGGACTGGCCCCCGGCCGTTCTAACGCGCATGTGGCGGGTTGGCAGAAACGCGGTCGCACCTCCAACAACTTTATCGCGCGCAGCGCCACGGTTGAGCGCACGCCACAGGCGCTGGGGCGGGTGATTGCCCATGAGCACGGGCACTATCTGTACGGGCTGTATGACGAATATCGCGAAATCGGTCGCCCGCTCGGCAACCCGCGCTCACCGGCCGATACCGACACACCCATCGATACGCTGATGAACAACCAACAACGATTCAGCACGTTTTCGACGCCGGGCGATTACACCGAAGAGGTGCAAGTGGCACAACGAAGGGCGCACGGTGCGTCGGCTTGGGAAACGCTTGCTCGCCCGCAGTCCGCCGATCCAGCCTCGATTCAAAATCTTCAGCGCACCGCGTTTGCGGCGTTTTCTGGTTTCATTCCGCTGTCGCAAACCGCGCTGACCAAGCCCGTGGACGGCTGGGATGGCGCGTTCAAAGTTGTCTATGTGCCCAACCCTGCAGCCGTCGATGTGTATGTGATTGCCCGAAACCTCTCCGCTGAGCAGCTCGCTGGTGTGAAAAATTCAGTGGTCGAAAGCCTTCGCCAAGAACCACTTGCTGCAACAAGCTGGGTCTCGGTGGTGACTTTTCCGGGCAGCACAGTGTTGCCGCTGTCGGTGTTCGACACGGAGGCCAAACGCACTGCGGCCATTGCTGCCGTCGAGGCATTAACGCCCGACACGACCGCCGCCGACATCACGCAAACGCTCGACACCGTGTTGGCCGATTTGAACACGCGACTGAATACTGATCGATCAATCCAATTTGGCGATGCCATCAACCTGCACGTGGTGGCTGGCAGCGAAGACCGTATTGCGACGGCTACACGGGATCGAATTCGCGAGCTACGGGTGGCGTTAAATGCCAGCGTAATCACCGCTGACGTCGCGCAGGCGAGTTCGACCAGCAAGCGCGGCGTCATCGACTCTGACCTCGCAAAGAGCGCGATGCGCGCCAAGGCGGCCGGAACGACGGTTACGCTAGCGCAGCTCGCGCACACTTCCGGGGGACACTTTACCGATGCTCACCGCATCTCAGCGTTGACTGCGGGTGTGACCCGATCCAAAAATGCATCAACGGGCCTGCCTGAAGCGCCGCTCAGCACCGACTTTGTAGCGCGCCTCGCCGCCGGTGCCCAGTTTGACTTGAAGACGCCCGTGCTCGCAAAAATCGACGGCAAGCTGACCTTCACCGCAATCTGGTCCAACGATGCGGACAATGGCAAGCTACGTTACGAGTTGACCGCGCCCGATGGCGCGCGTTTTGTGCCGGCCGACCCGACGCAAAAGCAAACTTTCACCACGTCGGCGGGTGAGGTCAAATACCGGTTCGACGGCAGCGCCAACACCGCAAATTTCGAGGTGTCGGGCAAATATTTGACCCGCAATGGCGTCTGGATAAGCACTGTGACCGCAACAACGGTCGTGAGCAAACCCATCGAACAGACCGTGGCGGCGGACAGTCTGCTGCTCGCAGAGATTGAGGTGATTGCTGACGGCACAGCCAACCCTGTGCTCGAGGTCAACGTTGCCAGTGATCGCGCGGTGGAAGGGGCTGCGGTCAAGGCGGTGTTTTATGACAATGATGGCACCGTCAAGCTGACGCAAACACTCTACGATGACGCCACCAACGGCGACGAACAAGCGGGCGACGGCACCTACACCATGCAACTCGGCGGGCTGCTTGCGGCGGGCCAGTACGATGTGCTGGTGACAATTGGCAACAGCGCCGCCAACTCGGCCGTGTTTTCAACCCGCGGATCAACTGAACAAGGAGTGGACGTCGCGCCGGAGCCGCTTGGCGGCCCGTTCAGCCGCACCGCTGACACGATGTTGACGATGGCACCCACCACGGTGATTGAATATTACGTCCCGGCCGTTAAAAAATACTTTATGACCGGTGACGAAGGCGAAAAAGCGACCCTAGCGCAATACCCAGCGCTATATAAACCGACCGGCATGAGCTTCGTTGCGGGACCTAGCAAGGCTCCACCCGCAGGCACCCAGCCTATTTGCCGCTATTACTTCGCGCCGCCGAGCCTGCCTAACACCCATTTCTATGGTGCACCGCCCGACTGCGCGTTGGTCGCGACGGCGTTCGCAAAGCATCCTGACGCGAAAAATGAAGGCATCGCCTTTGCAATCGCAACACCCGATCTGGACGGCAATTGTCCGGCCAGCGCGCCGACAAAAATTTATCGGTCATTCAACAATCGCGCCGGGCAAAACGACGGTAATCATCGCTACACCGTGACCGCTGCGCGCTACGAGCAAATGGTGGGCGCCGGATGGTCGCGTGAAGGCCCAGTGATGTGTACAGCCTCGGCAACGGACGCGGCGCAGTAGTCGTTCGCGGGTGGTTCGTCAGCACGTGCAAGATGTGCCGACGGCATCTCGCCCATCCAACGTACCGCGCACAAGCCCTCCCCGTCCTAACCCATCTTCAACACCCCCCAATAAAACCGCTGATCCTAAATTCCTCACGTAGGACTCGTCAGTAAATGACTTTGACATCTGCTCGGCGACATGGTGGCAAATGAGGAATTTGGGATTATGAATAAAAGTCGATAATCAGATAGGTTGCCCGCTAACAAAGGCTAGCACGCCGCTCACCCATCAAGTTGCTTCCGTGCGCACCATTCGAGGCATGGCAAATCCGCCTCGCACGAGACTCTGTTCCGCCACCACAGTCAAGATTTGTGATGAACGGGAGGCCACACACCCTCAGACGAGGGAATATCGCGGTGCATCGCCCACTCCCATTGCTACGACAGTTGATGACGATAAATAGAAGCAAGCGCTCACATGCGCGCGAAATTTTCTAATCCCGAGCAAAAGAGTCGGGAACTAATTACAATCGTTAGCACTCTCACATAGTGAGTGCTAATATGGTGGAACGAATCAGTCACCTGATGTACTTGGATCCCGCCAGTTGGCGTGATTCGGCGGATCTGGCAGGCAACCGAGCCCGCACAGCCGCCCCCTCGTGGGGCTTTGACATGATTGCGACAATTGGGGATACGTTGCGGCGCAGCGAGTTTGAATGGCTGCATTGCACAAGGCGCGCCGTCAGCCTAAGTTTTTCGACGGCTTTTTTGAATGGGGAGTACGCGTTCCATGACTAGTTTCAGCACAATGAATCCGACAGCCACATTAAATTTTCCAGTGCCATCGGCGCTGGGCACCATTGACCAGTATGTCACTGCCGTCAACAAATACCCATTGCTCACGCTTGAGCAAGAGCAAGCGCTCGGCATGCGCTGGAAGTACACACAAGACGTTGATTCTGCACGCCAGCTGGTGATGAGCCACTTGCGCCTCGTCGTCTCAGTCAGCCGCAATTACATGGGTTACGGCCTGCCGCAGGGGGATCTTGTGCAGGAAGGCAACGTTGGCTTGATGAAAGCCGTGCGTCGTTTTGATCCGGAACGCGGTGTGCGCTTGGTGAGCTTTGCGCTGCATTGGATTCGCGCTGAGATTCACGAATACATCCTTAAAAACTGGCGCATGGTTAAGGTTGCGACGACCAAAGCACAGCGCAAACTGTTCTTCAATCTGCGCTCAATGCGCAGCGGTGAACATGCGCTGACGCAAGCCGAAGCCAAACGCATCGCCAAGGAACTGAACGTCAAGCCGGAAGAAGTTTTCGAAATGAACATGCGGCTGTCCGGACGCGACATTCCGATGGACGGCACGCCGGACGACAGCGAAAGCGAGGCGATTTCACCTGTGGCCTATCTTGCGGCCGATGAGAACGTCGACCCGGCTCGCATCATCGAGGCGCAGGAAACCGGTCGCGTGCAGTCCGAGGGATTAAAGCGCGCACTGAGCAATCTGGATGAGCGTTCACGCGACATCATCACCCGCCGCTGGCTCGCCGAAGATCAAGAAGAAACGCTGCAAGTGCTCGCCGATAAATACGGCGTGTCCGCAGAACGAATTCGCCAGATTGAGGTGAAAGCGATGAAGCAAATGCGCAAGGAAATCGAGAACTGATCTCGACCGCGCCGAACAAAAGCCAGGCAATGCCTGGCTTTTTTTATGCCCGCCCCACGCGGATCGGTGATCGGATAGTCCTGCCGCAAATAGTCGCGAACCCACTGTAAGGTTGTGCAGCCTGTGCCGACAAACGCACATGTAAATTCAACCTGACCGAGGGAGAGGCCCCGATGCAAGCGCCACCTCGACTGTTCATACTGAACGCCTTGACCGTTGGTGCCGCGCTCGCAGGTGCCCGATTGGCTCCGGCGCAAACCGCCCCCGCAATCGTCAAGGAAGACGATCCGACCGCTGTTGCTCCGAGTTACGCCACCGATGCGACCCGGATTGATGCGAAAAAGCAGCCGGTTTACGTTCCCGACAGCAGGTGCAGCACCGGTGCCTTGTTTCAGGGCACAGCGGGCGACCTGAGCGCACCCAGTCCTGTTTTCGGCGGCAAACAGGTCGCCGCAAAAGGCTGGTGCGCTGATTGGTCAAGAAAGGCCTGACTTTTTCTGACTCAGTCCGACTCGTTTCATCGCATCGATTTTTTTGAAGGAACCCCCATGAAAGCACTTGCAGTAACAGTAGCCGCAGCCTGCACCGCCGTTTTCGCGCAAGGCGTAATGGCTCAAACGCCGCCCGTCAGCCCCGTCACGCTGGTCGACCAGTTTGAAGCGACCAACGGCAAATTCGAAGGTTATCGGCGTTCCGGTGCCAAGGGCATTTGTGCCGCTGGCGAGTTCGTTGCCAGCGACGCCGCGCGTGGACTGTCAACCGCGTCCGTATTCAGCGGTAAAGCCATTCGGGTCGGCGTTCGCTTCTTGGTCGGCGGTGCCAACCCCAAGGCGGCTGACAACGGCAAGTCGCAACGCAACATGGCACTCCAATTCAACCTGCCCGATGGCGAACAATGGCTGATGGGCAATATCAACTCGCCAGTGTTCGGCGCGTCTTCGCCCGAACAGATGCTCGACCTCGTCGCCTCGCGTCAACCTGACCCGGCCACCGGGACCGCAGACGCAGCCAAGGTCAAGGCGTTCAATGACGCCAAGCCGGAGGTGCTGCTGTAAGGGCGGCACTTTGCCTCTCAGCCTGTTCCGGCGAGCTTTGCTGGCGTCAAGTATTAGCGCGTTCACGCCCATGCGTTCGTCAACGCCAAAGGCGACAAGCAGTGGGGCAAGTGAATGTTCGATCCGGTCGGCGGCGCGCTGGGTTTGACCGACGACGAGGCGAAAGCCAAAGGTTCCGAATTCCTGTTCGATGAGCTGCGCGCCCGCGTGAAAGACGGCACGGTCGCTTTTAACTTTAACCTCGTACTCGCCGAGCCGGCCGACAAGCTCGACAGCGCAACCCTGCCGCTGCCCGCTGGGCGCAAGAAGGTGACGCTGGGTGTCCTGAAGGTGACCTCGGTTTCGGCTGATGGCACAGGCCCATGCGTGACGGTCAACTACAACCCGATGATCATGCCCAAGGGCTGTCGAGGCGTCAGCCGATCCAATGCTCGCGGCCCGCGCCGCGCCGTACGCCGTCTCGCAGGGGCGTCGGCTGACTGAAGGTGCCAAACAGTAGGTCGTTAACGATTCGCTGTGGCCAAAGAAAACGCCAAGCGTTGCCTGGCTTTTTTTGCTCCGCGCCTTAGCTCAGGCCGCCGGTTTCATCGCCTCCATTTCGCGGCGCACTTTGTAGGCATCGGTGCTTGTGTCCATCGACACATCGGCCCACGTCAAACTCTGCCCTTGTTTCACTTCACGGATCACTTTTACGTTGTGCGCGAGCCCCAGCGGCAAGCCACCCATCGCCGCCGATTTGGTGGCCGGTAGCAGCTTGCCCCAGACGGTGTAGCCGCCCTCACCGTCAAGCGTTTCGCCGGGTTTGAGATCGCGTTTAGCAGTGGCCACCACGTCTGCACTCCACGCCGTTGCAACGCCGGTCGGCTCGCCGCGCAATGCGACTGCGGCCACCGACACGCCCACCTCCAAACCAATCAAATGCCAGCGTTTGTACAGCGTGAAGTAACGCCCGCTCGGGTCGGTGTGCGCGTTGTATTCCTCGAAGCAATTTTTGATGTACTCGGTCTCCGCCTCCACCGTCACCCACACACCCATGCGAATATCGTAGGGGATTTTTCGACCGTTGGTTTCGAGTGAGGAGATCACCTCGACCATACCCTTTTTTTCGAGCACACCGCCCTCGGAAATGGGCCGCGTCACAAACGGAATATCTTCAACCGAGGCCGGTGGATACAGCAAGCCATTCGACGGCACCGAGAGCCCCGTGGCGTTACTTACTGCGGTCGATTCAATCGAGGGCTTTGATCCGTCCAGAAAACTGTTGAACATTTTTGGATTCAAGCCGCCGCGTGTGGCTTGCTCCGGCGTCAGGCCGTAATAGCCCCACACCGTGTCCGGTGTGCTCTGCGCAAAATGCGGCAGCCACTTGTGACCGC
>ENA-OFCE01000861-OFCE01000861.1-metagenomes-genome-assembly--contig:-NODE-861-length-17717-cov-7.807496_pt1 | contig 17717 bp, 10 predicted proteins | sample MGYA00153388_OFCE01 | MGnify analysis MGYA00153388
TCAGCGTGCGTTCCACCAAGCAGGGGGTTGGCTTGCTCAACCGAACCGTATTGGGAGTCATTAAGGGAAAATCCCTATCCCGAACTCAGGTTAGTTTACTGACGATCGGGGCGGGATAGTTGGGGAATGGTGATTAATAGGCGGGGATCTACCCACCCGGACTATAAATGTCCTGCCCTTCGGGCACCCCTCCTGGGAGGGGATTTTTTAGGAGGGGTAATAGGACTGTGAAGGTTGAGCCTTGTCCTACTCCTGGGCTGGCTACTGTGACGGTGCCGTCGTGTAGCTCTACTAATGACCGAACGATCGATAGTCCTAAGCCTAAGCCAGGATCCGATCGAGTTGGGGTGGTATCGGCTTGACTCCAGCGATCGAATACCAATGGCAAGAATTCAGCCTCGATGCCGCGTCCGGTATCACTGATGCTAATTTGGGCTTGATTTGGGAGGTAAGCTAGGTCGATATTTACGCGTCCTTCAGCGGGAGTGAACTTGATGGCATTGATGAGTAGGTTGGAGATGATTTGCCCGATCCGATCTGGATCGCCGACGATTTGCGGTGGTGCGGGATCGAGGTTGGATACTAGCTCGATTTGCTTGGCATCTGCGGACAATTGGGCGATCGCGATCGATGCTTGAATTATGGGCATCAGCTCGATCGAACTAGTATTCAACCGGAGCTTACCGGACGCAATGGCGGATACGTCCAAAAGATCTTCAATTAGGCGATCTTGGGTTTTGGCACTCTGTTCGATCGTTGCTAGGGCGTGTTTGGTTCTGACTGCATCAAACTTTTGGGTGCGTAATAACTGTGCCCAGCCGAGGATCGCACTGAGGGGGTTGCGGAGTTCGTGGGTAACCATCGATAGGAACGCGTCTTTGGCGCGATTGGCGGATTCGGCGGCACTACGGGCGGACTGTTCTTGAATGATGATGTATTTGAGTTCTGATTCGAGGCGTTTGCGCTCGGTGATATCTTCGATCGCCAGGAGGATATTGTCGCCACCTTCGGCTTGAGTCATTTTGCGGGCATTGAGTAGCATCGTTTTGTGCCCGATCTGCTCGAAGTCATGCTCGACCTCAAAATCCTGAAGTTCGCTGTCGGTGGGGAGTATTTCTAGGAGTAACCGCCGCAATTTGGGGATATTCCACTGCCCATTCCCGAGATCGAAGATTAATCGCTGTTCGGTATCGGCAATTGTCGCCTCAAAGGTATGATAGAACGAGCGATTGGCTGTAAATACGCGCAAGTTGCCATCGAGGACGATTAGCGGTTCGCGCACGGTTTCGACGATCGCTCGCACATAGTTACGGGAGTGTTCGAGCTGTTCCATACTGCGTTTGAGCGCGTCGATGTCTACCAAGATCACCATCGCCCCGTCGATCTTGTTATCGATGGTGCGATAGGGGCGGATGCGGAGATCGTACCAATGCCCATCTCGATCTTGAACTTCCTGTTCTTTGGTTTTGAGGGTGCTAATCACTTCTCGAATCTGTGATTCCAAGTCGGTGACATCTAGGGCGTGGTTGATATCCCACAACGGTCGTCCTACATCCGTCGGAATCAGATGTAAGATGGTTTGGGCGAGTGGAGTGAAGCGGCGGATGCACAGATCGCTACCCAGCATCAAAATGGGGATATTCGTACTGCTAATCAGGTTTTCCAGATCGTTGCCCACCTCGGTTACTTCGTGGTTGCGTCGCTGCAATTCGTCATTGATGGTATTGAGTTCCTCGTTAGTTGCCTGGATTTCTTCTTTAGCGGTTTCCAGTTCCTCGTTGCTGCTCTGAAACTCTTCATTGCTAGACAAGATTTCTTCATTCGCCGCTCGGAGATCTTGATTGGTGGCTTCCTGCTCCTCGATAATCGTGCGTAGATACTCTTTGGTAGTTGCTAGCTCCTGGTTGAGTCGCGCCATCTCCGGTTCGCTGGAGGGAGTTACTGACTGGGAAGTTCGAGTAGCACTGGGACTCAGAATCAGCCCAGTAGATCGAGCAATTGTCGGGGGGGTAGCTGCTTGGAATAGTACCAAAAAATAGCGTTCTTCCATCCCGCGTGCTTTGAGGGGAATTACCTCAAAGTTAATCTGTCGCACCAGATCTCCATCGGTAATTTGCAGATCATCTTTTCTCACTGCCAAATTTTGCTGTTTTGCCTGGTAAATGGCAGTACGTAGCTCTAGCTTCAAGCCATCTTTGGCCATCTTCAATAAGTTATGGCTGGCTCTACCTGGTGCAGGTTCGAGATAGAGACTAGTCTGCCCCCGAAAGTGGAGAATTTCTAAATCGTTATCGATGACGACACCAACAGGCGCGAACCGCTCTAAAACGATCCGATCTGCTTCTTTTTGTAAGTCAAAGTCACCCCAGGCAGGGTCGTCGCTGGGGGTGACTTTGACAAGTTCGCTGGCATCATGGGCATCGGCAATCAAATCGATCGTCAGCCGTGCTGGAGCCAATTTTCTGACATAAATTTTCTGCTTTTTATCTACCGCAGTAAACAAGTCTGAGGAGTCACCAGTTGTCTCGGAGGTACCTAAGATCAGAAAACCCGTGGGTTTTAGTCCATAGTGGAAGGTCGGCAAAATCTTCTTTTGGAGTGCTGCGCCTAAATAGATCAGCACGTTGCGACAGCTAATCAGATCTAGTTTGGAAAAAGGTGGATCGCTACAGATGTTTTGTCTGGCAAAGACACACATCTCGCGGATCGACTTGCAGATCCGATACCCATCATCGACGGGCACAAAGAATCGCTGAAGACGTTCGGGGGAGACATTGGCAAGTACACTGTGCTTGTAAAAGCCAGCTCTGGCTGTGTCGATCGATCGATCGCTAATATCGGTGGCATAAATCTGCATCTGCGGCTTAATCGGCTGGTTGTCCAAATATTCCAACAGACAAATCGCGAGCGAATACGCTTCTTCTCCAGTCGAACATCCGGCTACCCAGATCCGCATCGGGATATCCGCCCCTTGATTGGCAATGTTTGGAAATACTTTGGTGCCCAGAGCTTCAAACGCGAGCGGATCTCGAAAGAAGCTGGTGACGTGAATCAGCATATCCTCATACAATGCTTGCACTTCTGCTGAGTGTTCGCGCAAGTAAGTGACATAATCATCGATATTTTCGAGCTTGTACAGCACCATCCGCCGCAAAATGCGTCTCTGGAGCGTGGCGTGTTTGTACTGGGTGAAGTTCACCCTTGTCGCCGCTTGGAGCAGCGAAAAGATCGCCTGCATGGCAGTCTCTCCTTCTCCTATCACTTCCACAGCTTTCTCAGGTGTGGGACTAGCAATATACGGATGACGGCTGATGTTTGCCAGTTCTACGGCAATTGCTTGAGGGTCTAGGATAAAGTCTACATGACCTGTCGCCACAGCCGTATGGGGCATACTACTTACCTGCGCCGAGTCCTCACTCTGAGCAAAGGTGATCCCACCCGCATCTTTGACGGCTTCGAGTCCCTGCGAACCATCGCCATCCCCGCCAGAGAGGACAACCGCGATCGCTTTACTACCCAGATCTGCGGCTAATGACAGGAAAAAGGTATCCACAGGCATCACCCTTGCCCGACTTTGCTCACGGGGAGTCAGTTTGAGTAGTCCCTGCTCGATCTCCATTTTGGTATTCGGCGGAATCACATACACGCAGTTGGGTTCCACCGCCATCTCGTCGCGCACCTCCACCACAGGCATTTTGGTTTCTCGTGCCAATATCTCGCGTAACAAACTTTTTTGATTGGCAGCTAAGTGCTGAATCAACACAAATGCCATCCCCGTATCAGTTGGTAAATGGCTCAATAACTGCCTAAATGCGTCCAATCCCCCCGCCGAAGCTCCAATTCCGACCACGGGGAAGCGTCCGTCATTGCGATCGGCGGTTTCCTGTGACGAGTCGTTTTGTTGCTCATCATCAGGTTCGATGCCATCGGGCGGAAGATCCTGTGCAGATGGTTGATTGGGATTCATGTTGGGGATTTAATAATGCTGTGATATGTTTTGTATTGCTACATAAGTTATTTTAGTTGCTGCGGAGGTTGTTTACCCCAGACTGTGCCTACGGCTATCGCCAACAGCTACGCTCAGTGCATCGCCCCCGCCCCTACAGATTATTTTCCCATCTATTGACCCTGCCTTGACAAGGGGGGGTAAATCAACCTAAAACGAAGTCTAGTAAAGCAAATAGCCGCCAATGGTGCGTTATGTTATTCTCCGGTAGGCTACGCCAACGCTAACACACCCTACGTGTCAACTGTTTAAGGCTGCGTTGGGCAGTAGTCGATCGATTCCTTGCTTGACGACTGTTTGGAGGTACGCGACTCTTTGATTGGCTTGGAAGACCTTTTGGAGGGTATTCCCCAACGAGTCGAGATTCCAGGCGCGGGCGGGTTCGGGAGCGACGAGATCTTGAGCTTCCAGGTATTCAATCAGGGTTAACCCAGCAATCCGCGTCAGATAAGCAGCACTCAACCCCTGCACCAATCCGCCAGCTACATAGGTAACTGCATTAGTCTTGAGTAGTCCGCTGACTGTCTGGGTACAGACTTCGACTAGCCCTAATTTTAGCATCACACTACCCATCGCCCCAGCAGCGGCTTGAGCTTGTTCGAGTGAGAATTTTTGCTGATAAATCGCTCCTAAATCGACGACCATTTGCGCGTTCACCGCAGCGGTAGCGAGGAGATCTAATGCGGGTACGGGGTTGGCAAACGCAGCAGCAGCTACAATCCACTGATTTTGGTCGATGAGTGGCAATGCTCGATCGCGTCGGGCACTATTAAGCGCGGTTTTCGCGGCGGTTTGGACTAGGGCTACTTGACGATAAGTAGTCGCCCAAACTAGTTTTTCCGCTTCGGTGGCGAGGATATTTGTCAGTTGCCGATTGAGGCTGTCGATCTCGACAGGTGGTGTTTCTAGGGTTTCTAGAGTGGTACCATCTGCTTGGACTTTCCGCACTTTTATCGATGCAGGTGCGGTACTAGTAGTCAGAATATCTGAAGATGCGATCGATCCAGTCACTACCGATTGGAGTTTGTGGAGAATTAGGCTACGTTCTTCTGGTAAGTAGCGATCGACCTGATTGAATATTAATATTACTCGCTGATGAGCTTGGTGCAGCGTGCCGAGATAGTTGTATTCAGTCGCTGTCAGATCGCCATTGGTGAGAAATATGACTAAATCCGCATTGAGTGCCAGTTGTTGAGCTGTTGCTGTGGCGACATCACTCTGAGCACCACTAGTAAATAAGGGCGGTGTGTCGATGTATCGGAGTGGAGTAGCCGAGGGGACTGGTGCTGTGGTGAGTAGCTTCATCAAACTACTTTTCCCCACTTTTTGCCCGCCAGTAATCGCAATATGCCGCTCTGGTCTGGTTAAATTAGTCTGAGCTTGGATTAATTGTTGCCGGAATAGCTCATGTCCAGAATTAGGACTTTCGCTTGCCAATTGACCGATGACCAATTCTACTTGGCTCAAGACTCGATCGAGTGTCGCTCGATTAATATCTACCTTGGCTAATGGCACTTGAGGTCGATCGCCTTGCCGATTGTACCACCAATAACCACCGCCAGCGGCGATCGTCCCCACGGTCAACCAATCTCCCACAGCCGAAAAGCTATGAGCGACACTATCCAAACCCCATAAACCCAGTGTTAGCCCAATTCCACCAATTAAAAGTGGACGTTGCAATCGCACAGTCATAGATGCTCCCGTCAGTTCAATGGTAAAGAGTCACAATTAGTTCTAGCCTAGCCGATTGAGGGGGACAAAAGTGGGGGAAATACCGATCTTTAATTGAACTTAAACATACGCGATCGCCGACATCTTGTACCAACCTAGAGCCTGATGAGAGCGACAACCCTTAGAGGCTGTTTGGAAATACGGAGACGATGTAAAAAAAAGTACTAATTTAGCATCGATCTGCCCCCTGTCTTGTCGCGATTATATGTGCGTACTGGTCGGGAGACCCGTCCAGTGGGGAACCCCGCCCATATCGCGCCGCTAAATCCCCCAATTCTGGGGGACTTCCGCCAGAATTGCTCCCCCAGGATTGGGGGCTGGGGGGCCGATCGGAACCGTATTGGGTGTTAAGGGGGTAAATCTAAACCGATCGCAATGCCGCCAGTAGTCGATCGTTCTCCTCAATCGTCCGCACTGCGACGCGAAAAAACCGATCGCCAAGTTCGGGAAAACTCATACAGTCGCGAATCAGGATTTGGTGTTGTTGGAGCAGTTTGGTTTGGATTTCTACAGCAGATCGATCGGATTTGACGAGGATGAAATTCGCCGCACCAGGATAGGGTACGAAGCCAGATATCTGCGTCAATCCTTCAAACAAGCGGTTGCGAGCGATCGCTAGCCAGTCCCACGTTTGCTGTTGAAATTGGGTATCGGGTAGGACTGCGATCGCGGCGGCGGCGGCTAGAGTGTTGACGGGCCAAGGGTCGCGCCAACTTTTCCACAGCCGCAATCGGTCTGGATGGGCGATACAGTAGCCCAATCGCAATCCTGGCAAACTATAGAATTTTGTCAGCGATCGCAAGATGACGAGGTTGGGATATTGGGTGATGAAGGGGATTAAACTTTGCTGTTGAGAGCGGGGTAGAAAGTCCATGAAGGACTCGTCAACTACAACTAGTTTAAATTTGTCCAAATACGGCTTAATTGTTTCCTGTCGGTAAATTTGCCCAGTCGGATTGTGCGGATTATTGACGATCAGTCCGAGCGAATGCGGGATATCGATCGGCAGATGGCGGAGGGCAAAATCTAGCTCGCCAATTTCGCCATCGTCCATCATCATCGATCGAGCAAGGATTCTGGTACCGAAAGTTTGGAGCGATCGCCAATAGTCCCCAAAGGCTGGTGTAGGGATGAGGGTGGTGTCGAGTTTAGAAAACTCCCAACCTGCCCAAGTCAAAAGTTCCGCCGCCCCATTGCCTGGTAATACCCAGTCAGGATCGATATTGTGATGAGCCGCGATCGCTTGACAAAGTTCGGGATAATCGGGATTTGGATAGCTAGTGAGCGAATCTATGTGCAGCTTGATGGCAGCCAGAGCCGATGGAGGAGGTCCCAACGGACTGATACTCGCCGAAAAATCTAAGATCAGAGAGGGGGGACAGCCCGCTACTGTAGCTGCCCAGGTCGGGTTCCCCCCATGTTTTGGTCGATTCAAGGAATATTTCCGAGTGTAAATTCAGCTAAATCGGTCTAGTCGTCGTCAGCAGAAACTTTGTCTTTGAACAATTTACCAGCAGAGAATGCGGGCACCTTAGTTGCGGGAATTTCCATTTTCTCGCCAGTTCTAGGATTGCGACCTTCACGTTTTTGGCGATTTCTGGGTTCAAAGGAACCAAATCCTACCAGAGTAACTTTGTCACCCTTGGATACAGCTTCCATGATTGCTTCCAATGCTGCTGACAATACTGTGTCGGCTTGCTTTTTGGTTACGCTAGCTGTTTCTGCTACTCTATCGACTAATTCACCTTTATTCATGTGTAAATCTCCATTGATGTTATTGATGTGACACGGTAACTCTATGAGAGCTGGTGTCATTGCCATAGTTGGTGGATTGGGCTTCATGCTGAGAAATAGCTCATCAGCGGGTTAAGGCATCGAGACTATCTCTGTATTTAAAGCTTACATGTCTTCTGACGACTTTATGGCTTGCCTTCACATGCTGTAATTGCTAGTCCAGGTTGCCATAAAGTTGCTGAAACTCTCATGTAATATTAGTTCCACTGCATTATTTTAAGGTCTACAAGCCCAATCTGGATCGCTGAAAGCTTTAATTTATGTTGATTTTCATGATTTTGTGTATTATTTATGTGAAATTTGGGCAAAAATCGGGGTCTGGCAGCTCAGAAACGAGGATTGGAGACTAATTCATAGTTCTCAGCTCGACATCAATGCCTAGCCAATACCCCAAATTTAGATCCCGATAACTTTACTAAAGCGCAAATCTATTTCCCAATCATCAACCTAGCATCAACTCCAGGGGCGTAATTGACCTGACCTCGGTTATCGTCGAGGATTTGGGGTGTGAGTAGGACGACTACCTCTTGGCGTTGGTTGGATTTGTTGGTACTGCGGAACAGGGCACCGAGAATCGGAATATCGCCCAAAATTGGTACTTTTGTCACACTGGTTCGATCGGATTCTTGAATAATCCCTGATAAGATTAGTGTCTGACCATCGCGCAAGCGAATTTCACCAGAGTTTAATGTCCGTGATTGGAGGAGGGCGATATCACCATCCGCCGTGCTGACAGTACTACCGATCGAAGATACAGTAGGTGCTACACCAACGGAGACAAACCCATTATCATCAATCCGATTGACCAAGATCTCCAGACTCAAACCAGCTTGCTTGATAATCGGCTCTCTGGTACTCGTAGTTGCTCCTGTCCCAGCCACAGAGTTGACTTTGAAGCCACCAAAGACATCTTGGGTCAGATTGACTGTAGATTTTTGACCTTCTTGAACTACTAAAGTAGGATCGGTCAAGATTTTGCCGTTACCGCTGATGATTTGAGCTTGGAGAGTAGACAGGAACTTGGTGGGAATTTGATAATTGGTGGGCAATCCATAAGTGACTGTACCAGGAGTACCAGGAGTTACCGATCCTGGCGTTAGTTGTCCGCCAGGCGCCACGGGCTGACCTGTTGTGGGGCTGAATACTGTTGTATTACCAGTATTAAATGTCGGGTTGACAACAGTTGGATTACCAGGCAAAGTATATGCAGTTGCACCTGGTTGGTAGGGGTTGGCTGTAGTTCCCAAATTAGGACGGGCATTGTTACCTGCGCCGATACTGTTGCCACTAGTTTGGTCGCTTAAATTTGCATTAGGGTTGTAATCGAGAAAGGCATTATTGCCACCAGGTAGATTCAGTGCAGCAACAGGCGGAGTTGTAGGACTGTTGAGTGTTTGAGCATTGGTAGCTGGATTGTAGCCACCATAGTTGTAGACGGCTGCACCCTTATCGACGGAGAGGAAACCATCGCCGACTTTAAATGACAAGCTATTGTTCATCAAGTTGGCGTTAGAGAGATTGACATCCACAATTTTGACATTGAGGGCGACTTGGCGACGGCGAGCATCTAGTCTGGTAATCATAGCTGACGCTATTTCTACCTTACGTGCTGTACCTACTAATGTGACTGAGTTGAGACGTTCATCAATATTGACAGCAAGACCTCTCAACAGAATGGGAGCATTGGCTGTATTAATATTCGTAATACCTACTTCGATCGTTTTTTTAGTGGTTGTTTGTTCTACTTTCCCCACCAACAACGATTCTGTTCTCGTTGTTTCCTGCGGAAGTCTTGCTTCCGCACCATGTGAAGCCAGAAATGCAGCAGCAGCACTTGGCGAAACCTGATTCACTCTTAGAGTACGCACAACATTTTCCTGAATCGAATCAGGTAGTTTTGGCCCGACAAAAATAGTCCGCCCAACTCGAAGGGCTTCATAACCACTCATTTTTAGTACATAATTAAATGCACTTTGGATGGATTCATTACGAAGATTGAATGTAATTTTTGGTTCGGCTTTTGGCGCAACGGCTGTCTGATTATTTTTATCATCAGGATTGCTAGCCATGTAGGCTAGATTCAAACCAGAACTCTGAACTAGTAATTCTAATACTTCCCGCACAGGAGCATCTTTTAACACCAAAGTAGGGATATTCTTGTCACTACCTAGATCGACAGTATTAGAAATCGTGGCATCAAGATTGGATACACTGATATCGCCGACTGGTGGTGCAATTGCACGCGGCATTGTCGGAGCATTCTCGATCGTGATTCTGGGGTTGGGGACGAGCGGCTGTTGAGTTGGTGTTGCTTGAGCAACTAAATTGCTACTGGGATCTAGTTTGTCTATTGGGGCGGGTTGTGATGCCTGGACATTGGTTACAGACAATGCTGTTACCGCGCTACCCATGACAATACTACTAATAATTTGTTGACGTTTGCTCACTTTTAGATCTCCAATTTCAGGAAAATATGTACGGGGTTTTTAAATTTGCTAGCGATCGATTATTTAGATGAACGGTCTGATTTCGTCATCTAGACTAGCGATATCTCGATCTAACTATCAACGATGTGTCACCGAATCAATTACTTTTTCGGTGGTGGTGGCGGTGGGGTTGCGGCAGCTTGTTCTGCTGGACTCAAGGGAATCAAAGCTTGGATTTTAAATGAGGTTTTGATGCTAGCTTCAGGTTGGGGAATCAGTCTTCCTCGATCGTCTACTAACATCTTCAGATCTGTTTTATCAACTTCTGCCTTAAAATCTTTGACAAGGAGTAGTTGATCCAATCTTTCGATCGTGCGTAAGATCGATTGGACTCGATCGAAGTTGCCTTTGACTTCGATGCTGATTCCTTTACGTTTGATTTTGTTATTTAACGCTGTACCTAACGAACCGTCACTGACAACGGCAGCACCACTACTACCACTGCCAGCAACAGGTAGATCTGGCGTAAATTTTTGCAATTCTCCTTGACGGATATTGACTAATTTATTCAGATCGAGGAGTAATGTATCCAACTTTTTATCATTGGCAAATAGTTCAATGACGACCTGCTTTTGAGCATTGGCTCGATCGAGACTTTGTTCGGCGATCGCAATTTTTTTAGCGTTGTCTTTGCGCTGCTGTATCTGGTCTTGAGTTTGAGCTAGTTTTGTTTCTAATTCCTGATTTTTAGCTATTTGTGGTTGCAAATAGCTCATAAACATGTATCCAGAAATTCCGAATCCAACAGCCGCTACACATAGACCACTAACGATCGGGCTAAATGTAATGCCAAAGACTGATGGATATGCTGGCGGAGCCAGAAAAGATGTATTGCTTACTAAATCGCTATCGATTAAATCGCTACTGTATGTCATGGTTTAATCACCTGCTGTTGTTGAAGACTTCTGAGTCGAGTTACCAAACCAACGGCTCCTTTGCGATCCAATTCAAGAATCAGATCCGCCGCAGGGATGCGCTTGAGTGAGGTTTGAATTTTGTATTCAACTACTTTGGGCAGCTCTAATCGAGTCAGTTTATCGGAAATATTTTGTGTTCCGGCAGCTCCGTTGGGACTATTAACTGGAGTTGTTTTGGTCAAAACGACAGCAGGCATCAAACCAGCACTGAGTAATTGGGTTTCATCAGGGTTAAAAAAAGCTGATTGTTTGAGGGTGAGGATGAAATTGTTGACTTCCTCAAAGGATTTGGCTGTCCCTGTAATGTCTATTTTGGTAGTGGGTATATCCGCAGGAAGGGTAGCTACAGTCGCCACCGCACCAGGAACTACGGCTCCTGTGCCCCCAGCAAAAGCTGGAGCGACAGCTACCGCAGGGCTAACAGTAGGCGCAGGTGTAGACTTAGCTTCGGGATTGGGAGGAGTGGAGATTTTGTTAACTAAACCACCACCAGGTGCTGGGGCTGCCGCAGGTGCAGCACCTGGTGGTGCTACGCCTTTGACCTCACTTTGGCTGACACTTGCAATCTGAACGCCCTGAGGGATGCTTTCCCGCAAATCTTGGAGGATCGCCGACCAGGGCTGAACCTGATTGAAAACGCTCGCTAATGATTGGGTTTCGTCAGTGACTTGGGTGAGCTGTCCATTCAGTTGTTGCAGCCGTGCATCTTGAACTTTGAGGCTGCCTAGCTTTTGGTCTAAGTCTTTCTGTTTGGCTTCGAGTCGCTCGGTCTGCTGATTCAATAACAGCCAACCAGCACCAGTCGTCAGGAGGGCAAGAACTGCTGCTCCCATGCCGATAAATAACGGTATTTTGCCATATTTGGCAGTCGGTGTCATCGTCGTGTTGTCGATGAACTCACCCTGTTGACCTGTTTGGGATTCAGTCCGTTCGCGGAGTAAATTGATATCTAGACTATACATATTTTTATAGATCGCGCATTCCTAATCCCAGAACTACTCCTAGTCCAGGGCGTTGACCGATGGGTATATCCATTTCTGGCTCTAAACCCAATCCCCCGATGGGATCGACTTGGGTAGTCGGAATACTCAATCGCTGAGTAAAGAAGAGGTCGAGTTGTCCCAATCCACCGCCAGGGCCAGCGAGTAGCAGTTGTTCGAGTTTGAGTTGTTGACCGTTGTGACTCATATAAAACTCGATACTGCGGCGAACTTCATCGGCTAGTTCTGCTAAAATCCGCATCATCGCTGCCATGCCAGGATTGATACTAGTCATAGCTTCGCTCTGATTATTCATACTTGTCACAGGGATATCGGGGATGGTGATATCTTGGAGGATTTCTGAATTTCTAGTGCTCGGCAGATTCATCGCACTGCTCAGAGCTTCTTGTAGTTGATAAGTCCCAATCGGTACGGTGCGATTGAATTGAGGAATCCCATTCACAACGATCGCAATTTCGGTACAGTCATATTCAATATCGATCAAAACTACTGCTTCTTGCGGTGCAAATTGGCGCAGTTGTTCTTTGATGGTTCTGAGTACTGCAAAGCTGCTGATCTCTAGAACTTTCACTTGCAATCCCGCATACTGAAATGTCTCGATATAACTATCGGTGACTTCCTTGCGAGTTGCTGCTAGCATCACTTGGACTTTATCCAGCCCGTCTTCATCTGTGATTAGATCGAGTTTTTGATAGTCGAGATCGACTTCTTCGCGAGGGTATGGTAGATATAGTGCTGCTTCTTGATTGAGAATCAGATCTCGCACTTCTCTATCGCTCAATTCGGCTGGTAGGGGAATTAACCTAATCACCGCTTCCCGCATCGGTACTGAGGTAGCAACATAAGTTGCTTTAATTTTGTTATCGGCGAGCGTCGTCCGAATCAAAGCCCCCAGCTCTTGGGGATTGACAATTCGCCCTTCCTCAAAAATTCCTTCAGGAACTTCAGCAGAACATAGATGTTTGAGTGTTAGATCTGCACCTTTTTTTTGGAGTTGGGCAATATTGATCCGTTCGGAACCAAGTTCGATTGCCACTCCACTACCACGCCTTGGAAATAGGTTTTTTAATCGATTAAGCATATAAATTTGTTACTCATAGCCTGGAATATGCCACTAGAAAAAAGTAGCGAAGACGGGGTAATGTACTTTGGATCAAAGGGTGGAAAGTTCCTAGAAGACTGTTTTGGTACTCCTCGATCGAGATCGCTCCGAATTATTTAATTTTTTACTTACTCTCCTACTTAAATTACCCGCAACCACCCATCACAATTAACATTGCTAATAGTTATTTTTTATTTAACCGATCGAAAGGTCTAATTTTGGCTCTACAGGCGCATCTCGATCGAGTTATCTCCTTTTACCGCGATTGTTTCTAGACGGAGCATCGATCTCGCTCCCGCCCCGAACTTGGAGATCGCATTGCTGTATCGATCGTGACAACCACAGACTTCTCAACTCGATTATGATAGAAGCACCACAGGCTCAGTATCTAAACCCCTACATCGAGACAAGACCTCGATCGATCGCTCAGTTAAAATTTGAGATTATTACTATGCCAGCATCATCAGTCTCATCCGCACCAGCTCATCTAATTTCGCCATCTTTACTCGTTAGTATCGCTGCGACACCTTGGTTGCTAACGCTCGTCGCCGCCCAAGCTGCTGGCGGATTGCTCGAACAGTTAGGATTGTCGAGTGAAGAGATCTTTCGGGGCGATCGATTGCCAGTGCTACATTTTCCCATCAGCGTAACTGCTGGTACTGAGGACGCTCTCGACTAGAGTCGATATCTGGATCGCCCTCACCCTGTCTTGTCTGGCTGCAAGGTTGCGCTGTCTTGACCCAAACGCACGCTGTAGGCGAGCGGTGTCGCCAGACGGAAACCTCAGCATTGGGCGGGTTCCCCACTGGACGGGTTTCCCGTCCAGTTGCCCAGCAGCGATTTGGGTCGCTGTCTTAAAAAGGTGCTTCACTTGGTTCGTCCCGCCTTTGTTCCCCTACTACCATTGGTGCAGATCGGGCAACGGACAAATCTTTGGTATAATAATATCGGTTTCTGACCTAAATCGCGATCTGGATCGAATCTGCCTAACCGATCGAACATACATATTTTGTATTTATTTAAAACGGTGGTCGGGAAGGATCGCGGCTGCTGAAGGCTGAGTCAGTAAACAGCCTCTCAAGCAAGAAATTTTAATCGCGAGGTCAGTCGCTGTCACACCGCAAGGTCAACAACAGCGTCACCTTGGGTAGTTCACTCCCACCTCTACACCGCGAGAACTGTCATATGCACCCGCTAATCCACATCTCAGAACCAGAATTGATGGTTTCTAGCCCAGCGAACTTACTACTAAACCATCGACTCAAGGTAATCGAAGACCTCTGGGAACGAGTGCTGCGAGATGCTTGCGGACAGGATTTAGTCAATCTGCTCAACCAACTACGGGAGATGTGTTCGTCCGACGGGAGTGCAGCCCAACCCCTATCGCAAGAGGTACATCACCTGATCGAACAACTCGATCTCAAGGATGCAATTCGTGCTGCTAGAGCATTTGCGCTGTATTTTCAATTAATTAATATCGTCGAGCAACACTATGAGCAGTGCGAACAAAAGCTCGCCCTCAAGTTGTCACTCCAGTATTCAGCACCGAGCTTCCCCACCGAAACTAGCCACCTGTCAGAAAACGTGGCACCAATAGGCGCAGGGCTGCTCGAAAAAAATTGGCAAGCTTCCGCTCAACCCCAAAAAGATCGCGGTACATTTACAGCTCTATTTCCCCTGCTCAAATCAGCAGGAGTCCCACCCCAACAGATCCAGCGATTATTCGATGAGTTGGATATCGGGCTAGTATTTACCGCTCACCCTACCGAAATTGTGCGGCATACGATTCGCGATAAACAACGACGTGTAGCTCAAATTCTCGAAAAACTCGATCGAGCGGAAGAGGATATGGCGCGTTTGGGCATCCAATCTTCTTGGGAAGTGACCGCACTAGAGGGACAATTACTCGAAGAGATCCTATTGTGGTGGCGGACAGATGAATTACACCAATTCAAGCCAACCGTATTGGATGAGGTAGACTATACCCTGCACTACTTTGAGGAAGTTTTATTCGATGCAATTCCCCAACTGTCGCAACGATTGAGTCTAGCTCTAAAACAATCTTTTCCCCATCTCACGCCGCCGAGTAATCGGTTTTGTCGGTTTGGTTCGTGGGTAGGATCGGATCGGGATGGCAATCCCTCAGTTACGCCCAAAATTACTTGGCAAACTGCTTGCTATCAGCGGGGAATAGTCCTCAAAAAATACATCAAATCGGTGCGGGGATTGACTAATTCCCTCAGCTTATCCTTGCATTGGAGTAATGTTTTACCAGCGTTATTGGAATCCCTCGAACAGGATAAATCGCACTTTCCAGAAATCTATGATGAGTTGGCAATCCGCTACCGTCAAGAACCTTATCGACTCAAGCTTACTTATATGATCGAGCGGCTGTCGAATACACTCGACAGATCTCGTCAAGTAGCTGATTGGGATAGTCTCCAACTGCCGAAAACAGAACTCAACCTCCATACCTGCTATCATTCTGGGGCAGATTTCCTCAAAGAGTTAGGTTTGATCCGACTGAGCTTGCAGCAAACGGGATTGACTTGTAAAGCATTGGAAACTCTAATTTGTCAGGTAGAAATTTATGGGTTTAATCTCGCCCAACTAGATATCCGCCAAGAGAGCAGTCGTCACGCCGATACGATTGCTGAAATTGCCGATTATCTCCAGGTATTGCCCCAATCCTATCACGACCTATCGGAAGCCGATCGAGTCGCATGGTTGGTGTGCGAACTCCAAACCCGTCGCCCATTAATTCCTGGCGAACTCCCCTTCTCCCCCAAAACCGTCGAAACTGTCGAAACCTTTCGGATGCTGCGCCGACTCCATCAGGAGTTTGGCCCCGAAATCTGCCAAACTTACATTATCAGTATGAATCGGGATGTGAGCGACATTCTCGAAGTGCTGCTCTTAGCTAAAGAAGCGGGTTTGTACGATCCGGCTACGGGGATTACCAGTCTGCAAGTAGTACCCTTATTTGAAACCGTCGAAGATCTCAAAAAAGCACCGCTGGTAATGCAGTGTCTATTTGAGTTGCCATTGTATCGAGCCGCTTTGACTGGAGGATACGATCCAACTCCAGCCACTGCCATACCTGGGTTAGTCCCCGATCTCCAAGAGGTGATGCTGGGCTACTCTGACAGTAATAAAGATGCTGGCTTCCTCAGTAGTAATTGGGAAATCCACAAAGCCCAAAAAGCCCTGCAATCGATCGCTGAGAAATTCGCCGTGAAGCTACGGATTTTCCACGGACGAGGTGGCAGCGTCGGTAGAGGTGGTGGGCCATCCCACGAGGCAATTTTAGCCCAACCAGGGCAGAGTATCAATGGGCGGATCAAGATTACCGAACAGGGCGAAGTCCTCGCGTCCAAATACTCGCTCCCCGAACTCGCACTCTATAATCTCGAACAGGTAGCCAGTGCGGTGATCGAGACTAGCCTGATGTCTAGAGGGGTCGATGATATCGAACCTTGGAACGAGGTGATGGAAGATCTCGCAGATCGATCGCGTCAGCACTATCGCGCTCTGGTTTACGATTGCCCCGATCTAGTCAACTTCTTTCATCAAGTTACCCCGATCGATGAAATCAGTCACCTGCAAATCAGTTCCCGTCCCGCTCGTCGCGGTGGCAAACGGGATCTAGCCAGTCTCCGCGCCATTCCTTGGGTCTTTAGTTGGACGCAAAGTCGGTTCCTCCTCCCCTCCTGGTATGGTGTTGGTGCCGCACTTGAGGAATTTGTCGCCGAATCTCCAACCGAAAACTTTGAACTGCTCCAGGGCTTCTACCGCAAATGGCCATTTTTCCGCACGGCTATTTCCAAAGTAGAAATGACGATCTCCAAAGTCGATCTCCAAATTGCGCGTCACTACATGGAGGAACTCTCCCAGCCAGAAGATCGAGAGCGGTTTGAGATCTTATTCGAGCGAATTACGCAAGAATATCGCCTCGTCTGCGATCTGGTACTACGGATCTCTGGACATGAAAGATTTTTGGATGACAATCCCGAACTCCAACGATCGATCCAACTACGCAATGGTAGCATTGTGCCACTAGGATTTCTCCAAGTCTCACTGCTCAAGCGGCTGCGCCAACACGGTGGAGCGGGAATGATCTACTCTCGCTATAGCAAGAAGGAACTCCTCGACGGTGCATTACTAACTATCAATGGCATCGCCGCCGGAATGCGTAATACAGGCTAGAATTCAGTTGACACTTCGGCTTCGCTCAGTGCAAGCAGTTGACAGTTTAATGATGCTGTTCGTCAAAATAGGGTGGCGGCGATCGAAATCGCCCCATCGCCGCAATCCTAGATCCCTAAAACCTAATCCCTAACCCCTAATTATGTGGCGTGTAAAGATCGAGTGTTCTGCTCAAGACTGGGGTATTAATAGCAAAGCTTTCAAAGATATTGCCGCAAAATATCCAAGTACTTTGCTATCATCCAAAAAAATGTATGGTGACGATCGACGCATCATGGAATATCAGATCGAAGATGTCAGTGATGCTGATGAATTTACCGAAGAATGTCTCACAATCGCGGGTTTTACGGCAGTATTTGAGTCTCTTTAAACTAGTTATTTATACTTGCTTGTCAACACTTCGGCTTCGCTCAGTGCAAGCTGTCAACTGTCAACACTGTGCCTACGGCAGGCTATCGCCAACGGCTTCGCTCA
>ENA-OFCE01000862-OFCE01000862.1-metagenomes-genome-assembly--contig:-NODE-862-length-17711-cov-5.110104_pt1 | contig 17711 bp, 17 predicted proteins | sample MGYA00153388_OFCE01 | MGnify analysis MGYA00153388
AACATCAGCGACTTCATGCAAACCACCGATGGCAAGGGTGTCGTCAACATTTTGGCTGCAGACAGGCTGCTCAATTCTCCGCGCCTGTATGCCACCTTTTTGCTGTGGATGCTCTCTGAACTTTTCGAGCAACTGCCCGAAGTCGGCGACCTGGAGCAACCCAAGCTGGTGTTCTTTTTTGACGAAGCGCATTTGCTGTTTAACGAAGCGCCCAAGGTGCTGGTCGAGCGGATTGAGCTGGTCGTGCGCCTGGTGCGGTCAAAAGGCGTGGGCGTGTATTTCGTCACGCAAAACCCGCTGGATATTCCTGATTCGGTGCTGGCCCAATTGGGCAACCGTGTGCAGCATGCATTGCGCGCTTTCACGCCGCGTGACCAAAAAGCCGTCAAGACCACCGCGCAAACGATGCGGCAAAAGCCTGGGCTGGACATTGAAACTGCGATTACCGAGCTGGCCGTTGGCGAGGCGCTGATCAGCCTGCTCGATGCAAAAGGCAGACCTACTGAGACTGAGCGCGTCTACGTGTTGCCGCCCGGCAGCCAGATCGGGCCGATTGCGCCCGAGCAGCGCAAGGCAGTGCTGGCAAATTCACTGGTCGCGGGTGTGTATGAAAAAACGGTCGACCGCGAATCTGCCCATGAAAAACTGCAAGTCCGTGCGGCAGCAAGCGCCGCCACAGCCCAAACCGCACCCAACGGCGGTGCGGCGGGTCAAACCGATTCCGGCGGCATCATGGGCGGGTTAAAAGACGTGCTGTTTGGCAGCACCGGCCCACGCGGCGGCGTGCGCGATGGCCTGGCGCAAAGCATGGCCAAGTCGGCTGTGCGCACCATGGGCTCAACCGTTGGCAGGCAAATTATTCGCGGTGTTCTGGGCAGCCTGTTTGGCGGCCGCCGTTAATTTACAAACAAGAGGATTTTGTATGTCAAATGTTCATCTGATCAACCACCCGCTGGTGCAGCACAAGCTCACGCTGATGCGCCGCAAAGACGCATCAACCAACACCTTTCGCACGCTGCTTAATGAACTTTCAAGCCTGATGGCCTATGAAGTCACGCGCGACATGCCGCTGCAAGACGTGCAAATTGAAACGCCGCTAGAGACTATGACCGGCAAAATGATTGACGGCAAAAAGCTCGTTTTTGTGTCGATCCTGCGGGCGGGCAACGGCATTCTGGAAGGCATGCTGAACGTGGTGCCCGGCGCGCGCGTAGGCCACGTTGGCCTGTACCGCGACCCCGCCACGCTGAAGGCAGTTGAGTACTACTTCAAAATGCCAAGCGAGATGGCCGAGCGCGACATCATCGTGGTTGACCCGATGCTGGCCACCGGCAACTCCGCCATCGCGGCGATTGACCGCCTGAAAAAGCTCAGCCCCAAGTCGATCAAGTTCGTTTGCCTGCTGACCTGCCCCGAGGGCATCGCCACGCTGCAAAAAGCCCACCCCGACGTGCCGATTTACACCGCAGCCATTGACCGCCAGCTCAATGACCACGGCTATATCTTGCCGGGCTTGGGTGATGCCGGGGACAGGATTTTCGGCACAAAATAGCATTTTTAAAGCTGAATCGGCCTACAGCACAATAAACACGGGCGCGAGCAGCTATTTATTTGATAGTAATTTTTCATCCATGACAAGTTACTGGCTCATGAAGTCCGAACCCAGCGAATGCTCGGTGGACGACGCGCTTGCCGCAAAAGACTCGACCGTGCCCTGGGTCGGCGTGCGCAACTACCAGGCGCGCAACTTTATGCGCGATGCCATGCAGGTGGGCGACGGCGTGCTTTTTTATCACTCAAGCTGTGCTGAACCGGGCATTGTCGGCATTGCGCACGTGGCCTCAGGGCCCTACCCCGACCCGACGCAGTTTGAGCATGACTCGCCTTACTTCGACCCCAAGTCAAAACCCGCAGAGCCGCGCTGGATGTTGGTGGATGTGCAGGTTGTCAAAAAGACGCGCAATCTCACCTTGCCCGAATTGCGGGCGACACCAGCGCTGGCTGACTTGCTGATTCTGAAAAAAGGCAACCGCTTGTCGATCACTCCGGTTGTGGCGCGGCACTGGCAGGCTATCGTCAGGCTGCTTGGAGTTTAAAAATGCTATATATTCAGGAGCTATTCGCGCCCGTATTTATTGCGCCAGGAGCCTAAAACATACTAACTCTGGCTGGTTTTTGATTCCAGCAGCTTTACCAGCGCCCACAACACCCGGTTGGCTGGCGTGGCGATTTTTAACACTTCTCCGCGCTGATTGACAAAGCCATTGAGGTAGTCAATTTCTGTCGGTTTGCCGCGTGCCAGGTCTTGCGCTGTTGAAGAAAATTGTGCGGGCATCGTCCACGCTATTTTTTGTACTGCGGCGTGAATATCGCCTGGTAAATTCACTCCGTCAGCCTTGGCCACAGCCAGGCATTCGGCCACCACGTCGCGCATCACGTCTTGCACTCCCACGCCCACAGTCGTTTTGCCATAGGGCAACTGCGTGATAGCCGATACAGCGTTGTACGCGCAGTTCAAAATCAGCTTGGCCCACAATGCCCCGCGCACGTTGCTTGACACTTCAGTTGGCACGCCAGCAGCAGTCAGCGCTTGCGCCAGGCCTAGTCCGGCGGGTGGTGGCTCAATGACTAACTCTCCGCGCCCGTTGTGTTTGACGTGGCCCGAGCCCGCCATTTCTACTGCAACGTAAACAACCGCCGCCGCCACGGCTTGGTCAGGCAGCACGGCGCGCAGCCGCTCGGCGTTGTCTACGCCGTTTTGCAAACACATCACCAGCGCGTTGGCACGCAAAAACGGCTGCATCAAGCGCCCGGCTGCCTCGGTGTCGCTTGACTTGACGCACAGTAGCACGACATCAGCGCCCGCAACCGCGCTGGCGTCGGTGCTGGCTGCCAGATGAATCTGTTCGTCAAAAGTCTGCGTTTGCAGCCGTAGCCCCGAGCGGGCAATGACCTCGACGTGCTGCGGCCGCGCAACCAGCACCACCGGGTGCCCGGCCCGTGCCAGCATGCCGCCGTAATAGCAGCCCACAGCGCCCGCGCCCATCACGGCGAATTTAAGGGGCTGGGTCATGGTCGTATTCAATAAAAAAGCGGTTTCGCCGCACGGTCACAACGCAAAGTCAATGCCCTTCAAAATTCAGCAAAGTAAATAACTGCAGCCCGGCAGCCCTGAGTTTGGCTGAGCCTTGCAGCTCTGGCAAATCAACAATTGCCGCGCCTTCCATCACCGTAGCGCCGAGTTTTTCAAGCAGTTTTTTACCCGCCATCATGGTGCCGCCAGTGGCGATCAAATCATCAATCAACAGCACGCGGTCGCCGGGTTTTACAGCGTCGGTGTGCAGCTCCACGGTTGCGCTGCCGTATTCAAGCTCGTAGGTTTCCTGCACCGTTTTAAAAGGGAGTTTTCCTTTTTTGCGAATCGGAACGAAGCCCACGTTCAATTCATAGGCCACCACTGCGCCCAAGATGAACCCACGCGCATCCAGCCCAGCCACCACATCGGGGCGCAGCGATGGCGACATGTACCGGTGCACAAACGCGTCAATCAATATGCGAAACACTTTGGGGTCTTGCAGTAAAGGCGTGATGTCCCTGAACTGAACTCCCGGCTCTGGCCAATCAGGCACCGTGCGGATGTGCTGGCGCAAATAGTCGCTGAAGATGAACGAGTCATGCTCGACGTTTGAAAGTGGGATGACTGCGGGTGTTGGCATAAGGCTTTCAACCGAAAGTTGTTTAGCGTTGTATTTTGCACTGCCGCGCACTGCTAGGCGCATGCCGGGCGCGGCTCAAGCAATTTTGACGGGTGCCGTACACCACGGCGCGATCAATGCCACCTATCACGGTTTTAAAAGTGAAGTTGTCGGGGACTGCAATAAACAGTGCGATGTACTCCGGCGCAGAAAGATCTGGGTCGAGGTCAATGTCGAAGTACTCTTTTATGCGCCCAGCGTCAAAGTAAAAAAGCGTGAGCGTGTTAAACCTCACGCCATCAACATACGCTCGAAATTCGCGCTCAAACCGGTCGCCGACCGAGCCGACACCCGAATGCCTCGCACCTCGCTGGACTGGCTTGGCTCAATGCGGCAACTGCCGTAGTTGTTCCAAACGATTTTTGAAGTCCAGTCTGAATCGCCCGAACCATCGCGGTCCGTTGGGTCGTCTTCATCGAAATCTGCCGTGACCAGCTCGAACTCAGACATCAACCCACGGCTAGGGTTGGGGTAGTTAGAGGCGCCTTCGCCAACCGATGTGAGAACCGACGCACTAAATTTGCACGACACCACGCGATGGCCCAACGGCCACGGGTTGCCGGGGAAATAGATGCGGCCAGTGGCGCTACCGCGCTCAGTGTTATCAGTCATGACCTGATTTTTGGTCGATGAGCCAGCGACTTGTTAATCACTAGACGCTACATGACAAAAGCTATTAAATTAGTAGCTGCTTGCGCCCGCGTTAATTGGGCCAGCGTGCTATTTAATGCATGAAAAGTGCAACTACCCTTACCTGTAATCCAAACGGCCTAACGGGCGCGCCCATCAGCGAAAACGCCACCACCGCGATAATGAGCCGATGCGTTTTTCCCCCAAAACCGTTGGCATCACAGCCGCGGCGGTCACCATCCTGATCTGGACTTCTTTTATCGTCATCGCGCGCTTCATGGCGCTGAAGGGTTTGACGCCACTAGACATTGTGTTGTGCCGGTTTGTGGGTGCTGGCCTGGTGCTGCTGCCATGGGGCTACTTTCTGGTGCGCAAGTTGAAGGCCAATAACCCCAAGTACGGTGCGGCGCAAACCTGGTTGGGGTTGTCGCCGCTGCCAGTGGGTATTACGGTGTTGATTGGCACGTTTGGCGGCGTGGCCTACGCGGTTCTGGCGTACAGCGCATTTGTGTACGCACCGGCTGCGCATGGCTCGGTCCTGCTGCCGGGCATGCTACCGCTGTCAACCGCGCTGCTGTCGGTGTGGCTGCTGCGTGAACACTTGGGCGCAGGGCGCATCACGGGCTTGGCGATGATTTTTGGCGGTGCGCTATTGGTGGGCGGCGTGTCAATTTTTAACGCCATCGTCAATCCCGCTGCAGGCAGCCAGACGTACATTGGCGACGTGCTTTTTGTATGCGCATCGACTTGCTGGGCTTTTTATGCGGTGACTTGCCGCAAACACGCCCTTGGCGCAGTGCCCGCCACCATCGCGGTGATTGTGTTTTGCGTCATCTCTTTCATCCCGGTATACGGCGTCTTGGTATGGTCAGGTGTGTTGCAAAGCAAACTGGCCACTGCGCCGTGGTCTGAAATCATTTTTCACACCATCTGGCAGGGCGGCGGCTCGGTGGTGATCTCGGGCATTACGTTCACTAAAATGATTGAATATTTTGGCCCAGTGCGCACCACCATGCTGACGGCAGTCGTGCCCGGCTTGTCCGCGCTGGGAGCAGTGCTCTTTTTGAATGAGCCGTTGTACTGGAACCTGATTGTTGGGCTGCTGCTGGTGACGTGCGGTATTGCGGTCGGGGTGCGGGCTAGTAAAACATCAACGCGGCTAACAAACGCGGCTAAAGTGTAAACCGCTGAAAATTTGAAAATTCTTACATAAAAAAAGCCTACAGCCCAATAAATGCGGGCGCAAGCAGCTATTAATTTAATACTGATTTTAATGACGCCACACACTATATTTCCTGCCGCTTTTGCCCTGGCTGCCTGCCTTGTCAGCCTGCCAGGCCACGCCGCGCCGTACACCCCAACCGACGATGCAGCAGTCATTGAGCGCCTGCCCGGCCGGGCGAGCGACCCGGCTACCCGCCGCGTGGATTCGCTGCGCAAGCAGTTGGCTGCCCGGCCTGAAGATACCGGTTTGCGGGTAGACATTGCGCGCCGCTACTTTGACATGGCGATGGCCCAGGGCGACCCACGCTATGTGGGCTATGCCGCAGGTGCGTTGGCACCGCTGGCCAAAGCGGTGCCCGCCGAAGCGAGCCTGGGCGCGGCGTACTTTCAGGTGCGCGGCATGGTGGAGCAATTTACCCACCAGTTTGACCCGGCTCTGGCCAGCCTGGCCAAGGCCAGCGAGCTGAACCCGGCATCGCCCGAGCCACTGCTGTGGCGCAGCGCCATTTACATGGTGCAGGCCAAGTACCCTGAGGCAGCTGCCGAATGTGCAAAAGTCAAACCGCTGGCCGACCCGCTGGTAGGCATTGGCTGCAGCGCCTATGCTGACGGCAGTCACGCAGGCGGACTGGTAGCGGCATTTAATGTGCTGTCAGCAGCAGTCAAGCAGTACCCGGCCAGCGCGCCCGAATTGCTGCTGTGGCAGTACACACGCCTGGCCGAAATGGCGCTGCGCCTTGAGCGCTTTGACGCGTCCGAGGGGTACTACAAAAGCGCGCTCAAGCTGGGCGTGACTGACCAGTTTTTACTCGGCAGTTACGCCGACTTTTTACTTGCGCGCAAGCGCCCCGCCGAGGTCTTGACGCTGCTGGCCGACTGGGAGCGCTCTGATATTTTGCTGCTGCGCCTGGCCATTGCCGCAATGGCCACCAACGACACGCGCGCTGCCAATTTCGCCGGGCAACTGCGCGCCCGGTTTGAAGAAGCCGCCAAGCGCGGTGACCGCTTGCATGAGCAGGAAGCCGCGCGGTTTGAACTGGACGTTGAACGCAACGCCAAAAAAGCTCTAGCATTGGCCAGCACCAACTACGCCGCGCAAAAAGAACCGCGCGATGCTGAAATACTAATGCGCGCAGCGCTCAGTGCCGGCCAAGCTGCGCAAGCCAGACCGGCAGTGGCCTGGTGGCGTTCGTCACGCCATGAAGACCCAAACATCGCCAGCCTGGCCACGCAGCTTGTTGGCCTGGGAGCTGAAAAATGACGCGGCTCAAAAATGCATGTTTCAAACTACTTTTTATAGCTGCAGTGCTTGCGGGACACACCGCTGCACAGGCCCACAAGCCCAGCGACAGCTACTTGACGCTCACCGCAACCACGCTGGCGAATGCGTCAAGCGGCCAAGCCATCACCGCGCGCTGGGACATCGCCCTGCGCGACCTGGACTACGTGCTACAACTTGACCGCGACGGCAATGGCGAGCTGACCTGGGGTGAAACACGCCAGCGCGAAGCCGACATTGCCAAGCTGGCCACCGGGGCATTGCGCATCACCGCAGACAACCAGGCTTGCCCGTGGTCAGTCAGCGCACCCATGCAGTTGGACAAACATAGCGACGGAACTTACGCAGTGCTGTCACTTGCCGCACAGTGCCCCGTTTTCGCTGGTGCGTCCAGCGCGCCCAAAGCGATCAGCGCCACCTACAGTTTGTTTTTTGATGTGGACCCTTCCCACCGCGGATTGCTGCAATGGCTAGCGCCCGCAGCAAAGGCCAACGAGCCAACAGCGCAGGCGTTAATCTTCAGCACCGAATCGGCCAGCCAAGTCCTGTCGCTTGAGGCCACTGGCTGGTGGCAAACCCTGCGCCAATACATCATTGAAGGCGTCTGGCACATCTGGATTGGCTACGACCATATCTTGTTTTTGCTGGCGCTGCTGCTGCCCGCAGTGCTGATACGCCGCGCCGACCAGTGGGAGCCCACACCTACGCTGCGCGGCGCGGCGGTTGAAACGTTAAAAGTAGTCACTGCCTTTACGGTGGCGCATTCCATCACATTGAGTTTGGCGGCACTGCAAGTGATCAGCCTGCCGTCGCGTTGGGTGGAGTCAGTGATTGCTGCATCGGTCGTGCTGGCCGCGCTGAACAACTTGCGCGGAACAATAGACAAGCGCCGTTGGGTTTTGGCGTTCATTTTTGGTCTGATTCACGGCTTCGGCTTTGCATCGGTACTCGCCGACCTCGGCTTGCCGCAGAGCGCATTGGTGCTGGCGCTGGTCGGCTTTAACGTCGGCGTTGAGCTGGGCCAGCTGGCGATTGTGGCGGTGTTTTTACCCATCGCTTTTTGGCTGCGGGCGACCCGGTTTTACCGCGTGGGTGTTCTTACGGGAGGTTCAATCGTCGTGGCGATATTGGCAAGCTGGTGGCTGGCGCAGCGAATGTTCGATTTATAAAGCGCAGCCCCGCGCCTTGTCAAAGCACAGCGCTGCAGCAACTTTCTAAACTGCTACAGCGCTGCAGTAATTTTTTAAACTGCGGCAGGGCTTCAGTAATTTTTTAAACTACGGCAGGGCTGCGTGTTGAACCGCCAGGCGCCTGAAATGGCCTGGCTGCTTGCACCACCACATTACCCACCATGTCTGCCGTAATCGCTGACAGCGTCCAGCCCAGATGGCCGTGGCCGGTGTTGTAGAACACATTTGCGGCGCGGCCACGGCCGACGCGCGGCAACATGTTGGGCATCATTGGGCGCAGGCCTGCCCAAGGCACCACGGAGCGCGTATCGATGTTGGGGAAGCACTGCGCCACCCAATCGATCAAAGGCTTGATGCGGTCAGCGCGAATGTCGTAGTCCACACCGTTGAACTCGGCCGTGCCCGCCACGCGAAAGCGGTTGACGCCCAAACGGCTGGTGACCAGCTTGGTTTCATCGTCCAGCAAACTCACATTGGGCGCACCAGCTTGGCTTTGTTTGTCATTTAAATTGACAGTGATTGAATAACCTTTGACAGGGTAAATATTGACCCGGTCACCCAACTGAGCGGCCAGGTTGCGACTGGCCACGCCAGCGCAAACCACGATGCCGTCGAAGGATTGAACATCGCCCGGCGCGTCATCTTGTGCGGCCGTCACCACAATTGCTTTTTTGCCATCGCTTTGTACCGACTTGACGTCTTGCCCATACAAAGTGCGCACGCCCAAGCGTTCCGCAGCCAAAGCCAAGCCGTGGGTGAACTTGTGGATGTCGCCGGTAGAGTCGCTTTCGGTAAAGTAACCGCCGTAGTAGCTGCCCGCCAAGGTGGGCTCGATGGCTTTCATTTCTTGCGGTGTCACGGCACGGCGCGGCAGGCCGCCTTTGGCCAGCATCAATGACACCCGACCTGCGTGATCAAAGCCTTTTTTGTCGCGGTAAATGTGCAAGATACCTTGCTGCTTCAGGTCAAAGTCAATGCCCTCGTCTTGTGCCCAGGCAAACAGGTGCTGGCGCGCGGCCACCGCCATGCGCGCGGTCGCTATCGTATTGCGCTCGTAATGCGGCATAGCCGCAATAAATTCAGCAAACCACGACAGTTTGTGCCACGTGGGTGCTGGGTTGACCAGCAACGGCGCGTTGCGGTTCAGCATCCACTTCAAGCCTTTGACTATTGTTGACCAGTGCGTCCACACCTCAGCGTTTGACGCCGAGAGTTGCCCACCGTTTGCAAATGATGTTTCCATCGCCGCGTAGCGGTGGCGTTCAAACAAAGTGACGGTAAAGCCGCGTTTGGCAAGCGCGTAAGCGGTGGTGACACCGGTGATGCCGCCACCAATAACTGCAATGGTTTTCATGTGATTCATGACAAAAGAGCTTTCAAAAACGTCGGGGGGTTGGAGCCCTCCCATGCAAGTCGCATGACGAAACATGGATAGGGCGCCCCCTCTGTTCTGGACCTGAGAGATTCACGATGCGCTTGAGTAGCGCGCCGCTTGCTCCTTCGGTGCGCTGGCAGACGAAACATGCCAGCAGCTCTTCAGAGTAGTTGCAAATGATCGGTCCTTTTGCCTGAGAGTTTCCGGGGCGGTTGCTCCTTCGGCGCTGCCCACACGCTAGTCACAAGTCAATAGCGTTGGCAGTCTCTCCCGATCACATGTCGACACAAGGTCGATTCAATTGCTCTGGAGTTTATACCGCGAAGAATTCCGTATCAAGTTCGGCGCATCGAGCCATGACCAGCCAATGTATTGACTTTTATGAATAAGAAAGTCCCGGCTTGAGGGACAACGCGCGCGCAGATGCGGTGCATATTGAGAGATTCAACCGCCACAGCGGGTCTTGCGCCTGAAAAACACTAAAAAAACGCCTAAAATAGGGCTCTTTTAAGGTTCTAGCCTAATAAATACGGGCGTAAGCAGCTATTAATTAAATAGCAGATATTTTATTCCTCCCCTGACCTGTATGCCCTTCCTGACCGCTGCCCTGTACAAGTTCGTCGAGCTGCCCGACCACGCTGCGCTGCAAGCGCCGCTGCTCGCTGTGTGCGAGGCGCATGGCATCAAAGGCACGCTTCTGCTGGCGGCTGAAGGCATCAACGGCACGATAGCTGGGCTGCCTGATGACGTACACGCGGTGCTGGCGTACCTGCACAGCGACGCAAGATTAGCCACGTTAGAACACAAAGAATCATGGGCCAGCGCCATGCCGTTTTACCGCATGAAGGTGCGGCTGAAAAAAGAAATCGTCACGCTGGGCGTGCCAGATGTTCACCCCGCTTTGATGGCGGGGCAGTACGTTAAGCCCGATGCGTGGAACGAGTTGATAGCCCAACCCGGCGTGGTGTTGGTCGACACCCGCAATGACTACGAGGTGTCAATTGGCACGTTTCGAGGGGCGGTGAACCCGGCTACTGCCAGCTTTTCAGAACTACCCGGATGGGTGGAGCGTGAGATGCAAAGGGGCGGCAAACTGGCCGAGGTAGACGGCAGCAAACCCAAAGTAGCCATGTTTTGTACAGGCGGCATCCGGTGTGAAAAGTCCACCGCGTTTTTAAAGTCCAAAGGCTTTGACGAGGTGTACCACCTGCAAGGCGGCATTCTCAAATACCTCGAGACAGTGCCCGAAGCCCAAAGCCAATGGCAAGGCCAGTGCTTCGTATTCGACGAGCGCGTGTCGGTTGGCCACGGCCTGCTGGAAGGCGGTTTGGCGCTGTGCAGGTCATGCCGCGACCCTCTAACGGAAGCCGCCAAAGCATCACCCCTGTACGAGCGCGGCGTGAGCTGCCCCGGCTGCCACGGCACAACGACAGACGTGCAAAAAGCTGGTTACCGGCAGCGGCAAAAGCAGGTTGATTTGGCTGAAGCGCGCAAGCAGGCGCATATTGGCTCTGTTCAAAGTACGTCGCATAAGCAGTGACCACCGCCCGGCCCGTTTTGTACAGCTTCAGGCGTTGCCCGTATGCGATGCGCGCACGACTGGCACTGCAAATCAGCGGGTTGCAGTACAAATTGCGTGAAGTGTCTTTGAAAAGCAAACCACCCGAGATGCTGGCCGCGTCCCCCAAAGGCACCGTGCCCGTGCTGGTCTTACCAAGCGGTCAAGTCATCGACGAAAGCCTGGACATCATGCGCTGGGGGCTTGCGCAGAACGACCCAGACGGTTGGTTAAATCAAGGCTCGCTGGCAGAGATGTTGGCGTTGATCGAGGGCAACGACGGCCAATTCAAACACGCGCTAGACCGCTACAAATACCCGAACCGCTACCCGCTGGAGTCTGGCGGTGATGCAAAAGCGTTTGCATTAGCGCAGCGCTTTGAAGCTGCGAGCTGGCTGCAAACACTTGAATCACGTTTAAGCCAAGGCTCGTTTGTTTGGCTTTACGGCCCCCAACCTAGCCTGGCGGACATGGCCACCCTGCCCTTCGTACGCCAGTTTGCGCACACCGATGCGGCGTGGTTTGCATCGCGCCCTTGGCCGCAGTTGCAGGCTTGGTTGGTGCGGTTTGAGGCTAGTGAGATATGCAAATTGGTGATGGCAAAGCACGAACTGTGCAAGTCGCAGATTTAGGGGCGTTGCGCATTCGGTACTTATAGACCCCTCCATCTATTGCCTCAGAGTTTGAAATGACCCGCTAATTATTCAATCTGCCTCGGATCGCGACTCGACTACTTTGGCTGCATTCCAGATTTCTTCGTAGATTCTTAACTTTTGCGCGGTGATATCTGCAGGCAGAGGCGCCAGGTACGTCGGCCTCATAGTAGCTGCGTCCTTTATCGACGCGCCCAGCACCCAGCACTGCGCTCCATCCACAAAGATGACTCGATCATGGATGGCACTACTCTTTCGCAACTCAATTTTGCTGGTATTTTGGAGGGCAAACCTGTCTGCAGCAACAAGAATGTTCTCAGCGTTTTTTGTTAGAAGCAAACGAACGTGTTTCGCACGGGATAACGTACTTAGATACCCATCAAAGATGTCAGCATCCATGTATGGATCCACTACAAAAAGGCTAACTTCGGCCGTTCCAACTAGTGCCCGGAGAGCCTTGAAGAAGTCGTAGGCAGCGCCAGGCCCGAAAGCTTGGCCTGACGCGCGGGGTAACGCATCTTCGATCGATGTAATCGCTTGGTAAATTTTAGTAAGCACTATTCCGTGATTTGCAGCGCGATTGAAGTTGCCCGTCATGCCGTTCACTGCTAACCCAAACGAAAACGATTGCGCTGTGTCCCATGCGGAAACTAACGCAGATGCCCGGCCAAGCCAAACAAACTGCTCTTGGCCGTAAGCCCCTTTTCCTTCAAGCGGCGGCATAGCACTCACAAGCGCGCGAAGTTTTTCAAGGAGGATAAGTGAGTCCATTAGGAAGCAGTCTAATGTCGAATTCAAGCAGCAACGTGCTCGGATGTTGCCGGCCTTGAACGACCCGTTAAATTTCGATCAATCGCCATACGAAGCGCTGCGGTAATCCGCGACCGCTGGCCCGTGCCGGTGTGACTTGGAGAACTCCGATATATCAGTACAAAGTCGGACCGAGGTCAGTAATCGAGCCGGCGCTGCCTGTAGCCCAAGCCCACGTTTAAGTACAGGCGCACCCAGCATTTCTTCAAGTCCATGCCGGGTTATCAGGGTTATTCACCTAAGCCGAAATTTTCTTTGGTAACTTGGCGGTAAAAGCAAGCTTCATGTTTTTCTGACCTTCGTATTGAAATGATCTTGAATTGAATCTAGTCAAACGTACTTCTAAAACTCACACCGAACTAAGCCGTTCAGCCATGCGCGTCTGCCAACCAGGCCCGGTTTGCTTCCAGCGGTCGATGACATCGGCAGGCAAGCGGATAGACAGCAGCTTGCGCGGATTGGTTGAGATGGGGCGCCTACCCCGGTTGACGGTGGCACGGGCCAGCATGGCTTCATCCAGCTCGGGCAGCTCTTCGTATTCGGCAGCCTTGATTACATGAGCGTCTACGCGCTCCATGTCAGACGTCAGGGAGCGGGGAAATGCGGAGTTTTTCGCGGTCATTTGCTTTCCTCATTCTGAATATGTGGCGATCCGCACCACGCGGTGTGTATCCAACAACGAAAATTCGCTCAGCCAAGAGATGGAAACAGATGATTCGCTGCTCGCTGTACTCTTTGCGAATATCTTCGACCTCTACAGTGACGCCTTGAAAAACGATCACGGCATTTAAGAAATCCAAGCCTCGTTCCAATAAAGCTTTTTGCCGCTTCGTTGTATCGAAGGTAATTTGTATGCTGGTTATTGTGTCTACAAAAACCAAGGCCATGCCGAAAAATTTTTTGGTCAAAATTCAGACTGCCAATGCTTGCAGTGGGCGCGTGGCGCGGAAGCTGGCTTTAGTCTTCAAAATTTTCTAAGACTGACTTAAAGACAACTTGCCTTCAATTACACGGGTGGCTTGCAGTCAAATAACTATTAATTCAGGAGCTGCTAGCGCCCGTTTTTATTGCGCTACATGCCGATTTACATACTAGCCAGCATCAGGCGCAATCGCCTCAGCATAGTCATACAACGCCCCCAAAATCGCTTCACCACGCTCATCGGCCGTTTCTTGCAGCTCGTCAATCTGCGCAAACAGCGCGTCAACATTTCGCGCGCCGCCTTCACCTTCAAGCAAGCGCGCGGCGCGATGCGCGTTCCACCTTTCGGTATCCGCTTCGTTCAGTGTTTCAGGAAAATTGCGTGCCCGATATCTGAAAACCAGCTCAGCCAGTCGGTCGTCCTCAAAACCCACACGGCTTACCGCAAGCTCTGCGGGCGACATTTCGCGCAACTGATTCAAGCGGCGGCGGTCGGCGTTGCCTATGAAGCCGCCATACAGGTCTTCATCCACATCTGGCGTGGCAACGGGCGGGCGATTGAACAGCTCTGGCCAGATGGCGCTCATGTCTGGCAAGGTTCGGGCTTTCTCGGCATTGCCAAGAGCGGCATCAATGTCGATGTTCCACTTGGCAGCCATGTCATCGGTCAGTGTTTTGAGCTTTTTCACGACCATGGGTGACTTGTTCAAATGCACCGACTTGATCGGCAAACGCTGCATACCCTCCGGCAAATCAGATTGCTTGGTAAACAGGCGCTGGCGCAGCGTGGCGACGTCAAGCAACGGCAGATCGGTCGGGTCATAGGCCAAATCCCATGCCAGCAGCTCGTTTTTGTTGCTCGGGTGCGTAGCGAGCGGCCACATGACTGCCAGGCAACCGCGCTCGGGCGGAAACATGCCCGACACATGCAAAAACGGCTGGGCAGTTTGTGGGCTAGTGGGAAAGCCCAGCTCTGCGGCAACGCGGTCTTTTTTGTGCAGGCTCAGGCAAAACTCAAACAGCTTGGGCTGCGCGGTGCGTATCAAACGCGCCAGCGCAATTGTGGCGCGCACGTCTGACAGCGCGTCGTGTGCGGCTTCGTGCAGCAGGCCGTTGGCGCGGGCCAGGTCTTCCAGTTTAAAGCTGGGCCGTGTTGCCTCAGGGTCGTTGGGTTTGCGATCATCAGGCTTGCGCGGCCACACAATGCCTTCGGGCCGCAGCGCGTATGCCATGCGCACCACGTCTTGAATGTCCCAGCGGCCGCAGCCGTTTTGCCATTCGCGGGCATAGGGGTCGATCAAGTTGCGCCAAAACATGTAGCGGGTCACTTCGTCGTCGAAGCGAATCGAGTTGTAGCCGACGCCGATGGTGTCTGGTGCTGCCAGCAGCGCTTCGATTTGGGCGGCGAATTCATGTTCAGGCACGCCGCGCTCCAGGCAAACTTGCGGCGTGATTCCAGTGAGCAAACATGACGCAGGGTCAGGCAAATAATCATTGGCTGGCTTGCAGTACAGCATGACTGGTTCGCCAATTTCGTTCAGCTCCGAGTCGGTTCTGATACCTGCAAACTGCGACGGTCGCTCACGGCGCGGGCTCAGGCCGAAGGTTTCGTAGTCGTGCCACAAGAAGGTGTGCGGTGCCATAGGATAGGTTTTAACTGAAATTTATAGAGAAATAAGGATTTAGCCCAATAAATACGGGCGCAAGCAGCTATTATTTTAATAGTGGCATAAAAAAAGCCGTTAGCTGGATGCTAACGGCTTTTTTTGGAGTTACAGGTGAAAGTTAACTGGTTTCAGCCGATTCAGCTTCAGGTTTGACTTTGCCTTCTTTCTTGGGCAGGGGTTGAATGTCGAGCAACACTTCGCCGTCTTCCACACCTTTTTCGTTGGTAGTGACTTTCACATCGACCGTCAAACGTCCGCCGTCCATCAAGCGGCCAAACAACAGCTCGTCGGCCAGCGCGCGGCGAATGGTGTCTTGAATCAAACGCTGCATTGGGCGGGCGCCCATGAGCGGATCAAACCCTTTCTTGCCCAAGTACTTGCGCAGCGTGTCGGTGAAGGTCACTTCCACTTTCTTTTCAGCCAACTGGGTTTCCAGCTGCAGCAAGAACTTGTCGACCACCCGCAAGATAACGGTCTCATCCAGCGCCTTGAAGCTGACGGTCGCGTCGAGGCGGTTACGGAACTCCGGCGTGAACAGGCGCTTGATGTCAGCCATCTCGTCGCCTGCTTCGCGCGGATTGGTAAAGCCAATGGTGGCTTTGTTCATCGTCTCGGCACCAGCATTGGTGGTCATAACGATGATGACGTTTCTGAAGTCTGCCTTGCGGCCGTTGTTGTCCGTCAGCGTGCCGTGGTCCATCACTTGCAGCAACACGTTAAAAATGTCCGGGTGGGCTTTTTCAATCTCATCGAGCAGCAACACACAATGCGGCTTTTTCGTCACGGCTTCAGTCAGCAAGCCGCCCTGGTCAAAGCCAACATAGCCTGGCGGCGCGCCAATCAGGCGGCTCACGGCGTGGCGCTCCATGTACTCGCTCATGTCGAAGCGGATGAGTTCGATGCCCAGCACGTACGCCAACTGCTTGGCCACCTCCGTCTTGCCCACGCCGGTGGGGCCGCTGAACAGGAACGAGCCGATCGGCTTGTCGGGCTTGCCGAGTCCGGAACGCGCCATCTTGATGGCCGCGGCCAAAGCGTCGATGGCCGGCTCCTGGCCGAACACCACACTCTTCAGGTCGCGGTCCAGTGTCTTGAGCTTGCCCCGGTCGTCGTTGGACACCGACGCGGGCGGAATGCGCGCGATCTTGGCCACGATCTCCTCGACCTCGGCGCGCGTGATGGTCTTCTTGCGCTTGCCGACCGGCAGGATGCGCTGTGCCGCGCCCGCCTCGTCGATCACGTCGATAGCCTTGTCGGGCAGATGCCGGTCGTTGATGTATTTGGCCGACAACTCGGCCGCGGCTTGCAGCGCGCCGACAGCGTACTTGACGCTGTGGTGCTCTTCGAAGCGCGACTTCAGACCCTTCAGGATTTCGATGGTCTGCTCGACAGACGGCTCGACCACGTCGACCTTCTGGAAGCGCCGTGACAGCGCCGCGTCCTTCTCGAAGATGCCGCGATACTCAGTGAAGGTGGTGGCGCCGATGCACTTCATAGCGCCGCTGGACAGCGCGGGTTTCAGCAGATTGCTGGCGTCGAGCGTGCCGCCACTGGCCGCGCCGGCGCCGATCAAGGTGTGGATCTCGTCGATGAACAGGATGGCGTTGGGTTGGTCCTTCAACTGTTTGAGCACGCCCTTCAGGCGCTGCTCGAAGTCGCCCCGGTACTTGGTACCGGCAAGCAGCGAGCCCATGTCCAGCGAATAGACGGTGGCGTCGGCCAGCACCTCGGGCACGTCCTTCTCGGTAATGCGCCAGGCCAAGCCTTCGGCTATGGCCGTCTTGCCGACACCGGCCTCGCCCACCAGCAGCGGGTTGTTCTTGCGCCGGCGGCACAGGATCTGGATCACGCGTTCGACTTCGTGTTCGCGGCCGATCAGCGGGTCGATCTTGCCGTCGCGGGCCAGTTGGTTCAGGTTCTGCGTGAACTGGTCCAGCGGCGAGCCCTTGCTGTCTGCCGGCTCTTCCTTTTCGGACTCGGTGTTGCCACTGCCTTCGCTGCCCTTGGCGGGCTCGGGCGGGTCGGACTTCTTGATGCCATGGGCGATGAAGTTCACCACGTCCAGGCGCGTCACACCCTGCTGGTGTAGGTAGTACACGGCGTGCGAATCCTTTTCGCCGAAGATGGCCACCAGCACGTTGGCGCCGGTGACTTCCTTCTTGCCGCTGCCCGTGCTCTGCACATGCATGATGGCGCGCTGGATGACGCGCTGGAACCCCAGCGTGGGCTGCGTGTCCACCTCTTCGGAGCCGCCCACCGTGGGCGTGTTCTCCTTGATGAAAGTGGCCAGGCTCTTGCGCAGGTCGTCGATGTTGGCCGCGCACGCGCGCAACACCTCGGCAGCCGACGGGTTGTCCAGCAGCGCCATCAGCAGGTGCTCGACGGTGATGAACTCGTGGCGCTGCTGGCGCGCCTCGACAAACGCCATGTGCAGGCTGACTTCTAGCTCTTGGGCAATCATGCGGCCTCCATAATGCATTGCAGCGGATGCCCGTCGCGGCGAGCCGCAGTGAGCACCAGTTCGACTTTCGTCGCGGCGACGTCTTTCGGGTAGACGCCGCACACGCCGCGTCCCTCGTGGTGAATCTTTAGCATGATGTGCGTGGCGGTGTCCAGATCACGCTGGAAATAGTGCTGAAGAACCATCAC
>ENA-OFCE01000863-OFCE01000863.1-metagenomes-genome-assembly--contig:-NODE-863-length-17689-cov-6.744981_pt1 | contig 17689 bp, 12 predicted proteins | sample MGYA00153388_OFCE01 | MGnify analysis MGYA00153388
GCATACCGGATACAAATACAATGGTCATATATGCCGCATGGCTGAAGGCAATTTCGGCGGTTTCTTTGGCTGGGCGAACCTGACCGTTTTCAATTCGGGTGGCTATCTCGGCATGACTAAAGGGCCGGGACCTTCGGAAATGCGCGTCGTCGATCTTTATCGTATCCAGGACGGCAAGCTCGCCGAGAATTGGATCTTCATCGACCTGCTCCATTATCTCGCCGTGCAGGGCCTCGACGTGCTCGCGCGCATGCAGCGCATCCGGGAATATTGAGACTGCCGTGCAGTTCGATATGACTTGCATGCTCCTGCCGCTTGCATGCCCTTGCAATTCGCTGCCCAACCGATAAACCGACTCGACAGAATAATTTCATAAGGGGGAACCGATGATCGATCTCAATCGACTGGCGCATTGCCGGATCCTGTTGCTCACAGGTGCGGCGACCGCATTAGCGCTGGCGGGGCCGGCGCTTGCTCAGAGCACGGCCCAGAGAGCGACGACGACGACGCCTGCTGCAGCCGATGAGGGCATTACCGACATCGTCGTGACTGCCCAGCGCCGCGAGGAGTCGCTGCAAAAAGTGCCGCTGTCGGTCGTCGCGATCACGGGCGCGGAGCTTCGCAATGCGGACACACGCGATATCACGCGGCTCGAGCAGTCGGTGCCCGGCTTACGCATCGCACGTTCGGGACCGTCGGCGCGACCGGCGATCCGTGGCATCTACACCGAAGCGATTGGCGCAAATTCAGACCCGCGCATCGGTTTCTACGTCGACGAAATCTATCAGTCGCGCCTTCAGCAAACGACAGGTGCGTTCGTCGATCTCGAGCGGGTCGAAGTACAAAAGGGTCCGCAGGGCACGTTGTTTGGTCGCAACAGCCTGGGCGGCAACATCGCGCTGACCAGTGCTAAGCCGACCGACGTCTTCGAAGGCGGCGTCGGGCGGGAACAGGCAGGCGTAGCAGGGTGACTGGCTGTCTCGGCTGTCGTGGCTGGAAAGCTGGCCGTCCCAGCCCGTGGCCGCGCCCCATACCAGCGGCTTGCCGTGGCGCACGCAGGCGGCGTTGACGGCGTGTCGCGTACGGAAGTTGTCGCTGCAGTCCAGCACCACGTCGGCCTGCGGCACCCAGTGGTCGAGCAGCGCGGCGTCGGCGCGGCGCACCAGGGCGCGCAGCTGCACGTCGGGGTTGATGGCGGCCACGCTGGCTTGCACCGACAGCGCCTTGGGCTGGCCGATGCGCGACTGGTCGTGGGCGATCTGGCGCTGCAGGTTGGTGAGGTCGACCTCGTCGTCGTCGACCACGGTGATGCGGCCCACGCCGGCGGTGCCCAGGTACAGCGCCACCGGGCAGCCCAGGCCGCCGGCGCCGATCACCAGGGCGTGCGAAGTCAGCAGGCGTTGCTGGCCCTCGATACCGATCCGGTCGAGCATCAGGTGCCGGGCGTAACGCAGCAATTGCTGGTCGTTCATGTTTGTGGCCGGGTCTTTGGCCGGGTGTATGGCCGGATGTATGGCCGGGCCGCAAAGCAAAGAGCCCGCATCGGCGCGGGCTCGTGTCTGCCTTGCAAGCGACCGCTCCCGGCGGTCTATTTGGTGGTGTTCAGCGCGGCCTTGCGTTCGCTGGCGCTCTTGCTGGCAATCACCGGCACGCCCCGCAGCTGATTCAGCGCCTGGGCGAGCGGAAAGTCTTCGGCGGTACCGAACTCGGGCAGCGGCTTGATCGGTTCCTTGGAGCGTGCCAATTGCTCTTCAAGCCGGACGCGGGCATCTTCGCGGGCCTTCTCGCGCGCTTTCTCGATTTCGCTCACGTTCTTTTCTTCAGAGCCCACCAAGTGCTTCTGCAGATCGGCTTCGCGCATGCGCAGCGCAGCGAAAACATTCCCTTCGGCAGTCTCGTCCAGCCACACATCGGGCACGATGCCGGTGGCCTGGATGCTGCGGCCGTTGGGCGTGTAGTAGCGCGCGGTGGTGATCTTCAAGGCGGTGTCGGGTGAGAGCGGCCGCACGGTCTGCACCGAGCCCTTGCCGAAGGTCTGCGCACCCATGATGGTGGCGCGCTTGTAGTCCTGCAGGGCACCCGCCACGATCTCGCTGGCCGAGGCCGAGCCTTCGTTCACCAGCACCACCAGCGGCACGGTCTTCATGGCCGCGGGCAGGCGCTTGAGCGGGTCGGCACCGCCGCGGCGGGCGTAGACCTCGGGGCTGGCGCGAAAGGTAGATTTCGCGTCGGAGGCCTGGCCGTTGGTGCTGACCACCACCACGTTGCTGGGCAGGAACGCGGCCGACAGCGCCACGGCCGCATCGAGCAGGCCGCCAGGGTCGTTGCGCAGGTCCAGCACCAGGCCCCTCAAGTTGGGGTCCTGCTTGTACAGCTCCTCGGCCTTCTTGACGAAGTCGTCGATCGTGCGGTCCTGGAACTGGCTGACGCGGATCCAGCCGTAGCCCGGCTCGACCATGCGTGCGCGCACGCTCACGGTGCGGATCTCTTCGCGCGTCAGGGTGATGGGGAATGTGCGCGACTCGGTCGGGCGGTAAATGGTGAGCGTGACCTTGGTGTTGGGCTCGCCGCGCATGCGCTTGACAGCTTGGTCGATGGTCAGGCCGCGCACGGTGGTGTCGTCGATGCGGGTGATGAGGTCGCCGGACTTCAAGCCGGCGCGAAAGGCGGGCGAGCCTTCGATGGGCGAGACCACCTTGGCCAAGCCGTCTTCCATGCCCATCTCGATGCCGATGCCGACGAACTTGCCGCCCATGCTTTCGCGCAGTTCCCGCGAGCTCTTCTTGTCGAAATACTGCGAATGCGGGTCCAGGCCAGCCACCATGCCGCTGATGGCGTCGTTGACCAGCTTCTTCTCGTCGACGGGTTCGACATACTCGCTCTTTATCATCCCAAATACTGCCGCCAGTTGCTGCAGTTCTTCCAGCGGCATGGGCGCCAAGCTGCTGCGCGCCACGGCCGTCACCTGCATGGTGGTCAGCGCACCGGCTACCGCGCCAGCGGCCAGCAGGCCGACTACTTTCAGTTTGGCACCCATGGTCTTCGTGCGCCTTTCGCAGTTTCAGGAATGTGAATCAGTATAGGTCTGACCCGGATTTCGAGCACGGTCGCGGGGCAAAGTTGCACCCCTGGAGCGTGCGGCTGTGCGCGCTGCGCGCCGTCAGTCGACGGCAGCGGCCACCCGCGGGAAGGTCACCACGTGGTCGACCTGGGCGCGGATGCCGATCCATTCGCCGACGTGGTGGTCGTGGTGCGACGGCACATGGGCCATCAGCTGTTCGCCGCTCTCCAGGCGCAGGGTAAGCAGGAATTCCGACCCCCGGAAGGCCTTGCGTTCGATCAGCGCGCGCACCGGCGACGAGTCGTCGTGCACGATGTCGTCGGCGCGCAGCAGCACGTCGCAGTCGCCGTGGGGGTAGGCCTCGGGCAGGGGGCAGCCGGCGACGTCGTTGATCTCGCCCACGGGCGTATGCACGCACGGGCCGTGCGCGCAGGCCACGATCTGCGCCGGCGCGAACACGCCGTGGCCGATGAACTGGGCCACGAAGCGGCTGACCGGCCGGTGGTAAAGCGTGTAGGCATCGTCCCACTGCTCCAGGCGGCCCTGCTGCATCACGCCGATCAGGTCGCCCACGGCAAAGGCCTCGAGCTGGTCGTGCGTGACCAGCAGCGCGGTGGTGCCGCTTTCCTTCAGGATCGCGCGCACCTCCTGCGCCAGGCGCTCGCGCAGGTCGACGTCCAGGCTGGAAAAGGGCTCATCCAGCAGCAGCAGCCGGGGCCGCGGCGCCAGGGCGCGGGCCAGCGCCACACGCTGCTGCTGGCCGCCGGACAGCTGGTGCGGCGGCCGTTTCGCGGCGTGCGCCAGGCCCACCAGTTCCAGCACCTGCCGCACCCGCGCCGCCCGCTCGGCGCGCGGCAGGTGGTGCACGCCGAAGGCCACGTTGTCCTGCACCGTCAGGTGCGGGAACAGCGCGTAGTCCTGGAACACCATGCCGATGCGGCGGTCTTCGGCGGCCACGTGCAGGCCGCTGGCGGCGTCGGACAGTGTCTCGTCGGCGATGGCCACGCGGCCGGCGCTGCAGCGCTCCAGCCCGGCCACCGCCCGCAGCAGCGAGGTCTTGCCGCAGCCCGAGGGGCCGATCAACACGCCGATCTGGCCGGCTGCCAGCCCGAGGCTGACGTTTTGCACGGCGTCGCGTCGCGCCGTGGAGCGGGCGTACCGCACCGCGACATGCTGCAGGCTGAGGAACATGGCTCAATCATAATCGCGTACTGAATGAAAAGCGTTCGCATTCCACTATCACTGTGCGCACAGCGCTGATTGCGGCTTGCCTGCTGCTGGCGCTGCCCGTGTGGGGCGTGCTGGGATCGTGGTTGGCGCTGGACGCATCGGCATTGGCGGTGCTGAACCACCAGCTGAGCACCGTGCTGCCCGAGTACGCGCTGCAGTCGACCCTGCTGGCCGGCGGCGTGGGCCTGGGCGTGGTGGTGCTGGGGTCGGCGCTGGCCGCGGCGGTGACGCTGTTCGACTTCCGCGGCCGGCGCACGCTGGAATGGGCACTGCTGTTGCCACTGGCCATGCCGGCCTATGTGCTGGCCTACGCCTGGACCGACGCCCTGCAGTACAGCGGCCCGTTGCAGACCGGCTTGCGCGCAGCGACCGGCTGGCAGGGCGCGCTGTGGCCCGACGTGCGCAGCCTGCCCGGCGCCATCGTGCTCTTCATCCTGTGCCTGTACCCGTACGTGTACCTGCTGGCCCGCGCGGCCCTGGGTGAGCGTGCGGTGCAGATGATGGAAGCCGCACGGCTGCTGGGCGCGCCGATGCGCCGCCGCGTGCTGGAGGTGGCCTTGCCCATGGCGCGCCCGGCCATCGCCGCGGGCGCCGCGCTGGCATTGATGGAAACGCTGGCCGACTACGGCGTCGGCGCGTACTTTGGGCTGGCCACGCTGTCCACCGGCATCTACAAGGCCTGGCTGGTGATGGGCGACCGCGTGGCCGCGGCGCAGCTGGCGTCGGTGCTGCTGCTGGTGGTGGCGGGTTTGCTGATGGCCGAGCGCGCGGCCCAGCGCGGCCGGCGTTTCGCCGCGGCGCGCGGCGCGGGTTCACAGTCGGCCGACGCCCGCGCAACGCCCCTGCAAGGCGCCACGGCGGCCTGGGTCTTCGCGCTGTGCCTGCTGCCGGTTTTGCTGGGCTTCGTGCTGCCCGTACTGTGGCTGGCGCGCATGCTGTGGCACGAGGCCACGCTGTCTGAATTCGGCCTGCCGCTGGCCCGCTTCGCGCAGTGGGCCTGGGCCAGCTTCCGGCTGGCCGCCATCGCCGCCGTGCTGGCCACCGTGCTGGCCCTGGCCCTGGGTTACGCACTGCGCCAGGGCCGCCATGCCCTGCTGCAGCCGGCCGCACGGGTGCTGTCGCTGGGCTACGCCGTGCCGGGGGCGGTGATCGCCCTGGGCATCCTGCTGCCGGTGGGTTGGCTGCAGGCACGCTGGCCGCAGGCGGGGGCGGCCGCGCTGGTCACCGGCACGGCCTTCGGGCTGGTCTATGCCTATCTGGCGCGCTTTTCCGCTGTGGCGCTCCAGTCGGTGGAAGCGGGCTACGCGCGGGTGCCGCTGTCCATCGACGAGACCGCCCGCATGCTGGGCAGCCGCCCGCCGCGTGTGTTCGCGGTGCTCCACCTGCCGCTGCTGCGGCGCTCGGCGCTGGCCGCGGCGCTGCTGGTGTTCGTCGACGTGATGAAGGAGCTGCCCGCCACGTTGGTGCTGCGGCCCTTCGGCAGCGATACGCTGGCGGTGGTGGCCTACAACTTCGCCCGCGACGAGCGCCTGGCCGAGGCCGCGCTGCCGTCGCTGGCTATCGTGCTGGTGGGGCTGATCCCGGTGATCCTGCTCAGCCGGGCGCTGCGCCAGCCGAGCTGACAGCCGACCTGACCGCCGACCTGAAGGGCCGCAGTCGCGTCCGGCACGGCCGGCCCGCAATCCGTCGATTCCTGCCTTCAGCGGGCCGCCGCGCGGGCCGAAAACCCGGTGCGGCCCGGCCGCTCACGACGGACGGAACCTGCCATGCACCCGCTTTTGCACCCGCTTCTGCACAACTTCAAGAGCGAAATTCACAGCGCTCACGAAGCCGCCCGCTGGGCCACGGTCAGGCGCCCCGAGCGCGCCTGCGACCGCGCGCTGACCGGCACGGCGCGGCTGTGGCTGCGCAAGCTGCCGTCGCGGCGCCGGCCGCTGCGCCTGTGCGTCGACCACCCGCGCGTGGCCAACCGCATCGCCTGGTGCTGGCACGACACCCTGCTCAGCAGCCAGCTTCTGGAAGACCTCTTGCTCGACCGCCGCGGCGGCCGCCGCGGCTTCGGCGCTGCCACCCTCCGCGAATTGAAGCGATTGCAGGATTTCAATGCATCGCAGCGCGTCGAATCCGGGCCGGCGGGCTTGTGGGCGACGGTAACGCGCCGCGTCGGCTGGGGCGCTAGAGTATTTTGAGGTCGAGCGCTGAGCGTTCGAGCCGAGGCCCCTTGCAGGCCGTGGTCCCACCGGCAGGAATCGAACCTGCATCTGGCGCTTAGGAGGCGCCCGTTCTGTCCATTGAACTACGGCGGGACAAGCACAGATTTTCTCACGCCGCCCACGGGGGCTTCGTCCATGCGGTGCACCCAGATGATGTCGATCGAGCTTTCGGCGCCGGACTGCGCGCGCAGGGTGAAGCGTTGCGCGATGCGGTAGATGAGCTGCCAGGTGCCGGTGGTGGCGTTGACGCTGCGCTCGTAGCCCACGTACCAGCGGCGCGAAAGCTGCTTGCCCAGGCTGATGACGGTGTCGCGCGCTTCACCGTCGCCCTGGCGCAGCGAGAGCTCGTCGATGCCCAGATTGCGCAACAAGGTGTCGGTGGGGGCTTCGCCTTCGCCGGCCAGCAGGGCCAGCGCGGCGCGCTGCAGCAGGGCCGTGTCGGCCCGGCCCAGGCCGTCGGGCGCACGGCCCAGCAGCAGCCACGACAGCTTGTCGTTGTCGTTCATCTCGGGGTCCGAATACAGCCGTATGCGCGGCGTCATGACATTGCCGGTGATAGCCACGCCGACGCGGTTGTCGGTGTTGGGGCGCAGGGCCAGCACGTCCAGCCGCGGGTTGTTGACGGCGCCACTGAAGGCCAGGATGCCGCGCTCGATGTCCAGCTTCTGGCCATAGGCCTTGTAGGTGCCACGCTCGGCGTTGACGGTGCCGACCACGGTCAGGCGCCCGCCGGGCGTGGTCAGGCGCAGCTTGCCGGCCAGGGCGGTGTCCAGGCCGCGGCCTCGCACCTGCAGCTTGTCGCCCAGGTCCACGTCGATGCCGATGCCGATGTTGCGCCGGGGCCGGGGCTGCAGTTGCTGGGTCGGGCCCGGGGCGTCGGCACCTGCCTTGCGCACGGTGACGTCGTCGTCGAGCGACGGCGCCTCGGTGTTGGTGGCGTCGATCAGCCCCTCGTCGATCCGGACGGCGCCGTCCACCTTGAGTTGATCGGCCTGCAAGTTCACATCGGCCTGCCCGCTGGCGATCAACAGGCGGTCGACGCGACCCAGCACGCGGAAGCGCTCGGCCTTGGCTTGCAACCGGGCGCTGGGCGCGGCACCCAGGTTGGCGCCGCCGGTGATGGTGAGGGTGCCGTCGCCGCCGCGCAGCGTGAAGCGTTCGATCTGCGCCACGTCGCCGGCCAGACGGATGCGGACCTGGCCGTCGCTGACATTCACGCCCTCCAGCAAGTTGCGCACGGCCAGGCCGCTGCCGCTGATGTCGCCGGTGTACTGCGGCTCGCCGAAGCGTCCGCTGACGGCCGCGGTGGTGCGCAGCTCGCCGGCCAGGCGCCAGCCCGGCGGCACCCAGTTGTTCCAGATGCCGATGTCGGCCACACGGGCCTGGATGCTGCCTTCGATGGCGGCGTCAGGCGCCGGCCAGCGCCGCTCGGGTGTGGTGCGTGCGCGCAGGGTGCCGCGAATCTCGCCCAGGCTGCGGCCGCTGAAAGATTGGCTGAGACTCCACAGGCCGTCGTGCGCTGACAAGGCCAGGTTGAACTCGTTCAGGCCCATCAGCTGCATGCCGTCGTTGTTGCTGAGGTAGAGGTCGCCGTCGACGCGTTCGAACACGACATCGGCCTCGAAACGCTCGCGCGCCTTGATTTCCAGGCGTGCCCGCAAGCGCAGGTCGCCCCCCCAACCGGCCGTGGGCTGCAACCGGGCCAGCAGCGGTGCCACGGGGAAGGCGTCGACGACGGCGCGCAGCTCGAGCTGGGCTTGTTCGCCGCGCAGGTCTGCGCTGACGGCGTCCCAGCGCATCACGACGCTGTCGGCCAGGTTGAGACGCCCGGGGTCGGCGCGCAGACTGCGCAGGCCGCCCTGGGTGTCGAAGTCAAGCTCCACGCGCAGTTCCTGCGCTTCGGCCCAGGCCGTGGTGACGGGGCCGGCCGCGGCCTTGCCGTCCCAGCCGCCCAGTGCCAGGCGGTCGATGCGGGCGCGCCAGCGCCCGCCGCCCGCAGGGTCTTCCTGCCAGCCGCCGCGGGCCTTCAGCTGCGCCCGCGTGCCCACCTGCATCGGCAGGCCCAGCATCTGCCCGGCCAGGTCCGAGGGCGCCTGCGGCAGCGTGCCCGTCAGCTCGATGAGGTGGTCGGCCAGCGTGCCGCTGATGTCGGCGCGAAGCTGCGTGACGCGCTGGCGGCCCAACTGCACGCCCGTCACGTCGGCCTGCAGCGACAGGTCGCGCGCACCGTCGCTCTGCAGCTGCCAACGCGCCTGCCCGCCCGCTACCGTCAAGCCACCCACCTGCAACTGCTGCACCCGCACGTCGCCCGTGGTGCGCATCGCCGGCCAGCGGCCCTGCGCGCTCAGGTCGCCCTGCAGGCTTCCTTGACGAGGCAGGGCGGCCGCCAGGCTGGGGTGCAGGGCGGCCAGCGGGGCGAGGTTGGCAAGCTTGTCGGCGCGGATCTGCGCCTGCCAGCGGTCGCCGATGCCGGTGCCTGCCGGGTTGCCCTGGGCGTCGAGCACGACCTGGTTGCCGCCCAGCAGCAGCTCGGCGTGCAGCACCATGCCGGGGGCCGTGGCCGTGGCCGGGCCCAGCATTGCGCCCCCCACGCCTGGCGGCACGGCCGGCCCCGCGCCGCCAGTCGTGGCCACGCCCGCGCCGCCAGTCGTGGCCACGATCACGCGGCCCAGGCTCAGTTCAGCCTGCAGCGGCACGCCGGCCAGCACCGATCGCTGCACGCGCAGCAGGCCGCGGCCGTCAAGCGCTTGCAGCAGCGCCAGCGGCGCCAGGCGCGTGGCGTTGGCGGGCAGGCGAACGTCGATCTGCCAGTCGCCGGACACCCGGTGCGGCCCCTTTCGCCAGGCGGTGCCGACGTCGCCGGGCCACCAGGGCAGGGGGTCGAAGTCGTTCAGCTGGCCGGCCGTGTCCAGCTGCCAGGTGCCTAGGGCGGCGCGTTGCAGGCTCAAGCGCAGTTCGGCGCTGGCCGGCCCGCTGCTGGCGCGGACATCGCGCAATTGCACCCCGCTGTCGTTGGCGTTGCCCTTGAGCGCCAGCCGCACCGGTTGCCGGCTGTTGGCCATGCTGCCTTGCAGGTCCAGCGTCCAGTCCACCGAGCGGGCTGGCGGCGCGGTGGTGGCCTGGGGGTCCAGGGTAGGCAGGCCATCGACGCGTGCCGTCAAGGGGCCGCTGAGCGACATGGTCGCGGCGCGGCCGTCCAGACGCTGCGGGTTGACTTGCTCCAGCCGGGTGTCGATGTCCAGCGTGTGGTCGAGCCAGATCGCACGCCCGCTCCAGCGCCCGGCGCTGCTGCGCGGGCTGTCGGCGAACCAGACTTCGAAGCGCGTCGCCTCCAGGCGGTTGGGCGCCTGCGGCTGGCGGCTGAGCTCAAGCTCGAGCCGGCGCACGGGCAGGCGGCGCTCGTTCCAGCGCCCCGGTGCGGCGTTGTCGAGTTCCACCTTGGCAGCGATGGGCGCGTCGCGCGCGGTGCTGCGGATGTCGGCAGTGCCGCTCAGGCGGGTCTGCGGTGCGCCGGGCAGCAGCGCGGCCAAGTCCAGCGCAGAGGTGCGCGCGGTCAGCGTGCCCAGCGGCCAAGCGGCCAGCGGCCGCAGCTGGCCGGCCAGGTCCAGCGCCGGTGCGGCCTGGCCGCCGCGCGACACACCGCGCAACGTGGCCGTCACGTCCAGCTGTTCCAGCCCCCCAGCGGCGTGCAGCACGGCCGCCCAGTCGGGCGCGGCTGCGCTGGATTCGGGCGTCACGGTCAGCTGCGCCGCCACCGGCAGCGGTGCCGTGTTGCCGATGCTGACCCGGCCTGTCGCTGCGCTGCCCAACCAGCGCAGCGACAGGCTGTCCACGCTGTGGCGGCCGCCCGCGCTGCCGTCCAGGCGCACGTCGCGCAGCACCACGTCGCGCATCGGTGCCAGGCCGTTCACCTGCAGTTCGTCCACCCGCACCTGCGCCAGCTGCATGCGCGCGCGGAAGCGCAGCTGGTCGATGCGCAGCGGCTGGCTTCCGGGCACCGTGGTCACCACCACGCGCCGGGCGCTGACCACGCCGCCCTGCAGGTCCAGCCAGTCGCCGCCGTCGGGCAGCCACTTCCAGCGCAGGCCCTGGGCTTGCAGCTGTTCGATGTCGGCACGGTTGCCCGCGCCCCACTTCACCTGCAGGCGATCGGCATGCAGCGTGTCGCCCAGCAGGGCGCCTCGCAGGCCCGTCACCTGCACGCCCGGCACGCGCGCCAGCAACCAGCGTGCGCCGGCTTCGTCCATCAGCACCCAGCGCCCGGCCAGCACGGCGGTCAAAGCCACCAGCGCCAGCAGGCCCAGCACCAGCCACAAGGGCAGCAACAGCCGCAGCGCCGCCGACACGGGGCGGGCCGGAGCGACAGGGGCCGCCGGTGCCGGTGGGCCGGGCGAGGCGGGCAGGGCAGGCGTGGGGTCCATGGCTACTAGAACGTGATGCCCACGCTGAAGTGCAGCCGCGTCTTGCGCGTTTCGGGTGACCAGGCCAGGTCCATGCGCAGCGGGCCGACCGGGCTGCGCCAGCGCAACCCCAGGCCGGTGCCGGTGACGGCCTTGAAATCCCTGAAGTCGTTGGCGGCATTGCCGGCATCGACGAAGACCGCGCCCCACAACGACGGCAGCCTGTTGCTGATGGGCGTGGCCAGTTCGAAGCTGGTCGTCAGCAGCGCCTTGCCGCCGCCCACCACCCCGTTGGTCAACGGCCCGAGGCCGCGTGGCGCATAGGCCCGCACCGAGTCGTCACCGCCGGCGCGGAACAACTGCGACTCTGGCAGCACGGTGTCCTTGTCCGCCAAGTAGACATGGCCGGCCTCCAGCCGCGCCTGGGCGTAGATCTGCCGGCCCAGCGGCAGGTAGCCGGTGATCCTGGCGTAGGTGCGGCTGAAGTAGCCGCCGTCGGTGTTGGTGCCGTGCGAGCGACCGGCGCCCAGCTGCAAGGCCAGCGACACGCCGCGCGTGGGCAGCAGCAGGCTGTCCAGATCGCGCCAGACCGCATGGAAGTTGCCTGACAGCGCCACTGCCTGCACATACGTGGACGCGGCCTCGCGCTGCGAGCGTTCGACCTCGGCGAAGAAGAGCCGTTCGATGCGCTGCGTGTCCTGCGTGCGACCCAGGCGCACGCGTTGGCTGAGCACGGTGTCGGAGTCCGACTTCAGCCGCTCCACCGCGCCGCCCAACAGGTTGCGGTAAAGGCCTGCGCCCGTGTGGGTGCTGATCTCGCCGTTCCAGACCTGGCGCTTTTGACCCCACTCGGCCTTGTTGCGCGCGGTGGCCGCAAATCCGAACACCCGGCGGTAGACATGCTCGACCGACGCCCGCGCCCCGGTGTTGGCGCTGAAACCCAGGCCGAAGGTGTAGACCTGCAGCGGCGCCTCGCCCAGCCGCACCTGCACACGCGCGGCGTCGGCGCGCGCCGGGTCGGCGTCCAGCGTGACGCTGATGCTCTCGAACAGCCCCGACTTCTGCAGCCGGTCCTGGAAGTCCAGCAGCAGGGTCTCGGTCACCGGTGTGCCTGCTTTGGTGGCGGCCAGGTTCAGCACCGTGTTTTCGTCCTGCATGGTCAGGCCGTCGATGACCAGGCCGCCGAAACGGAACAGCGGCCCGCTGTCGACCACCAGGAACAGGCGCACCTCGTTGCGGTCGGGGTCGATCTCGGCGCCCGTGCCGCTCCACACCGCCGTGGCGTAACCGGCGGCCCGCAAGCGGGCCAGGGCGGAAGACTTGGCGTCGGTCCACAGCGCATTGCGAAACGCGCTGCCGGGCTGCAGCGCCCACCGCGCGCGCAGCTGGTCCATCGTCTTGCGGGCATGCTCGTTTTCAGCGCCCGCCCCGGCTTGCGCGCCGGCTTGCGCGCCGGTTTCCAGCGCACCTTCGACCTCGATGGTGAAGCGCGAGATGCGCGCGCGCTGGCCCGGGTCGATCTGCAGCACCACCACGTCGGGCTGCCCGGCCGATCGACCGGGTTGCCGTTTCAGCATCACCCTGGGCGCGACATAGCCCTCGGTCAGCAGCAGCTGGCGCACCTGCGCCGGGGCGGCGTCGATCAGGCGCGACCACTCGCTGTCCTCGACCTCGTCGCGCGCCACGCGGCCCAGCCGCACCAGGTCGAGATGGCGTTCCAGCAGCACCTTCAGGTCGGCCGGCGCCTCGATTTCGATGCGCACCCCCAGCGAGCGGGGCCCGGCCACGCGCCCTTCCATCAACTGGACCGGCTCGGCGGCTGGCGCGGCAGGCCGCAGGCCCGCCGGCAACATCGCGCATCCAGCCAGCAGCAACAGCGCCAGTACCGCCGCAGCCAGGCGGGCGAGGTTCATTTGCTGAGCAGACGCATCGCGCCCTCCAGCCCGGCCAGCGTGAGCGGGAACATGCGCTGGTTCATCAGCTGCTGCACGATGGCGATGCTCTGGCGGTAGGGCCACACGCCCTGCGGCTCGGGGTTGATCCACGCGAACTTGGGGAAGGCCTGCACGAGCCTTTGCAACCATACGGCGCCAGGTTCCTCGTTGTTGTACTCCACGCTGCCGCCGGGCTGCAGGATCTCGTAGGGGCTCATCGTGGCGTCGCCGACGAAGATGAGCTTGTAGTCCTTGTTGTACTTGCGAATGATGTCCTGCGTGGCGAACTTCTCGCTGTAGCGGCGGCGGTTGTTCTTCCACATGAAGTCGTAGACGCAGTTGTGGAAGTAATAGAACTCCAGGTGCTTGAGCTCAGTTTTGGCGGCTGAAAACAACTCTTCGGCGCGGTGCACGTGCTCGTCCATGGTGCCGCCCACGTCCATCAGCAGCAGCACTTTGACCTTGTTGTGGCGCTCGGGCACCATCTTGATGTCCAGCCAGCCCGCGTTGGCCGCCGTGCTGTGGATGGTGTCGTCCAAATCGAGCTCTTCTGCCGCGCCTTCGCGGGCGAAGCGGCGCAACCGGCGCAACGCCACCTTGATGTTGCGCGTGCCCAGTTCGCGCGTGTCGTCGTAGTCCTTGTAGGCGCGCTGATCCCAGACCTTCACCGCGCTTTTGTGGCGGCTCTTGTCCTGCCCCATGCGGATGCCCTGGGGGTTGTAGCCGTAGGCACCGAACGGGCTGGTGCCGCCGGTGCCGATCATCTTGGATCCGCCCTGGTGGCGTTCCTTCTGCTCTTCGAAACGTTTCTTCAACGTCTCCATCAACTCGTCCCAACCCATCTTGTCGACGAGCGCCTTGTCTGCGGCCGAGAGTTCGAGCTCCAGCGCCTTGCGCAGCCAGTCCAGCGGCACGTCCTGCGTGAAGTCGGTGAGCAACTCCACGCCCTTGAAGTAGGCGGCAAAGGCGCGGTCGAACTTGTCGAACAGCGCCTCGTCCTTGACCAGTATGGTGCGCGACAGCACATAGAAATCGTCGACCGACGGGCCGATGACCCCGGCCTTCAGGGCCTGCAGCAGCGTCAGGTATTCGGGCACCGACACCGGCAGCTTGGCGGCACGCAGGGTGTAGAAGAAGTTGATCAGCATGGGCGGGACCAGGCTGGCTTCAGCGCAACCAGTTCTCGAACTTCAAGCCTGGCACTCGCTGGAAGTCACGGGTGTTTCCCGTCACCAAGATCAGGCCTGCGGCCAAAGCTTGGGCAGCAATCCAATGGTCATTCGGGCCTATGGACTGGCCGATCTTGTGCAGGTGCGCTCGCAGATTGCCGTACTCGGCGGCAACGGCGCTGTCCACGCGCAAGCAGGTCATGCCGTCAAGCAGGGCTTGCGTGCGCGATCGCAACCTGGATGCCGTGCCTGACAGCGCAAAGCCATATTGCAGTTCGCCCACCGTGATGACCGAAACCGCCAGATCAGTCGTCGCATGCTGGCCCGCGCGCTGCTCCACACCCGGGTGGCGCCCCCGCGCGATCTGGCTGACCGTGTCGGTGTCCAGCAGGAATTTCATGGGCCTTGTTTTTGACCCACACGCTTTGTCACCTTGGCCTGGGGCCGCAGTGCTTTTGGCGCTGCCGCTTCGCCCAGCCACGACCAGTCGCGTGTGTCGGGAGGTAGCGGCGCTTTGATTGCGGTCAGGACCGCATCCATCTCTGCGCCCTCTGCAGCCGTGATGGGCGGCAAGCTGTTCAACAGTTCACCCAAGGTGCGTGGCTTCTCGCGCAGCACCACCTCATCACCACGGCGAAAGATTTCCACCGTTTTGCTTTTGAAGCGAAATTCCTTGGGCAGGCGCACGGCCTGACTGTTGCCGGACTGGAAAACGGTGGTCGTGTCGGTCATGCGGTCTCCGCTGGCGGCAGGATATACAGCCAGTATATACATCGTGCGGCGGCGTTCCCCGGCCGGGTTTTCAGTGGCAAGCGGGCATGCGTTGCGGCGCTTTCAGAGCAAAGACTCAAGTGCGCTGGCTTGCCCGGTCGTGCCGCTTCAACCAATCGAAGAACTCGCTGTACCAAAGCCGGCTGTTGCGAGGCTTCACGATCCAGTGGTTCTCGTCAGGAAACCACAGCAGCCGTGCGTCGACGCCACGCGCCTTCAGCGTGTTGTAGTAAGCGAGACCTTGTCCGTCGGGCACGCGGTAGTCCAGCGCACCGTGGATCACCAGCGTGGGCGTGCTCATCTCTGAGGCAAAGCTGTGCGGGCTTTGTGACTGTACGAGCGCGGCGTCGTCCCAGTACCAGGCACCCAGTTCCTTGGCGTGCCAGGTGTAGGCGTCGTCGGCGAACATCGCCGTCCAGTCGAAACAGCCGGCGTGGCACACATAGGCCTGATAGCGCCGGTCCTTTCCACCAGGCACATGGCCGTTCATCCACGCCACCATGAAGCCGCCGTAGCTGCCACCGGTGGCAAAGACGCGCTTCTTGTCGACCCAGCGCTTGGCCAGCAGCCAGTCGGTGCCGGCCTCGACGTCCTGCAATTCCAGTTCGCCCCAGCGGTGGGTGATGCTGTCCAGGAACGCGTAGCCGAAGCCCGACGAGCCGTGGTAGTTGACGTTGGCCACGACATAGCCTTGCGCGGCGAACAGCTGGGTGTTCCAGCGGTAGTGCCAGTTGTCACCCGGGCCAGTGTGCGGGCCGCCGTGGATGCTGTGCAGCACCGGGTACTTCTTCTTGGGGTCGAAGTCCGGCGGGTAGACCAGCCACATCTGCACCTTGTCGGGCATGGTGGGCGGGCCGCTCTTTTTCTTTGGCGGCGGCGCACTGGCAGCGCCGTCGAACCAGACTTCTTCGACGCGGCCCAGGGTCAGGCCGGCCATCAAGTCGTCGTTGAAGTATTCGATGCGTTTCGGCTCCTCGCCGGGCAAGTGCACACGCAGCTGCCCCGGATGCCGGGCGGTGTCGGCCAGCGTCACCAGCGTGCCGGCGACCTTGGCAAAGCCGCCGACCCAGCCGCCGCGCACCACCACCTCGGCCCTACAGTCCGGCAGGTCGAAGCGCCACAGGTGCGTGCGGCCCTGTTGCTCGGCGGTGAACAGCAGCGCCTGGCCGTCGTCTTCCCAGTGCAGCGGCGCGTGGACCGCGTGGTCCCACTCGGCGCTGACGACCTCGTGGGTGCGATGCTCACGCGACCACACCGCCAGTTGTGCCGGCATGGTGTGCTTTTTTCCCTGGTGGCTGGCGGTGAAGGCGATGCGGTCGCCGTCGGGGCTGTAGCGCGGTGTGCCGAAATCCCATCCGGCGTCCTTCGCAATGACCACGACCTTGCCGCTCTTGATTTCCATCTCCGCCAGCGCAAAGCGGGCGTCGCCGCGCTTCTCGGCAGCCGGGTCGAAGGCGTAGACGACATGGCGGCCGTCGGGCGAGATGTCGAAGTGGGTGGCGTCGGGATCGGCGCGGCCCAGCTCGTAAGGCGTGCCTTCGAACAGGTCGCGCACCTTGCCTGCGCCGCCGTCGACGGCCAGTTCCAGCAGATGAAGGTGGACGACGCGGCCCATCGGCAGGTTGCGGTCCCAGTGGCGGTATTGCGCCTCGCTGGTGACGTAGCCGGTCTCCTTTCGGTTCTTGAATTCCTTGTGCCTGGCGGCCTGGGCCTTTTGGCCTTTCAGTTCGGGCCAGACCCACGAGATGAACACCAGCCGGCGGCCGTCCGGGCACCAGCGGAATGCCTCGACGCCGGTGGCCACATCGGCCGCGCGGCGCGCCTCGCCGCCATCGGGGGCGATGACGTAGAGCTGGCTCTCGTCGTCCTTCTTGCCTTCCTGCTCGCGCTTGGCGGTGAAGGCGATGAGCTCGCCGACGTGCGACTTGCTGCGCGCCGCCGGGCTCCACTGCGGTTGGCCGTCCTTTTCGCCGCATTGCGTGAGCGGCCGCGGCGCGCCGCCCAGGGTGGACAGCAGCCACAGCGAACTGCTGGCCTTGTTGTCCGCCATCGAGAACTTGGACACCGCGGCCACGGCTTGCGCACCGTCGGGCGACAGGCTGGGTATGCCCAGGCGTTCGATGCGCCAGAGGTCTTCGACCGTGATGGGTTGATTGCTTGCCATGGCGTGACGGGGCCTCAGGCCCGGGTTCGGGGTTTGTGGAGTTGCCAGTCGAGGTGGCTGCGCACGGCAGGCCACTCGGGCGCGGTGATGCTGTAGACGGCGGTGTCGCGCAGGCTGCCGTCGCTGGCCCGGGCGTGCGCCCGCAGCACACCGTCCAGCTGCGCGCCCAGGCGCTCGATGGCAGAGCGGCTCTGCGTGTTCAGGCGGTGGGTGCGGAATTCCACCGCGATGCAGTGCAATGTCTCGAAGGCGTGGGCCAGCAGCAGCCGTTTGCACTGCGTGTTCAGGGCGCTGCGCTGCGCCGCGGCGGCAGTCCAGGTGCTGCCTATCTCGACGCGCCGATTCGTGGCGTCGATGTTCATGAAGGTCGTCATGCCCACGACTCGGCCGGCCGCGTCGAACACGGTGAAGGGCAGCATCGAGCCACTGGCCTGAAGGCCCAGGCGGCGTTCGATCTCGGCGGCCATGCCCTCCGGAGAGGGCACGGCCGTGTACCAGAGCTTCCAGAGTTCACCGTCGCGCGTGGCCGCGCACAGCGCGTCGTGGTGTTCGCGCGCCAGGGGCGCCAGCGTGGCGTGGAGCCCCGCCAGCGTGACCGGCGCGATCCACGTCATCGGTTGTGGCGCTGCATGAACACCAGCTTCTCGAACAGCGTCACGTCCTGCTCGTTTTTCAGCAGCGCGCCGACCAGTGGCGGCACGGCCACCTTGTCGTCCTGGCTTTGCAGGGCCGCCAGGGGGATGTCCT
>ENA-OFCE01000864-OFCE01000864.1-metagenomes-genome-assembly--contig:-NODE-864-length-17677-cov-4.472251_pt1 | contig 17677 bp, 17 predicted proteins | sample MGYA00153388_OFCE01 | MGnify analysis MGYA00153388
CGTCGACGAAGGGCTCGAGCACGGCACGTTCGCTGCTGATGCGCACCACCGAGCGGCCGTCGGGCCGGCGCACCACCTGCACCGTGGCAGAAGGCAATGCGGCGTTGTACTCGACACCCGCAGCGCGGAAGGTTTCGGCCGGCGCAATGCGCAACTGCAACGACGACGCTTCTTCGGGCGTGATGCTGGTGATCTCGATCTCGGCCCTGAGCGTTTCGCCCAAGGCTGAACTGACCGTCAGCCGGCCCAAACCCAGCGCCCCGGCTTGCGTAGCCCACAGGCAGGCAGCGGCGAGTGCCACCCCATGGAGCGCAAACCGCGCGGCTCTTGTCGGTCGATGATTCAAGGCTATCCCCCACGCAGGTCGGTTGCGACTTCGAAGGAAGCCGGCCCCTGTCCCCTTCAAGCCACCCTGCAGCCGGCCCGAACACGGAAAGGCTGCTTGGCGGAAAACGCAACTGTATCAAGCATATACGCGCGCAAGCTCACGCAGAGGCTGACGAACAACGGGCGAAATGCATTGTTTCGGCGGCCGTTGCATCTTGTTGCCGGGGGGCAACGCCACGCTGCCTCAAGACGTGCTCAGGGCTGCATTCACGCGTCCAGCAGGATGCGCAACATGCGGCGCAGCGGCTCTGCCGCGCCCCACGTAATTGCGAGCCGGTTGGGTCGAGGCAAGCCGCTCCCAACACGGCCGACCCCCGTGCTAAATTTGCGAAGTAATTCCGCTGCAAGTATGTTGCCGCACATTAGTCCGACGTCCAGTGCTCAGCCAAAAAATCGAACACGCGTCGAATGCGTGGATTGCCGTGAATTTCACGATGCGTGGTTAGCCACACCGGCAGGGGCGGAATTTTTAACTCCGGCAGCACGCGCACAATCGAGGCGTCGGTTTTCGCCAGATAATGAGCGATGAAACCAATGCCGAGCCCCGCGCGAATCGCTTGCCAATGCACGATATGGTCGTCGCTGCGCAACGCGAAATTGTCGCGTGTAATCGCTTCGCCATACCCGCGAAAACCGTCGATGATCGTACGATCTTGATCGAAACCGATGAGTTGATGGTGAAACAACGCTTTCGACGTGAGCGGCGTGCCGTGTGCTTTCAGATACCGCTTGTGGGCATAGGCACCGATGTCGATGGTGGCGATTTTTCGCGTGATCAAGCTTGCCTGATCCGGTCGCACCATTCTCAGCGCGATGTCCGCTTCGCGACGGAGCAGGTTTTTAACCTCGTTGCTGGCGACCAGTTCAATCTGTATTTCTGGTGCTTCGGCGCGTAACTTTGCAAACAGCGCAGGCAACCGATACGCGGCCACGGTTTGACTGGCGGTCACGCGCACCGTGCCGACGAGATCTACGCTGTTTTGGGATAGCGCGCGTTGCAGGGCGTCAGCGTTCGCCTGCATTTGCCGCGCGTGCGTCGCAATGCCGAGCGCGGCCACAGTGGGCAGAAGACCACGACCGGTGCGCTCAAACAGCGCCACGCCTAGCTGCGCCTCAAGCGCCGAGATGTGTCGCCCGAGCGTGGGTTGCGACTGCTTGAGGCTCCGCGCCGCACCCAGCAAGCTGCCAGCATCCAGCGCCGCCAAAAAAGATCGCATCAATGTCCAGTCGAAGTCCAACGCCAGCTTTTTGGTCGCCATAGATATTCATTAATGCATAGCAAATATCAAATGATATGGAATTGCTTTGTAACTGGCAAGTACCAAAAATCACTGTATCGCTACGCTCCCGCAGCGACCTAGTTTTTTGTAAAGAACTCAACCGATGTCTCAACCCACCGTGCTCATTCTGGGCGCAAATGGCCGTCTCGGCAGTGCGCTGCTCGGCGCGTTCACAGCGAGTGGCTGGCGTGTGCTTGCGCAGTCGCGTCGGTCTGGCGCCGTGCTGGCATCAATGCCGATCCTCGCAGACTTGCGCGATGTTGATCGCGTCATTCGCGTCACAAAGGCCGCCCTCCATATCGGTAGTGTGGACGTGGTGATCAACGCTGCAAACCCGGTCTACACGCGCTGGGCGGAGGAGGCTGTCGCCATAAACGACGCATCCATCGCGATTACCAAAGCCCTCGGCGCAACGCTTATGTTGCCCGGCAACGTTTACAACTTTGGCACTGATTTGCCCGAACAACTGGGTTCAGACACGCCGCAGCATCCGCGAGAGGCGCAAACCAGCAAGGGCAAGATTCGCATTGCGATGGAGCGCGCGCTGGCGGTGGCGGCCGAGCAGGGCACGCAATCGTTTGTGATTCGCGCTGGGGATTTTTTCGGCTGCGGCGCGGGCAGCTGGTTCGATCAGGCCATCGCCAAGGATGCGCAAAGAGGCGCGGTTACCTACCCCGGACCGCTCAATCTCATTCATGCGTGGGCGTACGTGCCTGACCTCGCGGCGACGTTCTTGCATGTCGCCGAAGCGCGGCACACACTGGGCCGATTCGAGAATATTCACTTCGCTGGACATAGTGTTACAGGCTACGAATTTGTTCAGACGATGCAGCAAGTTGTGCAGCGAAAATTCAAAGTGTCCGGCATGCCTTGGTCGTTGATTCGCTGGGTCGGGGTGGTCAAACCATTGTGGCGCGATCTGGCTGAGATGAGCTATCTGTGGCAGCGACCGCATCGGCTCGTCACCGACGCCGCGCACGCCCATCTCATCGCGCCGACCACGCCGCTTGATGCCGCAATTGCCGCAAGTCTTCGCGAACTGGCTGCGCATTAACTCTATTAGCCCTCGCGTTGATTGATTTTTTACAGCGATTTGTCCGTCGCTACTTGCCGTTGCCTAACACTATTCATGCTAGAGAAACATCATGTCTGCTTCACTGAAATTCAATTCGTCATCCGCCCCATCGAGAGCCTCACTCCAACCGCCGCCGATGTCGCAACCGTTGCGCATCGGGATCGCCGTATTTTTCGTGCTCGAAGCGCTGCTCGCGTTTGCGCCGATTGCTGTTCTCGGACCTGCCTTTGGTTGGCCAGCGTCGTTACGCAATGCTGCTGCCCAGCAATTAACCGCAAATGCGGCGGCACCCCCTGCGCTGGCATTGGGCTACGGGCTCTATCTGTTGTACTCGTTAGCCATCGCGCCGGTGGCCATCGTCGTGGCATGGCGAGTGGCTAATTACAAAGGGCCGATGGCTGCCATGATTGTGGCGTTCGGCACGCTGTCGGCCATCACGCGCGGGCTGGGCATTCTGCGCTGGCTGACGGTCATGCCGGTGCTCGCGACAAGCTACGCTGTGGCAGATGGTGCATCCGATGTTGCCGCACGATCAACCATTGAAACCGTATTCACCGCGATCAACAGCTATGGCGGCGGCATCGGTGAGCTGTTCGGCGTGGCCTTGTTTGGCGGGCTGTGGCTCTTGGTGGCGATGATCGCCGCGCTCACCTCCCGGCGCTTGCCCGCATGGCTTGCCGGATATGGGCTCATCGTGGCGGTGCTGCAACTCGCGTTGTTTATGCCCGCGTTTGGCATGGCCTCGCCGGTGTCAGTGGCCATTGCCGTGAGCCTGTTTTCGCTGTGGTTGATCGCGTTCGCAGGACATCTCGTTTTTAAGTCGCATCAAGAACGCAACACTACGCTAGCGGCGTTGAGCTAGCAAATGCAACAGACGAGGATTGAACTCAAACATCTGACCGTGAAGCCGTAAAAAAAGCCCGGACGCAAACATCCGGGCTTTCTTCATCGGGCGAGCTCGGCGAGTTAGAACGACACAGGGCCGTTCGTTTCTTCGTCGTTCCGCCCCGGTCTGCACCGGGATGGCAAGGCCGAAGTGCATGCACCCTTACAAATCGGTGGGTTGCGTAGGACATTGGCCCCGGCCTTCGCTGGCGAGACGAATACGTCTGTTAGTTAATCGCCAAACGCTTCTGGGTGGCTGCGTTTTTCTTAGGCAGTGTCAGCGTCAATACACCGTGCTCGTGATGCGCCGTTGCAAGCTCCGCGTCCACTGGCTGCGGCAAACGGAAGTTGCGTGATGCCGCGCCGTTCACGCGCTCAGTCAGCACGGCGTTTGCTGCGGTTTCGCCCTCAACAGGCTCAGTGCTCGTGCGCTTAAACGTGGCTTCAATCCGAACCGTTTTTTCATCAACGTCTACGGTGATGTCTTCTTTGGCGACGCCGGGAACGTCCAGTTGCAGGATGTACGCGGTTGCCGTTTCGCGAACGTCGGCACGCAGATCAACCGCCGTATTTTCAGTGCGGGCAGCGGTGCCAAACACGCGGGACGCGAGCGAATCCAGCGCGCGATTGACGTCGGAGGCGTGGCGAGCACCTGCTGGACTCCAGCGAACGTTGGGGTTGCCGTTAAAACGAATAAAACCAGTCATAGCCGTTTCCTTCATTGGGGTTGCGCTGAAATGAATGGAGCAGCGCTTGTGCAACAGAAGGTGAGTGTGCTGGTGATGCTTTCAAGCGGTGGGTACGCTCAATTTGAGAGCAACACCTAGAAGTGATCTAGCCCTCTTGAAAACCAAAACGGACGCGATAGCGTGCGTCCGCGATTTTTCAAGTGTCAGGCTTGCTGACTGACCACTTTGCGCATGCGGATCGGTTGCAACGCGCCCGCGAAGACGGTGGAAAAAGTCCGATCCGTATCGACGCTAAAACCCAGTTTTTCGAAGTACGCTTTGTACTGCGGCGAGTAGGTTTCAACCGGAATGCGGATTGAGCGCACCTCGGCCTTGAGCGCGAGTTTTTCTAGCGTATCGAGCAGGAGGGTCGTGAAGCCGCGGCCCGAATACGTGCGCGTTACGCCGAGACGACGCAGCTCCCAGCTGCCGTCCCGTGCATGGACGTACGACAGAGCGGCGACCGGCAGGCTGCTGCGGTACAGCACCAGCCCGCCGCCCGCGCGAAGGTCTTCTGCAATCTGCGTCGGATTGTCGATCTTGCGTCGTTGCGAAATCGCCACGCGCTCCGACCAATCACCTTTGGTAAGCGCAGAAACGATAGGTGCATCACGTGAACTCGCCTTCAGAATCTTGTATTTTTCTTGTTCGAATACGGTGCGGGTGTTGCCGAAAGGCATAGTCACGTTACTTTCATACCGACGGTTGCGCCGTCGTGGGGATTGAGCAAAAACAGCCCACCCCTATTGTTCTCGTCTTTCGACGATGCAGCAAGCACCATGCCTTCCGACACGCCAAACTTCATCTTGCGCGGGGCCAGATTAGCAACAACGACGGTCATCTGGCCAATCAGGCTTTCTGGCGCGTAGGTCGACTTGATGCCCGAAAACACGTTGCGCAGTTTGGGTTGACCGGACGTGTCAACCTCGCCGACATCCAGTGTCAGGCGCAGCAATTTATCGCTGCCCTCGACGTGCTCGGCGTTGACGATTTTGGCGATGCGCAGATCGACCTTGGTGAAATCGTCGATATTGATGAAACTATCAGAGCTTTCGGAGGCGTTGGCTTGTGGGGCAACTGTGGCGGACTTCTTGGAGGTGGCGCCGCTGGCAGCGCCTTTTTCTGCGGGCTGTGGCTTGGCTGCTTTTTCGTTTCCGTCTGGGAGTATTCCGAAGAGCTCGTCTAGCTGCTTTTCTTCTACTCGGGACATGAGGTGCTTGTAGATATCGACTTTGTGTGAGTCGAGCAGCGAGCTATCTAGGACATTGGTTCGTCCCGCTTCGCTGGCTCGTAGAAACGTGAAGCCAGCGTCGACTGTAATCGGTGTAATCGGCGAGAGGAGAACACTCAAAATACGGAAACATTCGAGGGTGACGGTACAAACTTCATGCAGTTTCGGATGAAGACTTGAGTTCCGTGCGAGCAACCAAGGCTTGTTGGTATCAAAATACGTATTTGTTAGGTCCGCGAGCGTCATGACTCCTCGACATGCACGCCCAATATCGCGAGTGTTGAAATAGCCTTGAATTAGCGCCGCGCCCACATGCATCTCGTACAGCAGCACTTCAGAGTCGGTGAAAAGCTCGCGTTCGACGTTGTCAGTTGCCCAGTCTATCGCGATGGCAACCGCGCCGGGAGAGAAGGAGCTCTCGTCCAAGACTGTTGTCTCGTCGATATTCAAGCCCGCCTCAGCATACACAGAATGGACACTTTCTCCTTTCGCGATGCCATCCCAATTCGGAATTAGCCCGTGTTGCTCGTGTCGGGTTAGGCGACTATGATCGAACAGCGCTAACTGACCACCAAATTGCTTTTGCACAAACCCCGCTGTTCGGCTCGCGATATTGACGTACTTACCAATCAAATCCGAGTTCACGCGCGCCATGAAATCCTCGGCAGTGAAATCAATGTCCTCTACATTGGCGTTGAGTTTGGCTGCGATGTAATACCGCAGCCACTCGGGATTCATGCCAATCTTTAAGTACGTGAGCGGGTCGATACCGGTACCCCGGCTTTTGCTCATCTTCTCGCCCTTAACCGTGATGAAGCCATGCACATTCACGCTATCCGGCGTTTTATAGCCCGAGTACTTAAGCATCGCAGGCCAAAACAGCACGTGGAAGTAAACGATGTCCTTGCCGATGAAATGAATCTGCTCGGTGTCCTCTGCTCTGAGGAAATCTTCAAACGAACGTGGCTCGCCATTCTTCGCCGCTTTGCCACTGTCGAAGTAGTTTTTCAACGAAGCGAGATAGCCCACAGGTGCATCTAGCCACACATAAAAATACTTGCCGGGCGCATCAGGAATGGGGATGCCGAAATACGGCGCATCGCGCGAAATGTCCCAGTCACCCATCTTGCCGTCTTCGCCAAGCCACTCCTTGGTTTTGGCGATGATTTCGGACTGCAAGCGCTTCTTGCCTTGACCATCCAATCCTTCCGTCCATTCGCGCAAAAACTCCACGCATTGCGGATCCGAAAGGCGGAAGAAGAAATGCTCGCTTGATCGCATTTCCGGCGTCGCGCCGGACAACACCGAATACGGATTTTTGAGATCGGTCGGCGCGTACACCGCGCTACAGTTTTCGCAGGAATCGCCGTATTGATCTTTGGCGCCGCACTTCGGGCATTCGCCCTTGATGTAGCGATCCGGCAAAAACATACCCTTGACCGGATCGTAGAACTGCTCAACCGATCGTCGCTCTATGAATGACGCAGGACTGCCGTTGCGCACGAAGTCACGCAGCTTGCGATAAATGTCCTGCGCGAGTTCTACGTTTTCTGGCGAATCGGTGGAGTGCCAATTGTCAATCGACAAATGAAATCCGTCGAGATATTCTTGGCGAGTAGCGGCGATTTCGGCGACAAATTCTTGCGGCGATTTACCCGCATTTTCGGCCGCAATCATGATCGGCGCGCCGTGCGTGTCGTCCGCACATACCCAATGCACGTCATGCCCACGCATCCGCTGAAACCGCACCCAGATGTCCGCCTGGATGTACTCCATCATGTGACCGAGATGAAATTTGCCGTTGGCGTACGGCAACGCAGTGGTCACGAATAGTTTGCGTATTTTGTTGGGCGCAGTGGACAGGGAGAGTTCAGCGGTCATGGTGGATGAGGATGCGGGCCGACGTGGCCTGAAGGTAAGCAAACGATGGTATCAAAAGCCCTTCAATGTGAGCGTGGCGTGATCGACACGCGTGGCCGTTGCCCGTCGATTGGCTAAGGGCATGGTTCGCCAGGGCGACGCGTGTTAATTATTCCAAGTAAGAATCTCGTATGAGCGAACGCCTTGACCATGCGCACCGCACATCCCGTCCACTTGTCGCTCATCGCAGATACTCGCCACTCAAGCCACTCACGCCACTGTCGCTGATTTCCCGCGAGTTGCGCGATATTCTGTGCACCTGTGACCACGCCGTTTGTAAAAGTTAAAAATTGGTTGGAGCGACGTTGACGGTGGACGTGAGTGATACCGGCTTGGGGCTCAACGTGCTGGTCACTGCAAATTCTGGCGGCGTTGGTTTGACTAATATTCGCAAGCGGCTCGCCGCGATTTACGGTGAAGACGCAACGCTTTCGGTATGTGAAAATTTGCCGCACGGCGTGATGGCGTCGCTGGCAATCACCACTCGCAACCCTGTTGAAAACGCGCTAAGAGCCTAAATGACCACTGCATTGATCGCCGATGACGAACCGCTGATGCTCGCGCGATTGCGCACCGCGCTTGCCGCCGCGTGGCCTGAGTTAGAAGTAATCGCCGAGTGCAAGAACGGCGTTGAGGCGCTCGCAACGTAGCGGTTGCACATGCCAGACGTGGTGTTTCTTGACATTCGCATGCCCGGTAAATCAGGGCTTGAAATGGCGGTCGTTATTGGCGATGGCGCGCATGTGGTTTTTGTGACGGCGTGCGATGAACACGCCATTGCGGCGTTCCGCAATGGCGCAGCGGATTACCTGTTGAAACCGGTCGAAGTGCTGCGTTTGCAGGAGACGGTGCAGCGCTTGCAGCGACGAATTGCACATCGCCCCACCGGCGCTCCAAAGGACCTAACCGCGATGGTGAAGTTCACTGCTGGAACAGAGCAAACCGAAGCCACATTTGAAGTGGATTCGCGCGTCGGTCGGCAATGTGACGCGGCTGATTCACACCGATGACATTCTGTTTTTTCAGTCGGACACGAAATACACGCGCATCGTGACCAAAGACAGTGAAGCCTTCGTGCGGACGCCGATTCGTGAACTGCTCGAAGGGCTCGGCGGTGAGGTGTTCTGGCAGGTGCATCGCGGCACAATAGTCATGGCGCATGCGGTAGATTGTGCGCTGCGCGAACAGCCGGAAAACTGGTGCTAGACATGCGAGGCAACGCCGAAAAACTGGTCGTTTCGCGGGCTTATTACGCGCTGTTCAAGCAAGAATAGCGGGGATATGGCTTTTTGGCTTGTTGCTTATGTTAACTGGGCTGAGCGGTGGTTTACGCTAATGTCGATATATAGCGAAATGTGCAATTAGCCCTCGTTAAACCGTCAATACAGCTCAGAGATGATCAATATTGCGAGGTGTCGAGCCTTCTAAGCCTCGTGCAGCCAGCCCCTCGAATGCACATCGCAGTGAGCAATTTAGGTGTTCGTTGTTCAGATTGAGTGCGGTGGCGGTGGCGCTGTGCGCTTCCTCGTGCTGTGGAGCCGTGGCGTGGCGGCCTGAGGGCGCTAAATGTTCAGGCGAAACGGGCTGGTCCGCTGTCTCATCATGGGAAACGGCCAATTTTGGCGTGCTAAAGCCACTTGCAAGGAATGACACGTTCGAACTTTATGCCAATGACATGCGCGAGGGCCGCAATCGACGTAGCGTACGCGCTCAGACCATCCTGTGATGCGCAAATCGTCAATCGTTGAAAAGAAGCAAAGACTAAAAAATTTTGGTGTCTGTCTGTCTGCCTGCTTGTCACTCTGCTGGCAAGCGTCGCGCTTGCAAATGAGCGCGGCAGTAATTCCCTTGCAAACACGCGCGTCATGTGCGTTCCGTCATTTGAGGTGCAAACTAACATCGTGGTCAATCGTTCGGCGAACGATGATCGCGTCGCTGCTGTCGGCAACTCAATTGACCGAAACGTTTTGCAGATAGATTCTTTCTGCAGGCCAACTATTGTCAGTGTCGGGCACAGCAACGCGGCAATCGCATATGACGAACAGGGACGACTTCAATCCTTCGAGATTGCGAATACGTGAAGAAAACTTAATGTCGAATATGTGTCCACTGACGCAAATGCTGCGGCCTTATTGTTTTATCTCGTAGATCGCGCAACTGGAGAACTGCTTGGTTCGAAGCTAGCGTTAGCGACCGCCCCCTCGGCATCTGATCAATTGAGTCTTCCGATACCAACAAATCCAGAACCTTACATGTACCAACATGGTTGCTTACCCGGATCGGATGAACTTGACTACTCCGGATTATCCAACCCTTTCCCGTCCTCAATGTTCCCGTCGGCACCTTACCCAGGCCCGCTGCCGCGCCCCCCTCACAACAGTGTTTGGAATCGGGCAAGGAGGAATGTGATGCGATCGGCGACGCCATGTCTGCGACTGGTGGAGTGCTTCTCCTAGTCCCCGGTGGACAAAGCGTTGGAGGCGTCACCGTGTTGGCCGGAATCGCTTTTAAGTGGTTTTGTCGAAGCAGCTGTACTCCGTTTTCTTGCCGACGCTAAGTGCCGCAAAGTTGAGATACTCGCCCCAAAAAATGAAACATAGTAATTTTTTTCCCCTTTGTTCCTCCCGCTAGCGGGCATGGTGGGTTTGCGAAACGCCGTCACCCGCGTCGCGTTAAGGAGCCACTGATGGAATACACCTACGCCGTTGATATTGCGGTGACCGCATGGTTGCTCTGGACTTTCTACCTTGATCGCGTGAATCTCTCGCCGCTCGTCTTAGTGATGTTCAGCGCGTTTACTGGCGCGCTTGTAGTCGTGGCAAGACTCAGTACGACCCATGAAGGTGCGCTGACGAGAACCACTACGCCCATTTTGGTAGCCGTAGGAATGCTCGGCAGCGTTGTGCGACTCAGGCGGCGCCAAAAAAACGCTTAGTCGTCGTTAGCGTCGGCAAGCGAACACGGGTCGTTTGCTCGACCGGGCTTGGGTGTGTTGCAAAATTGCCAACTGCTAGTGTGGCTGACCACAGCGCACATTTTCGCAACTAAACACTAGCGTCGCGAATCACATATTTCAACGCGTTCTAGACCGGCGCCGACTCATGTCGAACAGCGTGGTGACATGTAAGGGTGGGCAGCTAGCGTAATGGCTTCTGCCACACCTTCGTTGCGTCAGTTGCGGAACACCCGAGCGCTACAGCCGATCAATGACCGCCAAGTGCCGCGCCTTTGCGACTTCGTGCAGCCAACTGCCGCGAATGCTCATCGCGGCGAGCATTTTTAGATCGTCGTTGCCGAGATCAAGTGCGGTGGCAATCGCGCGATAGTTCTCGCCGATGTAGCCGCCGAAATAGGCCGGATCGTCGGAATTGATCGTCACCAGACAACCCGCATCCAGCAACTTTTTCAGCGGATGCGCGGCTAGCGATGGCACCGCGCAGAGCTTGACGTTTGACAGCGGACACACGGTCAGTGGAATTTGCCCACGCGCCAATCGCGAGGTCAGCGCCTCATCTTCAATCGCGCGAATGCCGTGGTCGATACGGGCGACGTGGAGGATGTCCAGCGCCTCGATGATGTATTCCGGCGGGCCTTCTTCGCCCGCATGCGCAACGACCGGTAGGCCTCGCGAACGAATCTCGGAGAACACGCGCGCGAACTTCGAGGGTGGGTTGCCGATCTCGCTCGAATCAAGGCCGAACCCGTGAAAATTTTCCATGTACGGCTCTAGCGCGACGAGCGTGTCAATCGCGTCCTGCTCAGTGAGGTGTCGCAAAAAATTCGGGATCAAACGCCACGTAATGCCGAGTTCAGCCTCGCCGTCATGCAGCGCCTCAACGATGCCTTCCACCACGTCCTGAAGATCGATGCCGCGTGCGGCGTGCGTTTGCGGGTCGAAAAAAATCTCGGTGTGGACGACGTTATCGGCCTTGGCGCGCTGCAAATACGCCCACGTCAAATCATAAAAATCGTCCTTGTCGCGCAGCACGTCAGCTCCGGCGTAATACAAGTCGAGAAACTCCTGCAAATTGCTGAAGTTGTACGCGGCGCGCAGTGCTTCTACGTTCGCATAGGGCAGCGAAATGCCGTGTTTGAACGCCTTGGCGATCATCATCTCGGGCTCTAGCGAGCCTTCGATGTGCAAATGCAATTCCGCCTTGGGCAAACGCGCAATAAACGCATCGGCACCCGCGCGGTTTTTTTGGAGGAGATCGGCGAATGAAGTCATGAGCCGAAGTTTATTCCGCTCCGGGGGATTACGCTAGATCGGCTCAAGGGTAGGTGACAATGTGAAGAGGTGACCTGAGGACTCGTCACTTTGTCACCTTCGTCACGTTAAACACATCTCGGCCGGGGCCGCTCCTAAAGCGTCCGCTCAGCCCGTTCTTTGGTCGCCCGCCACAACGCCAGTTTGTCCTGTGTCACCGGCGCAAAGCGCGTCCCCGCTGATTGCCCAATCTGGATAAACGCTGCGCGCGAACTGAAATCCGTACTCGCCAGTCGCACTAAATCGGGCCGTATCACTACGTCTGCCTGATCGGCCTCCAGCTTCGCCAGCGAGCGGCCCGTGATCTTAAAGCTGTGCATCACCTGTTCATAAATGCCGACCGGCGTGGTGTTAAGCGGCCCGCTGCGCACGTCCACCGCGATCACAAAATAAGCGCCCGCATCGCGCGCAATGCGCTCCGGCACGGGGCTCACAAGCCTGCCGTCGACGTAATCGGTGTCGTCAATTTTGGGCGGTATGAACACACTGGGCACGCTGCATGACACGCGCACCGCAAGGCCCAAATCGCCGCTGCGGAAGGTGGCAAGCTCACCTGTGCGCAGCTTGGTGGCCACCGCTATGAACGGGATGCCGAGCAGCTCAATCGGCTTGTCCCGCGTTGCCCGGTTGACGAAGGTTTGCAGTGTGTCGCCCATCACCATGCCGCGCTTGGTGTCGCTGGCCATGTCGACGATGTCGATGTCCTTCACCTTGAGCGCGAGGTCTTCGATCTGCGTGCCGGTGAATCCTGCTGCGTAGAACGCGCCGATCAACGCACCCGCACTGGTGCCAACGATCAGATCGAGCTTGATCTTCGCGGCCTCCAGCGCTTTGATCATGTTGATGTGCGCGAAGCCGCGCGCCGAGCCGCTGCCAAGCACTAGCGCCACGCGCGGCGCATCGGCGCGAGCGCCTTTGCTGCTTTCAAACAGCACCGTGTCGGGCAGCACGATTTGCACGCCACGATCCACTTGCGCACTGGGCAGCACGACGGCGGGCTTGGCGACCGGCGCGGGCGCAGGCGCAGGTGTGGGTATAGGCGGCGGTGCCAACGCACAGCCCGCGAGCGCGGCCAGAAAAAAGGGCGCAAGCGATCCAAGCGAACGGGCAGTGAGGGGATACACAACGAAGTCTCCGAGATATTTTTGTTTTGGCGCAGGGGCAGATGCCAGCGCGGCGCGACGCGTAGAGGACTGCGTGCGGGGATGCAAGGGCGGACGCAATGCCATTGTCTTGGTGGTTACGCTTTTCGCGCTTACAGGCGCGCTAACGAATTGTTTTTACATAGAAAAATGATATTTTCGATACATTTCTAAGCGCGTAAAGACTAGACAATTCTCAGTGGTGTTGTGGTCATTTGCAGGAGCCGCCTCGGCCGCTAAAGACGGTGCCATACGCAGAGCATGATCGCGACCGAGGCCGCTCCTACAAAAGCACGTCTACGAAACATCACGGTATCACGCCGCCAACAACCCGCTAGCATGCATCTTTCGACATGCTGCGGCGTGTGATTTGCATCATCAAACTGCAAGCACTTTCAGGCAAACTACCCACCCGGTCGCCCCGCTTCACCCAAGCATTTCTAAGTATCAGGCCGACCGCCATGACCCAACCTCATTCTAGGAAACCATTGATGAGCACCCAGCCGACCATCATTTACACCATTACCGATGAAGCACCGGCGCTGGCCACGGCGGCCTTCCTGGCCTGGCGGCGTGCTTGCTGCTTTCCCCGAATACCTGACCGAGGCACAGCGCGTGCCCGACACGCTGGCTGAGCTCGGTCGTTTGACGCTGTTGCCTGAGACCAACATCATCAAGCTGCCCAACATCAGTGCGTCGCAGGGGCAGTTGATCGCCTGCATCCGCGAACTGCAAGCCAAGGGCTACAAGATTCCCGACTACCCAGAAGACCCGAAGGCGGACGTTGACAAATCGATCCGCGCCCGCTACGGCAAGTGCATCGGCAGCGCCGTCAATCCGGTGCTCCGCGAAGGCAACTCGGATCGCCGCGCACCGGCCGCCGTGAAGAGCTACGCGCGCAAAAATCCGCATTCGATGGCCGACTGGAGCCAGGCGTCGCGCACCCACGTATCGCACATGCATCACGGCGATTTCTATCACGGAGAAAAGTCGATGACGCTCGACCGAGCGCGCAATGTAAAGATGGAGTTGATCACCCGAAGCGGCAAGACGGTAGTGTTGAAGCCAAAAGTCTCGTTGCTGGCCGGCGAAATCATCGACAGCATGTTCATGAGCAAAAAGGCGCTGCTCGATTTCTACGAGAAGGAAATCGAAGATGCGCACAAGACCGGGGTGATGTTCTCGCTGCACGTCAAGGCGACCATGATGAAGGTGTCGCACCCTATCGTGTTCGGCCACTGCGTGAAAATTTTCTACCGTGATGCGTTTGCCAAACATGAAAAATTGTTCGACGAACTCGGTGTCAACGTCAATAACGGCATGGCCAATTTGTACGACAAGATCAAGACGCTGCCGCAATCAAAGCAGGACGAGATCAAGCGCGATCTGCACGCCTGCCACGAGCATCGCCCCGAATTGGCGATGGTCGATTCGGCCAAGGGCATCACCAATTTTCATTCACCAAACGACGTAATCGTGGATGCATCAATGCCAGCCATGATTCGTCAGGGCGGCAAGATGTGGGGCGCAGATGGCCGCCTGAAAGACGTGAAGGCCGTGATGCCGGAGAGCACGTTTGCCCGCATTTATCAAGAGATCATCAACTTCTGCAAAACCAACGGCAACTTCGATCCGGTGACGATGGGCACCGTGCCGAACGTTGGCCTGATGGCGCAGCAGGCCGAGGAATACGGCTCGCATGACAAGACCTTCGAAATCACCGAAGATGGCACCGCCAATATCGTGGACCTCGCGACCAACGAAGTGCTGCTGTCGCAAAACGTTGAGACCGGCGACATCTGGCGCATGTGTCAATGCAAGGACGCGCCAATCCGCGACTGGGTGAAGCTCGCCGTCACTCGCGCCCGCAATTCCGGCATGCCTGCGGTGTTCTGGCTCGACCCGTATCGTCCCCACGAAAACGAGATGATCAAGAAGGTTGAGCTGTACTTAAAGGATCACGACACTACCGGTCTTGACATTCAGCATCTGTCGCAAGTCCGCGCCATGCGCTACACCCTTGAGCGCGTCATTCGCGGCATGGACACCATTTCGGTCACCGGCAACATCCTGCGCGATTACCTCACCGATTTGTTTCCCATCATGGAACTCGGTACCAGCGCCAAGATGCTGTCCATCGTGCCACTGATGGCTGGCGGCGGCATGTACGAAACCGGTGCCGGCGGCTCGGCACCAAAGCACGTGCAGCAACTGGTTGAAGAAAACCATCTGCGTTGGGATTCGCTCGGTGAGTTCTTAGCACTCGCCGTGAGCCTAGAGGATATGGGCATCAAAACCGGCAACGAGCGGGCAAAAATTCTTTCAAAAACACTAGACACCGCCACCGGAAAACTGCTGGATACCAACAAGAATCCGTCACCCAAAACCGGTCAACTCGACAACCGAGGCAGCCAGTTCTACCTCGCCATGTACTGGGCGCAGGCTCTCACCGCGCAGACTGATGACAAAGCGCTCGCCGAGCGGTTTGCGCCGCTGGCAAAAGCGCTAATCGACAACGAAAAGATCATCGTGGCCGAGTTCGCAACGGTGCAGGGCAAGCCGGTTGACATCGGTGGTTACTACATGGCGGATATCGCTAAAGTGAACGCGGTTATGCGGCCTAGCAAGACGCTTAATGCGGTGTTGGCTGGAGCGAGCGCATAGCGTGTCTGCTACGACGCAAACGCAACGCAACCTTCTTTGGGAGGCGTAGTTTTTTGGACACAGCAACTCCCGCGTGCGGAGTACGCCGCTGCTTCCCATGAAACTCGCCCCAGCGGCATCACTGCGCTGCCGCCTCTGCGCACTGCGTTGACAAAGCGAAGCCAGACTCGACACCCCGACGATGTAGCGGTTTAATAATATCTTCACGGTGCCCGCCTGATCCCGGCCTGCTCGGGGGACACCGCTGAGCCTCCTCTAAGCAGTCAACGGAAATGGTGCGGGTTCGCCTTGCACTGGATGCCTTTTTTTTCGCGGGTCACGACGCGGACGTTTACGTGCAATTCTTTCACTCCTGCATCGGCGTCGCCGTGATCAGCACAGCCCTAAAACGGCCGACCGGAAAAATTTACGCACGCGGCGCTATTGTCAATGTCGGTGCCCGCGTAAAGTGTAGCCGTGAGTTCGCGCCGCGATGCCAAGCGCAACAAGGATCACTCCCGCCGCGCGTGCGAACGTGATCCGCATGCCGGTTGCAACGGCTTCCGGGCGAGTTGCTGTAATGTCGGTCGTTGCAGATGCGAACGCGAACACCGCGCCCATCATCGACGCGCCTGTGATGAATCCGAGATTGCGTGACCGGTCGAGCACTCCGGAAATCACGCCGCGCTGGTCGGTGCGGATATCAGCCATAACGGCGATGTTGTTGGCCGTCTGGAACAGCGCGTAGCCGACGGTGATGACGACGATGGGGGCGACATACCCGGCGATGCCGAGTGCCGCTGGCAGAGCGGTTAGAACGAAGCATTCGATGACCATTGCGATGAGGCCGATGATGATTGCGCGCGGTGCGCCGACGAGATCGGCAAGGCGAGCAGCGGCCACTCCGGTCAGCGCAGCGGCAAGTGGGCCCACCCACAAAATGAGTCCAACCAGCGCAGCATCAAGTCCAAGCGCACGAGAGAGATAAAAAGGCCCGACCACCAGCGTGGCCATCATCACAGTCGTCACCAGCGCACTCGTGGCGAGGCTGGCGCGCAACGTCGTATCGTGGAACATTTGCAACCGGATCAACGGTGACTCGACTTTTGCTTCGGTGAGTACGAATAGCGCGACGCCGAGGGCAGCAGCCCACAGCAGCGCCAGGTTGAGCACTCCGAAACTGCCGCGTCCTACTGTTACGGCGAGCGCATAAGCCGAGGCGTCAGCGCAAGCAGCAGCGTTACCACGGTATCGAATCCGGCGCGATCAGTCTTTGCTTGGCGGTGATCAACGGGCAGATAGCGATGTGCGATAAGAAGCGTCACGATTCCCAGCGGTACGTGAATGTAGAAGAGAGCACGTCAACCGGGTCCGGCGATCAGAACGCCGCCGAGCGACGGCCCGAGCGCGGTGCCGACGGCGGACATCGTGCCAAGCGGCCCCATGGCGCCGCCGGTTTTTGCCTTCGGGAAGATCTCTGCAACAAAGGCCATGGTGATCGCTGCGCCGACGCCCTGCGCCGCTCGGACAGCAATAAACAGCCACAGCGTCGGCGCGATGCCGCACAGGACGGAAGCTACCGTGAACACAGCGACACCGATCAACAGCAATCGGCGACGCTTCATTAGGTAGCCGAGCCGCCCGACGCTGACGATCAGCGTGGTGACGGTGAGGAGATAGGCGAGGACGACCCACCGGACTTGCTGAAACGTCGCGTTGAACGCTTCTGCCAGGGTCGGCAAGCCGACGTTGGCGATGCTAATGCCGAGCGACGGTAGCAAGATCGACAGCGAAAGGCTCGCCAGTGCCCACCGCGCCGGGCACCCCTTTTCGGCACTTTCGGCGATCTCCGGATAGGGTTCCGCGATGATCGATTTCAACTTGATTCCTCTTTTTGGCGACTTCCGAAATGGCGCTGCCGAAGCTGCTGGAAGCGTACTTCTTTGCCTGTAATGGCGAAAGACGCACCATTCACGCATTAATAGTGCATCTGACGCTACATCACGACTAATCTGCGCTATCGTCAATGCACGGCAACGCCCGATTTCAATATGCTTGTTGCGCTTGACGCGTTGCTGGCGGAAGGCAGCGTTGCGGGCACCGCCAGAAGAATGCGGCT
>ENA-OFCE01000865-OFCE01000865.1-metagenomes-genome-assembly--contig:-NODE-865-length-17667-cov-7.529866_pt1 | contig 17667 bp, 14 predicted proteins | sample MGYA00153388_OFCE01 | MGnify analysis MGYA00153388
GCCCTTTCTTCAATATAGGCTTCCCTTGATGTGTAGGAAATTATGCTTTTTGAATTTCCTGCACAGGGGATTGTAAAGGGATTTTCCTTACCGGTTTCGGGGAGCTGCCCGGAAGCGATAGTTCCCGTCGAAGGGGACATTAGTTTGGGACATTCCTTTCGTAAAAGGAATACCTCTTGTTCAGAAAGGTGTGTCCCATTACCTTATACGCGAAGAACACGGTACAACAGCATTTTATACTGTTCAAGGAGTAGGAATTCAGTACAGGAACCAAGCCAATCAACCTGTTGAAGTTTTTGTAAAATAATGTTGCATTATTACTATAATATGTTAATATTAATATGAGATCTTGTATTGAAATGTATTTGCTGAAAGGAAGATGGGTGTGTTTGGTTTTGGTCAGGACATCGGCATAGATTTGGGAACAGCAACTGTGCTGGTTTATATAAAAGGAAAAGGGATCGTTTTAAGAGAACCCTCTGTTGTAGCAATTGACAAAAATACCAATAAATTGTTGGCTGTTGGAGAAGAGGCCAGAAGAATGCTGGGAAGAACGCCCGGCAATATTGTTGCCATAAGGCCCCTGCGGGAAGGGGTTATATCCGACTATGACATAACGGAAAGAATGCTTAAGTACTTTATCAATAAGGTTTGCGGCAACAGGATGTTCAAACTGTTCAAGCCAAGGATTATGGTTTGCGTGCCCAGCGGCGTTACGGAAGTAGAAAAAAGAGCAGTTGAAGATGCTGCCAAACAGGCTGGAGCCAGAGAAACATACCTCATCGAGGAGCCCATTGCGGCTGCTATCGGTGCAGGCATCGATATCGCGAAAGCCTGCGGAAGTATGGTGGTGGACATGGGCGGAGGTACTACCGATATCGCGGTAATCTCCCTCGGAGGTACCGTTGTAAGTGCTTCCATAAAGGTAGCCGGAGATAAATTTGATGAAGCTATTGTCCGCTATATGCGTAAAAAGCATAACATCATGATCGGTGAACGTACAGCAGAAGAACTGAAGATCAACATCGGAACAGTATATCCCCGTGTACAGGAAGTGAGTATGGATATCCGGGGAAGAAATCTGATTTCCGGACTGCCGAAGACCATAACCGTAACCTCTACGGAAATGATGGAAGCGTTGGAGGAAACGGTTTCCAGTGTGGTTGAAGCTGTACACTCGGTTCTTGAGCGGACTCCACCGGAATTGGCTGCCGATATCAGTGACAGGGGAATCGTCATGACCGGCGGCGGCGGTTTGATCTATGGGTTGGATAAATTGATCCAGGAGAAGACCGGTATCAATGTCATTATTGCGGATGATGCCGTTTCCTGTGTAGCATTAGGAACGGGAAAAGCCCTTGACAATATCGAGGCCATCGAGCAAAGCATCATGTCCGACCGAAGAGGCGGAAGAAGATAATAAAGGAATTCAAGGAAGGTTGTTAAGACCTTCCTTTTTAATTTTCATTAAACTATTTTCCCAGACTTCCGATATATTATATTGAAGTAAACTTTGAGGAGAAAAACTATGATTCGAGGGTTATATACTTCAGGATGGAGTATGCTGGCAAACAGTAAGAAAATGGATGTCGTGTCCAATAATCTGGCAAATGTAAATACGAATGCATATAAGAAGGATACAGTAGTGTTTCAAAGCTTCCCGGAGGTTTTGACACAGCGTCTCAACGATACTCAAAGTAAAACCAACCCGACAGGCCAAATTGGTGGTATGGAACTTGGGAGCGATGTGGGAGAAATTTTTACTTACTATACCCCGGGGCAAACGGTTAAAACGGACAACAACCTTGACCTGTCTCTGAAAGGCAGCGGATCATCTTTCTTTACAGTGGGTGTTCCTCAGCCCAACGGCGATATACAGGAATTTTATACAAGAGATGGAGCCTTTGCAATGGATGCCAATGGAATGCTCGTTACGAAGGAAGGCTATCCGGTTATGGGAACAGAAGGCCCCATTATTCTGGCCAACGATAAATTTGCAGTAACAGAGGACGGAACGATAGTTCAGAATGATACTGCAGTAGGAAAACTGCTGATAAGGAACTTTTCCGATCCAACGACGCTGAGAAAATATGGCTCAAACCTGGTTACCAGGACTGAGCAAACCCAGGAAACAGAATTTGATGGAACTGTACTGCAGGGATATGTGGAGCAGTCCAATGTAAATATAATAAAGGAAATGGTGGATATGATCAGTGTAACCCGTGCCTATGAAGCAAACCAAAAGGTTTTGCAGGCCCAGGACGGAACATTGGAGAAGGCTGTAAATGAGGTAGGCGCGATACGATAAAGCCGCTTCTGCTCTTCTACCAGCAACTAGGAACCAGTAACGATTTTAAAATATATGGGGGTAATAACAAATGATGAGAGCTCTTTGGACTGCAGCGTCGGGAATGACTGCGCAGCAGTTGAACGTGGATGTTGTATCAAATAATTTGGCAAACGTAAATACGACCGGATATAAAAAGGAAAGAGTCGAGTTCAAGGACCTTCTGTATGAGACTATGGACCGGGCTTATATGCTGGATGGGAAGGGGAAGCCGGTAAACCTTCAGGTTGGGCACGGTACAACAGCCGTTGCGACCTTAAAAAGCTTTGCCAAGGGGAACTTTGAAGAAACAAAAAATCCTTTGGATTTTGCCATTGACGGAGAAGGTTTCTTCATGATTATGGGTCCTAAAGGGCAGATCCTCTATACAAGGGATGGAAGCTTCAAGGCCAGTGTTACCGAAGCGGGACAGAAGATTACGACCGCAGAAGGCTACCCCGTGTTGGATGAAAACGGGAATGAAATCGTTCTGAATATTGATATCAGCAAACTGAACGCAGGGCCGGACGGGTCACTGAGTTACACGGATGAGTCCGGAGTCGCTGTGGATCTTGGACAGAAGTTGGGCGTTGTCAAATTCCCGAACCGGGCAGGACTTGAAAGTGCGGGAGGAAACTTCTATCTGCAGAATTCCGCTTCCGGTTTGCCGGCGGCGGATTGGGAACTGGGTGAGAGAAGCGTAGTTACGCAGGGCTTTATCGAGTCCTCCAATGTGCAGGTGGTTGAGGAAATGGTGAAGCTGATCGTAGCACAAAGAGCCTATGAAATAAATTCAAAGGCGATCCAGGCTGCGGACGAAATGCTGGGACAGGCGAACAATCTGAAAAGATAAAGGACTCTAAGTTGTTAAATAGATGATGGCAGTTATGCTGCCAGTGAAGCAGGTGATATTTTGGAAATCCAGGGAATCGGCAATAAAGACATGGCTGCCAGTGTGAGCAGCAGTAAGGCAAAAGCTTCTGACAGCAGCTTTGAAAAGCATTTGGAAAATGCGATGAATAAGAATGAAGAGCAGGACCTGAAGAAGGTTTGTAAAGAATTCGAAGGAATCCTCATTAATATGATGTACAAACAAATGCGGGCCAGTGTGCCAAAGTCGGACCTGCTGCCGGGAGATATGGGCAGGGATGTTTTCGAATCCATGCTGGATGAAAAACTGACGGAAGAAGCCTCCAAAGGCAGAGGCATAGGGCTGGCAGATGTGCTCTACAAGCAGCTGAGCAAACAATTGAAATCCAAAGGGGAAGCCAGTAAAGCAGAAAACCTTGCAGTGGATGGAAATGAATGAGCGGAATTATAAAAAATATTATTATAAGTTCCTTGTAAGCAAAAATAACCTTGTACAAGTTGTGCAAGGTTGTTTTTTAATTTTCTTACTATGGTGAGTGCAGAGGGAAGTCGGTATATAACCTATTGACATGTGTAAGGGAATAAGGGACAATAATGAAGAGTTATGAATTATTCATTATTAAACGCGAAGCTTTGCTTCACGGATTCGGAGGTACATCCATGTTATCTAATATAGACATCCAAAATATCCTCCCCCACAGGTATCCGTTCCTGCTAATCGATAAAGTGCTGGAAGTGGAGCCGGGAAAGAGGGCTGTATGTATTAAAAATGTAACCATCAATGAGCCTTTCTTCCAGGGACATTTCCCGGGCAACCCCATCATGCCCGGTGTGCTGATTGTGGAAGCCCTTGCCCAGACTGCTTGTGTAGCAGGTCTGCTCATGGAGGAAAACAAAGGTAAATTAGGGGTTTTTACAGGGATTGAAGGTATGAAGATTCGAAGACAGGTAGTTCCGGGAGATGTCTTGCAACTGGAGGCTGAATTCCTGGTTTTTAAAATGGGAATGGGGAAGGTTAAAGTTCGCGCAACCGTTGAAGGAAAGGTCGCTGCGGAAGGCGAGATCCGATTTGCCATGGTTGATCCCAATAAATAGAGTATAAAAAGAATTGCCGACATGGACTTCCATGTCGGCAATTCTTTTTATATTATGAAACGGATAGAGCTTCCTTTCTTTTATCCAAAAACATTTCTCCGGCTTTGCTGATGTCACCGGCTCCCATAGTGATGACCAAATCTCCGGGAGCAACATGGCGGTCAAGATAATCTACAATACTGTCAAACCCATTGATGTAAAGCGCTTTCTTGCCCCGGGCCTGGATTTTTTCTGCCAGAGTACTGGAATGAACATCTCCTTTATCAATCTCACGAGCTGCATAGATATCGGCGATGATGATTTCATCTGCATCCTCAAAGGAAGAAGCAAAATCCTCCATAAAGGCTTTGGTTCGCGTATATGTATGGGGTTGGAAAACACACCAAACCTTTGGATGACCGCAGTTTCTGGCTGCCTTCAATGTTACTTTGATTTCGGAGGGATGATGGGCATAGTCATCAACGACCCGGATCTCGTCAACGGTTCCCTTGGTTTGAAAACGCTTATCAGTTCCGTGGAACTTGTTAAGTCCTCTGCGAATGGCTCGGATATCACAGCCCAGAGTATGGCAGGCCGCCGCCGCCCCCAGGGCATTGTTGACATTATGTGTTCCTGGAACGCTGAGCTTGATTTCTCCCAATTCTTCTTTGTTGAAAGTGAGAATAAACGAAGCGCAGCCCGTATTGTCAAAAGTTATATTTTTGGCACTCCACATGGCATCCGAGGATTTGATGCCGTAAGTTACCGTATTGCACGAAACCTTTTTTACAAGTTCAGCAGTATTTCCGTCATCCACACAGGCAACCACATAGCCATCCTGGGGAACCAGCGAAACAAACTTGTAAAAGGCATCCTTGATATGCTGGATATCTTTAAAATAGTCTACGTGGTCCAGTTCGATATTCAATACTACTGCCAGGAAAGGATGGAACTTGAGAAAGCTCTCTACATATTCACAGGCTTCCGTAATAAAATATTTTTCTCCGCCGATTTTGGTAGTACCGCCGATGGCGTCCAGAACTCCTCCGATATGAATAGTAGGATCCAGCGCAGCCTCCAGCATGATCATGGAAACCATGGAGGTGGTAGTGGTTTTTCCGTGAGTACCGGATATGGCAATACTTACCGGATATTTTTTCATTACCTGGCCCAAAAGTGTGGCCCTTTCCATGGAGGGAATCCCACGCTTTCCGGCTTCAACTCTCTCCACATTATCTTCCTTTGCGGCAGCTGTGTACACGACCAGATCTGCACCCTGCACATTGGATGCATCATGGCCTGTGTAAACAGTAGCTCCCAATTTGCCAAGTCTTTCAGTTATGTATGAAGATTTCATGTCAGAGCCGGAAATTTTATATCCGAGGCTGAGCAAAATTTCTGCAAGGCCGCTCATACTTATACCACCGATACCTACAAAATGAATATGTTTTATAGTGGTTGATTCCAGCAAACTAATTTCCTTCAAAATAAACACTCCTTTATTTTCTAAACACCGAAAAGTCCTATTTGGCAAATCAAAAAGCATAAATAAATTTTGAACTGCCTTTTAAATTCTTCCCGGTAATTGGTGCCTTGATTCAAGCAATACATAGCAGATAGAATTAATTCCCCTATGTATTCCATATATACCGGACAAAAGGGTTTGCATTTTTCCTTTGTGCGATGATATTTCCCTGTTACTCCATTGCAGAAATTATATCCAAACAGGATAAAAGCGCTTCTGCGATTTATATATGCTTGCACCTGCATATTTTCGTATACATAAGTATAACATAAAAATATGTATAAATTAATCATAATTGCACGAATTTTAATGATCTATATGGAACGCAAGATAAATCTTACATCCAGAGAGGTACGCAGCCAATACATTGGGAATACGTACTTCTTTGAATGCAAGAGATTAATTGCGATTTTATAGTGTAAATATGTACGATAGCGTAGGAAATCATCCTTCACTTTATCTGGAAGTATATCCAAAAGGGAATCTTACTAGAGTGCAGCCATGCATCTTTTCCATGAGGAACATAAATTTCAATGTATTATATGCAGAAATAGAAAAATAATTGCCATTTTCACAGGCTACATAAAAAACCGAATAATTTTGGGAAAATATATTAAAATATTCGATTGCATATAGTATAATAGATGTTAATATTTTGGAAGATAAAAAATTGAATTGAGGTATAAGGATGGAAAAGTTACAAAGGAATGAACGTATTGCGGCGTTGCTAAAGGTTTTGTCGGATTCTCCGAGTAAAATATTTACGCTGAGTCATTTCACGGAAATGTTCGGCTCGGCAAAGTCCACTGTAAGCGAAGATATTGACATCGTTCAGAATCTTCTGGCAAAATTTGAATTTGGTTCGATAGAAACCATTCCCGGAGCTTCCGGAGGAATAAGATTCGTACCTACCATGAGTTCGGACAAGGCACGGGAAATCGTACAGTATTTATGTTCCGAGCTCTCCAAAAAGGAAAGAATCCTGCCTGGAGGCTATTTGTACATGCTGGACATTATCTATAATCCGGAGATCATTACGGATATCGGAAGAATTTTTGCCGGGGAGTTTTTTACTAAAAACATCGACTATGTCCTTACAGTGGAGACAAAAGGAATCCCATTGGCGTTCATGACTGCAAAATACCTGAATGTACCTCTTGTTATTGTCCGGCACTACAACGAAGCGACGGATGGGGCGTCTGTAAACATAAATTACGTTTCCGGTTCCTCGAAGAGAATACAAACCATGGTGCTTTCCTTAAAAGCCATAAAAAGAAATTCACGGCTGCTTTTCATCGATGACTTTATGAAGGGTGGAGGAACAGCCAAAGGGATCATGGAACTGGCAAAGGAATTTGAATGTGAAGTTGCAGGAATCGGTGTCATGATTGAAACAGCAGAACCGGAAAAGAAATTGGTTGACAACTATTTTTCGCTCTTGACCTTTTCCGGGGTGGATGAAGAAAATAGAACAATTCATATACAGCCAAGTATAGATCGGGCACTGTAAACTTAGTGATTTCCAGCCAGGCAACGAGGTAAGGACAAGCCGACTTGCCTAGCTGGATAAAATCACTTTTACAGTGCCCGATCTCTACAGATAGCCAACTTTAAACCTTACAATTTCCGGAAGAAAAACTGCCCGGGCTTTGGGACAGTTTTCCTCCTGGATCAATTTAAGCCTAAAGTTGGCTATTTATAAAAAAGCGTAAGTAATTTTTAATTTACCCGAATAAAAATCCAAAGCATTTCGAATAATATAATATTGTATGTATAACGCACAAAGGGTTTACAGCATATTTTATGCATGCTGATACCGAGCACGGAAAGTGAAATTTCCCTTGCCGTGCAGCAAGGTTCATACTCCACTACCTTGTGAACTTATTCCTGCGCCGAGTATATCGTCCTTCGGTATTCTATTGCAGAAGTTGGATCCGTACATTATAGAACTATTTGTACGGTTATATAGGCAAAGAGCCACAAAATTTGAAAAAAATTTCAGTAATTTATTCTACCGTAGAAGGAGAAAATAAATTTATATCGAATATATTAAGTAGAATCAGTATAAAAGTGTACGCATGCAAAAAGTGGGTTATAGCCGAGACAGAAGAGAGAGGAATGGTTTCGGTGTAATTATATATTTTTGTAACGGAAGGTGGTAAAGGTTATGGAAATTACTGATATTCGTATTAGAAGGATTGAAGCGGAAGGCAAAATGAAAGCGGTTGTATCTGTAACATTTGACAATGAATTTGTGGTTCATGATATAAAAATCATTGAAAGCCAGAACGGATTGTTCATTGCAATGCCCAGCAGAAAGACGCCGGATGGAGAATTTAAGGATATCGCACATCCCATTAATTCAGCTGCAAGAGAGAAATTGCAAAGTGCGATTCTGGAAAAATATGAATCAACTTCAATTGCAGAATAGGACAATAAAAAGACACTTAGCGATATTAAGTGTCTTTATTTTATGTGAATAGCAATATATAGTAAAAGGAGGCATGCGTGAGGCATGCCTCCTTTTTAGTAAAAAAGGAATCGAATTTAGGGTTGAAAAAGTGTTTAAAAAATGAGAAAATAGAATGCGGACTAAGTGAGGGGGAAATGAACTATGGAGCATCGAATCGCCATTATCCTGGCAGCAGGAGAAGGCAAGCGAATGAAATCAAAAAATTCAAAGGTAACGCATAAAGTTTGCGGTAAACCCTTGGTTCAATGGGTTCATCAAGCTGTAGAAAATGCCGGTATCACTGAAAGTGTCCTGGTTGTAGGGCATCAGGCCGATCAAGTGAAGGACTGCATGGGAAATTCGACAAAGTATGCCTTACAGGAAAAACAACTGGGTACAGGACATGCAGTTATGCAGGCGGAGAGCTATCTTGAAGGCAAAGAAGGGTATGTTATAGTATTGTGTGGGGATACCCCACTGGTAACATCGAGTACTATCGGTGCGACCCTCCGGTACCACAGCGAAAATGGCAATTCTGCCACTGTAATTACTGCCGAACTTGAAGATCCCACCGGGTATGGAAGGATTATAAGAGACACCTCAGGCAATGTTCTTCGAATTGTAGAGCATAAGGACGCAACGGAACAGGAAAGAAGCATACGGGAAGTGAATTCCGGTATGTATTGCTTTACGATAACACATCTTCTTGAAGCCTTAAAGGAAATTACAAATAACAACAGCCAGGGAGAATATTATCTTCCGGATGCATTGGAGATATTAATTAAAAAGAACCTGAAGGTTGGGGCTATAAAAGTTCAGGATTCCAAGGAAATTCTCGGGATCAATGACAGGGTGCAATTGGCGGAAGCTTCGGATATCATGAAAAAGAGGATTCTTGAAAAGCTTATGCGCTCCGGAGTTACTATCATTGATCCGGCAGCTACGTATATAGAGGACGAAGTAAGGGTTGGAATGGATACCGTTATCCTGCCGGGGACCATTCTCGAAGGGAAAACAGTCATTGGTGAGGACTGTGTGATAGGTCCCAACAGTCGGCTTGTTTCAGCAATAATCGCAGACAGGGTGGAAATCAATAATTCCGTAGTACTTGAAAGCACCATAGGGGATGATACCCATGTAGGGCCCTTTGCCTTTATACGACCGGAAAGTCGTATCGGCAAGGAGGTAAAGATTGGAGATTTTGTTGAAGTTAAAAAGGCTGCTATCGGAGACAAAACAAAAATCTCGCACCTGACATATGTTGGGGATGCTGAAGTTGGCAAGAATGTCAACCTTGGATGCGGAGTAGTATTTGTTAATTATGATGGAAAAAATAAAAATAAGACCATCATAGAAGATAATGTATTTGTGGGATGCAACAGTAATCTGGTTTCGCCTGTAACCGTAAGAAAGGACTCCTATATTGCTGCAGGTAGCACCATTACAGAGGAAGTACCTGAGAATGCTCTGGCCATCGCCAGAAGCCGACAGGTCATCAAAGAGGACTGGGTAACAAAAAAGGGAAGAAAAAGAAGCTAGGCATTCACGAGGTGCTGCGCGACGTAAGGGATAGAGAAAAAATTTTACTGTACAAATAAAATTTATGCTTCGCATGAAAATAAATGGCATAGGCTGCGGAGGATGAAATGCGTCATTACCACCGCTTTGAAAATCAGGGTGGGAAGTAGGGATCATACGCATTATAAAACAAAAAAGAGGGAGTATAGCGATGAACATTCACGGAAAGGATATCAAGGTTTTTGCAGGAAACTCAAACAGGCCTTTAGCGGAGGAAATAGCTGAAAAAATCGGCTTGCCTGTTGGAGTGGCTACCGTAGGGAAATTCAGTGACGGAGAGATTGCAGTCAATATCGGAGAAGTGGTAAGGGGGTCGGATGTTTTTATCATTCAGTCCACCTGCACTCCTGTAAATGATAACCTTATGGAACTGCTGATCATGATTGATGCCATGAGGAGGGCTTCAGCGGGAAGAATTACTGCAGTTATGCCGTATTTCGGCTATGCAAGACAGGATAGAAAGGCAAAAGCCAGAGATCCGATTTCTGCTAAGTTGATTGCAAACCTGATTACAGTGGCAGGTGCGGATCGAGTGTTGACCATGGATCTTCATGCGTCACAGCTGCAGGGATTTTTTGATATACCTGTTGATCAGCTTGTGGGAGGACCCATACTGGCAAAGCACTTTAAAGAGAAGTTTGAAAATTTTGATGATTTGGTTGTAGTTTCGCCGGATGTGGGAAGCGTAGCAAGATGCAGAAAGTTTGCAGAACTTCTGGAAGTGCCTCTTGCCATCATTGATAAGAGAAGGCCAAAGGCAAATGTCTCGGAAATCATGAATATCATCGGGGATGTAAAGGGAAAGAAAGTAATTTTGGTGGATGACATGATCGACACAGGAGGAACCATTGTAAATGCAGCAAAGGCTTTGTCTGAAATGGGAGCTACTGAAGTGTACGCATGCTGCACCCACGGGGTACTTTCCGGCCCTGCTATTGAAAGGATTGAAAATTCCCCTATTAAGGAATTGATAACGCTGAATACCATCACACTGCCTGAAGAAAAACGCATCGCAAAAATCACTCAGATTTCTGTAGCAGATATTTTCGGTGAAGCAATTGAAAGAATTTACGGAGACATCTCCATAAGCACACTGTTTACACAAAGATAATTCTTATTAAGAATGAGGAGTGAAGAATGAAGAATAATAATGGCGGAGATGCTACAGAAGAAAAGCCATATTCTTCATTCTTCGTTCATCATTCTTAATTATTTTCATGAGGTGTAATAAATTGGATAATTTGCATGTAATTGTCGGGCTCGGAAATCCCGGGACGCGGTATGATAATACCAGACACAATGTAGGCTTTGATGCTGTGGACCTTTTGGCGGCGAAGTATAATATAAGTGTGTCGAAACTAAAATTTAAAGCGTTATATGGAGAAGGAACCATTGAAGGCCAAAGGGTTTTGCTGGTAAAACCGCAAACCTTTATGAACTTAAGTGGTGAAAGCGTACGGGATATTGTAGATTGGTACAAGATTCCCATGAGCCGGCTTGTAGTGATCTATGACGACGTGGACCTGGCTCCCGGAAAAGTCCGGGTGCGGCCCAAGGGCAGTGCGGGTACGCACAACGGCATGAGAAATATCATCTACCTGCTTCAAAAGGATGATTTTCCCCGGGTCCGAATTGGCATAGGGAGGGCTCCCGCAAACTGGGACCTAGCTGACTATGTACTGAGCAAATACTCAGCGGAGGATCGGAAAACAGCCAATGAAGGGATCACCAAAGCAGTGGAAGCTGTTGCGGAATTGATCAAAGCCGATGTAGAATCGGCAATGAACAAGTATAATAAATAGGTGTAATATAGAAAGGTTGGGAGTGCGACGCGGGAGAACCGTCCTCGCAGCTCTGTCCCGATTTCCAAGTAAGGTGGTGGATATGAATTACTTGATAAACCCACTGATTGAATCGCAGGAGTATAAGGAAATCCTGGATTCTGTTAAAAAGTATACAATCCCGTTAACTGTGACAGGGCCCTCTGATTCCCAGAAGGCCCATATTTCGCATGCCCTTTGTACGCATTCCGGGAACAAGGGGATTTTTATTGCCTTTAATGAGATGCAGGCGAGACGAATGTACGAAGACTTTTCCTTCTTCATGGGAGAGGAAGTACTGTTCTTTCCTGCAAAGGAAATCATGCTGCATGATATTGAGGCAAGAAGCTATGATGCCATATTTCAAAGGATAAAAACCCTGGATCTTGTTTTACAGGGAAAGTTCAAATATATCATCACTTCGGCGGAGGCTGTGGCACAAAAGCTGATGCCAAGGGAGCTCTTTGAACAAAGCGTGATTACCTTGAAGGTGGGAGATCGGGTTGATCTTTCCGAACTCCCGGAAAAGCTCATTGCCATGGGGTATGAGAGAGTGCCTACGGTAGAAGGGAAAGGGCAGTTTGCAATCCGTGGAGGAATCATTGACATATTCTCCATCGATATGGACCGTGCAGTGCGTATGGAACTTTTCGACGATGAGGTTGACTCCATTCGAAACTTTGATGTACTGTCTCAGCGGTCCGTCGACCGGTTGGAGGAAGCTCGGATGATTCCGGCACGTGAAGTGATTTATGAAGCAAAGCGGAAAAAGGCAATCATTGAAAAAATCAGCCGGGATCTGGAGCAATATACAAAGCAGGTCCGGGAAAAGAACGGTAGAGAGTATGTAAATCAAATCAAAACCAAAATACAGGGAGATATTGACCGGTTCAGGAGCGACCACTATTTTCCCGGTATGGACAGATTCATACCCTATATCATAGAGACGCCCAATACTCTTCTGGAGTATGTAAAGGATTCATCGGAACCGTTGGTTTTCGTGGATGAATTGGTACGGGTGAAGCAGCGGGTAGAAAACGTGATTTTGGAACACCACGAGTCCTGTAAGACCATGCTGGAAAAAGGAAGCCTCCTTCCAGCCAGCTTTGACCTGGATTTTGACTTTGCGGCTTTGCAGGAAAAACTGGAGGACAGGAAAACCATCTATTTAAGTACCATGCCTGTTTCCGGCAGTAGAATCAGGGAAAGTAAAAATTTCAGTGTGGTGTCCCGGGTGATGAACTCCTACCAGGGCCATCTCGAAATGTTAATCGAAGATATCAAGCATTGGAAAGAAAAAAACCAGCGGATTGTTGTGTTGGCAGGAACCCGGGGGAGAGGACAGAGGCTTTCCCAGGAACTGGCGGATAAAAATGTGGAGTCGGTATACTCGGAGGAATATGGCGAGGTACCACCCCGAGGACAGGTCTTTATCACCCGGGGAAGTCTGAACAAGGGCTTTGAATATCCAAGCATCGGGCTGGTGGTCGTCAGTGATAAGGAGGTCTTCGGTCAGGGAAGAAAGGTACGGAGAGCTGCGGGTAAAAAGGAAGGAAATAAGATTAAAGCCTTCACGGATTTGAGCCTCGGAGACTACGTTGTGCATCAAACCCATGGAATCGGCCAGTATGTGGGCATTCAGCAGCTTGTCGTGGACGGTGTAAAGAGGGATTACCTGAAAATACGGTATCAGGATGATGGATTTATCTATATTCCTACCAATCAGTTGGACCTGATACAAAAATACATCGGGACTGAGGGCAAAACTCCGAAACTCAGTAAACTGGGTGGCACCGACTGGGTAAAAGCCAAAAGCAGGGTAAAGGAATCTCTGCGGGAACTGGCCGGAGAACTGGTCAAACTGTATGCCCAGCGAAGAACCCAGAAAGGATTTGCTTTCTCTGATGACACCGTCTGGCAGAAGGAGTTTGAAGAAGCATTCCCCTATGAGGAAACCGAGGACCAACTCAAATGCATCGAGGAAATAAAAGTGGATATGGAATCTGACCGGCCTATGGACCGATTGTTGTGCGGTGATGTAGGCTATGGGAAGACGGAGGTTGCGATTCGTGCCATATTCAAGGCGGCCATGGATGGAAAGCAGGCGGCTTACCTGGTGCCTACCACCATATTGGCGCAGCAGCACTTCAGCAATTTCAAGGAGAGGATGAAGGATTTCCCCGTAAAGGTAGATGTCGTCAGCCGCTTCCGAACGGCTGCGGATCAAAAGCAGATCCTTAAAGATGTGAAGGCAGGGAATATCGATGTTTTGGTAGGAACCCACCGGCTGCTGCAAAAGGATATCCAGTTCAATGACCTAGGACTGCTGGTAGTGGATGAAGAGCAGCGTTTCGGAGTTACTCACAAGGAAAAGCTTAAAAATATGAAGGCCAATGTAGACAGCCTGACCCTGACGGCTACACCCATTCCCCGGACGCTCCACATGTCGCTGGTAGGAATCCGGGATATCAGTGTCCTGGAAGATCCGCCGGAGGAAAGATACCCGGTGCAAACCTATGTGATGGAATACAACGCAGATGTCGTACGCGATGCCATAACCCGGGAGATGAGCCGGAAAGGCCAGGTATTCTATCTGTATAACCGGGTTCGGTCCATACATCTCAAAGCCATGGAGCTCCAAGCGCTGGTGCCGGATGCACGGATTGAGGTGGCCCATGGACAGATGGCGGAAGGTCAATTGGAAACTATTATGAATAATTTCATTAATGGCGATTATGACATCCTGATTTGTACTACCATCATCGAATCGGGGTTGGATATGCCCAATGTGAATACCATTATCGTTGAAGATGCCGATCGGATGGGGCTTTCCCAGCTTTACCAGATTCGGGGAAGAGTCGGCCGCTCCAATCGGTTGGCCTACGCCTATATTACGTATAAAAAGGATAAGGTTTTATCGGAGATTGCGGAAAAAAGACTTCAGGCCATTAAAGAGTTCACGGAATTCGGCTCCGGCTTTAAAATTGCCATGCGAGACCTGGAAATCCGGGGAGCCGGAAATCTTTTGGGACCGGAACAGCATGGGCATATGGAGTCGGTAGGTTACGACATGTACTGCAAGCTTCTGGACGAAGCCGTGAGGGAATTGAGCGGTGAACCCATGCGGGAAAGGGAGCTGGAAGTCACCATTGATATCAACATCAGTGCGTATATCGATGACAGCTATATCAACTCCGAGAGCCAGAAGATCGAAATGTACAAAAGGATTGCCTCGATACAGGATGAACAGGACGTGCTGGATGTAGAGGATGAACTGACGGACCGCTATGGCGATATGCCTGCTGCAGTTCGGAATCTGGTGCAGATTGCGCACATCAAAACATTGGCGAGGGCCTGCGGCTTTTCCTCCCTTCAGGAGAAAAACGGTGCCGTTGTACTGCAGTACCGGAATAATAACGATGTGAAACTCGACATACTGGGAAAATTAATGGACAAATATCGGAGAACGCTGCTTTTCACAGCAAGCAGCACACCCTATGTGACATACAAGATTGGCAGCCTGAACCGGAACGAATTACTGGAAAATATTAAGATTTTATTACAGGACATTAATAATTTGCAGAGCGGTCGGGAATGAATTATAATAGAATTGAGTTTGTTCAACTTTTTACGAATATAAGCTCTCGAAAGAGAAGGATGAATGAAGAAAACTACTGTGGAGTAAGGAGAGATAGGATTGAAAAACAAAGTACTTTTAATTATTGCTGCTGTTGTCCTTGTGGCTGCGCTTGGCATAGGAGGAGCAGTATACTGGAGTAGTTCAAACAATTATGTAGCAACGGTTGGGGGAGAAAAAATTACCAAAGCCGAATATAACTTCTTCCTCGGGTCCATCAAAAACGAAATGGAACAGACCGTGACTACATCAGGCGGGGATACAAATGCTTTCTGGAATTCTAAAATTGATGGCGTAGATGCGAAGGAAAAAGCCAAAACACGTGCTCTTGAAGAGGCACAGAGCTACAAAATCCAGCAAATCAAAGCCAAAGAGAATAATGTAAAGCTGGAAAAAACGGAAGTGGATAGCATAAATAAGTCCATTGACGATTCGGTAAAGTCCATGGGTAGGGCAGAAGCTGAGAAGCAACTGAAACAACTGTATGGCATAACGGTAAATGAATACAAAACCATTGCGAGAGACCTGACACTGGTACAAAAGTATATGAGCCAGGAACAGCAAAAGATTGAACCAACGGAAGACGATTACAAAAAAGCCTATGAAAGTGCAGAGAGTGCTGACAAAGTTACAGTTCGGCATATCCTGATTTCAACTATGGGTGAAGATAAAAAGCCGTTACCGGAAGACAAACAGGCAGAAGCCAAGAAAAAGGCGGATGAGGTTTTTGAAAAGGTGAAAGCCGGCGGAGACATGAAGGAACTGGCAAAGCAGTACTCGGAAGACCCAGGATCAAAGGAAAAGTCCGGGCAGTATACCCTGGGTAGAGGGGAAATGGTAAAGGAATTTGAAGATTGGTCTTTCAGTGCAAAGCCCGGAGATACAGGGATTGTAAAGACTGAGTATGGCTATCATGTTATGAAGAAGCCAAAATATGATGAATTAAAGGAAAGCTTGAAGGGCGAAATTGTATATGCAAAGTATACGGCCATCGTGGATGAGTATAAAAAAGACGCAAAGTACAATGTAGTTAAAAATCAGAAGGTTTATGACTCCATTGTTGTAATATAAAAGTTTAGATATGTAGGTTAAAGGCCGCTATCTGATGTTTCATCAGATAGCGGCCTTTAAAGTATAGTACGGCATCTTATTTAAGTAAGCCGCTGTTTTCCAATATTTCCTTCGTAGATTTTGGGCGGTTCATGGTGAGAAGATGAATGCCGTCCACTCCGTTTTCAACCAGATCCCGAATCTGCAGTGCTGCATATTCTACCCCAGCCTTACGCATATCTTCCGGATTGTCCTGAAACTTATCCATCATTAAAACCAGCTTCGCCGGGATGGATGCGCCGCAAAGGGAAGTGATGCGTTTGATCTGGTCGGCCTTAAAAATAGGCATGATTCCCGGTGTCACGGGGCAGGTGATACCCTGAGCAACCGCTTTATCCAAGAAATCATAAAACAGCCTGTTATCAAAGAACAGCTGTGTTACCAGGAAATCCACACCCTCATCCACTTTTTTCTTCAGATTTTCCATATCCGTCTTCAAACGGTTGCAGTCCACATGACCTTCAACATAGGCAGCGGCAGCGACGCAAAATTCATTGCTTTTACTTCGCACATGGTGGATCAGTTCGTTGGCGTAGCGGTAAACATTTTTACTGAAATCAAAATCAGGCTGGTTGGCTGGAGGGTCTCCGCGCAGTGCCAGGATGTTCTCCAGGTCACATTCCTTTAGCTTCTCCAGCATGCTGTCGATTTCTTCCTTTGTATGGCCTACACAGGTAAAATGGGCCAGGGCTTCGATTCCGTAGTCTCTTTTAACTTTGGATGCGATTTCGATGGTTCTATCCTTTGCACTTCCTCCGGCTCCGTAGGTAACGCTGATGAAATCCGGATTCAGTTCCTTGAACTGTTCCAGGGTGCTGTAGATGGACTCTAGGGGGGTGTCCATCTTTGGAGGGAAAATTTCAAAGGAGATGACGGGTTTTTTATTTCTGAATAGGTCGATTATTTTCATATCAATCTCTACCTCCATTCATACTATCTCTCATATATCTGTTAAAAATATTATAGCACACGAGAAAATGCTGTCAAGTTAAATTAATTTCGCTTAATGTATTATTATGTACAATTAAATACATTTTGACGGGTGGGGTGTTTGTTAGGGGATTCCTTATGGGTGTCTTTGGAAAGTTTTTTCCAGGGTATTCCTTTTGGGCTTTTTTGGGTATGTCTCTGGAGAGACTTTGCAGCGCCGGGGGAACCATGTTCAGTCGGCAGAGTTTCCCCCGGCAACCCCCTCCTTGCCTGGGTCCGGGGATTTAGCTCCAACAGGTTCTAAGGGCGCTTCCGGTTCTTCCGGGGTCGGCTTCAATTTGACAT
>ENA-OFCE01000866-OFCE01000866.1-metagenomes-genome-assembly--contig:-NODE-866-length-17663-cov-4.415379_pt1 | contig 17663 bp, 16 predicted proteins | sample MGYA00153388_OFCE01 | MGnify analysis MGYA00153388
TGGGCACCGTGCAGCGCGTGTTGGTAGAAGGCCCCGCCCGCAAAGACCCGCGCGAATTCATGGGCCGTACCGAATGCATGCGCGCCGTGAACTTTGAGGGCCACGCGCGGCTGGTGGGGCAGATGGTGGACGTGCGGATCACGCAGGCGAACTCGCATTCGTTGCGGGGGGAAGTACTGCATTCGCTGTCGGGAGAACATATCGGCACGTGAATCCTTTTGACTCCCTCTGCCGCTTGCGGGTGAGGGCCGGGGTGAGGGTTCACGCGAACTGATTGGCCTGTATAGCGCAGCCACCCTCACCCCAACCCTCTCCCGCACCTGGAGGCGAAGCCCCCGGCCTCGCGTGCGGGAAAGGGAGCTAATTACCAGTGAGTTCCCCTTGACCCGCCTCCTCGCTTTCTTCGAAAACCTCGTCAACCCCTATCCCGACGCACCGCCTACCCAGCCGCCAGCCAGGTTTCTGGCTTTTTTGTGGTCGGGCACCCAGGGCATGCGCGGGTTGATTGCGGGGATGACCCTGTGCACCGGGCTGATTGCCGCCTTTGAGGCGCTGCTGTTTGCCATGCTCGGCCGTGTGGTCGACTGGTTGGGGTCCATACCGCCTGCCCAGCTATGGGCGCAGGAAAAAAACAGTTTGCTGTTGCTGGCGGGCATTCTGGCGGCCAGCCCGCTGGTGGTGGCGCTACAGACATTGCTGAAACACCAGGCGCTGGCTGGCAACTTCACCATGCGGCTGCGCTGGCAGTTCCACCGTCGCATGCTGGGCCAGAGCATGGGGTTTTATGGCGATGAGTTTGCAGGCCGGGTGGCTACCAAGGTCATGCAGACCGCACTGGCGGTGCGCGACTGCTGGTTCATCGTGGCGGACATTCTGGTGTTTGTGGTGATCTATTTCGTGACCATGGTGGCCGTGGTGGGAAACCTGGATGTGTGGCTGCTGGTGCCCTTTCTGGCCTGGTTGGCGCTGTACCTGATGGCCATATTTTTCTTTGTGCCGCGTATCGGCAAAGTGGCCAAAACCCAGGCCGACGCCCGCTCGCTGATGACCGGGCGCATCACCGACGCTTACACAAACATCAGCACCGTCAAGCTGTTCTCACACGCCCAGCGTGAGGCCGTGTATGTGAAAGGTGCAATGCAAGAGTTCATCCGCAGCGTGCACGGGCAGATGCGGCTGGTCACCGGCTTTGAAATCGTCAACCACTTTTTAAGCATGCTGTTGATTGCCAGTACCGCAGGCGTGACGCTGTGGCTGTGGACGCAGGGCCAGGTCAGCGTGGGCGCGGTGGCCGCTGCCACCGCCATGGCCCTGCGGCTGAACGGCATTTCGCATTGGGTGATGTGGGAATTTGCCTCCTTGTTCGAGCACATGGGCACGGTACAAGACGGCATCACGACGCTTGCTAAACCGCACAGTGTGGTGGACGTGCCCAACGCGGTGCCGCTGGTGGTGACGCGCGGCGAAGTGGTGTTTGAGCAGGTGCGTTTTGCGTATGGAGGCGAAAAAGCCGTGGTCGATGGCTTGAACCTTCACATTGCCCCCGGCGAAAAAATCGGCCTGGTGGGCCGTTCGGGTGCGGGCAAATCAACGTTGGTGAACCTGCTGCTGCGCTTTTACAACCTGGAAGCCGGCAGCATTCGCATCGACGGGCAGGACATTGCCACGGTGCAACAAAACAGCCTGCGCGCCCAGATTGGCATGGTCACACAAGACACGTCTTTGTTGCACCGCTCGGTGCGCGACAACATTTTGTATGGCCGCCCCGATGCGACGGACGCCGACATGCTGGCCGCCGCGCAGCGCGCGCAAGCCATCGATTTCATTGCCCAGCTGTCCGACGCCAAGGACCGCACTGGTTTTGACGCCCACGTGGGCGAGCGCGGCGTGAAGCTGTCGGGCGGCCAGCGCCAGCGCATTGCCATTGCCCGCGTGATGCTGAAAGACGCGCCCATTTTGTTGCTCGACGAAGCCACCAGTGCGCTTGACTCGGAAGTCGAAGCCGCCATTCAGGCCAGCCTGTACCAGCTGATGGAAGGCAAAACCGTGATCGCGATCGCGCACCGGCTGTCGACCATCGCGCGCATGGACCGGCTGGTGGTGCTCGAGCAGGGTCGCATCGCCGAGCAGGGCACGCACCAGGAGCTGCTGCGCATGGACGGCCACTACGCGATGCTGTGGCGGCACCAGTCGGGCGGCTTCCTGCCGGACCGGCTACCGACCGCCGACGAGGCCGGCGAACCCTCGTTGGCCGCGGCATGAGCGAAGCGGCATGAACACAGCGGCATGAGCAAAGCGGCATCGTGAAGCACGACCCCACGTCACCAGCGCAGCCAGTCGCCGCAGACATTCGGCCCGGCATGGTCCGCATCACGGAACTGCGCCTGCCGCTGAACCATGCGGCGGACGCATTGAACCGCGCCGTCGCCGACCGGCTGCGGTTGGCGCCCGGCGCGTTGCACGGCGTGCAGGTGTACAAACGCGGCTTCGATGCGCGCAAGAAGACCGCGGTGGTGCTGACCTACACCGTCGATTGCGAGGTGAGCGATGCGCCGGCCGTGCTGGCGCGGCACGCCGGCGACGCGCACATCCGGCCGTCGCCCGACACGCGCTATCGCGGCGTCGGCCCGGCACCGGCCGATTTCCGCGCGCCCGACGACCTGCGTCCACTGGTGATCGGCTTCGGCCCGTGCGGCATCTTCGCGGCGCTGGTGCTGGCGCAGATGGGCCTGCGGCCGATCGTGCTGGAGCGCGGCAAGGCGGTGCGCGAACGCACGCAGGACACCTGGGGCCTGTGGCGCAAGGGCGTGCTCGATCCGGAGTCGAACGTGCAGTTCGGCGAGGGCGGCGCCGGCACCTTCAGCGACGGCAAGCTGTGGAGCCAGATCAGCGACCCGCGGCACCTGACGCGCAAGGTGCTCGACGAGTTCGTCAAGGCCGGCGCGCCGCAGGAGATTCTCTACGTCAGCAAACCGCACATCGGCACCTTCCGGCTGGTCGGCGTGGTCGAGAAGATGCGCGCCGAGATCGAGGCGCTGGGCGGCGAGGTGCGCTTCCGGCAGCGCGTCACCGATGTGCTGATCGAGCACGGGCAGATGCGCGGCGTGACGCTGGCCTCGGGCGAGCAGGTGCGCGCCGACCACGTGCTGCTGGCGCTCGGGCACAGTGCGCGCGACACCTTTGCGATGCTGCACGAACGCGGCGTGGCGATGGAAGCCAAGCCGTTCTCGGTCGGCTTTCGCATTGAGCATCCCCAGGGCCTGATCGATCGCGCGCGCTACGGCCCGAATGCCGGTCACCCGATGTTGGGCGCGGCCGACTACAAGCTCGTGCACCATGCCGCCAACGGCCGCTCGGTCTACAGTTTTTGCATGTGCCCGGGCGGCACGGTGGTGGCCGCCACCAGCGAGACCGGCCGCGTCGTCACCAACGGCATGAGCCAGTATTCGCGCAACGAACGCAATGCCAACGCCGGCATCGTGGTGGGCATCACGCCGCAGGACTACCGGCTCGACCCGCAAGGCACCGGCCCGGTGAATCCGCTTGACGGCATTGCCTTCCAGCGCCACTGGGAATCGCGCGCGTTCGAACTCGGCGGTGGCGACTACCGCGCGCCCGGCCAGCTGGTCGGCGATTTTGTGCAGGGCTGCCGATCCAGCGCTCTCGGCAGCGTGTTGCCGTCGTACCAGCCCGGCGTCACGCCCACCGATCTCGGCGAGCCCGGCCGCATGAGCCTGCCGGACTGTGCGATCCATGCGATCCGCGAGGCCTTGCCAGCGTTCGAGCGCCAGATCAGGGGCTTCGCGATGGCGGACGCCGTGCTGACGGGTGTCGAGACCCGCACCTCGTCACCGCTGCGCATCGGCCGCGGCAAAGACCACCAAAGCCTGAACGTGCGCGGCCTGTATCCCGCAGGCGAGGGTGCGGGATACGCTGGCGGCATCATGTCGGCCGGCGTCGACGGGATCGAGACGGCCGAGGCGCTCGGGCGGGCCGTGCTCGGCCCGGACACGCCAGCACCAGCGCCAGCAGCGACCTCACGCTGACGACGGCAGGCTCGGGGCCGGGCGCGCCACGCGCGGGCACGCGCGGGCACGGGCCGGCACGGGCGGGCACGAGCGGAGAGAAGTTGTGCGGTTGCGCGCGATGCGAGCAATGCCAACGGTGCGAGCGGTGCCAGCGGTGCCAGCGAAACGTTCGGGCCCGCGGCGCCGCGATCAGCCGGCCGCCAGAACCCGCAGTTCGCGCTCCAGCAGTGCGGGATCACTCAGGTTGAGCGACATCAGCTGGCGCAACTGCGTGACGCTGTCGAGGTCGATGCTGCGGCACTGCAGCCCGGCATGGCTGCCCTCGATGTGCGCCACCTCGGCCACCATCACGATGCGCGCATCCGATGGATCGAGTCCGATGCGCAGCAGGCACGGGTCGCCGACCCGACCGGTCCAGCCGGCCGGCAGCGCGACCAGCGCGCCCTTGAACGACAGGTCGAGCACCTGCACGTCGCAGCGCTGCTCGGGCGTCGACAGCTGCGCGGGCGTGTCGAAGGCAATGCGGATGTGGTGGCGTCGTTCGGTGGACATGGCAGTCTCGGCTCGGTGGTGGTCGCGGTCGGGCCGCGCCGTCAGGGTTTGGTGAACAGGATGTGCTGCACCGCCACCGAACGCACCGGTTCGCTGCCGTCGCTGGCGAGGTAGTCGTTCATGCGGTCGCGCATGTCGTCGGACAGGCGCTCCAGCCCGTCCGGGCCGCTGAGTTGTCGGCGGTCGTGCCCGGCCACGCTCGCTTGCAGCAACAGGCCGACCTGCGAGCGGCGGCGTTCGATGTCCATGCGCACCGACATGTCGGGCACGTCCATCGACACCTTGGCGCGCACGCCGATGCCGTCGCGGGTGGTGGCGCGGATTTGGTCCGGCGTCACCCAATCGGGCGCGGCGGGCGATCCGTCCGAACGATAGACCGCGAGCACCCACACGGCCGCTGCCGGGATGCCGATCAACAGCACGACCAACCACAGCACGCGGTCGGTGCGCGCCGAGGCGCGGGTGGGGACGGGAGCAGGTGGCATGGCGCGAGCAATTCGGACGGCGACAGCCCTGTTTTCGACCGCGCCGGTGTCGACTGCAGTCGTATTTGTGTCCAAACACGTGCCGGCGTTCGAGCCGCTCTTGCTGCAGTGCGCGGTTTGCGATCTGCTTACCGTCGCGAGCTGTGCCGCCCGCATGCCGCCATGCAGCTTGGCAACTCGCGGCGGGGCTGGCACGCAGCCGCGCAAGGGCGCTTGGGCAATCCCCTGCCCCGACGAATGCGGTGCGGCACGCCGACCCTCAGGGACAGGCCGCCATCACCTGCGCCACCGCAGCCGTCAGCTTCTTGCCGTACGGCACGTGCAGGAATTCGTTCGGCCCGTGCGCATTGCTCTTCGGGCCCAGCACGCCGCACACCATCATCTGCGCCGCCGGAAATTTGGCCTGCAGCAGGCTCATCAGCGGAATCGTCCCGCCCTGACCGATGTAGCCGCACGGCGCGCCGAAGTGGGATTGCGAGGCGTCGTTGAGCGCCTCTTCGAGCCACGGCGACAGGCTCGGTGCGTTCCAGCCGGTGGCGCCCACCGCGCCGACCCGGCCGTCGGCGGCGAACGTGACCTTCGCGTTGTAAGGCGCGTTGTCCTCGAGCAGTGCCTTCAGATTCGCCGCGGCTTCGTTGCCGTCGATCAGCGGCGGCAGGCGCAGGCTCAGCTTGAACGCGGTGTAGGGGCGCAGCACGTTGCCGGCGCTTCTCATCTCGGGAAAACCGTCGACCCCGGTGACGCTGAGGGTCGGCTTCCAGGTGCGGTTGAGCAGGGCTTCGAGCGGGTCGGAGGTGGTCGGCAGCGTCGGCCCGCCGTCGGCCCCACAGGCCCAAGGGAAGCGCTTCCAGACTTCATCGCCGAGGATTTCCGCGGTGGCGCGGCTTTGCGCGATGCGGTCGGCCGGGATCGCGCAATGAAAGCTCTGCGGCAGCAGCTCGCCGGTGCGGCTGTCCTCGAGCCGGTCGAGCACGTGGCGCAGGATGCGAAAGCTCGACGGCACCAGCCCGCTCGAGTCGCCCGAATGCACGCCTTCGCTCAAGATCTCGACCTTCAATGTGCCGCTGACCATGCCGCGCAGGCTGGTGGTCAACCACAGCTGATCGTAGTTGCCGGCGCCGCTGTCGAGGCACACGACGAGACTCACATTGCCCAGGCGCGGCTTGAGCAGGTCGATGTAGGCCGGCAGGTCGAACGAGCCGCTTTCCTCGCAGCTTTCGATGATGCCGACACAACGCGGCCGCGCGATGCCCTGCGCGTCGAGTGCCTCGATCGCCGTGATCGAGGCATACACCGCGTAGCCGTCGTCGGCGCCACCGCGACCGTACAACAGGCCGTCTTCGTACTTTGGCGTCCACGGCCCGAGGTCGCGGCGCCAGCCGGTGAATTCAGGTTGCTTGTCGAGGTGCCCATAAAGACAGATCGTGTCGGTGCTGCCGGCGCGCGTGGCCGGCACCTCGAAGAAGATGACGGGCGTGCGGCCCTCGATGCGCACCACCTCGAGCCGCAGGCCGGCGACCTGGCGGCCCTCGACCCAGCGCGCCGCATCGGTGATGACACGCTCGAGGTGGCCGTGACTCTGCCAATCGGCATCGAACATCGGGCTCTTGGCGGGAATGGCGATGTAGTCGGTCAACGCCGGCACGATGCGCTCGTCCCAGGCGCGGTCGGAAAAACGGGCGAGCGCGGTGGCTTCGTCGGGCTGCACCGGCAGCTGCGGGTCGCGTGCATTCATGGCGGGCTCCGTAAGGGCGATTTGTAAAGTGTAGGACCGGCCCGGGGCTGCCGCACCGCGATCCGCCTCGGCGCGGGCAGGGCCTCGGGCCGCCCGCGCTCTCAATGTCCGTCGTAGTGGACCAGCGTGTGCAGCTTCAGTCCGGCCTCGCGCAGCTTTTGCGAGCCCCCCAGCTCGGGCAGGTCGACGATCGCCGCGCCCTCGATCACGCTGGCACCAAGCCGCTCGAGCAGGCGCATGCCCGCCATCATCGTGCCGCCGGTGGCGATCAGGTCGTCGATCAGCACCACGCGGTCGCCGGCCTGGACGGCGTCGGTGTGGATTTCGACCGTGGCCGAACCGTATTCCAGCTCGTAGGTTTCTTCCACCGTGGTGAACGGCAGCTTGCCTTTCTTGCGGATCGGCACGAAGCCGACGTTGAGTTCATAGGCCAGCACCGAACCGATGATGAAGCCGCGCGCGTCGAGGCCGGCGATCGCGTCCGGGCGCACATCGAAATAGCGGTGCACGAAGGCGTCGATCAACACCCGGAACACGCGCGGGTTCGACAGCAGCGGCGTGATGTCACGGAACTGCACACCCGGTGCGGGCCAGTCGGGCACGGTGCGAATGTGGCGCCGGATCGTCTCGGAGGGCGACGGATCGTCGATATCGCCGAGGGTCGTGGAGGTGGTGGTTTCGTTCATCGTGGTCGATCCATTCAAAGCTCGAAGTTCAGGCGCGCCAGCGTGCGCACGCCGTCGGCTGAACCGGTCGGCGTCACAGCGGCCTCGACCAGCCCGGCTTCGCCCATGCCGACACCTTCACCGGTCAGCGCGGTGATATTGACCATGTGCGTGACCCAGACCTCGAACGCACCGCGCGGCAGCCGCGCCAGCGCGCTGCGCAGCTCGGCCGTCTGCGCGGCAGCGGTCGACGCGTCGCCGAAGAAAGAGTCGAGCGCCGGCCACGGCTGCACCTCGCCGAAGGCCAGCGTCGCTGTGTCGAGGCAGCGGCACCAGGCGCTGCTGCGCACCGCCGCCGGACGCAGGCCGCGCGACGCGAACCACTGCCCGATGGTGCGAGCCTGTGCGCGGCCCTCGGCACTCAAATTGCGCTGGGTGCGGCAGACGCCGGGGCGAAAGCCGGCCGGATCGCCGATGCCAGGGTCGGTCTGCGCATGCCGCAGCAGCACCGCCACGGCGCCGCTCCGCAGCGCAATCACCGCATCGTCGAGCGTGGCCGCGCCGACCCAACTCGGCAGCAACAGTGCGGGGGTGGCGCCGAGCAGCGCGCGACGGGTCGTCATGCCGCGATGGTGCCGCATCCGGCGGCGTCGTGGCAAGGTGCGGCCGGGGCCGTGGATGCCCGCGGCGCGCGCATCAGGCCAGACCGAGCAGCTGGGCCTCGGCGCGCGCCAGCGCTTCGGGGCGGCCCGACAGCACCAGCGTGTCGCCGGCTTCCAGCAGCATCGAATCGGCCGCCTTGCCGACCGACCCGCTGGCACGCCGCACCGACACCACATGCACGCCGAGCGACTCGAGCGCCTGGCGGCCCAGCGGGAGGCCCAGGCAACCGACCGCCGGCGACAAGGTGACACTGTGCAGGCGCGCCTGCTGGCGTTCGTCGATGGTGTCGTCGTCGACGCCGTGAAAGTAGCCGCGCAGCAGCCCATAGCGCGCGTCGCGCTGCTCCTGCACGACGCGGATCACGCGCCGCATCGGCACGCCGACCAGCGCCAGCGCGTGGCTGGCCAGCATCAGCGAACCTTCGATGGCTTCGGGCACGACCTCGGTGGCGCCGGCCGCCTGCAGGCGTTCGATGTCGGAGTCGTCGATCGTGCGCACGATCACCGGCACCGACGGCGCGTGTTCCTGGACCAGCCGCAGGATCTTCAACGCCGACGGCGTGTCGTGGTAGCTGACCACCACCGCGCTGGCGCGCGCCAACCCGGCCGCCATCAGGCTTTGCAGGCGCGCGGCATCGCCGTACACCACGCTCTGCCCGGCGGCGGCCGCCTGCCGCACGCGGTCGGGGTCGAGATCGAGCGCGATGTAGGCGATCTTTTCGCCGTCCAGCAGGCTCGCCAGGTTCTGACCGCTGCGGCCGTAGCCGGCGATGATGACGTGCGACTCGACGTTGATCGACTTGCGCGCGATCGTCGTCATCGCCACCGACTGCATCAGCCAGTCGCTCGCGCTCAGGCGCATCACGATGCGGTTGCTGTACAGGATCAGCAGCGGCGTGGCCAGCATGCTCAGCACCATGCTGGCCAGCACGGGACTGAACCACTGCGGGTCGATCAGCCGGTGCTGCGCGCCCAGCGTCAACAGCACGAAGCCGAACTCGCCGGCCTGCGCCAGGTACAGGCCGGTGCGCAGCGCCACGCCGGGCGCCGCGCCGTACCAGCGCGCGAGTGCGGCCACCAGCACGAACTTGGCGCAGACCGGCAGCACGGTCAGCGCGAGCACGAGGTACCACAACTCGAGCACTGGATGCCAATCGAGCTTCATGCCGATCGTGATGAAGAACAGCCCGAGCAACACGTCGTGGAACGGGCGGATGTCGGTCTCGACCTGGTGCTTGAATTCGGTCTCGGCGATCAACATGCCAGCCACGAAGGCACCGAGCGCCAGCGACAGGCCGAAGTGCTCGGTCAGCCAGGCCAGGCCCAGCGTGACCAGCAGCAGGTTCAGCACGAACAGCTCTTCACTGCGGAGCCGCGCCACCAGTGTCAGCCACCAGCGCATCACCTTCTGGCCACCGACCAGCAGCAGGGTCAGCACCGAGAACGCCTTCAATCCGGCCCAGGCCAGCGACGCCGCCATGTCTGCGCCGCTCGAGTTGAGCGCCGGAATCAGCACCAGCAGCGGCACCACCGCCAGGTCCTGGAACAGCAGCGCCCCCATCACGCGCCGTCCATGTTCGCTGTCGAGCTCGAGCCGGTCGGCCATCAGCTTGACCACGATCGCGGTGCTGCTCATCGCCATCGCGCCGCCCAGCACGAGCGCGCCGCGCCAGGACAGTTCCCAGGGCCGGTCGCCGGTCGAGAAAATCCATTCGAGCAAAAAATGACCCGCCAGCGTGCCCAGGATCGTCAGCAGCACCTGCGCCAGTCCGAGGCCGAACACGAGCCGGCGCATGCTCTTGAGCTTGGGCAGGTTGAACTCGAGCCCGATCACGAACATCAGGAACACCACGCCGAACTCGGCCAGGTACTGCACACCCGCCGAGTCCTTGGCGAGCGCCAGCGCATTTGGGCCGATGACGACGCCGACCACCAGATAGCCCAACATCGGCGGCAGCCTGGCCAGCCGGCAGAGCACCGCGCCGGCCACCGCAGCGAGCAGGTAGAGCAAGACGAGTTCGAGCGTGGAGGCCATTTTTGCGACTGCGTGCCCGTTGCCGAAGGGGCAGGCTGCATGACAGCCCCACCCTAGAATCATTCCATCCTACTGGACGCTGCCTGCCATTCGTGTCTTCCCCGACCCCGCCCTCCCTGTTCGACCCTGAACGCGCGCTGCGGCTGGCGCGGCAGACGTTCGACATCGAAGCGCAGGCGTTGCTGGGACTGAAGCTGCGCCAGGGCGACGACTTCACGCGCACCGTGCAGGCGGTGCTGTCGTGCAGCGGGCGGGTGGTGGTGATGGGCATGGGCAAGAGCGGGCACGTGGGTCGCAAGATCGCGGCCACGTTGGCCTCGACCGGCACGCCGGCGCTGTTCGTTCATCCGGCCGAAGCCAGCCACGGCGATCTGGGCATGGTCACGCCCGGCGACGTCGTGCTGGCCATTTCCAATTCCGGTGAGAGCGACGAGTTCGCGGCGATCGTGCCGGCGCTCCGGCGGCTGGGCGTCACGCTGGTGGCGATGACCGGCCGGCTCGACAGCAGCCTGGCACGCCACGCCGACCTGAGGTTGTCGAGCGAGGTCGACCAGGAAGCCTGCCCGATGAACCTGGCGCCAACCGCCAGCACCACTGCGCAGATGGCGCTCGGCGATGCGCTGGCGGTCGCGCTGCTCGACGCGCGTGGCTTCGGCGAAAGCGATTTCGCCCGCTCGCATCCGGGCGGCAGCCTCGGGCGCAAGCTGTTGATGCACGTGCACGACCTGATGCGCAGTGGCGCCGACGTGCCCTGCGTGTCACCCGACAGCAGCCTGACGGAACTGCTGCGTGAGATGTCGGGCAAGGGCCTGGGCTTCAGCGCCGTGACCGACACGCAGGGCAACGTGCTGGGCATCTTCACCGACGGTGACCTGCGCCGGCTGATCGAAACCGGCACCGACCTGCGCGAACTGCGGGCGTCCGACGTGATGCACCGCAGCCCGAGGCTGGTGCGCGACGACGCACTGGCGGTGGACGCCGCGCTCGCGATGGAGCAGCACCGCATCACCGGCGTGCTGGTGGTGAACACAGACCAGAAGCTGGTCGGCGCACTGAACTCGAACGACCTGATGCGGGCCAAGGTGATCTGATGGCACCAGCGCCGCCGCAGCGGTCGATTGACCCGGTGCTGCGCTTCGCCCTTGAGACGCTGCTGCGGGCGCAGCAGATCCGCGCAGCAATCTTCGATGTCGATGGCGTGCTGACCGATGGGCGCATCTACATCGGCGAGAGCGGTGAGCAGTTCAAGGCCTTCGCGACGCTGGACGGCCATGGCCTGAAGCTGCTGCAGCAGGGCGGCATCGTGCCGATCGTGATCACCGGGCGCGATTCGCCGGCAGTTCGCCGGCGCGTGACCGATCTGGGCATCGTGCATGCCGTGTATGGCGCCGGCGACAAGCTGGCGGCGGCCGAGCCGCTGCTGGCGTTGCTCGGACTGAGCTGGGACGGCGTTGCCGCGATGGGCGACGACTGGCCCGACCTGCCATTGATGACCCGGGCTCGTTTCGCCTGCGCGCCCGTCAATGCGCATGTCGAGGTGAAAGCGATCGCGCACCACGTCACTGCTGCCAAGGGCGGACACGGTGCGGCGCGCGAATGTTGCGACCTGCTGCTGATGGCCGCCGGCCGCTACGCTGAGTTGTTGCGCGGCCACCTCGGCACGCTTGACGGCGCACCCTGAAGCAGGTCCTCGGCCGATGCCGGTGACGCCTTTGACTCCAGCCGCCACGGGCCGCCGTCCCGCTGGCCTGCCCGGCCACTTGCGCGCCCTGGAGTTCGTGTCCGCCTACCTGCCGCTGCTGTTGATGGCGCTGCTGGCGTTGGGCACGTGGTGGCTGGTCAAGAACACGCCGCCATCCGACCTCGATCGCGTGCCGGCTCCACCACGCCATGAAGCCGACTACACGATGAACAAGTTCATGGTGCAGCGCTTTGCACCCGACGGCACGATGCGCGCCCAGATCGAAGGCGAGGTGCTGCGTCACTACCCCGACACCGACACGCTGGAGATCGACGCGCCGCGCATCCGTTCGATCGCGCGCGATGGCCGCGTCACGCTCGCGTCGGCTCGCCGTGCTTTGTCGAACGGCGACGCCAGCGAAATTCAATTGTTCGACGGCGCCAAGGTGGTGCGCGAGGCCGCGGCAGGCAAGGAGCCGATCGAATTTCGAAGCGACTTCCTGCACGCGTTCCTGCTGACCGAACGGGTGGTTTCGCACCTGCCCGTGATCGTTGTCTGGGGCGCCAGCGAGCTGCGTGCCGACGGCATGGAGTACGACAACCTGTCGCAGGTGGTGGTGCTCAAAGGCCGCAACCGGGCCGTGATGATGCCGCCGGGCGCCGGCAAGCCTGCGCCCTGAACCATGAACAGAGCGCCCTCGGTTGCAGCGCCGCTGTTGTATGTCACCGGTGCTTCCAGCGGCCTCGGCATGGCCCTGGCCACGCGCTTTCACCGCGCCGGCTACCGGCTTGCGCTGGTGGCTCGGCGCAGTGCCGAGTTGCAGGCGTGGGCGCAAACACAAGGCTGCGACGCGGCCGGCTGCCGGATCTACCGCGCCGACGTGCGCGACGTCCACAGCATCGCGGCCGCCGGCCGCGCATGCATCGCCGAGCAGGGACTGCCCGACGCGGTGATTGCCAACGCCGGCATCAGCATCGGAATGGACACCGCGGTGTTCGACGATCTCGAAGTCATGCGCCGGGTCTTCGAGACCAACAACATCGGCATGGCCGCCACATTTCAGCCGTTTGTCGAACCGATGCGACAGCGCGGCAGCGGCACTTTGGCAGGCATCGCCAGCGTGGCGGGCATACGCGGCCTGCCGGGACACGGCGCCTACTGTTCCAGCAAGGCCGCCGTCATCAGTTACTGCGAAAGCCTGCGCGGTGAAATGCGCTCGCACGGCGTGCGCGTTGTGACCCTGCTGCCCGGCTACATCGACACGCCATTGACGCGCCAGAACCGCTACCGCATGCCGTTTCTGATGTCGGCTGAGGATTTCGCGGAGCGAGCCTTTGCAGCCATCAGCGCAGGCGATAGCTACCGCGTGATTCCCTGGCAGATGGGCGTGGTTGCCAAGCTGATGCGCCTGATGCCGAACGTGCTGCTCGATCGCGTGCTGGCGGGTCGGCCGCGCAAACATCGCCAGAGTGAATGACGCGTTGCGATCGGGCGTGTCACCGACGACGTCTCCAATGCAAACGGAGTGCCGAAGCACCCCGCTGTTCCGATGACTGAGCCCCGGGGATCAGTAGCCGCCGCGGCTTCCGCCGCCGCCACCACCACCCGAACGGCCACCGCCACCACCGCCATAACCGCCGCCACCGCCCGTGCTGCCGCCGCCATAACCGCCGCCACCGCCTGAACGGCCACCGCCGCCGCCGCCGTAACCGCCGCCACCGCCACCGCCAGTGCCACCGCCGCCGAAGCCGCCGGTGCGGCCACCACCACCACCACCACCGCTACCGCCGCCGCCACCAAAACCACCACCACCACCACCGGTGCGGCCACCGCCGCCGCCGCCGCCGAAGCCACCCGGACGCTCTTCGCGAGGACGGGCTTCATTGACCACGAGGGCGCGGCCATCGAGGGCCTGGCCGTTCATGCCGTTGATTCCGGCTTGCGCTTCTGCGTCCGAGCTCATCTCCACGAAGCCGAAGCCCTTGGAGCGACCCGTGTCGCGGTCCATCATGACCTTCGCGGACGTGACGTTGCCGTATTGTGCGAATGCCTGCTGCAGGTCTTCATCGCGAATGCTGTAAGCGAGGTTACCGACGTAAAGTTTGTTGCCCATGGGAGAGCCCCTTTCAATTTCCTGGAGACCATGTGGAGCTTCTACCCATCGTGACCCATTCAAGCGAAGGCGCCGCGTCCATACACAGATTTGTGAATATAAGGGAAGCAACGGGAATTTCGCGCGGATAAGTCACAGAATCTGTTGCTCAATGGCCCACCGTGTTTACCCGTCCTCGCGAGATCTCGTCGCGTGAACATGCATTTCTGAAGAACCTTTTGCCGAATATCAGAAGTCGGCCAAAAACTTTTCCCGCACCAATGGGTTTGTTGCGAAGAATCGTTCTGCAAATATTCAAACGGTGATTCCTGTTTGTTTCGAGGCTCTGGATTTCTGCGCGGCGTTTCTGACCGGTAGATGCGCCGAAGACCCGGTGGACTCAACCCCGGACAATCGAACCATGGACATCTACAAGCCGCTCGTGACGTTGCTGGCCATCGTCAATCCGATCGGCGTCATCCCGTTCTTCATTCATTTCACGCACGGATTCAACCGGCAACAACGACAAGGCACGATCCGGGTGGCGGCATTCAGCGCGTTTGTCGTGATCGCCGTCAGTGCGCTGGCAGGGCTGAAGGTCATCCAGTTTTTCGGCATATCGCTGGCCTCGTTTCAGGTTGGTGGCGGCCTGCTGCTGTTGACTTCGGCCTTGCAAATGCTCAACGCACAGCCGGCCGAGAGCCGGGGCGAAGACCTCAGCGATGCCGACAGCAAGCTCGACGCCGGGGCCAGCATCGCGATCGTGCCGCTGACGATTCCGCTGCTCACGGGACCGGCCACGATCTCGACCATGATCATCTATGCCGAGAAGACCCGCGATTGGTGGGAACTGGCGGTGCTGGTGGGCTATGGCGTCGTGATCGGCGTGTCGGTCTGGATCGCCTTCAGCCTGTCAGGACGCATCGCTCGCGTGCTCGGCAAGACCGGCATCAGCGTGATGACGCGCCTGATGGGTTTGATTTTGGCGGCGCTGGCGGTGGAGGTGATGTCGGACGGACTGGTCAAGCTGTTTCCCGTGCTTGCGTCCAACCTGCGCTGACAACGGTGTGAGCCCCGCGTCCTGCGGAACGCAGCCAGGGGCGCTCGACGCGCCACGCCCGCCGCAACGGTGTCCGCCTCCGGTCGAAGCTCGGCCCCGGCGGCAGCAGCACCGTTGTGTTGATGGTCTGCGACCGGGCCGACGCGCGCTTGGCTTATCCGCACGGCGCATAAGCAAAGTCGATATCGATCGTTCGCAGGGCGCGGCTTTGGCCGGACACTGCGGTGCGTCGCTGCCCACGCTGGTGGCGCTTCGACCCCCTGGGCGAAACCATCGCGCGGCCCCGGGCCCATTTCCACAGGACGCCATGAACTTTCAGCAACTGCGCTCGGTGCGCGAAGCCCTGCGCTGCGGCTTCAACCTGACCGAGGTGGCGAAGGTGCTGCACACCTCGCAGCCGGGGGTCAGTCGGCAGATCCGCGAACTCGAAGCCGAACTCGGCGTCGACTTGTTCGTGCGTGCCGGCAAGCGCCTGACCGCGCTGACCGAACTCGGCGCGGTGGTCATGCCGATCATCGAGAACATGCTGCGCGACGCCGAGAACCTGCGGCGCGCTGGCGACGACTACTCGCAACAAGGCGCCGGCCGGTTGTCGATCGCCACCACCCATTCGCAGGCTCGTTATGCGCTGCCGGATGCGGTGCGGGATTTCCGCTTGCGCTATCCGCAGGTGAGCTTGCACCTGCACCAGGGCACGCCCGACCACGTCGCGCAAATGCTGATCTCGGGCGAGGCCGACATCGGCATCGCCACCGAAGCGCTGGCCAGCTACGCCAGCCTGGTGGCGCTGCCGTGCTTCCGCTGGACGCACAGCGTGATCGTGCCGCCCGGACACGCCCTGCTCGACGGCCACGCGCTGACCCTCGAGCGCCTGGCCGCGTATCCGATCATTACCTACGGGCCGGGCTACACGGGCCGCACGCACATCGACGAGGCGTTCGAGCGGGTTGGCATCGCGATCGACATCGTGCTGACGGCGATGGACGCCGACGTCGTCAAGACTTACGTCGAACTCGGTCTGGGCGTGGGCATCGTGGCCTCGATCGCGTTCGATTCGCTGCGCGACCGCGAACTGCGCGCGCTCGATGCGCGCCACCTGTTCGAAATCAACCTGACCAAACTGGCGGTGCGCCGCGGCAGCTTCCTGCGCGGTTATGTCTACGACTTCATCGAGACCTTCGCGTCACCGCTGACGCGTGAGGTTGTCGAACGCGCAATCGACACCTTGCCGGGCACGGCCATCGCGCTCTGAATCTGAATCTAAAACTCGCTCCGAGTTGCGCGGTGAGCCGTGCGAAAGAAAGGGCCGCGTGGTTCGCGGCCGGTGCATGGGAACCACGTCAGCAGCGCGCCGCCCGAAAGCACACCAATTTCACTTGCTCAAGTAGATCCGGTCGAACACACCGCCATCGGCGAAGTGTGTCTTTTGCGCCTTGGCCCAGCCGCCGAACAATTCGTCGACCGTGTACATCGAGATCGTCGGAAAGTTCTTCGCGTAGCGCGCCGCCACGGCCGGGTCGATCGGCCGATAGAAATTGCGCGCCGCGATTTCCTGGCCTTGCGGGCTGTAGAGGTAGTCCAGATAGGCCTGCGCCACCTCGCGGGTGCCGCGCTTGTCGACCACCTTGTCGATCAGCGCAACCGGCGGCTCGGCCAGGATGCTGCTGGGCGGATACACGATGTCGAACTTGCCGTCGCCGAATTCCTTCACCGACAGGTGGGCCTCGTTCTCCCACGCCAGCAGCACGTCACCGATACCGCGCTCGGCAAAGGTCACGGTCGAGCCGCGCGCACCCGAATCGAGCACCGGCACGTTGCGGAACAACCGCGAGACAAATTCGGTGGCTTTCGCGTCGCTGCCGCCCGGCTGCCGCAGTGCGTATCCGTAGGCTGCCAGGTAGCCCCAACGTGCGCCGCCCGAGGTCTTCGGGTTGGCCGTGATGACCGACACGCCGGGCTTGACCAGATCACCCCAATCCTTGATGCCCTTCGGATTGCCCTTGCGCACCAGAAAGATGTAGGTCGACGTGTAGGGCGAGCTGTTGTGCTTCAGACGCTTTTGCCAGTCGGCGGGCAGCAACTTGGCGCGTTCGGCGATCTCGTCGATGTCGTAGGCCAGCGCCAGCGTGGTGACGTCGGCCTCGATGCCGTCGATCACCGAGCGGGCCTGCTTGCCCGACCCGCCGTGCGACTGTTTGACGCTGACCTTGTCGCCGGTCTTGGCGAGCCAATGGCTCGCGAAGGCAGCGTTGTATTCCTGGTAAAGCTCGCGCGTCGGGTCGTACGACACGTTGAGCAGCGTGATGTCCTTGGCCGCGGCCAGGCCGGTCGCGCCAGCCATCGTCAAGGCGAGGGTCAGCCTCAGAAATTTGCGCCGAAGCGGGTGCAGCTTTGTGGTCATGGTTCGTCCTTGCATGGGTGCCGTCGGTGATCCGACGGTCTGGCAACGATCGTAGGAAAGCCGATGCCACAAGGGAACGAATCAATACGTGAAAGCAAATGCGGTAATCGCACAAGCAAGGCTGAGGGCTGCAAGCCAGCGCCCACGATTTCCTCAACAGACGGCATGAATGAGTGACTGGCGGACAGGCGGGCCGGCGGGCCGGCGGGCCGGCGGGCAGTCGGGCAGTCGGGCAGTCGGGCAGTCGGGCAGTCGGGCAGTCGGGCA
>ENA-OFCE01000867-OFCE01000867.1-metagenomes-genome-assembly--contig:-NODE-867-length-17634-cov-4.326810_pt1 | contig 17634 bp, 18 predicted proteins | sample MGYA00153388_OFCE01 | MGnify analysis MGYA00153388
GGGATCTGATAGCATATCGACTTGCCAGCCCCGGTCGGCATCACTGCCAGCGTGTTCGCCCCATCCATGACGCGGTCGATCACGTCGGCCTGCCGCCCCCGAAATGCGGGATAACCGAAGGTCGAGCGAAGGAGATCGAGCGGGTCGGTCATAAACCGCGCGGTAGCGGGCCGGCGCGCAAAGGCAAAGCGCACGATGAACGCGCGTCGTGCACGGGGTGGACGGATCGCCGCCCGCGCCATACCAGCCGCACCAGCACTCAGCTGCACAGGAACGACGTGGTCGTCGTCGTGCGCTTCCAGGGCGGGCATAACGCCGGGCATACTTTGGTCGTCGGCAACCAGACTTACAAGCTCAGCCTGCTGCCGTCGGGCATCGTGCGCGGAACATTGAGCGTCATCGGCAACGGCGTCGTCCTCGACCCGTGGCACTTCCGCGACGAGATCGCCAAACTCGGCAGCCAGGGCGTGACGATCACACCCGACAATTTGCATCTGGCCGAGACCTGCCCGCTGATCCTGCCGTTCCACCGCGACCTCGATGGCTTGCGTGAGGATGCGAGCGGCGCGGGCAAGATCGGGACGACGCGGCGCGGCATCGGCCCCGCCTATGAGGACAAGGTCGGGCGGCGCGCGATCCGTGTGTGCGATCTCGCGCACCTCGATCAGCTCGGCCCGCAGCTCGACCGGATCTGCGCGCACCACGATGCGCTTCGTGCCGGCTTCGGCGTGGCCCCGCTCGACCGGGCTGCGATCGTCGAGGAGTTGCGCGGTATCGCCGACTTCGTCCTGCCCTATGCGCGCCCCGTCTGGCTGACGCTGAACGAAGCCAAGACGCGCGGGCGGCGGATGTTGTTCGAAGGGGCGCAGGGCGTGCTGCTCGACGTCGATCACGGCACCTACCCGTTCGTCACTTCGTCCAACACCGTCGCCGGGACGACCGGCGCGGGCAGCGGCACCGGGCCGTCGGCGGCGGGCTTCGTGCTCGGCATCGTCAAGGCCTACACCACGCGGGTCGGCAGCGGCCCGTTCCCGACCGAGCTGAACGACGAAACCGGCCAGCGCCTCGGCGAGCGGGGCCGCGAATTCGGCACCGTCACCGGGCGCAAGCGCCGCTGCGGCTGGTTCGACGCGGTGCTGGTGCGCCAATCGGCTGCGGTCAGCGGCATCACCGGCATCGCGCTGACCAAGATCGACGTCCTCGACGGGTTCGAGCGGGTGAAGATCTGCACCGGCTACAAAATCGGCGACCGAGAATATGATTACCTCCCGCCCCACGCGGCGGACCAGGCAGCGGTCGAGCCGATCTACGAAGAGATGCCCGGCTGGGAAGGGACCACCGCCGGCGCGCGAAGCTGGGCCGACCTCCCCGCGCAAGCGATCAAATATGTCCGCCGTATCGAGGAATTGATCCGCTGCCCGGTGGCATTGGTCAGCACCTCCCCCGATCGCGAAGACACGATCTTGGTGAGGGACCCGTTCGCTGGCTGACTCGTTGAATCACTGGCTCGCGCGGACGTCGTCTAGCCGCCATCGAATCGCCGGCAATTCGAAATCGTCTTCCACAGCATTATCAAATCTATCGCGAGCCGGCGCAAATCTAGCGCGTCCCAACATTATCGCACAAGTTTGCAAATCGAGGACGGGATGACCGCTGCTTTTGGCGATGCGACAGGAATGCACCTTGCCGTCGATACCGACGTGCACTTTGACGGTCACGTCACCTTGCCAGTCGTTCTGTTTAGCTTCAGTCGGATAATCAAAAGTAGAGAACAAGCCAGCCAGCTTCTCGCTGACATTTAGATCGGCGGAATTAGCTGCTGATCCGATCAGATGAAGGATGAGAATGACGATCATGGGATATTATGTGCACGCAAAGTCGACTTAACCAACCAAATCTTGAGTCGCCACGCGGCTGATCGCGACCGTCATCGGCATTCGGCTAAACCGTCGCGATATCCGGCGCGTCCTCGGCTTTCATGCCGACGACATTATACCCCGCATCGACGTGGTGGATTTCGCCCGTCACGCCGCTCGCCAGATCGCTGCACAAATACAGCCCAGCCCCGCCGACATCCTCGATCGTCACGTTGCGGCGCAGCGGACTGTTATACTCGTTCCACTTCATGATGTAGCGGAAGTCGCCGATGCCGCTGGCGGCCAGCGTCTTGATCGGGCCCGCGCTGATCGCGTTGACCCGGATTCCCTCGGGGCCGAGGTCGGCGGCGAGATATTTGACCGACGTCTCGAGCGCGGCCTTGGCGACGCCCATGACATTGTAATGCGGGATGACTTTTTCGGCGCCATAATAGCTCAAGGTCAGCAGCGACCCGCCGGGCTTCATAATCGTCCGCGCCCGCGCCGCGACCGCACAGAAACTGTAGACCGAGATGTTCATCGTCATCAGGAAATTGTCGAGGCTGGTGTCGACATAGCCGCCGCGAAGCTCGTTCTTGTCCGAAAAGCCGATCGCGTGGACGACGAAATCGATCCCGTCCCAGCGTTCCGCAACATTGGCGAACGCCTGGTCGAGCGCAGCCGGATCGCCGACGTCGCACTCGAACACGAAATCGCTGCCCAGCTCGGCGGCGAGCGGGTGGACTCGCTTGCCCAGCGCCTCGCCCTGATAACTGAACGCGAGCTCCGCGCCGGCACCGGCGAGTTGCTTCGAAATTCCCCACGCCAGCGACTTGTCATTGGCCAGGCCCATGATCAGCCCGCGCTTGCCGCTCATTAGTCCGGTCATGTTTTCACCCCTTGCAACACGGGTTCGACCCCTTCTTCGGGGGCCGGCTCGTCGACTTCGAGATCGCTGACGAAAGGCCCGGTGTAATGCTCGCCCTTTAGCGCGTGGCCGCCGGCGTCCGCCAGCGCGGCGTTCAACTCGGCCCCCGTCACCACGCCGAGCCCGATGAAGAAAAAGAAGATCAGCGCGATCATCACTCCGGCGAGGCTGCCATAGGTAATCTGATAGCCGCCGATCAGCCCGAGCGCGATCGGCAGTAATTCGGCGGTCGCGACCCACCAGACGGTGACCAACAACGCGCCGGGCCATTTGCGGCACCCGATCTTGCGGTAACGCGACGGGGTCAACGCGAGGAACAGGAAGTAGAACGTGACGAACAGCGCGATGGCGGGCGCGATTCGGTAGAAACCGAGCCGGGTCGCGACCCCGCTCCAGCCGGGTATCCGTTCGATCACCACATGCTGGACCGAGCTCAACACCACGCTCGCCCCGAACGCCGCCATCAGCACCAGCACCGCGGCGAGGATCAGCGCGATCGAACTCAACCGGTACGTCCAGAACGGCGCGCTCAATTTCACCCCATAGGCGCGGCGCAATATATCGCGGATCGTCTCGATGAAGCTCGACGCGGTCCACAAGGCGACGATCGCGCCGAGCCACAGCAAGGTGCCGGTGCGCACCGTCAGCACTTCGGTCACTGGGCCGCGCAGCACCTCGGCGACTTGCGGCGGGAGCTTGGCGAGGATGGTCGCGACGGTGCGCTGCCCGTCGGCCGATTGCCCGAGCAACTGCGCCACCGCGGTCGCCAGGATGAAGAACGGGAATAAAGCCAGGATCGACAGATAAGCGAGGTTGCCGGCGTGGATGAAACCGTCGTTATAGACCCCCAGCGCGACCCGCTTGGTGATCGCCCAGGCACCCGGCTTGGGCTTGATCGCCTCGGCCACCTGCGGGCCATACGCCGCGGTCTCAGCGGCCTGGCGCTTGCGCCGGTCCTCGGGGGATAGCGGGTGGACTTCCTGCACTAGACGCCGAGCGCGGCGCGCGGGTTGCCGCCGCCGTCCCATTTGGCGGCGAATTCCTCGAGCGCCTGGTCGTCGGCCGGGATGTCGGTCGCCAGCGTCACCAGCAAGTCGCCGCGCTTGCCCGCCTTGTCGGTGAAGCCGCGACCCTTGAGCCGAAGCACCTTGCCCGACGATGCGCCCTTGGGCACCGTCAACATCACCGCACCTTCGGGGGTCGGCGCCTTGACCTTCGCGCCGAGTACCGCCTCCTTGAGGCTGATCGGCAGCGCCAGCCGGATATCCTTGCCTTCGCGCGTGAAAAACGGATGCGCCGCAATCTCGATCGCAATGATCGCGTCGCCCTTGCCGGCTTCCCCCGGCTGGCCCTGCCCGGCAAGACGGATCTTGGTCCCCTCCTCGACCCCGTTGGGCAGTTTGACGTCGATCGCCTTGCCCCCGGCGAGCGTCACCCGTTGCGGGCTGAGCGTCGCCGCGTCGAGGAACGGCACCTTCAATCGATAGGCGATGTCGCCGCCCTTCTGCGGCGCCCGCCCACGGCTGCCGAATCCGCCCGCCGGCCCACGCCGGGCGCCGCGACTGCCAGCGAACAGCCCTTCGAACAAATCGCTGAGGTCGGCGGTCGCGGCTTCGTCGAACCCGCCGCCAAAACCCTCGGGCGCGCCGCGCGGACGCGATCCGCCGCCACCGCCGCCGCCGCCAAAGCCGCCGAACTTGGGATTGCCATCCTCGTCGAGCTCGCCGCGGTCGTAGCGCGCGCGCTTGTCCTTGTCGGACAGGATATCATAGGCTTGCGTGACCTGGTTGAAGCGCTCGCCGGCCTTGGGATTGTCCTGGTTGCGATCGGGGTGGAGCTGCTTGGCGAGGCTTCGATAGGCCTTTTTGACCTCGGCCTCGCTCGCGTCGCGCTTGATCCCCAGGCGTTGATAAAGGTCCATGACACGCCTCCTGCAACAGGGTGCCTTGCAGGGCAAGCACTGCGCAGCCTAGAGCCGAACGCGATGACCGACGATCCGATCAACCTGTTCGATGCCTGGTTCGCCGAGGCCAAGGCCTCCGAGCCCAACGATCCCGAAGGCATGGCGCTCGCCACGGCTGATGCGGATGGCCGTCCGTCGGTGCGGATGGTGCTGCTCAAGGGGCATGATGAGCGCGGGTTCACCTTCTACACCAACCTCGACAGCCGCAAAGGCGACGAGCTTGCCGCTAACCCCCACGCGTCCTTGCTGTTCCATTGGAAGAGCCTTCGCCGCCAGGTGCGAATCGAAGGCCCGATCGAGCCAGTCAGCGATGCCGAGGCTGATATCTATTTCGCATCGCGGGGCCGCAATTCGCGGCTTGGGGCGTGGGCCTCGGACCAGTCGCGTCCGCTCGCCGACCGCACCACTTTCGAGGCCCGGTTCGACGATATTAAGGCGCGGTTCGAAAATGAGCCGGTGCCGCGCCCACCGCGCTGGTCGGGCTTCCGCGTGATTCCCAGCCGCATCGAATTCTGGGCCGACCGCGCGCACCGCCTCCACGAACGCCGCTTGTTCGTCCGCGATGGCACCGGGTGGAGCGAGGGAATGCTCTACCCGTGACCGACGCCTCTGCTTCCGGGCCAGACCGCGCGAAAACCCGCGCCACGCTGACCACCCGCGCCGCGCTCGCCAGCATCACGATGGCGGTCTTCCTCGTCCTAATCAAAAGCTATGCTGCGTGGCGCACCGGGTCGGTGGCGATGCTCGGCAGCCTGGCCGATACCGCGCTCGATCTGGTCGCCAGCATCGTCACGCTCGTCGGGGTGCGCTGGGCAGCGATGCCGGCCGACGACGATCATCGCTTCGGCCATGGCAAGGCCGAGGCGCTCGCGGCGCTGATGCAGGTGGTGCTGATCTCGATCTCGGCCATCGCCATCGCGTGGCGCGCGATCGACCGGCTGTCGAGCAAGGCGCAAACCGCGGGGCTCGAGCTTGGCCTGACCGTCTCGATGATCGCCATCGCCGCGACCTTCGCCCTGCTCGCTTACCAGCGCCACGTCATCCGCCAGACCGGATCGGTGGCGATCAAGACCGATCATCTCCACTATCAGTCGGACCTGTTGCTCAATGCCTCGGTGATCATCGCCTTGCTGCTCGACCAATGGTTCGGCTGGCGGATGGCCGATCCGCTGTTCGGGATCGCGATCGCATTGTGGCTGTTATACGGCGCGTGGCGCGCGGCGAGCCATTCGATCGACCAGTTGATGGACAAGGAATGGCCGGCCGACAAACGCCAGTCATTCCTCGCCGCGACCGCCGATTATCCCGAGCTCGCCGGCCTCCATGACCTGCGCACCCGCACCAGCGGCGCTCATGATTTCGTCCAGTTCCACGTCTGGGTTCCGGGGACATGGACCGTCGAGGCCGCGCACGAGCGGATGGATGCGGTCGAGGAGGCGCTTCAGGATCGCTTCCCCGGCACCGAAATCCTGATCCACCTCGACCCCGAGGGGCACACCGACCGTGAGACGATGCTCCCCAGCACGATCACCGAAAGCAAGGCGTGACCCTGCTGCCGTTTTTCCAGGTCGATGCGTTTGCGGCCCAGCCGTTCGAGGGCAATCCCGCGGCGGTGATGCCGCTCACCGAGTGGCTCCCCGACGAGGTGATGCAGGCCATCGCGGCGGAAAATAACCTCGCCGAAACTGCCTTCGCCGTTCCGAGCACGGCCGATGATACCGATTACGACCTGCGCTGGTTCACCCCGACGGTCGAGGTCGATTTGTGCGGCCACGCCACCCTCGCCAGCGCGCATATCCTGCTCGAGGGCGCGGCGATCCGCTTTGCGACCCGCAGCGGAATCCTCACCGTGACCCGCACCGAGGGCCACCTCGCGCTCGATCTCCCCGCTTATCCGGTCGAGCCTGGCACCGAGCCCGGCCTCACCGCCGCGCTCGGCCTGCCCGCCGACACCCCGACGTTCCTCAGCCGCGGCGGCAATGGCGCGGCGATCGCGCTGCTGGCCGATGAGGACGCCGTTCGCGCGGTCGCGCCCGACTTCCCCGCGCTGCGCACTATCGACCGCCTGGTCATCGTCACCGCGCCGGGCGACCGCACCGCCATCGCCAGCCGCGTGTTCGCCGCTTACCACGGCATCGACGAGGATCCCGTCACCGGCTCAGCCCACGCCGCCCTGGTCCCGTTCTGGGCCGATCGCCTCGGCCGCCACCATTTTACCGCGCTCCAGGCGAGCGCGCGCGGCGGCCAACTCGACTGCGAACATCGCGGGGACCGCGTCATCCTCGGCGGCACCTGCGTCACCGTGATCGAGGGCTATTTCCAGCTCTGAAACCCTCGCTTGGACCAATTTGCGCTTGCAAGCGTCCCCAACCCGCCCCATTTATTGTGCACTGCAGCATAGCCGACCCGGGCGACTGCTGACGCGCCGCACCGGCCAGTCACAAGGACCATGTCATGCGCCGCTTGAGCTCGACCGTCGCCCGCCTCGCCGCGCTTCGCAAAGGCATGCTTCCCTCAAGCAACGGCGCGAGCCGCCTGACCGCCACCGTCTTCAGTCCCAACCCCGGCGCACTGGCGGCGAAAACCTACATCCCCGCCAACCTGCCCCCCGGTGCGCCATTGGTCGTCGTCCTCCACGGCTGCACCCAGGATGCGTCGATCTACGATCGCGGCAGCGGCTGGTCACAGCTCGCCGATCGCCACGGCTTCGCCTTGCTGTTCCCCGAGCAGGAGCGCGGCAATAATTTCGACCTGTGCTTCAACTGGTATTTGGCCGCGGACGCGCGGCGCGGGCGCGGCGAGGCCGCCTCGATCGCGTCCATGATTGCCCAAATCACCAAAACGCACCGGCTCGATCCGGCGCGGGTGTTCATCAACGGCCTGTCGGCGGGCGGCGCGATGACGATGGTGATGCTCGCTTGCTATCCCGAACTGTTCGCCGGCGGCGCAATCATCGCCGGTCTGCCGTTCGCAGTCGCCGAAGGAACGCCGGATGCGCTCGAGGCGATGCGCGGCCAGTCGCTCCCCTCGCGCCGCGCGCTCGCCGCAAGCATCGCCTCGGCCAGCGACTATCGTGGACCGTGGCCCAGCCTGTCGGTGTGGCACGGCACCGCCGACCACGTCGTCTCGAGCGCCAACGCCGGTGCGATCGTCGACCAGTGGCGCGACCGCGCCGGGCTCGGCAATGTCGAGGGCGAGCGCGACAAGGTCGACGGCCAGCGCCGCACGATCTGGCACGACTCCAAGGGCAAGATCGCGATCGCGCGCTACGATATCGCCGGGATGGGCCACGGCACCCCGCTCGCGACCCGCGGCGGCTTACTCTCTGCCTCCCCCGGCGATGCCTGCGGACAGGCCGGGCCGCATATGCTCGAAGCGGGGATTTGCTCGACCAGCCGGCTTGCAGAAAGCTGGGGCATCGCCACCGGCGCCAAAGTCTCGCGCCAACCGGCCCCAAACCAGCCTGCCCCGCACTTCACCCCGCCATCAGTCACCCCTCAGAGCGGCGTCGGCGCGGTAATCGAGGATGCGCTGCGCGCCGCCGGACTGATGCGCTAGCCGACCTTGTGCAGTGCCAGGCGGAAGCGGAGCACGCTGTTCGCCGGGATCGGCCCCTGCGCCTGTGCGCCATAACCGAGCGCGGGCGGGATCCACACGATCCACTCATCGCCCGGCCGCATCAGCTTCAACGCCTCGCCGAACCCGGGCACGAACCCGTCGACATCGCCCGACAGCGGCTCGCCGCGCGCAAAGCTGCTGTCGAACGTCTCGCCGGTGATCAATTTGCCCTCATAATCGAAACTAACCTGCTGCCCCGCGACCGGCCTCGCCCCGGTCACCGGCCCCGAGTGAACGACGAAATATTCGAGCCCGCTGGCGGTGGTGACGACCCCCTTCGCCGCCCCGTTGCGAATCAGGAAATCCGGCCCCGCCGCAGTGACCGGCGGCGCGGGCGGCAACGGCGGAGTGGTGGCACAAGCGGAGAGCAAAGAAAGGCCGGTGAAGGCGAAAGCAAATCTGTTCATGCAAGCGTCTCTAGCAAAGCCCCCGCGAATGAAAAGCAGCCACCGCAATACCGTCATCCCGGGCCTGACCCGGGACCCATCTCCCCACCGCTCACAACAGCGAGCATTTCCCGCCAGTCTTTGATGTCCGCCACTACCCTCTCACCCTCGCTAAATCCCCGGCAGGAACATGGCGATTCCGGCCGCACTCATCAGCGCCGTCGTCATCCACCCCAGCAAGATGATCGGCTTGCTGGCGGTGAATGCGCCCATCACTTTCGACCGCGAGACCAGCATGATCAGGACAACCATCAGCGGCACCGCGACCAGCCCGTTGAGCACCGCGCTCCAGAACAAGGCGCGCATCGGACTGATCGGCGAATATTGGATCGCCAGCGCCGCGAGAACGCTGACCGTGATGACGGCATAGAAACCGCGCGCATCCCGCACGCTTCGCTCCAGCCCCGATTTCCAGCCCATCGCTTCGGACATGGCATAGCCCGCCGATCCCGCGAGCACGGGTACGCCGATCAGCCCAACTCCCAAAATGCCTATCGCAAACAACATGAATGCAAAGTCGCCGGCCAGCGGCCGAAGCGCGCTCGCGGCCTGGGCTGCGGTATCGATCCGCGTAATTCCGCTGGCGTGGAGCGTGAGCGCCGTGGCCAGGATGATGCAATACGCCGCGAGGTTCGAATAGAGCATCCCGCTCCAGGTATCGCGGCTGATCCGCTTGAGCTCTGCCGCGGCGGGTCCGGGATTTTTGAGCAAAGGTGGCGCGCCGCGCATGTCCTCGACCTCTTCCGATGCCTGCCAGAAGAACAGGTACGGGCTGATTGTCGTCCCGAAAACCCCGACGATCACGGTCGCCGCCGCCGCATTAGGCGTGAACCGTGGCCAGACCGTGTGCGCAATGACCTTTCCCCACGGCACGTGCACCGTGAACAACACCGCGGCATAAGCCAGCAACGAGATCGTCAGCCATTTCAGGAAGACGACGTAGCGGTGATAGGGAATGAAAATCTGGAGCAACAATGTCCCGACGACAAAACCGAGCGTCATCGCATATCGGCCGATCCCGGTGACCAGCTCGCCGACCTCGCCCATCGCCGCGACGTCGGCCGCGATGTTGAGCGTATTGGCGATCAGCAGGAACAACACCAACGTCTTGAGTACGATCGGCGGGAAGTTTTCCTTGATGTTCGCCGCCAGGCCCTTGCCCGTCACTCGACCGAGCCGCCCGCACATCGACTGGATCGCCGACATCAGCGGATAAGCGACCGGCATCGTCCACAGCATGTCCAGGCCGAATTGGGCGCCCGCCTGGGAATAAGTGGCAATGCCGCTCGGATCGTCGTCTGCCACCCCGGTGATCAGGCCGGGACCCAGCTTGGCGAGCGGATGCCGCTTTAACCGGGCGCGCCACTGGGCAACCGCCGTCTTCCGATCTGCTTGAACTGGAGCCAAGGCGAGTCTCCGGATGTGAGATCAGGTAACGAAGCGAACCCGCAATCGGGTACGCTTAGGCCTAATGTCCGCTTTCGACCAAGTGCGGACATTAGGCCGAAAGGCCCACGATTGATCAGTCCGCCAGCTTACATGTCGAGCGGTGGTGTTGCGGCTCGTTCCGCCAATCTTCGAGGGGGTGGTCGTCTCGCTCCGGGACGGACCAAAAAACTATTTAATTCTAATTAAGCATCTTTCTGTGCCGACGGTTCGTAGTGCCTTCGATGGGCGACTTTGAGGCGTCATACAGGGAGAGTGAAATGCGGACGAACTTCAAAAAGCGTTTGGGCCTTATTGGTGCCGCCGCAATCGCGATGATAGTTAGCACTCCGGCCTCGGCCGCCCAGTACCTGTTCAATTTCTCAGGCAACGGCTTTTTCGGCGGCACGCTGAACGGCAGCGGCACGCTGACCACCAACGATGTCTCGTTCATCAACGCGCTTAACGGTTACACCGCGCAGACGATAACCGGGATCACCGGCACGTTTAACGGATCGGCCATCACCGGGCTCGCGCCCGGCTTTTCGGGCGCCAATAACCTGTTCTACCTGACCGGGCCGTTCTTCGTTGACGGCAACGGGCTCGGATTTACAACCGCGGCAGGGATCTCGGCCAATTTGTTCATCACCAACGATACGTCTTATCGCGTCAACACTCAGGGTGCGGGGTTGTTGACCGGGCTGGTCACCGCGTCGGCTTCGCAAGTCGTCCCGTCGGTTCCCGAGCCCGCGACCTGGGCAATGATGTTGCTCGGCTTCGGCGCGATCGGCTTCTCGGTCCGCCGTAGCCGTCGCCGCACGCCCTTGATGCAGGCCGCCTAACTGCCGAGGGACGTTTTACTGTTTAGAAAGCCCGGTCAGGAATGGCCGGGCATTTTTTCGAGGGCAAGGTCCCGGACTGAAGGCACTACCAGACGCTTTACATGAGATTCCGCGAGCTTCGGCCAATGGGAGTAGATGTCACCAAGCAAATGTCCGCTTTCCACCCATAACGGACATTAGGCGCTAATGTCCGAAATCGACCCATTGCGGACACTAGCCCGGGCGGCTCGACTAGCACTCTCGTTCGGGGAACCTTCCGCGAGCCGGATCGCTCCTCCCCCCAGGGGGAGGTGTCAGCGCAGCTGACGGAGGGGTTTGACGCGGGTAGAAATACTCCTCCGGCGCTTCGCGCCATGAAGCAGGCAAAGCTGCCCCCGGCAGCTTCAGTTATGTCTGGGAGACATAGCGACCTGCTTCATCCCCCAAGGCGGAGGCACGAATTGGGCTTGGCGGCAGCATTTGCCCCCCAAATCTTCAATGACCGTTTGCGACCCATTGCGGACATCGAGCTTCGTTTTACACCCGCGACAGAAGCTCTGTTTTCTTTGCACTAAACTCCTCGTCGGTGAGGATTCCTTGTTCGTGCAGCTCTGCAAGTTTTCGAATTTGATCGATGACCATTTCGGTCAGTGCTGCCAGTCGCGCAGCCGCACTCGCTAAGCCTTTCGCTTGATCGTTCATGCGCTCTTCCTCTTCTAAGCGACCCGGCGGCGCACTGTATCATATCAGCAAGACGGTATCTAACCTGATCTGGCGACCCTCTGTCCGCTTTCCACCCATAGCGGACATTAGCTGGAGCCGCGCGCCGCTTGAACTCGAGCAAGCAATTGCATCGACGCTGGCTGTGCGATGTCATATGCTGCGACAATCTGTATGTGGATCACTTCAAGTTCCGCGATCATCGCCTCGCGACCTCCTTCCGCAAAGATTGCGAAATTGTGACGTTCAAAGAATCCGTGGTTCAGTCGGTTTCTAGCTCTTAGCGCAAGTTCGAAACACTCAGCCACGCTGTCCTCGAAGTCGAGATACTCGCGCAAATTTGCAAGAATCTGACCGAGCGTCTTGCGGTTCATCCTCTCGTAGAAGACCGCTGCTTTCTCGGGGTTCGCCTTGAGGTGCCATCCTCGCTCCTCGCCTTCGCGAGCGAAAAGGATCGTCCCAACTTCAGTTTCGAAGAGCTGCGCCGCTTCAGAGGCGACGCCGAATCTGAAATACACTTCTTCGCGGGTGGGCACGCGCGACTAGTACAGATCAGGACCCTGTGGACGCAACCGGCATCTCGAGTGTCCGTCTCCCGATGCCGCGAATCTGCGAGATGTCTGCTTTCGACCCAAAGCGGACCAAGCTGGGGCGCTCAAATCCTCCCGCAATCACTTGGCGCGAGACGCCCGGCAAAGCGCTCGGCAATCCACGCAAGAGTCTCATTTGAAGAGTCCTTAGCGCTGGTCGCGTGGCCAGTCCCATTGATTGAGATGTAGCGAAGTCGCGCCCCCGATCGGCACAATGCCCTGGCATAAGCACGGGTCACATTAGGCGCGACCAGATCATCCTTCGGGTTCTGGGCGATCAGGAACGGAACATTGTAAGATATCGCCGACGTGCTGTTGGCGCGTGCCAATCGAGCCCAGGGCTGGATCGACCCCAGATCCTTGTCCTTGAGTCGGCCTTGCAGTGTCACGATTCCCAGCATCATGCCAAACTTCGGCTTCTGCTCCAGCTCGATGCAATTATTCTGTGCGAGCCGGGTAATAATACCTTGCGTCTGTGGCCCACCCAGAGTCGACAAGGGCGCCCGATAATGTTTCGACCAGGTGTAACCGATGAACGCGGTCATGAACGCCCCGACCGACTTGTTCGGCACCTGCCGCACATTCTCGACAAGGTCGGTCGTCGGCGCGGCGGCGGCCACGCCAACCAATTGCAGGTCGGGTGCGTAAGTGCGTGCAATCTGTCCCGTCCATAGTGACGCATGGCCGCCCTGAGACTCGCCCCAAACCGCAAAGCGGCTGCCCGATGCCGCACCCGGGATTGATCGGGCGGCACGAACCGCGTCGAGCACCGATCGCCCGGTGTCCTGCCCGACCAGATAAGGATGCACGCCGTCGCTGCCCAAACCGGGATAGTCCGGTGCGACCACGACATAGCCTTGGCGAACGGCGGCCAGCCCCGGCGTAACTGTCCAGAATTGGGGATTCGTCGATAGTGCACAGCGCGTCGCCACACCCGACGTGCCGTGGGTCCACGCCAGCACATTGCGCGGCCTCGCCGGGATGGCTTCGCGCGGCGCAACCACCATTCCCGTAACCTCGCGCGGCCGACCCGATCCGTCGCTGGTCCAGTATCGGATCCGCCACGCCTGCATCCCGCCCGGCGTGTTGACGACAGGATCAGCACTGATCAAAGTGCCTGGTCTCTCAGCCGTTGCGGCGCTTCCCAACGACAGGAGCAACAATCCAAAAATCTTTAGCAGCTTCATGGGTGAGGCATCTCCATTGGATTCCTCACCAACTTGACGGCATCGCAGTTTATTTCAAGGAAAAGCTTGAGATGTCCTAACGTCCGCTTTCCACCCAAAGCGGACACTAGCCCTACCACCGATGGCGCCACCGAAATAAGCCTTTCAAAATTGGATTTAACCTGCTTGGTTAGCCAATCTCGCGAGTCGGTCGCTGTTGCGCGCCGACTGGCAGAACGGGCTCTTTAAAGCGGTCGATCCTTTAACCACGCGCGCGTCGTTCGCCGCGCGCCGAACGTGCGGTTCCATGACCGAGCAGACGCCGTCGATTTTCCAAAGTTGATTCTGAAGTTGATAACCCCCCGATTCAAGCAAGGGTGAGCGAGTCGCTGGCGCCATACAAAGCGAACATTGGAGAGCGTTGGCTTTCAAAGCGCGCGCCGACAAACCGCCATGGTCACCGTGAACATTTGTGAAGATTCGCGATCGAACTACGCCGCCTCCGCCTCGTCGATGGCCGCTGACTCGGTCGTCACGATCGTGCCCCCGCCGAGCAGGCGCTCGCCGTCGTAGAACACCGCCGACTGGCCGGGCGCGACCCCATATTCGGGGCGCTCGAACTCCAGCCGCTCGCCATCCCAGTGCACCGGTACCGCCGGCGCCATCGAGCGGACCTTGGCGTGAACAGCGCGTTGGTCCTCGGCGAGCCAGTTCAAGCCGTCGACGCTCGCCGCCGCCATTGCCAGCGCGCGGCGCGGGCCGACCACCAGCCGCCGCGCCTCGGGCTCGATCCGCACCACGTAGAGCGGCCGCGCCTGCCCGCCGATGTCGATCCCGCGACGCTGGCCAATGGTGAAGTGGACCACCCCCTCGTGCCGGCCGAGGACTTCGCCCGACACATGGACGATCTCGCCCGGCGCGGCGGTTTCGGGGCGCAATTTCTTGACCAGGGTGGCGTAATCGCCGTCGGGGACGAAGCAGATGTCCTGGCTGTCGGGCTTGTTGGCGACCACCAGCCCTTCCGCCTCCGCCAGCTTGCGGACCTCGCTCTTGGGCATGTCGCCCAACGGGAAGCGGAGGTAATCGAGCTGGTCGGGCGAGGTGCCGTAGAGGAAATAGCTCTGGTCGCGCGCCGGGTCGCGGCCCTTCCACAATTGCGGCTTCCCGTCCGCGCCGACCACGCGGCGGACATAATGGCCGGTGGCCAGGCAGTCTGCGCCAAGCTCCCGCGCAAACGCGACGAGGTCGACGAATTTGACCCCCTGGTTGCACAGGCTGCACGGCACCGGCGTCCGCCCCGCGGCATATTCGTCGGCGAACTTGTCGATCACGCCCGTGCGGAAGCGGCTTTCATAGTCGAGCACATAATGCGCGATGCCGAGTCGGTCGCAGACGGTCTTGGCGTCGTAAATGTCCTGGCCAGCGCAGCACGATCCGCTGCGCTTCACCGCCTCGCCATGATCGTAGAGCTGGAGCGTGACCCCGATGACCTCCGCGCCGGAGCGCGCCGCCATCGCCGCGACGACCGAGCTGTCGACCCCGCCGGACATGGCGACGACGATCCGGGTTTCGCCGGGCGGGCGAGAAAGGTCGAAAATGGAGGACATCTTTTGCGTCTTTACCCGAAATTCACCCTGTCCGCATAGAGAGGCTCAACCAAAGGTAGAAATAGTGGGGGGCATGGGATTGGCGAAACATGACGGCGAGTTCGAGGCAGCGGGGGAAGCGTCGGTCGATCCGCGTGAGCTGCTTGCGGCGCTTCGACGGCCGGTTGTGGCCAAGCTCGGCAACCGCACACAAGCCGTCGCTTTTTGCCTCTCCGGGCAAGACGGATGGCGCGATGCGGCGGCACGGCTGGGCGGGGCGTTCGCAAGCATCGGGACGGCAACAGGGTTAACGGATGACAAGGAATGATGACGAACCCGTTTACCAGCGCGTTTCAGAATATCTTATATGGCGGGCGTTAATCAGGGTCATCGATAGTCACGAATTGGGTTGAGGAACACATGCTCGAGAATCAGAAAATTCGGCCAGCACAGGTGATCGGTCCGCTCGGCGAGCCGTTGACCCTCGACTCGCTGCCTGCCGCCGGCACCACCCGCTGGGTCGTCCGCCGCAAGGCCGAGGTCGTGGCCGCAGTCGCCGGTGGTCTGCTGACCGTCGACGAGGCATGCGCCCGCTACACCTTGAGCCTAGAGGAATTCACCAGCTGGCAGCGCGCGGTCGACCGCTCGGGGATGCCCGGACTGCGGGTCACCCGGATCAAGCATTACCGCGAGCAATATGAGCGCCAGCAGCGCTACTAAGTCCCTCATTAGAAACGAAAAATGATCAGGCCGCGGGCGATGTCCGCGGCCTTTTCGTTACGGCTCCGGCTGGACAGTCTGTTGTTTATGCGGAACAAGACGCGGGCATCACGCGTCTTGATGCCGGAAGGTCGCGCAAAGTGACCACGAACAGGAGGGAACACTCATGGGTTTCATTATTTGGCTTATCGTCGGCGGTGTGTGTGGTTGGCTTGCCAGCTTGGTCATGCGGACTGACGGACAACAGGGCATCATCCTCAACGTCGTCGTCGGCATCGTCGGCGCCATGCTCGGTGGTTGGCTGATCTCGCCCCTGGTTGGCGTGGGCACCATCAACCAGAACAGCTTCAGCATGCCCGCACTGGCCGTCTCGCTTGTCGGCGCCGTGATCCTGCTGGCCATCGTGAACCTGTTCAGGCGCGGTTCAGCGCGCTGATCGCCTGCTGATCACTGAACGCTGTTTCACCACTCCGTTCATTCCAGCCCCAGAAACGTTCGATCAAGCTCGACATCGACGCGCCAAACGCCAGCGGCCTCCAGCATGGTGCCGGCGCAAGTCGTGACCCGATCACTGGTGCCGACCGGATCTCATCCGGTCGGCACCGGCTTGGGCGCCGCGCTCGGCGACTGATTGTTCCAGGCTGCCAGCGTCTCGCGCCGCGCTGCCGCCGACTGCAGGAATTGCTCGCGCTCGGCGAGGTCCGGCATTGACGCCGCTTGTGCCATGAACCCCCTGTGAGCGGCGGCCAGAGCGTTGGCTGAACGCGGGTCTTGCTGCAGCACCAGCACGCGGCTGCAGTTGAAGGCAGCCTCGGCTTCATCGATCTGCCAGCCGCCGCGGCCAGCGACGGCGGCGAGCACGGCTTCAACACCCGCCAGCGCGCCAACGCTGTCGCCGGCCTGCTGCAACACGCGCGCGACGCCGGCTTCACAGGCCAGCGCTTCTGCAGGCTCTGCATGTGCCGCCAGCCCGGTTTGCGCCAGGCGCCCATGCTCCACGGCCTGCTGCCACAGGCCCAGCAGGGCGCAGGCCTGGAAGGCGGCGCTGTGGCCGGTGGCCTGGATGTATCGGTCGCCGTCCATCTGGGCCATGCGGATGCCCTCGCGGGCATGTTCCAGCGCGGCCTGCGGTTCGCCCAATTCGGCCAGCACGCCGGCCAGGTTGCAGCGCCCCTGCGCACCGATCAGCTGGTGCCCGATGGCGTCCGACAGCACCAACAGCTGCAACAGCTGGTCGCGGGCGGCGGCCAGCTGACCGCAATGCTGGGCCACCATCGACAGGTTCAGCATGGCGATGGCCGCGCCGTAGCGGCTGCCGATGCGCTGATAGGCGGCCAACGCCTGCTCAGCGCTGGCCGTGGCCTGCGGCAGGCAGCGTTCGGCCAGATAGCCCACGCTCAGGTTGTTGAGTACCGAGGCTTCGGTGTAGGCGTCGCCGGTGGCGCGTGCATGCGTCAATGCAGCCTGGGCGTGCGCACGGGCTTCTTCGTGGCGCCCCTGGCGGCCCAGCGCCATGATCAAGGTGTTGTGGGTCTTGGCAGCCTCCATCGGGGCCAGTGCTTCGGCTGCGGCCAAACGCTGCGTGCCCAGCAGGTGGGCTTGTTCGTAGTCGCCATTCATGCACAGGCGGTGCATGCGGTTCTGCGCGGCAATCAGCCGCAGCACGTCGTCGTCTTGTGTTTCGGCGAAGGCCTCCAGGGCTGCAATGGCTCTTTCATGTTCGTTCGCGTCGCCCCGGCGCGCGCCGACGCTGGCGCGCACGCGCAGCAGGGCGAAATAACGCTGCGGGTGGTAG
>ENA-OFCE01000868-OFCE01000868.1-metagenomes-genome-assembly--contig:-NODE-868-length-17631-cov-6.310025_pt1 | contig 17631 bp, 18 predicted proteins | sample MGYA00153388_OFCE01 | MGnify analysis MGYA00153388
CCAGCCCGGCCTTCTCGCAGGCCGAGCGGAAGTTGCTGGCCAGATCGGTGGTGAACTCAGCAAGGTCGGTCGGCTCGAAGGCGGCGCGGACGCGACCGGCCTCGATGCGCGAGAACTCCAGCAGGCCGTTCACCAGCCGCTGCAGTCGCAAACCGTTGCGGTGCACCACTTGCAGCTGTGCCCGATGCGAAGGCGGCAGCTCGTCAGCGTCGGCCAGAGCGTCTTCCAACGGCCCCAGCATCAAAGTCAGTGGCGTGCGGAATTCATGGCTGATGTTGGAGAAGAAGGCCGTCTTGGCGCGGTCGAGTTCGGCCAGTGCCTTGGCGCGTCTTCGCTCGTCCTCATACGCGCTGGCGTTGACAACGGCGGTGGTCACAGCGGAAGCCAACAAGTCGCAGAAGCTGCGGTAGGCCTCGTTCATCGGCAAGCGGGGGCTGATGCCGGCGATGAAGATGGCCACGGGGCCTTCGGCACCGGGCGGGATGATCGGCATCAACAGTGCCGTATCCAGCCACTCGGGGTGAGGGCCGACGCCCGCCGGGGGAATCCGTTGCCCGAGGTTGCTGACCTGCAGGGCCGCGCCCGACCGGACCACGTTCTGCAAGGGCCAGACAGCCTGCGCATCCATCAGGCTCACCGTGCCCAGGCTGGCGACCGTGTCCGAAGCCAGACGGGTGGCACCGACCAGCCGAGCCTGATCGCCTTGGGGGTCCAGTGCGTAGGTCAGGACGAAGGGCAGGTCGAGCGGGTACTCGGCCAGGGCCTGAGCCGACAGAGTGAGAACTTCGGTGACCGACTTCGCCTTGCTCGTCTGGGCGGTCAGGTCGCGCAGCGCCCGTGTTCGCCGCTCGGCCAGCATTTGGGTCGTCATCTCGATGACCGGATGGAACAGGCCGCCGACCTGTCCGGCTTCGTCCCGGATGGGACTGAACGAGAACGTGAAGAAGCACTCCTCCAGGAACCCGTGCCGTTGCAGGAAGGTGTGCTGGGTTTCCAGGAAAGACTTGTCGCCGGCCAGCGCCGCGTCATGCGCCTGGCCGATGACGGGCCACGCCTCCTTCCAGCAGTCGGCAAAGTTCTGCCCCATCGAGCGCGGATGCTTGTCGCCGCAGATGACCCGGTAGGCATCGTTGTAGAGCTGCACCAGGCCCGGCCCCCAGATGACGCAAATGGGCAGGTCCGAGGCCAGACAGATGCTGATGGTCGTGCGCAGGCTCTGCGGCCAACCGGCCACCGGCCCGAGCGAGGTGCTCGACCAGTCCATCGACCGGATCAGGGCGCCCATTGCGCCGCCGCCGGCCAGGCAGGCGAGAGGGTCGGGGCTGGGGGCGGGGCTGTCGCGTCGGGGCATGGGGCCTTGGGGATGGCAGATCTTCAGGTCGGCAGGTCATTAGGACTCGAGATCACCAAGTCACCAGGTCTTCAGGTCTTCAGGTCTTCAGGTCGTCAGCTTCTGGGCAGGTCCAGCGTCAGCCAGCCGTCGCCTTGCGCCATCTCTACGCCGCACGATCCGGCCATGGCCTGCACGTCGGGCCAGCCGATCATGCGGCGCTTGCGCGCTCCGTCCGGACAGGGTGGCGGCTTGACCACGTCGCCTGGCAACAGCCGCAATTGCAACCGGCCGGCGTGCGGGCTGTCCGCGGCGGCTTCGTGAAACGTCACCTCCAGGGCACCGCCCGCGGCGTGCTGGTCACAAAAAGCCAGCAGCGCGCCGATGAAGACGCTGCGCATCAAGCTCCGCGGTGCGGTGGCCGAGTCGTCGGCCACCCCATTGACGACCGTCAGCGCGTTCTCGGACATGTCCAGCGCCAGCAGCTTGGCAGCTTGGTCGACACCGTCGCGCAGACTGACACGGGGGTCGTGGCTCGAATTTGCCCACGTCAAGGCGCTGATGCAGTCGGCCGTGGCTTTCTTCACCGAGGCGCTGAGCGACAGCACCCCCTGGGTGATGGCCGCCAGATCAGGCTCGGGCTTCTGGACGCGGCGCTCCAGCACCGCCAGCATCATCAGCATCGGGTGCATGGCGCCGGCCACGTCGTGCTGCAGACCGGGCTGCACGCGGCCCAGCACGGCATGGCGGGCGGCCTCGGCCCAGCGTTCGTTCACGCTGCCCGAGGAAGTTGGCACGGCATCGCCCGCGGGCAGTGAATTCTGTGGGGCCATCGTGGATGCAGGCAAAAGTGGAAACACAGGCGCCATGTTCGACCGGGGTGGTGGAGGTCTGCGATGCTCGTCACGGCCGTGGCAGTATCGGTCCAGGGCGGGCGGCCTGTCGAGCCCCCGCCGCCAGCGCGCGCAGCCGGTCAGGGATCTGTGGCTTTCTTGTCTACGCCGTTCATGCGGCCCTGGGTCAGCCGGTGCAGCACCTGCTGACCGGATTCAGCCACTTGCTGCATCGTCGCTTCGAGCAAGGCCATGTCGCGCAGCGACTGCGCAAAAGCCTGGTATTCGGTCGACCGTGCTTCGGCCAGGGCCGCCGTCGGCGCACCGCCTTGCAGCGCGCCGGCCAGCGAACCGAACCCCGCGTGCAAACGCGCCAGTTGTTCGCGCAGTTGCGGGTCCGCCGCGGCCGGCGCCTGCCCGGTCGCGGCCAGCGCGTCGAGCATGTCGCCCAGGGCCTGCATGCGCGCGTCGAAAGCGCCTGATTCGCGGGCGGCCAGCAGCTGGGCGTTCTGGCTGCGCTGGGCACCGGCGCCCAGCGTGCGCAGGGATTCGTCGCGCAGACCGTCGAGCTGGCGTTCGAGGTGCTTGTTCAATGCGCCCAGCCGCGCGCCCACGCTCACCACCTCGCTGAGGATCTTGTCGAGATCGCGCACGATGAGCGCGATGCGGTCGAGAAAGTGGTTCAGGTCCTGGGCGAGTTCGCCGAACTCGTCGGCAGTCTTCACGCCGGCCCGCGGCGACAAGTCCATCACCCCCTTGGCCAGCCCCGACACGGTGGACCGCAGCGCCAGCAACGGCTCCATGCGCACCTTCAGCAGCAGGAAAAGCACGATGGTGTGGGCGAGAATCTTCAAGCTCAGCGCGGCGCCGGTGAGGCGCACTTCCTGCCACCACGCGGCTTCCTTGCGTTCTAAATAGCTGCGCACATGCACGGTGCCCAGGACCTCGCCGACGCGGGCCTTGACATGGCAGGCCAGGCAGTACTGCTCGGCGGTCATCGACACCGATGCGGCCTGGTGGGTGCCATCGGTCCAGCGCGGCTGCAGCCCCACCACGTCCATGCCGCGCGTTTCCTTCATCGAGGCCACGGTCACGGCCGACGGCAGCACCGCGACCGACCAGCCCAGGTCGTCGTAGTTGCGGTTCAGGATCGGGTAGACCGTCTGCGCCGCCGTGGGCCCGCCTGAATTCAGCATGATCGACTTGACGTCGTTGGCCAGCTGCTGCGCCGCCCGTTCGACACGCAGCGGCTCCTGGCGGCTGAAGTCCCAGCGCAAGGCCGCGTAGCGAATGGCCATCTCTACGCCCGCCACCAACAGCAGCAACAGGAAGAAGTCCCGGATCATGTGAAACATGAAGGACTGCTCGAAACGGCCGGTGCCGAGCGCAGGATTGGACATACAGCTCCGGGGAATGCGGCCGCGACGAAGTCGGCCCCTGATGATGGCCCAGCTTGGCGGCACGCGTGGGACGGCGTCGGGCGCCCTCCCCACACCCTCCCCGCACCCTTCCCGCACCCGTCACACACCCTTCGGCCGGCAGCGCCTAAGATCCCCGGTTGCCCGGCTTGCCGGCCTCCAATCACAGCCCCTGGATACACACCATGCTTCGCTGTGCCCTGCTTCTCGCGGCGCTGACCGCGGCCCAACTGCCTGCGGCTGCACAACCGCAGCGCAACTTTCCCGCCACGGCAATGCGCGGCGAGTTGCGCGTGACACAACCGCCCGAGGCTCTGCTGAACGGCCGCCCGGCGCGGCTGGCACCCGGGTCGCGGATTCGCGGCGCCGACAACATGCTGGTCCTGTCCGGCGCCATCGTCGGCGCGCCGCTGCTGGTGCACTACGCGCTGGATACCAGCGGGCTGGTGCTGGACGTGTGGGTACTGACGCCTGCCGAGGCCGCGCGCAAGCCCTGGCCGGCCAGCGCTGAGCAGGCACAGCGCTGGCGCTTCAACGCCGATACACAAACCTGGAGCCGCCCATGAGCGACCGTTCTGACCCGACTGGCAAGCCGGCCAAGAAGGTCTTCATCCGCACCTTCGGCTGCCAGATGAACGACTACGACTCGGGCAAGATGGCCGACGTTCTGCACGCCGCCGACGGCTACGAGATCACGGACGACGTCGAGCAGGCCGACCTGATTCTCTTCAACACCTGCTCGGTGCGGGAGAAGGCGCAGGAAAAGGTTTTCAGCGATCTCGGCCGCGTCAAGCATCTGAAAAGCAAGGGCGTGCTGATCGGCGTCGGCGGCTGCGTGGCCAGCCAGGAGGGCGCGGCGCTGATCGAGCGCGCGCCCTATGTCGACCTGGTGTTCGGCCCGCAGACGCTGCACCGGCTGCCGCAGATGATTGCCGCACGGGTAAAGGAGCGCCGGCCGCAGGTCGACATCAGCTTTCCGGAAATCGAGAAGTTCGACCACCTGCCGCCCGCCCGCAGCGAGGGCGCTTCGGCCTTCGTCTCGATCATGGAAGGCTGCTCGAAGTACTGTTCGTATTGCGTCGTGCCCTACACCCGCGGCGAAGAAGTGCACCGGCCTTTCGACGACGTGCTGACCGAGGTCGCGGGCCTGGCCGCGCAGGGCGTGAAAGAGGTGACGCTGCTAGGGCAGAACGTCAACGCCTACCGCGGCAGGATGGGCGACACGACAGAGATCGCCGACTTCGCCCTGCTGATCGAATACGTGGCCGGCATTCCGGGCATAGCGCGCATCCGCTACACCACCAGCCACCCCATCGAGTTCACGCAGCGGCTGATCGACGTCTACGCGAAGGTGCCGCAACTGGCGAACCACCTGCACCTGCCGGTGCAGCACGGCAGCGACCGCATGCTCAGCGCCATGAAGCGCGGCTACACCGCGATGGAGTTCAAGAGCACGATCCGCAAGCTGCGGCTGGTGCGCCCGGACATCAGCCTGTCCAGCGACTTCATCGTCGGCTTCCCCGGCGAGACCGACGAAGACCACGCCCGGACCATGAAGCTGATCGACGACGTGGGGTTCGACAGTTCTTTCAGCTTCATTTTCAGCAAGCGCCCAGGCACACCGGCCGCGGCCCTGGCTGACGAGACGCCGCACGACATGAAGCTGCAGCGCCTGCAGCAGCTGCAGGCCGCCATCGAGGCCCAGGCGCGGCAAATTTCGGCGTCGCGCGTGGGCACGGTGCAGCGCATCCTGGTCGAAGGGCCGTCGCGCAAAAGCGCCCAGGAACTGATGGGCCGCACCGAGTGCAACCGCATCGTCAATTTCCCCGGCGGCCCGAACAGCGCGCGCCTGGTCGGGCAGATGATCGACGTCACCATTACCCTGGCCTACCCACATTCATTGCGCGGTGAGCCGGTGCTGACCGGGATCGAGCGCGCCGCTAGCGACGCCCCGGCCCGAAGCCCCGCCACCACAGCGTGAACGAACAGACCACCACCATGGCGCCGTACGTGGCCATCTTGCCGTCGCGGCCGAACAGCACCAGGCCGCCCAGCACCACCCCGGCGCTGGCAACGCAGGCCGGCACGGCCAGCCGGCGCCAGGCCAGGGCCGCCAGTTCGCGACGCCAGAGCAGCTTGGCGGCCGCAGAGGCCAAGGTGCCCAGCCCGAGTGCGGGCAGGAACAGATTCAGCAGGTGGTTCAAAGCGTCAAGAGGTCCCATCGGTGGGCAAATCTTCAGGCAGTTGGCGGGTGGTTCTTGGGGCAAGCCCGCAGACACTGGGCTGGCAGCCTGAGCTTACAATTTTGTGGTGAGCGTCTTCGCCCTCGGGCTCAACCACACCACGGCCTCGCTGGACCTGCGCGGGCGCCTGGCATTCGGCCCGGAACGGTTGGTTCCGGCGCTGCACGCGCTGCGTGAACGGCTGCAGTTGTCGGCGCCCGAGGCCGCCTTGGTGTCCACCTGCAACCGCACCGAGCTTTATGTGGCGGCCCCCAGTCACAGCGCCACCGACCTGGTGCGTCCGGCGGTGGACTGGCTGGCCGAGCAAGGCGGCGTCAGTGGCAGCCACCTGCAGGCCCACACCTATGTGATGGAAGAGCACGCCGCGGCGCGGCACGCCTTTCGGGTTGCCGCCGGACTGGATTCGATGGTCCTGGGCGAGCCGCAGATCCTGGGACAGATGAAGCAGGCGGTGCGCCAGGCCGACGAGGCCGGCACGCTGGGCACCACGCTGCACCAGTTGTTTCAGCGCTCGTTTTCCGTGGCCAAGGAAGTGCGCAGCTCCACCGAGATCGGCGCGCATTCCATCAGCATGGCGGCTGCGGCCGTGCGCCTGGCCTCGCAGCTGTTCGAGGACATGGGCGACATCCACGTGCTCTTCGTCGGCGCGGGCGAAATGATTGAACTGGTGGCCACCCACTTCAGCGCGCGTGCCCCGAAGAGCATGGCCGTGGCCAACCGCACGCTGGAACGCGGCGAGCGCCTGGCAGCGCGCTTCGGCGCTCAGTCGATGCGGCTGGCCGACCTGCCCGAGCGCCTGCACGAGTTCGACGCCGTTGTGTCGTGCACCGCCAGCTCGGTGCCCATCATCGGCCTGGGTGCCGTCGAGCGCGCGTTGAAGAAGCGCCGCCACCGGCCCATGTTCATGGTCGATCTGGCCGTGCCGCGCGACATCGAGCCCGAGGTGGCGCGTGTCTCCGATGTTTACCTGTACACGGTGGACGACCTGTCGCAGCTGGTCCAGACCGCCGGCGAAAAGCGCCAGGCGGCGGTCGAGCAGGCCGAGGCCATCATCGACGCGGGCGTGCAGAGCTTCGCGCACTGGATGGAGCAGCGCGCCGCCGTGCCGCTGATCCAGGCGCTGAACCGCCAGGCCGACGACTGGGGCGCGGTGGAACTGGCCCGCGCCAAGAAGCGCCTGGCGCATGGCGAGCCGCTCGAGAACGTTTTGGAAGCATTGACCCGCGGCATCACCCACAAGATGCTGCACGGCACGCTGGCCGAACTGCACGCCGCCGACGGCGACGAACGGGCGCACCTGGCCAGCACCGTGTCGCGCCTGTTCCTGCGCCGCAGCACGCGCCACCCCGGCGGCGAGAGCCGCTAACTGATTCGTCGCACTGCGGCCCGTGCCCGGCGCACGGCCCGTGCGCGGTGCTCACTTCCACATCGAGCATGACCCCTTCCCTGCGTGATCAATTCGAACGGCTGGCCATGCGCCTGGCCGAGCTCGACGCCCTGCTGTCCGACCCCGGCGTGACCGCCGACATGAAGCGCTGGCGCGCCCTGGCCCGCGAACAAGGCGAGGCGCGCGACATCGTGGCGCGCTTTCGCCACTATCAGCAGCGCGAAAGCGACCTGCAGGCCGCGCGCGACATGCAGACCGAGCCGGACATGGCCGAGATGGCCGCCGAAGAGATCACCGCGGCCAGCGCCGACATGGCGCGGCTGCAGGCCGAATTGCAGGCCGCGCTGGTGCCGCGCGACCCCGACGACGAGCGCAATGCGTTCCTGGAGATCCGCGCCGGCACGGGTGGCGACGAGTCGGCGCTGTTTGCCGGCGACCTGGCGCGCATGTACCTGCGCTACTGCGAGCGCCAGGGCTGGCGCACCGAGATCCTGAGCGAGAGCGCCGCCGAACTCGGGGGCTACAAGGAGCTCGTGCTGCGCATCGAGGGTGCAGACGTCTACAAACAATTGCGGTTTGAGTCGGGCGGCCACCGCGTGCAGCGCGTGCCGACGACAGAAAGCCAGGGCCGTATCCACACCAGCGCCTGCACCGTGGCCGTGATGCCCGAGCCCGACGAGGCCGAGGAAGTGCAGCTCAACCCGGCCGACCTGCGCATCGACACCTTCCGCGCCAGCGGCGCCGGCGGCCAGCACGTCAACAAGACCGACAGCGCCATCCGCGTCACCCACCTGCCCACCGGGCTGGTCGCCGAATGCCAGGACGACCGGAGCCAGCACCGCAACAAGGCCAAGGCCTTGAGCGTGCTGGCAGCCCGGCTGCGCGAGAAGGATCGCAGTGAACGCGCCGCGAAAGAAGCGGCCACGCGCAAGGGTTTGATCGGCAGCGGCGACCGCAGCGACCGCATCCGCACCTACAACTTTCCGCAGGGCCGGCTGACCGACCACCGCATCAACCTGACCCTGTACAAGCTGGGCTCGGTGATGGAAGGCGACCTGGGCGACGTCACGGCCGCACTGACCGCAGCCCGTGCGGCCGAGCAGCTGGCCTTGCTCGAAGCCGGCGCCGGCGGCTGAGCCCACGACGTTCGACCTTCGACCTTCGACCTTCGGCCTTCGACCTCCGACCGACGCCTGCCGCCCGACTCCCGACTCCCGACTCCCGCGATGCTCATCGCCCAGGCCCTGACCCACGCCCACGCCCTGGGTGTCGACCGGCTGGACGCCCAGCTGCTGCTCGCCCATGGCCTGCAACAGACCCGCGCCTGGCTGATCGCCCACGACAACCTGCCCCTGGACGGCCCGCAGCAGCGGGCCTACCTGGCAGCCCTGGCGCAACGACAGACAGGCGTGCCCGTGGCCTACCTGGTCGGCGAGCAGGAGTTCTTCGGGCTTCGGCTTGCGGTGACGCCCGACGTGCTGGTGCCGCGCCCGGAGACCGAGGGCCTCGTCGATTGGGCGCTGGAACTGCTGCCCGGTGCGCCAGGGCCGGGCGTGGTCGACCTGGGCACCGGCAGCGGCGCGATCGCGCTGGCCCTGGCCTTGGCCCGCCACGCGCCGCATAAAGAGGTGGTGGCCACCGACGCCAGCGCCGCTGCGCTAAAAGTCGCTCGCGGCAACGCCGCGCGGCACGGGCTGGCCGTGGAGTTCCTGCACGGCGACTGGTGGGCGCCGCTGGCCGGGCGGCGCTTCGGCCTGGCCGTGTCCAACCCGCCTTACGTGGCCGGCGACGACCCGCACCTGCACGAACTCGCCCACGAGCCCCGCGGGGCGCTGACCCCAGGGGGCGACGGCCTGGCCGCGTTGCGCCGGATTGTGGACGGGGCGCCCGAGCACCTGAACCCCGGCGCCTGGCTGCTGCTCGAGCATGGTCACGACCAGGCCGATGCCGTGCGCGGGTTGCTGCGGAAGCGCGGCTTCGAGCAGGTGTCGACCCGGGCCGATCTGGCGGGAATCCCGCGCTGCAGCGGTGGAGCGTGGATACCACACGCCTGAAACGCTTGGCGCGCAATGTGTCGCAGATTGGCGTCTGCTCATGATCTGGGGGTGGGCACAGCACCGGCTTCGCGCGCATGATGCGGTGCATGTCGTTGCGCAAGGAGTGCCCCATGAACAGTCGATGGTTTTTGGCCGGCCTGGTCCTGGCCGCGACGTCCAGCCATGCAGCTGACGGCCTGTCTGCCCTCCGGCTCGACAGCCTGTGGCCCCAGTGGCAGGCCCGCGTGCAACTGCAGACCTCGTCGCTGCTGTCCTTCGGCGGGGGTGCGGCACAGGAAATCACGAGCGGCGCCGTGCTGGGCGACTACCTCCTGCTGCAACCGTCTTTTGGTACGTTCAGGGCCACCGGCGGCATCGTTGCCGGATCGCTGGCCGGCGCGCCGCTGTACAAGGCGCTGCCTGGGCAGGCGATGGGGTGGTCCGTACAGGGCAACGGGCTGCAGCCGGGGCTTCTGGCGGTGGCGGTGGCGGAATCGCCTCAGCCCCTGCCCTACCTGGGGCTGGGCTTCAGCGCAGCACCCCTGGGCAGCGGGTTCAGTTTCAGTGCCGATTTCGGTCTGGTGTCGCAAAGCCCCGGCAGCAGCATCGAACTCGGCCGCGCACTGCTGGGCAACCAGGGCGTGGAGCGCGCCTTTCGCGAGTTGCGGCTGTCGCCGATGGCGCAGCTGAGCGTGCGGTATTCGTTCTGAGCGCATACTTGGCTCCCCCCCAGCCCATCCCCGCAGGAACAATCATGAGTGACGTGCAGCAACGCATCGACCAGATGGTCAAAGGACATCAAGTGATGCTCTTCATGAAAGGCACGGCGCAGTTTCCGATGTGCGGCTTTTCCGGCCGGGCGATCCAGTTGCTCAAGGCCAGTGGCGCCACCGACCTGAAGACCTTCAATGTGCTCGAGGACGAAGAAGTCCGACAGGGCATCAAAGACTACGCGCAGTGGCCGACCATTCCGCAGCTCTACATCAAAGGCGAGTTCGTGGGTGGGTCGGACATCATGAACGAGATGTACGAGTCGGGCGAACTGGCCGCAGCCCTGGCGCCGCGCAACTGAGCACGCGCCCGCCAAGTCAGCCGACCGGCACTTCCCAGGCCCGCCGCGCGCCGAAGACCATGGCCGGGTACTGCGGCTGGCCTCGGCTGCCGTTGTAGCGGCCCAGCGCCATGTACAGGTCGCCGCGTTCGCGGTCGAGGTAGTGGCGCAGGATGATGCAGCCGAAGCGCAGGTTGGTCTGCAGATGGAACAGGCGGCGGGCGTCGCCATCACCGATCAACCTGGCCCAGAACGGCATCACCTGCATGTAGCCGCGCGCACCGGCGCTGCTGATGGCGTATTTGCGAAAGCCGCTTTCGACCTGGATCAGCCCGAGCACCAGCGCCGGCTCCAGGCCGGCACGGCGGCTTTCGTACCAAACCGCCTCGAGGAATTCCACCCGCGTGTGGTGGTCGCTCTTGCGGCGCTTCAGGCGCTCGCTGGTTTCGCCCAGCCAGCGCAGGTAGGCCAGCCGGTCCTCCATGCGGTCGAAACGCGGGCGGGGCGGCGCGGATTCGGCCACCGACGCCGACAACACCGAGCGCACTGAATTGGCCAACGGTTCCTCCACCTGCGCGCCTGCGTGCGCGTCGGACCAGAACGCCGCGAGGGGCCAGGCCATCAATGCGCGGCGCGCGATCCGTCCCAACCCGCGCCCCGACACCGGCCCGCCCGGCGGAAGACTCATGCGCCGAGTCGGGCCTTCATCAAGGTCAGCACATCGGCAACACTGACCGTGGCAGCGGCCGCTTCTCGCCGGCCCTGGACTTCCACGGTGCCGGCCTTCAACCCGCGGTCGGACAGCACCACGCGCCAGGGCACGCCGATGAGTTCCCAGTCGGCGAACATGGCACCCGGGCGCTCGCCACGGTCGTCGAGCAGCACGTCGATGCCCAACGCCGCAAGCTCGTCGTGCAGCTTGTCGGCGGCCGCCTGCACATCGGCACTGCGGTCGTAGCCGATAGGGCACAGCGCGACCGCGAAGGGCGCCATGGCCAGCGGCCAGACGATGCCGCGCTCGTCGTGGTTCTGTTCGATGGCCGCGCCCAGCAGCCGCGTCACCCCGATGCCGTAGCAGCCCATGACGAAGGGCTGCGGCTTGCCGTGCTCGTCCAGGAAGGTGGCCTTCATAGGCACGCTGTACTTGACGCTGCCGATCAGGAACACATGACCCACCTCGATGCCACGCTGGATCGCCAGCACGCCTCTGCCGTCTGGCGACGGCTCGCCTTCCAGCACGTTGCGGATGTCGGCCACCAGGTCGGGTTCGGGCAGATCGCGGCCCCAATTGACGCCGGTGCAGTGGAAGTCGACCTCGTTCGCGCCGCAGACGAAGTCGCTCATCTGGGCCACCGTGCGGTCGGCCACGACCTTGACGGGCTTGACCGCGCCGATGGCGCCCAGGTAGCCCGGCTTGCAGCCGAAGTGGCTGTCGATCTCGGCCACCGTGGCGAATCGGAACCCGCCCTCGAGCCCCGGCACCTTGCCCGCCTTGATCTCGTTTAGTGAGTGGTCGCCGCGCACCAGCAACAGCCACACGGTCGTCTTGACCAAGTCGCCGGCGTCGTTGAGCTCGTCGGTGGCCAGCACCAGCGACTTCACGGTCTGCTGCAGCGGCAGGCCCAGCATTGCGGCCACGGCTGCACAGGTGCTCTTGCCCGGAGTCGGCGTCTTGACCATTGCTTGCTGCGGCGCGGCACGCGGCGCGGCCGGGGCAAGCGCTTCGGCCATCTCGATGTTGGCGGCGTAGTCGCTGGTGGGGCAGTAGACGATGGCGTCTTCGCCGGTGTCGGCGATGACCTGGAACTCGTGCGAGGCATCACCGCCAATCGCGCCGGTGTCGGCTGCCACGGCGCGGTATTGCAGCCCGAAGCGGTCAAAAATGCGCTTGTAGGTGTCGAACATCACCTGGTAACTCTTCAACGCACCAGCCTTGTCGCGGTCGAACGAATAGGCGTCCTTCATCGTGAACTCGCGCCCGCGCAACACGCCAAAACGCGGGCGACGCTCGTCGCGGAATTTGGTCTGGATCTGATAGAAATTCACCGGCAGCTGTTTGTAGCTGGCCAGCTCCTGGCGCGCGAAGTCGGTAATGACTTCTTCGTGTGTGGGGCCGTAGCAATAATCGGCGTCCTTGCGGTCGCGGATCTTCAGCAGTTGACCGCCGAACTTCTGCCAGCGTCCGGTTTCTTCCCAAAGTTCTTTCGGCTGAATCGATGGCATCAATACTTCAATCGCACCGGCGCGGTTCATTTCTTCACGCACGATGGCCTCGACCTTGCGGATCACGCGCAGCCCCATCGGCATGTAGCTGTAAATGCCAGCGCCCAGCTTTTTGATCATGCCCGCGCGGGTCATCAATTGGTGGCTGGCGATTTCTGCATCAGCAGGCGCTTCTTTGAGGGTGGAAATATAAAACTGCGAGGCTTTCATAAGCTTTTTTCTGGGCTGCGATTAGTGCTTACTGGCGTTGATGGCGTCTAACGCTTGGCATAGCGGAGTTCGCTGTGCATAATGCACTTAGTTTAAAAAATTGAGGTTTGATTATGCTCGACCGTGATGGCTTCAGGCCTAACGTCGGCATCATCTTGCTCAACCAGAAGAGCCAAGTGTTTTGGGGTAAGCGCATCCGCACCCACAGTTGGCAGTTTCCGCAAGGTGGCATTGATCGGGGCGAAACACCCGAACAAGCCATGTTGCGAGAGCTGCACGAAGAGGTCGGTTTGCAACCCGAACATGTGCGCATCGTGGCCCGTACCCGCGACTGGTTGCGCTATGAGGTGCCTGACCGCTACATCCGGCGCGATGCGCGCGGGCATTACCGTGGCCAAAAGCAGATCTGGTTTCTTCTGCAGTTGACCGGGCACGACTGGGACTTGAACCTGCGTGCCACCAACCACCCGGAATTCGACGCCTGGCGCTGGAATGATTATTGGGTACCGCTAGACATGGTGGTGGAGTTCAAACGCGGTGTATACGAAATGGCGCTGACCGAGTTGTCGCGCTACGTGCCGCGCCATGACAGCCGCAACCGCTACCTGCGCAGCGGCATGCGCACGCGCGATGGCGAGATGCAGGAACCCCATTACAACTTTGATGGGATGGATCATCCGGCCCGCCAGGAACCCACACTGTCACAGTTGATGGGTTTGCACAGGGCCATGCCCATGCAGTTTGACTTGCCACCTGGTGCCAGCTTTGACCCGGATCCCAACACCAGCCTGGCGACCATGGCGCAGGCCCTCAACACCACAGGTGACCCCATTGCACCCCTCTGATCCGTTCCGTGCGTTGCTTTTGGCCGTATGCGCCGCGGCTGCGTTTTGCGCACAAGCCCAGTTCAGCGACCTTGACCCCGACTGGAAAGAAAATCAGGCTCCCACACCGCCAGCCTTTAGCGCTGATCGCCTCATCGAGATTGACGTGGCCAAGTTTTCCAATCTGCGCTTTGGCATCGACCCCCACACCATCAGCCTGACGCCGGATGGCGTGGTGCGTTATGTGGTGGTGGCCAACAGCAACACCGGCGCACGGAATGCCTTGTATGAGGGCATTCGCTGTGTCACAGGCGAAGTCAAGGTGTATGCGCGGCACACCGGGCAAGACTGGAACCTGGCAACCGAACCCAAGTGGCGTGCTCTGCAAGACCCGCTTCAGCCGTCGCGCCACAGCCTGAGTCTGGCGCGTAACGGCCTTTGTCTGGGCGCCTCACCCAACGGTTCAACCCAGCAGATGGTGCGTGATTTGCGCGCACCGCCTGACACGCGGTTTGGTGCCAAATAGGCCGACGCCTATTGACTGATCAGCACCAGATTGTCACGATGAATCATTTCTGGTTCGGCTACGTAGCCCAGCAGCCCGGCAATCTCACCTGACGATTTGCGGCATAGCAAACGGGCTTCGGCGCTGGCGTAGTTGGCCAGACCCCGCGCGATTTCATGGCCCTGGCTGTTGCGCACCGCTATGACATCGCCGCGCGAAAAATCGCCATCGACAGCCGTCATGCCAATGGGCAGCAGGCTCTTGCCCTCAGCTTGCACCTTCGCCACCGCGCCGTCATCAACCATCACTGCACCACGCAGTTGCAAATGGTCGGCCATCCATTGCTTGCGAGCCTGTTTTTTCTGTGTTTGCGCGACCAACAAGGTGCCAATTGCTTCGCCAGCCGCCAAGCGCAGCAAGGCATCGGGCTCGCGGCCCCAGGCAATCACGGTCGACGCACCCGAGCCAGCCGCACGTTTGGCCGCCAGTATCTTGGTGATCATGCCGCCGCGCCCAATGCTGCTACCTGCACCACCGGCCATGGCTTCCAGTGCAGGGTCGCCCGCCTTGGCCTGCGTAACGAATACAGCTGCGGGGTCTTTGCGAGGGTCCGCTGAAAACAGACCTTTTTGATCGGTCAGGATCACCAGTGCATCGGCTTCCACCAGGTTGGCCACCAGCGCGCCCAAGGTGTCGTTGTCGCCGAACTTGATCTCATCGTTAACCACCGTGTCGTTTTCGTTGATCACCGGCACCACGCCCAGTTGAAGCAAGGTGAGCAGCGTGGAACGGGCATTCAGGTAGCGCTCACGGTCGGCCAGATCGGCATGCGTGAGCAGCACCTGCGCACTGCCCAGGCCCTGCTCGCGCAGCTTCGTTTCATACACCTGCACCAGGCCCATTTGACCCACGGCAGCAGCCGCCTGGAGTTCGTGCAACTGGCTGGGCCGGGTCGCCCAGCCGAGGCGCTTCATGCCCTCGGCAATGGCGCCGCTAGAAACCATGATCACTTCGCGCGGGTGACCGCTTTGCCCTTTGACCAAGGCGGCCAGTTGGCGGCACCAGTGGCCGATGGCTTCTTCATCCAGCCCACGGCCTTCATTGGTGACCAGGCTGGAGCCGACCTTAACCACGATGCGGCGGGCGTCGCGCAGCACAGTGGACAGTGAAGCATCGCCCTGTTTTTCAGTCATATTGGCATCCAGCCCTGTCAAATACTGCTCAAGCAGCTATATATTTAATAGCAAGCGACTGTTCAATCTTCAGTCGTATCGTCACCTTCAACCGGCGCAAAACGCGGATCCACATCCTCAGGTGCCTGTTCGGCGACTTGCTGGGATTTGATGTGGCGATAAATCGCCTGAACCAGCGGCTCGCAGCCTTCACGGGTCAAAGCCGAGATTTCAAATACCGGGCCTTTGTATTTAAAGCGCTTGATGAAATCTTTGACCAGCGCGGCGCGGTCATCGTTGTCCACCATATCCAGCTTGTTTAACACCAACCAGCGCGGCTTGGCATGCAGTTTCGGGTCGTACTTTTTCAGCTCGGCGACGATGGCTTTGGCTTGAGCGACGGGATCCACTGCATCGTCAAATGGTGCGACATCAACCATGTGCAGCAGCAGGCGGGTGCGCTGCAAATGCCGCAAAAACAAATGTCCCAAGCCAGCGCCTTCCGAAGCTCCCTCAATCAGCCCTGGCAGGTCGGCCACTACAAAACTCTGCTCCGGCCCTACACGCACCACACCCAGGTTGGGGTGTAGTGTGGTGAAGGGATAGTCGGCAATGCGCGGACGGGCGTTCGAGATGGCGCTGATCAGCGTCGACTTACCCGCGTTGGGCATGCCCAGCAGGCCCACATCGGCCAGCACCTTCAGCTCCAGTTTAAGGCTGCGCTTCTCACCAGGCCAGCCAGGCGTTTTCTGGCGCGGTGCGCGGTTGATGGCGCTTTTGAAGCGCATGTTGCCGAAGCCGCCGTCACCACCCTTCGCAATGGTGATGACCTCGCCATCCACCAGCAATTCGAACAGCACGTCGCCGGTTTCTGCGTCGGTGATGATGGTGCCCACCGGCATCTTCAGCGTGACGTCATCTCCAGCTGCACCAAACATATCGGAGCCCATGCCGTGCTGGCCGCGTTTGGCATCGTGGCGACGCGAGAACCGGAAATCAACCAGCGTATTCAGGTTGATATCAGCTACCGCGAACACATGGCCGCCACGCCCGCCGTCGCCGCCATTGGGACCGCCAAACTCTTTGTACTTCTCATGCCGAAACGAGACGCAACCGTCCCCGCCGTCTCCGGCAGAAATGTCGATAAAGGCTTCGTCAACAAATTTCATGAGGAATCGAGTGTAAAAAACAAAGCCCCGACAAGTCGGGGCTTTGGATGTGTGTTCAGGACAGATGTGCTCGGGTCAACGTGCCCGCGAGCTGTCCGTTCAGGCGGCTACAGCAGCTTGCGCTGTGACCACCACAGGCGTGACGAAAATAGTGTGCTTGTTCAACGCGCCTTTGATTGCAAATGACACGTGACCGTCTACCAGGGCGAACAAGGTGTGATCCTTGCCCTGACCCACGTTGGTACCGGGGTGAAATTTGGTGCCGCGCTGGCGCACGATGATGGCACCGGCACTGATCAACTGACCGCCAAACGCTTTCACACCCAGCATTTTGGGCTGTGAATCACGCCCGTTTCGCGTAGAGCCGCCGCCTTTTTTCTGTGCCATGTCTAGCTCCTGGGGGTTATGCAGCCGTACTTAACCTGCTATGGCACCGATTTGCAGTTCGGTGAACTGCTGGCGGTGGCCCTGGCGTTTTTGATAGTGTTTGCGACGGCGCATTTTGAAAATACGCACTTTGTCGTGCAGACCGTGCGCCAACACCGTAACGGTGACGGTTGCGCCGGACACCAGGGGCGTGCCAATCTTGATTTCGCTGCCGTTACCGACTGCCAAAACCTGATCCATCACGATTTCCTGGCCTACGTCCGCAGTAATCTGTTCTACTTTAATTTTTTCGCCGGAAGCAACACGATACTGCTTGCCTCCGGTTTTTATGACCGCGTACATACAAACCTCTTTTTGAATTGAGTTCTGCAGACGGATTTCTGCAGAGCCCATGATTATAGCCCGCGCTGGCGTTTTAATAGGTGTTGCGGCTTGCGGCCACAAACACGCGCAAACGCGTTCCTATAATCTATGGGAACTTCTTATTGACCTTCCTTGGCTGTTACATCCACCCCCACCGCCTCTGCCCTCGCCCTCGTTGCCGCTGACATGGCACAGGTCGATCTCGTTATTGATCGCCGCCTGACATCGTCTGTGCCTTTAGTAGCCGATGTGTGCCGCTACATCATTGCGGCGGGTGGCAAGCGTTTGCGCCCTGCCCTCTTGTTGTTGACCTGCGGCGCGCTGGGCTACTCGGGCGAGACCCGCTTCACGCTGGCTGCGGTGTTGGAGTTCATCCACACCGCCACCTTGCTGCACGATGACGTGGTGGATGACTCGGCGCTGCGACGCGGCCAGCCCACGGCCAACGAGCACTTTGGCAACCCCACCAGCGTGCTGGTG
>ENA-OFCE01000871-OFCE01000871.1-metagenomes-genome-assembly--contig:-NODE-871-length-17602-cov-3.609449_pt1 | contig 17602 bp, 19 predicted proteins | sample MGYA00153388_OFCE01 | MGnify analysis MGYA00153388
GCGTGCGCTGGTCAAACGGCGTGGATTGTTGGCAACGCCCCAGCGCAAACTGGTCGCCGCCGTCATCGCATCCGTCGCCTTGCATTTGGTGCTCGGCTCGTTTGCGGAAGTTGAGCCGCCGGAAGAAAAATTTCAGCCGATCAAGGCGAAGTTTGTTAACTTGCCGCCGCCTCCGGTGGCCGTTGCTCCGGTGGTCAAACCTGCCGCTAAACCCAAGGCGAAATCAAAGCCCAACGCGAATGTTGCAGCGGTCGTCGCCGATTCTCCCGTTGCCGTTGCCGCGTCTGAGCCGGTTGCCGAGTCAGGCCCCACGTCGGCACCCGTCGCGGTCGCTGAAGCCGCACCAGAGCCCGCGCCGGTCGTCGTTCCTGAACCCACGCCCGTCCCTGCGCCTGCCGTACCGCCGGAGCCTCCGGCGCGCATGCCACCGAAGAAAATAGAATTGGCATACACCGCGTTTTTGGGCGAGCAAAAGTTTGAAGTCGGGCCTGTGAATTTGAGTTTCACACACGACGCAGGCCGCTACAAACTCATCGTCAAAGGACGCGGTCGCGGCATCGCGGCGCTTTTGTATCCGGGCACGTTCACGGGCGAGTCCGAAGGGCAAATCACCAGCGAGGGTCTGCGTCCCGACAAATTCACCGAAGAGCGCGGCAACCCGGACAAGCGGCGCGAGACGATTTTTGATCACGAAAAAGGCCTGCTGCGGATGCCGGAAAAAGACCCGATTCCGTTCGAAGGCGCGCCGCACGATGCACTCACCTGGATCGTGCAGTTCTATTTTGCCGCGCCGAAAGGCAACAGCGTCACCTTCAGCGTCGGCACCTCGCGGCGTATGGATGTGTACACGCTGCAACGTGCCGGGGATGAGCAAATTCAATCACCCGCCGGTGAGGTCACGGCCCAAGTATGGAAGGGCGGGCGCAAGGCGGACGCTGACGGCAAACCTAGTGGCAGCGCCACATTCTGGCTGGTGCCCGCGTGGCACTACGTGCCGTTCAAACTCAAAATGGTGAACGCGCAAGGACGCAGCGCGTCGTTCGAATTGACGGCGGTAAACGCTGAGTAGCTTTTGGCTGAAAGCGCCAATTTACATGGGCTAGAAGCAGCTTCTGTCTAAAGTCGATAATATAAAAAATTAGCCTTGAGCTCACACTGAGCCGCGCTATCCTCAAAAAGCTGTAAGTAAGGATCGTACAATGAAGACATGTATGTACGCCCTTCAGCGCTCACCGCGCTCACCTTCGCCATCGAATCTGCGCGCAAATTCGAATACCCCGCCGACCGCACGCTGTCCTATGTTTTGCGTGAGCAACGCGTTGGCTCGCTCGACCGGCCCATCGTTGCCGAGGGCTACTACGCGTGGCTTCGGCATCGCATGTCGGTCGAAGCCATCGCCGGTGACGATGCCAAAAAGCCTATCGCCCTGGCGCTCGCCGCGCTCGCCCGCCAGTACCGCCGCCGCGTCACCGTGCCTGCGGGCGAAGAAGATCGCTACATCAAATTTTTGGCCATTGACGAGAAGCTTGGCCCGCACGCACGCCGCGAATTGCCCGCCTGGTTGTGGGATCGCCTCGGCCTGCAATATGGCGACGAAGAACGTCTTGCGCTCGCTGATTCGCTGTTGATTGCCGCCCCGTTTGACCTGCGCGTCAACAGCCTGAAAGCCAAGCGCGACGTGGTGCTCGAACGGCTAAAAAAAGAAGGCTTCGCTGACGCTCGCGCGACGCCGTTGTCCTTGGTCGGCATTCGTCTGCCAAACCGCGTCGATATTTCGCGGCATCCGATGTTCGAAGACGGCACCATTGAAGTGCAGGACGAGGGCAGCCAGATGCTGGCGCAACTGGTTGGCGCAAAACGCGGCGAATTTGTCATCGATTTTTGTGCAGGCGCAGGCGGCAAAACGCTCGTCATGGCCGCCATGATGGCCAGCACCGGACGCCTCTACGCACTCGACGTCAACGACAAACGCCTCGACAATCTTGGCCCGCGATTGGCCAGAAGCGGCGCGAGCAATGTGCAAAGCATGCGCCTCGAAACTGAGGACGACCCCAAGCTCAACAAGTTCGCTGGCAAAGCCGACCGCGTGCTGGTCGACGCCCCGTGCTCAGGCCTCGGCACGCTAAAACGCAACCCCGATCTGAAGTGGCGGCAATCGCCGACCAGCGTCAAAGAACTCACCGAAAAACAGCGCAATATTCTCACCGCCGCAGCAAGGCTAGTGCGCCCCGGTGGACGTCTCGTGTACGCCACCTGCAGCCTGCTCGCCGAAGAAAACGAGAAGATCGCCGAACATTTTCTGGAGACAAACCCGGGGTGGACCGTGGTGCCGTCATCGCTTCGCGGCGTTGACGCGGAGACCACGCGATTCGCGACGTTGCTGCCGCATAAAGATGGATGTGACGGGTTCTTCGCGGCGGTGTTTGAGAAGAATTTGCCGTAATCAAATTTCAGTCTCCTCTCCCCTCGCGGGAGAGGGTTAACGTGAAACAGCTGATCGGTAGGCGACAACTTGGCGTCGCTCAATGCACCGAGCGCGGCCAAGTTCGCGCCTACATAGTTCACGTAGGTCGGAACGCTTGCGGTTCCGACTCGTGCTACCGCCGCGGGCAATATTCATGGCCACGTGCGCGACGGATCGTGGCGGAACCGCTCCGCGTTCCACCCTACGCCTTAACCAACCGAACCTCAACTCGATGCCCCAACGCCAGCGCATAGCGCTGCAACGTTGCGAGCGAAGGCGAATGTTTCGCGTTCGCTGATTCCAGTCGGGCGACGGCGGATTGCGTGGTGCCCATGCGTTCGGCGACTTCTGCTTGCGTCAGGCCAGTCTTGGTGCACGCCTTAAGCACTTCGTCGAGAAACGCAAACTCTTCGGCCAACTCGTCGTACGCGGCGCGAACGCCTGGTTTGGCAAGAGCCTTCTTTTTAAACTGTTGCAGGTTACTAGGCATGTTGATGGTCCTTCATGCGCTGACGGGCGATTTTTAGTTCGCGTGGCGGGGTTTTATCTGTCTTCTTCACGAACGAATGGAGAATGACGATGTTGCGATTGACGACAGTGCGATAGAAAACTCGCGCAATGCCTTCGGCCGCTTTCAATCGCAATTCAAACAGCCCTTCGCCCATCGCTCGCGTGTTCGGCATGCCTGGGTCGGCGCCGTAGATTTCCACGCGTTCAGCGTAGCGAACGAAACGCGAGAAAGAGCCATCAGGCATCGCGAGAATCTCGGATTCGACGATATTGTTGTGAAAAGTGACGGTCCATTACACTTGCGAACCACAGCAACTACGCTATTTTTTTGTGTGCCAGAATAATCGCGTAGGGTGCGCATCAAAATGCGCACCGCTCGTCGTAAAAGGGATGCGTGGTGCGCACTCTGGTGCACACCCTACGATGCCGCTACATCTGCTTAAACAACCCCTGATAAGCCCGCGATACAGGCAGCGGTTTGGCGTAGCCTTTTACGTTGAGGGTGACGCGTCCGTCGCCGTCGCGTTTGCTTGAATTTACGTAATGAATATTGACCACCGTGCCGCGATGGACTTGCCAGAATTGTTCGTCGTCGAGCGATTGCAGTAACTCGACTAGCGGCATGCGGATGACGTGTTCGCCGTTGGCGGTATTGACGATGGTGTACTTGTCGTCGCTCTGGAAAAACAGCACTTCGTCGACCGAGATTTGATAGGTGGTTTCGCCTCGACTGGCGCGAATCCAGCGCAGGTGCTGCTTTGCGTTTGCTGCCACGCCGCCGCCCGCTGTTGCACGCGAAAGCAGGTTCAACACTTGAGAAATGTCGGGCACCGGCGCGCTTTGCGCGAACGCCGCTTTCAAGCGCGTGACAGTCTGTGCAAGCCGCTCGTTGGTGACCGGCTTGAGCAGGTAATCCATCGCTTCGTTTTCGAACGCCTGCACCGCGTATTGATCGTATGCGGTGACGAACACGACGCGCGTCGCGGCGTCCATGCCCTGCGCAATCCTTTGCGCAACCCCTTGCGCGACTTCGATGCCGGTTTGGCCCGGCATTTTGATGTCGAGAAAGGCGATGTCCGGCTCGAATTCGGCGATCATCAATGCGGCCTCATTGCCGTTGCTGGCCTCAGCCACGATGTTCAACTCGGGCCACAGCGCGAGCAGTTTTTCACGAAGGAATTCGCGGAGGAGGGGTTCATCGTCGGCGAGGAGGGCAGTGGTCATGGCGATGGTCGAAATTCGGAAAACTTGTGTTGTGGGAGCGGTTCCACCGCGACGGATGGCAACCAGTGGCGCGGGTCGGGGTGGAACCCCTCCTACAGAGGAACGCGGATCGTAATCTCAGTGCCAGGGTTGGCTTCTGCCACCGTCAACGTCGCCTGCCCATCGTAGAGCACCGCAATCCGCTCACGCAAATTCGACAGCCCAACGCCATCGCCCGAACTGTCCGCATGCTCGGAAAACCCAAGCCCGTTGTCCGTGACCGAAAGCACCATGTGCACACCGTCACGTCGCGCCGAAACCCGCACCATGCCACCTTCAACTTTCGGCTCTAGTCCATGTTTGATTGCGTTCTCAACAATCGGTTGCAATAGCATCGGCGCTAACGGCGCGCCACCTAAATCATCCGCCACATCCAGCGCAAACCGCAACCGATCTCCCATGCGAATCTTGAGCAATTCGAGATAGTGCCGCAGCAGATCGAACTCTTGTTTCACCGTGCCTTCTTGCGAGCGACTCGCTGACAAACTTTGCCGCAAATACGCGATGAAATTGTCCATCATCAGGTTCGCTTTTTCGGGTGAGCGACCGATCAGACTTTGAATGGTGGCCAGCGTGTTGAACAAAAAGTGCGGCTCGATCTGCGCTTGCAGCATGCGCATCTGCGCCTGCATGAGCTGCTTCTCGCCAGAGACGACTTTGAGCTTTTCGCGGGCCAAGATCTCGTCGACTTTCTTCTCCTCCCATTCGCTGCCGAAGAAAGAGCGGCCCGCGAAAACGGAGAGCCCGTGCGCAGTGAGTCCGATGCCCCAGCCAATGGTCGCCCAGTGCGCCCAGAGCTTGCCGCCGCCCACTAGGTTGATCGTCCAAAGACTGGGGATGATGATGCAGTACATCGTGGCGGAGATGTAGAACGAGCGGATGTCCTTCACCCGCTTGCGGGCGCGACGCAGTGCGTCCGCGTGGCGCATGGCTTGCACGGAACCGATGGCGGATGCGTTCATGACGGCAGGCTCTGATCGCCCTGATTTGCTTCCTTTGTAAGCAGTTCCTTCACCTTCTTGTCTTCCCAGTCCTGCGAGAAAAAACTCCACACGGGCAGCACTGACAGGCCGTGTGTGATGAGCCCGATGCCCCAGCCGACCGTCGGCCAGATGGCCCAGTACGCATACCATTTGTTAGGCAGCGTGCCGTCCCACACGCTCCAAATGCTGAAGCACCACAGCGCAGTGATCACAATGATGTAGACGGAAGCATGCCGATAAAACTCTGCCAGCCGGTGTACGCGGCGGCGAATGGCGAGTTCACGCTCAGTCATTCCGGGAAGCATCAATTCGTCATCCATATTGGCAATTGTCCGGGTTCTATGTTCTATCTGTAAAGTCTATGAACGTCGAACTGCGTAGACAATCTGCGAACGATAAACGGCTCTATCGCTTCGCCAACGGTTGCGCGGCGTCGTGAATGGTTTTGCCTGAGAAATCGTGAATAACTATTTTATGAAACGCCCAGTCAGTAGGGGGCAGACATGAAAAACGCGAAAAGTCGACTTTTCAGTAATTCAAGGTCAATGCCGGATTGAAAGGCCTTCCCAGAAGAAAGTTGAACGGCAATATGCAGCCGTTGGCACTTACATTGATAAGAACAGTCCAAACATTAGGCGGTATTAGCACGACTAGATCAAAGCAGTACGCGCGTCAGCTCGTAAAATCAAGAGGTCGTCCACTGGCTGGCGCACTCGGACGGCGTAGGTTTCAATGTCGCAACACGGAAAGCGACGCACGTAACGGTCGCGCCCTTACTCTCACCGACTTCAGGAGAAGTTCACTTGTTCGATTCGATATTGTCCCCGCTGCTCACGATTGCGCAAGGCGCGATTGATTTGCCATGGTGGGGTTATGTGCTGACGATGCTGGCGCTGTGCCATGTGACCATTGCAGCCGTCACCATTTTTTTGCATCGGGCGCAGGCGCATCGCGCGCTCGATTTGCATCCGATTGTTTCGCATTTTTTCCGCATGTGGTTGTGGCTGTCGACTGGCATGGTGACCAAAGAATGGGTTGCTATTCACCGCAAACACCACGCCAAATGCGACACCGTTGAAGACCCGCACAGCCCGGTCATTCACGGCCATTGGGGCGTGCTGCGTTTCGGCGTCGACATGTATCGCAAAGAAGCCAAAAACCTGGAAACGCTGGAGCGCTATGGCCACGGCACGCCCGACGACTGGATCGAGCGAAACCTTTACAGCAAATACACGTGGCATGGCATGGCCGTGTCTTACGTGATTTTTGTTGCGCTGTTTGGCGTGGCGGGCATCTCCATGTGGTGCATGCAGTTAATCTGGATACCGATCACCGCCGCCGGCATCATCAACGGCACCGGCCACGCGCTCGGGTACCGCAATCATCACACCGAGGACGCGTCCACCAACATCGTGCCGATCGGAATCATTATTGGCGGCGAAGAGCTGCACAACAACCACCATGCGTACGGCGCATCGGCGAAATTCTCGGTGCGCTGGTATGAGTTTGATATCGGCTGGATGTATATCCGAATCATGTCGGCGCTGGGCTTGGCAACAGTGCGCAAAGTAGCGCCTGCGCTCAAGCTGCGCACTAGCGAAGGCGACGTCGGTGAGACGCTGCAAGCCATTATCACCCACCGCTACCGGGTGATGCAGGACTACGCGGCGGTGGTTCGCGCCACCGCCAAAGCAGAGTTTGCTGCGCTGAAGTCCCGAGTTGAAAAAGGCGAAATTGAGTTGCCGCATTTCCGGCAACTGATGAAAGACTTTCGTGCTGATGCGGCAACTCTTGCTGACGTGCAGCGTGCCCGTTTGGCCACCGCATTCGCCCACAGCGACGCGCTGAAAAAGCTCTATCAAGCACGGCAAGATCTGGCCGCGATCTGGGCGCGCTCCACTGAGTCGCAAGATCAACTGAAAGCCCGCTGGCAAGCATGGCGCAAGAGTGCGGAGGCATCGGGCGTGGCGTCGTTGCAGGCGTTCTCCAACCGGTTGGCGCGATTCGCCTGAGAGCGTCGCGCACAAAAAAGCCCGCACGATGCGGGCTTTTTTTCGAACTGGAGCTGACTATTTCAGCTTCATTTCTTTGTAGATCACATGCTTACGCACGACGGGATCGAACTTCTTGAACGAGAGCTTCTCGGTCGTCGTTTTTTTGTTCTTGGTCGTGGTGTAAAAGTGGCCGGTGCCCGCTGTTGATTCGAGCTTGATTTTTTCACGCATGATCGAATCGCCTTAAATCGTACCGTTGGCGCGCATATCGGCTAGTACGGCGTCGATGCCGTTCTTGTCGATGAGGCGGATGCCGGACGTGGTGAGGCGCAGACGGATGAAGCGGTTTTCGCTTTCGATCCAGAAGCGGCGGCTTTGCAGATTAGGCAGAAAGCGGCGCTTGGTGCGGTTGTTGGCGTGAGAAACATTGTTTCCCACCATCGGCTTTTTGCCGGTGACTTGACAGACGCGTGACATGAGTGGAACTCCGGTGTGACTCCAACGTCGCCCCTGAGCGGTTGAAGTGACTTGATCGCGGCAAACGTCGAATGGACCGCTGCAACCAGGTGTTGATTGGATGTGTAAGTCAGGGAAGTTACTGAAGTATAGCTGTGAGTCGCGGTAACACACCGTTCTGAGCCCGTATGTTTCGCAGGAACGACGAAAGCCGCGATTCGTGACAGACCAGATCGCGGCTTTCGCGGCTCCTACACTGACGGCTACAAAATCTCCGCAAAATACTCGTGCGACGCCGTATTCACGGTCGAAATTCGCAACTCTACCGGCTCGTCGCGCATGTCAAACGCGGTACGCCGAATCGTGAGCACCGGTACACCTACCTTGATTTTCAATAATTTGGCGTGATCGACGGACGCCGCCTCCGCACGCAACCGCTCGTCCGTGCGCACCACCGTGATGCCGAACGCTTCTTGATAGAGGTTGTAGATCGTATTCGGACGCTCTTTGAACTGCGCGGCGGAGAGCTTTTCAAAGCGCGCCTGATCGATGGTGATGTCGTCGATGGAGACCACCTCGTTGAGCAATGACAGCTTGTTGCGGACGTGAAAGGTGGGCGCGCCGACGGCGATTTTGAGGCGCGCGGCGACCTCGTCATCAGCCACCGCTTTATGAAAAAACACTGATTCCACCAGCGGATAACTCTTCGCACCCTTGTGCGGCACGATGTGAAAAAAGTAGAACAGCAAGCGCTCGCGGTCGTGCGAGGCGACGAACGTGCCCTTGCCCTGCTGGCGAATCAGGATGCGGTTCTCCACCAGTTCGTCGATCGCTTTGCGCAGGGTGCCGATCGACACGTTGTATTCCATCGCCAGCTGCCGCTCGGACGGAATCAGCTGGCCGGGCTTTAAGTCGCCGGTGGCCAATTGCTCCATGAGCGCGCGCTGCACGCCTTTGTAGAGTGGGCCGCCATCGAGACTATTCATCTTTTGTGTCCATAACTTGGGTGCGTGTTTGCCGAGTGGGGCGACCCTCACGCGCTGGCAGCTTTCTGGTGTATCGCTTGAGTGTACAGGGGTTTACGCGAAAAAAGACACGAGTCGACTTTAGGTGGAAAGACGCGTTAGCCCACGTATAAATTAAATCATGGGAAAAAGCTGTTCAGTACACCACGGTCTGAAACGATGCGCGTTGTGATTGAAATCCACTGGCGACGGCACCTGCGTGTTTGGATGCGACAGTGACGCAGCAGGTCAAGGTGGCGCGTCGTTCGAAGCACACTATTTTTTGCCGTAAGCGCTGTCGTGGTCGAAGTGGAGGCTCTCAAAACGAAGGAATTCACCTTGTCGCGTAACGATCGCTCGCGCTTGCTGGTTCAGGCGAATGCTGTAGAAATCGGCGCGCCCGACGATGCGCTCCCAATTCAGTCCGTGATCGGTTTGAACTTGTGCCCACGTAAGCGTTGCCACGCGTTTCATTGCCCGTTGCAAGGTTTTCAGCTCCGTCATGTCGAGCGCCCAAAGCTCGTCCTGAAAGTGCTCGCAGTTCATGTCGATTCGAATTCGCCTGTCGCTACCGACCACTACACAGCGCTCGCCACTTTGGCGGACGTGCGCAGACGCTTCTTCCCAGCCTGCTTTGCCGCAACCATTGCTTCAAACAGCGCATCAACGTCCGTCTCAAGCGGCGGATTTTTAGCCATCCACTTTTCGCTCTCATCCAACCGTTTTTTCATCTCTGGCGTGTGCGCCCAAGCCTGCGACTCGGGGATTACCACCATCGGGCGAAACTCAATCACGCCGTCTTCGCGCGTCGACACTTCAAAATATTTACCGGCAAATTGCTTGCCCAGCGCCACCTGCCCGCTCGTACCCACTTGCTTCAGCATGAAATCACCCATTCCATTAAATCATGCTGCATGATAACAGGGCTTGCTGCGGTTTGGAACGACAGACGCGCCGGTTCGTCAAAACTTTAACGCAGTCACGCCCCACATCGACAACTCCGGCACGAACCCGATGATCGCGGACACGACGATCATCGCCACCACAAACGGCACCGCTTTGATGGCAATGGCCGTCACCGGTGTGCGCGTCAGGCCGCTCATCACAAACAGGTTCAAGCCGAATGGTGGCGTAATGAAGCCAAGCCCCAGCGTGGTGATCATGAACACACAAAAGTGGATCTCGTTCATACCGACCTTCAACGCCAACGGCAGCAACAGCGGCCCCAGCACCACGATATTCGGGCCTGCTTCCATGAACATGCCAGCCACAATCCAGATCGCAAGCATCAGCAAAATGACCTCGGTTTTGTTGACGCCAAAACCCATCACCCAATCGACAAACGTCTGCGGTATGTCAAGCACCGTCAGCGTTTGCGCAAACAGCAGCGCCACCGCGATGATCGGCAGCACCACGCCGCACACGCGAGCGGAGGTGCCGAGCATCGCCGGGACGTCAGCGAGCGTTAAGTTTTTCTGCCAGAAGCCCAGCACCAGCGCCACGGCCACGGCCACCGCAGCAGACTCGGTAGGCGTGAACACACCGCTATAAATGCCGCCCAAAATGATGAACGGAATCATCAGCGCCCACTTGGCGTCCCACAGCGCTCGCCGCCATTCGGCAAAGCTAAAACGGCCCGTGGATTTTTCGTAGCCACGAATGCGATTGACAATGGCGTTGGTCAACATCACCGCGATCAGCACGATGACGCCAGGCAAAAACGCCGCCTGAAACAGCGTGGCTGATGAGATGCCCAGCACCAACCCGATGATGATGTACGCAATCGACGGCGGGATCAGAATGCCGGTGCAAGCGCCAGACGCCACCAGCGCGCAAGCGTAATCAATCGGATAGCCTTTTTGCACCAAGCGATCCATGGTGAGTCGCCCGACCGCCGCTGCGTCCGCCGCGTCTGAACCCGAGATGCAGGAGAACAATCCGCAGCCCATCACCGTGGACGTGCCAAAGCCTGAGCGAAAGCTGCCAAAGGTGGCTTCGGCAAAGTTGAGCAGCTTGATGCCAAGGCCGCTTCGCACCATCGCGTCGCCCGTGAGCACAAACAACGGGATGGCGATTAGCGCGAATGAATCGACGCCTTCAAACAGCGCCTCGCCGACCAACGTCAGCGGCAGCACGTCGGTGATCGCCAGAATGACCACCGTCCCCAGCCCCATCGCGGCCCAGAACGGAACGCCAAGTATCAGCAGAACGACGGCTCCTAAGACGCATAACGAAACAATCATACTGTTGGCCTTTTATGCATCAAACATGGCTTTGCCAGCGTAGACCGGTCGGCCCGCCTTCAAGTCGCGCCAGTCGCGGATGATGGCTTGCGTGGCGCGCAATATCACCAGCGTGAACCCCAGCGGCACGGCCATTTCAAACCAGGCTTTATTGACGCGAAGCACCGGGGTGGTGCCGCCAAGCGTGAGTAGTTGCTGCACGGTATGCAGCGACCAGTAAACCGCAACCACCGCAAAGGCGATGGTGCATAGCTCAGCAAAGATGTACAGCCATGCTTTGTTGCGCTCACTGACTCGACTGATGACCACGTCAAAGCGAATGTGCGCGCGCTCTTTCACGCCGTAGGCTGCGCCGATATAGCCCAAGTAGATGAACAAATATTGCGCCGTTTCCTGCGACCAGGCCGACGAGAAATTGAGACCGAAACGGCGCAGCACTTCTTGCACGATCACGATACAAATGAATAGGTACGCGACAAGCATCGCGTACCGCTCTGCGTTCTCGTTGAGTAGCGTGCGCCAGCCGTGCTGCTCAGCCGCGTTCTCGTCAATAGCCACACCCAGCACAAAGAATGCGGTGCCGATCAACACCAGCAAAAACTCGCCAATATCGGTGAATTTGAGTGGCATGCTGCCTGTGCTGCGTTGTGTGACGAGAGAAACGAATACCCATAGAACGTAGGCCACCGCGATGGCGAGCGAGAGGCGATAGGCGAGGCGTGATGTCATATTTTTACGGCAGCGTTGACTCGTCGGAATGTAGGAGCGCCTTCGGCAAGCTCAGGACTCAAGACCGTACCGCGACCCCGTTCAGCGAATTACGCGAGGTCGCAGCCAGCCGCTCCTACAACAGTCGACTAGCCCTGATAGTCACCCACGGTAATCGAACCCTTGGTATTCGCCGCCACCTTGAGCTTGTCAAATGCAGCTAAAGAGCCCGCCAGCTCAATCTTGTCTTCGTCCCATTCCTTGCGCGACTCGCCGCATTGTTCGGCCCAGCGAGTGAACTCCGCCGCCGTCGGGTTGTAGAACTTGGTGCCGGTTGCCGTCATGATGCGCATTGACTCAGTGCGTGCTTTTTCGATCTGCGCGAACGTCTGAATTTGGGTGAGCCGTGAAGCCTCGTCAAACCCCGCCTGCTGATCTTTTGGCAGCGAGGTAAACCACGCATTGTTCGCCGCAAACATTTGCGCATCGGGCACAGATCGCACAAAGCTCACAGTCTCCAGAATGTCGCTAAATCCAAACGTTGCGAGCGCGGCCAATGCGGGATCGAGCGCGTCCGCTACGCCCTGCTTAATCGCGGTTGCTGTCTCGCCCCACGCCACCACCGTCGGGTTCGCGCCCGCCAATCGATAAAACTTTTGTAGCAATTTCGACGGCGGCACGCGCATCTTCACGCCCTTCATGTCGTCGGGCGATTTGATCGCTTTGCCGAAGCCACGGCGCGTGGCAATGGTGCGCGGATCGACGGTGAAATAGAACATCGGCTTGTAGCCTTTGTCGAGCACCTTCGGCGTGATTTCGTCGTTCCACGCCTTGCTGTTGACCAAGTTCGCGAACTTTTGGTTTTCGCCGCACCAGTACGGAATGTTGATCAGATCAACGGCCTTGGTGTAGGGCGAAAAATTCGACAGCGATACCGCGCCGCCTTGCACCGTGCCCGCCTGAATGCGCTGCGCGAGCGCGGCACCGACTGCGAGCTGACCGGCAGGGAAGAGGCGCACGTACATTTTTTCGCCTGAGGCTTTCCACACGTTGTCGCGGAACGCGGCCTGCATGACCGGGTACTTGACGTAGTCTTCCAGCTTGTACTCGGTGGCGAACATCATGTTGTACTTAGCTGCCTTGCGTCGCGATTCGTCCTCCTTCGACGCCTGCGCGAGCGCGTCATCGCTCCACAAAAAACCGCCAGTGCCCGCGAGCACGGCGACAGTAAATCCGTACCTGCCTGCCACGTCTAAAAAGCGACGGCGTTCCAGTCCTGCTTTGCTGTTCATCACTGCTCTCCTTTGGTTTCTTTGCGATTGCTGGCGTCTTCTGCGTCATGCAATCACCACAAATTTCTGTACGGGGCGATTTGCCGCGACCCCTCAAGCTAACGATAGCCGAGCGGGGCGGCAGGCGGCACCAGCAGGTTCGTTTTACGCCGATTCGTACAAGCGCGTCAGCACAAATTCACGATGCCCCAACGCCTCGGCTGCGGTCAATCGCCCGTTCACAGTGCGCATCATGCAGTCGATCAGCGCGTCGCCCGCGTCATCCATCGTCATCTCGCGACGTAGCAAACCGGACGTGTCCACGTCCACGTGTTCGCTCATCAAGCGCACCGTTTTCGGGTTCGCGCAGACCTTGATCACCGGCAAAATCGGGTTGCCAATCACGTTGCCTTGGCCCGTTGGGAATAGATGCACCACATAGCCCGCCGCTGCGCACAACGTGACCATTTCCGCGGCCGCAGAGGATGAATCCATGAACCACAGGCCGGATGAGGTCGGCGCTTCAGCCTTGTCGAGCACGCCGTCGATCTTGCACTTGCGACCGATCTTTTGGATGTTGCCGAGTGCTTTTTCTTCGATGGTGGTCAAGCCGCCTGCGATGTTGCCTTTGGTCGGTTGCGAGTCGGACAAGTCGCTCGTTTTGTGCCGCTCAATCATGGCCTGATAACGATCAAACATAAACATGAAGTCCTTCCACACTTTCGGCGTGCGGCAACGGGCTTCGAGGATCGCTTCGCCACCGGTGATCTCGGACGTTTCACCGAATACGAGTGTGGTTTTCAGTGCGTACAGTTTGTCGAACGCGTTGCCGACGGTCGGGTTCGCGCCGCAGCCAGACGTAGTGTCCGATTCACCGCATTTGGTTGAAATCCACAACTCGTTGATCGGACATTCCACACGGTGAATTTCGCTGGCAGCCTGCAAGAATTTTTTCGCAGCGGCTGATGCGTGCATGATGGTCTGATGGTCGCCGTGGCCTTCAATGCCAAAGCCGATTACTGGCTTGCCAGTCAAGGCAATGGCATCGGCTACTTTTTTGGTCCATTGATCCTCAATGCCAATTACGACTACCGCAGCCACGTTCGGGTTAGAGCCGGTGCCGATCAGGGTGCGGAAGTGCAGGTCAAGATCCGCGCCAAACTGCAAACGGCCATACGGATGCGGGATCGCCATCGTGCCTTTAATGTTGTTGGCAACGGCCTCAGCGGCGGCGTTGGACAAATCATCTACCGGCAATATGATGACGTGGTTACGAACACCGACACGACCGTTTTCACGGCGGTATCCCCAGAATTTTGTTTTCTTGCTGATCATATTGGGCTAACTACTTTGAATGAATTGGGCTGACCGAGCGTTTTATTTGGCTCGTCAGGCTAGGCGCGGTGGGCCGCCGTGTACATTGGGCGCAGCGTACACAAGGCCCGCCGCAACGACGCTATACGTAACTGCGCGGGCCACATCCAGCGCTTGCTACCAGCGCTTGGTTTTTACGTTGTGTACATGCAGGTGTTCACCCTTTTTGATCGGGGCCACCACCTTGCCGATATCCACGCCGTACTTAATCACGGTGTCGCCCACCTTGAAATCTTTGAGCGCGACTTTGTGCCCAATCGGAATGTCGCTCTTGAGCGCCACATTCACGGTTGAATCCGGCTCCATGATCCAGCCTGTTGTCTTCTGACCGACCTTGCAGCCTTCCACCACAACCACGCCTACGCCGTCGTCCTTTTCATGCACTACAAAATGAATCATTGTTTGCTTCCCTAACTTTGCTGAACTTACTGAATTCGTACTTTGCAACTCATATAGATGATCTAGATGAGCTATATGACTCGTAGAATATCAACATTGTCAAAAAGCGCAAGCGCACCTTTCAAATCATGCGGATCGTAATCACTGAATTCATGGACGACGACGCAGTTGCCACGCTGGTAGCGGCGTTCGGCGAAGGCAACGTTTTGTATGACGCGACGCTAGTTGACAAACCCGAAGCGCTCGCTGCCGCAGCCGTCGATTGCGACGCGCTGATCGTGCGAAATCGCACCCAAGTGCGTGGTGCGCTGCTCGATGCTTGCAAAAAAGCGCGGGTGATCGGCAGACTCGGCGTGGGCCTTGACAACATCGACGTGCCCGCTTGCGAAGCGCGCGGCATGAAGGTGATTCCCGCCACGGGTGCCAATGCGCTGGCGGTGGCCGAATACGTGATTGCTACGGCCATGCTGCTGCGTCGCGCAAGCTACCTGAGCACGGATGCCGTCGTTGCAGGCAAATGGCCGCGTAACGCCCTCTCAGCGGGCCGCGAAACGGGCGGGAGCACGCTCGGGCTCATCGGCTACGGCTCCATCGGCCAGATGACCGGTGCACTGGCGCACGGCCTCGGCATGAACGTCATCGCCTACGACCCGGCCCTACCCGAGGGCCACGCAGCGTGGCTTGCCGCGGCTCATCGTGTTGATCTGGCAACCCTCATCACTACCGCCGACGTGATCAGTTTGCACGTGCCGCTGGTCGACGTCACGCGCGATATGTTCAACGCCGAGCGCATCGCGGCGATGAAGTCAGGCGCGATTTTGATCAATACAGCACGCGGCGGAATCATTGACGAGGCGGCGCTCGCGGCTGCGCTCAAGAGCGGGCATTTGGGCGGTGCGGCGATTGATGTGTTTGCGAGCGAGCCTATGCCTGCCAGTGATGTGTTTGCGGGGTGCCCGAACTTGATTCTCACGCCGCACATCGCCGGCGTGTCGTTTGAAGCGAATGTCCGCGTGTCATCGATGATTGCGGGTGCGGTGATTCGGGCATTGGCGTAATTGCCAAAAACGGTATCGTAGGAGCGGCGAGAGCCGCGACCCGCCAGAGGTGATGCGGTGAAGAAGGTGACGAAGGTGACCCGCCCGTCACCCATGGCCACCGCATCACTCAAGTCACCTTCGCGTATCGCGTATAGCGGCTTGTGTCGCTCCTACACGTCAAAATTAAAAGAGATACACATGGCCACCATCAATCCCCAAGACCTGCACGCTCTGGTACACCGCGCGCTAGTTAAAGTCGGCGCATCCGCCACCGCAGCGCAATCAACCGCCACCGCGTTAATCTACGCAGACCAGCAAGGCACCGCGTCACACGGCGTGTCACGTGTGCCGCAGTATGTTGGGCATATGAAAGCAGGTCGCATCGACGGCGCAGCCACCCCGGTCATCGCCAAACAACACGGCGCGGTGGCCATCATTGACGCCGCCGACGGCCTCGCTTTCCCCGCTTGCGAACTGGCGATTCAGACCGCCATTGCCGCAGCAAAAACGCACGGCATCGGCGTGGCATCCGTCACCAACAGCTACCACTTCGGCGCGGCGATCTATCACTTAGAGGCCGTCGCGAAAGCAGGCATGATGGGCCTTGCGTTTTCCAATTCCCCCGCCGCCATCGCGCCGTGGGGCGGCGGCAAACCGCTGTTCGGCACCAACCCGATCGCCGCGATTTTCCCTCGCGAAAACGCCGACCCACTCGCCATCGATCTTGCACTCTCCGAGGTCGCACGCGGTAAATTAATGGTCGCGGCGAAGGACGGAAAAGCCATCCCGCTAGGTTGGGCGATGGACGAGCAGGGCCAACCGACCACCGATCCCGCAAAGGGCTTGAAGGGCAGCATGGCCCCCGCAGGCGGCGTCAAAGGCGCAATGCTCGCGCTGACTGTGGAGCTGCTGGTCACCGCACTCTCGGGCGCAAGATTCGGCTTTGAAGCCGATTCGTTTTTTGACGTACAAGGCAACAAGCCACGCATCGGCCAACTCTTCCTTGTAATCAATCCGGGCGCACTAGGCGGCGCAAATGTATTCGCAGAACGGGTGGAGACATTGGTGCACGCCATGCTCGAAGACGGCGGCGTGCGCCTGCCCGGCGCGCGGCGCGAATGGCTGCGGCAGCGCGCGCTGGCCGAAGGCATAGAAGTGGCAGACTCGTTGGTCGCCGCCTGGCGCGGTAGCTGACGAAAATAACGGAGACACACCATGCAACGCCGTGACCTCATCAAGACCGCTTCGCTGTTGCTGCCGTTTTTGCTGCCTGGCCTGGCCTGGGCGCAGGACTACCCCAAGCCCGGCGCGACGCTGCGCTACGTGGTGCCGTTCCCGCCGGGTGGGTTGACGGACGTGATGGCGCGCCAGGTGGGGCAGCAACTGGCTGAACGATGGAAGGTCAACGTCGTCATCGACAACAAACCCGGCGGCGGCGGGCAGATTGGCGCGGCTGAAGTCGCCAGGGCCGCGGGTGACGGCCAGACGCTGCTGGCCATCACCATGACGCATGCCGCCAACGTGACGCTGTTCAAGGGCCGTGCCGGTTTCGACTTCCAGAAAGACTTGCGGCCGGTGGCGCTGCTGGCTGGCAGCCCCATGCTGGTGGTGGTGCCTGCGGCCAGCGCCATCAAGGACTTCAAAGACCTGGTGCAGCGGGCCCGCGTCGGCAAGCTCAACGCCGGTTCCAGCGGCAACGGCACCCCGCCGCACCTGACGCTGGCGCTGTTCAACGACCTGCAAAAGACCGACATCCAGCACGTGCCCTACAAGGGTGGCGCGCCGGCCATCACCGACCTGATCGGCGGCCAGCTTGACGTGATCTTCTCCAACTTCCCCGAAAGCGTGGCGCACGTGAAGAGCGGCAAATTGCGCGCCCTGGCCATCGCAAGC
>ENA-OFCE01000875-OFCE01000875.1-metagenomes-genome-assembly--contig:-NODE-875-length-17576-cov-2.720450_pt1 | contig 17576 bp, 17 predicted proteins | sample MGYA00153388_OFCE01 | MGnify analysis MGYA00153388
TTGTCCATCGACATCAGGTGCTTCACGATAGGAGCGTCCAGAGACAACAATTTCTGACTCGTTGGTATTAACTTGTTCGATTAATACATCCAAAACTGTACCTTCTAATTCCTGATTAAGCTGTTCAGATATTTGACATTGCAATGTCATAAGGCTATGATAACGTTCTTGCTTAATCTCATCAGAGAGCTGATGAGGAAGATTTGCTGCAATGGTATCGTCTTCCTGTGAATAGGTGAAGACTCCTACTCTATCAAATTTCTGTTCCATTATAAATTGTTTCAAATCTTCGAAATGTTCTTCTGTTTCACCTGGAAAACCTACAATAAAAGATGTGCGAATCGTAATACCAGGAATCCTTGCACGTAAAGTGGTTAAAAGATTTTCTATATCTTTACGACCATCTTGCCGCAACATTGCTTTTAAAATATCATCATTAGCATGCTGTAAAGGCAAGTCAATGTATTTGCAAATTTTTGATTCAGTGGCGATTAATTCAATTAGTTCATTTGAAAAATATTTAGGATAGCAATATAATAATCGCACCCACATAAGTCCATCAATTTTAACTAACTCTTTTAAAAGATTAGTCAATTTGGGTGAGCCATATAAATCACGCCCATAGCTAGTTGTATCTTGTGCAATCAAATTGATTTCTTTAACACCAGTAGCTACAAGGTTTTTCACTTCAGCTATAATTGATTCCATTGTTCTGCTGCGGAAAGAACCTCTTACCTTAGGAATAACACAGTAAGAGCAACAGTTACTACATCCTTCAGCAATCTTAACATAAGCGCTATAGAATGGTGTTGTGTTTATGCGTGGCATGGTTTCATCATAAAGTGTATCTGTTTCTCCTACTAATAATACACGTTTATGATCAACAAGAATATCATTGATAGCTTCAATAATGCGATGCCAAGCTCCTGTTCCAACAATGGCATCAACCTCTGGCAATTCATCCAGCAACTCTTGTTGATAGCGCTGACCAAGGCATCCAGCCACAATTAAACATTTACAATTACCATGTTTTTTATAATCAGCCATTTGAAGAATAGTGGATATCGATTCTTCTTTTGCTGAATCGATAAAACTACATGTATTGATGATAAGAATATCAGCTTCATGGGGATTATCAGTTATTTTAATATCATTGGTGGCTAATAGTCCTAGCATAACTTCTGTGTCTACCAGATTTTTAGCACATCCCAGGCTTATAAACCCGGCTTTTAACATGAATGTTCCTCCTAGATTATAGATAAGATTTTTATTTTGGAGCGAGCCGCACTGTAGTTACCCATTTATCAAGTAGTTGACTTTTTTGTTCAATTGAAAAGGTTTCTTTTTTATCCAAAAGCTTAATGTGTTTTGTATCGTAATATTTATAAATGAGTGTTTCTGGATTTGTAGGAATCAAATAAAAACTGCTTGTATACAAAATACTGTGGGCAGCATCTTGTAGCAACCAATCCATAAATTGCTTAGCTTCTGTTTCATTTTTTGCGCCTGTAACTAATGCAGATCCAGTTAATACAAAAGAGGTACCATCTTCCGGATATAATAATGTTATAGGAAATTTGTCATTCATATAACGTATTGTTTCGCTCTGGGTCGCAATAGCAATATCTACCTCACCCATTCCAGCCATGCGTACAGGGGTAGATAGAAATTTAGCATATTGAACAATTTGGGGATGAAGCTTTTTTAGATAAGAAAATGCTTCAGACTCTCCAGTTGCAGATACTAAAGTATAAAATAAATTAGCAGAAGCCTCTGCTGCTAAGAAATCAGTTATACCAATACGATATTTACTATCTTGAGTGAGATCACTCCATTTACTCGGCACTTTAGGAAGGGTATTTAAGAAATCACGATTCGCTGCAAAAACCATAGGATCATACCAGATACCTGTCCAATAACCGTTTTCTTCCTTAAATCGTTCTGGTATAATATCTGTTTGTTCAGAAGCATATGGTTTTAGTACATTTATTTTTTGGATCTGTTCTAAAAGTGCACTGTTGGCAATAATAATGTCAGCATTAGGCGCAGCCATTTCTACTCTAATCTTTGTTAGTAAATTTGCTTCTGAAAGAGGCACAAGGTTTACACGTACTTTTTGCGTTTTTTCATATTCCTGAGCTAATATTGATAATTGCTCTATTGGCAACGTAGTATAAACATTAATACTTTTAATATTCTTCTCAGGGTTTTGTTCATCAGCATAACCTTGGAGGGATGTACTCCCAGTGACTATAGTAACTAGTACAAAGAAGGAGATTAATAAAATTGGCAGATAACGACGCATATTCTACCTCCAGTACAAATTAGACCAATAATACTATACCTCTTATTGGTTCGGTATGCAAGTCAAATTTCTATAAAGTGTAAACAAAACATATTGTAATGCTATTTTAAGTCGTTTACATTTCTTCTGTCTTAGTATTATCTGAAAATAATGGACTTATGTGAGCAGGGATGAATGAAAGAAAAGTAGAAGCAGCTATAACAAATTATAGTTGCCTCTACTCGCATTACGAGCGACTCCTAGAATGTTTCTTAGCGTTATTCTTAGGCTGTGTAGTGGATTTTTTGTGTATGTTTCTACTACTATTATTTTTACTTGTGGTAGTACTATGTTGTTTATGATTTGCATTGTGTGGTGGACGAATGAGGCACTTCGGTCCATAGCCAATAAGATCCTGACGATTAGCCTTCGTCAGTGCTTCGTATACTAAATAATAATTTTTAGGATCACGGTATTGCATTAACCCTCGTTGCATTTTCTTTTCATGTATATCTTTAGCTACATACACTTTTTCATTTGTAAATGGGTTGATACCGGTATAGTAAATACAAGTAGATAAGCTGCCTGGAGTTGGAATAAAATCTTGTACTTGTTCTGGTCGATAATTCAGATCGCGGATGAACTCTGCTAATTCAATCGCTTCTTTAAGCCCAGATCCAGGATGGCTAGACATAAAGTAAGGAACCAGGTATTGTTCTTTTCCTATTCTTTCATTTACACGCTTATAAGCCTGCATGAATTTTAAATAAACACCTTTTCCTGATTTCCCCATCAAATTAGTAACTTTAGGCGAAATGTGCTCTGGTGCTACTTTAAGTTGACCACTAATATGATGCTCACATAGTTCACGTAAAAATTCTTCGTTGTTCGGATCTGCCATTAAATAATCGTAACGTAGTCCAGACCGAATAAAAACTTTTTTTACACCTGGTAAAGCTCGTAATGTGCGTAATAATGTTAAGTAATCAGTATGGTTCGTCATTAATTCTTTGCAAGGGGTTGGAGCTAAGCATTGCTTCGCTTTACAAGTACCGCGCTCAGATTGTTTTTGACAGGATTGTATGCGAAAGTTAGCAGTAGGACCACCGATATCGTGAATATAACCTTTAAAATCAGGCATAGCAATGATTATCTTAGCTTCATTTAAAATAGATTCGTGACTCCTGCTTTGAATAATACGTCCTTGATGAGAAACAATTGCACAAAATGAACATCCGCCAAAACAGCCACGATGGCTGACCAAACTAAATTTTACTTCTTGAATTGCTGGCACTCCACCAGATTTTTCGTAAATTGGATGATAGGTGCGTTGATAAGGAAGATCATAGATCTCATCCATCTCTTCTGTAGTTAGCGGCAAAGCAGGCGCATTTTGTACGATAGAAAATTCACCATGATTCTGTACAATCGTTTTACCGCGGATCGCATCCTGCTCTTGGTATTGAATTTTGAATGCCTGGCTAAAGGCTTGTTTGTTTGTATTTACATCATCGTAGCCAGGAGTTTCAATATAATTCCATAAATGTTCAATGGAATCAGTCTTATAACAAGTACCCTGTACGTTACGAATATCGGAGATCTTGAATCCTTGTTGTAATTGCTCAGCAATTTCTTTTAATTGTTTTTCACCCATACCATATATTAAAATGTCAGCTCTGCTATCAATTAAAATAGAGCGCCGTATACTATTTGACCAGTAATCATAATGAGCAAATCTCCTGAGACTTGCTTCAATGCCTCCAATAATAATCGGTATGTCTTTCCAGACTTCCCGAATTCGGTTGCAATAAACAATGGTGGCCCTGTCAGGACGGCAACCTGCTTTTCCACCAGGTGAATAATTATCTGTACTACGAAATTTTTTGGCAGCAGTAAATTTATTCAACATCGAATCCAAATTTCCAGCGGATACTAATACGCCTAAAAGAGGTTTTCCCATTTTTTTAAAATCTAATGTTGAACGCCAGTCTGGTTGAGAGATAATACCCACACGATATCCATACTTTTCTAATAAACGGCAAAGAATGGCAGGTCCAAAACTGGGGTGATCTACATAAGCATCACCGCTAACAAATAAAAAATCTAGTCGATCCCATCCTCGTTTAATCATATCTTCCTTAGAAATTGGTAAAAAGTCATTTTTCATAATTATATTTCCCCTATGCAATCATCATACACTCTAGAGAAAGAATGTATAATTGAAGAATATTCTTGTATTATTTTCAAAACGGAAAAAATAATGCATTACGTAAAATAAGAAAAGACTTGGCTTATGCCAAGCTTTCAAATTAAACAACAACGTTAGTCTTTTCTTCAGTATAGTTGTAAACGCGTTTATCTATTGGCGGCAAATGTTTTGACAAGTACTTCACCTTTTGTTCCCATCTTCCCCAACGATTGTCCATTATATACTATATCAATTCCACCAGCATTACCAGCTTTTATTGTAATATTTTTTTCTGCTTCCCAAGTAAGAGTTTCACCAGCTTGTGGAGTTCCTTCATAAATTATTTTATTATCAGCAGTCACTGATGTCCAGCACTGATCAGTATATTTTGCGATAATAACTACTGGTTTTATTGAAGCTGGAGTAGGAGGAATCGCTACCTGCTCTTTTATTCCTTGGCTTGGTATTACTGGAGACGGCTGTTGCATCCGCTTGTCTATCTTAGGTTCTTGCGATGAACTTGAACTATTTTGAAGCCACCATGCACCACCAGCTACACATATTGCCACAGCACCAATGGCCAACCATTTACTAGAATGAGTTGTATTCGGCCTTTTCATTGGTTTTTCTTTTAGAGGTGCATCCATTTTATTCATTTCTTCAGCTACTGTTGTAGGATTTTGAGATTGACGATATAAATCAACAATTTGTTGACCATCCAGACCTAAAAAGTTAGCATAATTACGAATAAATCCTTTTAGGTATACCTCACCTGGTATAATATCATAATTACCTTCCTCAATAGCTGTTATATATACAGTCCTTATACTGGTGGCAATTTCAATTTCTTTAACAGAAAGTCCTTTTTTTTCCCGCTCACTACGTAAAATTTCACCAATTGTTTGCACTCAAGATACCTCCTTTAACTTCTCTATGTAGTTAATAAATTTAAGAATTTTAGTTTTAGTTAGCTATAAACTTAGAATTTTTATAGTAGTAGTCTCAGTTCCAGATTTCTCCACCTTAACAATAGATATATTTTACCATTTATATGAGTATTTTTCAAAGTTTCTTTTTATTTTGCGTAAATAGTCAAAAAGAAAAAGAATTTTAGATATTAAATGGTAGAATTTTGTGTTTTTATGTCAGTATAAGATACGTTTTGTTGTATTGAATATAGAGCAGAAAAGACCGCCAAGGTTAAGGTATCTTGTAGCGGTCTTTTGTACTACGTTATTTTAAATATAAAGTTTTATAAAATGGGCTTATATGTTAAAATCTTTCCTGGTTGTATGTCTGGATGTAGGTAATCTTGGGGGTTTGTTGTTAATAAGCGGCTGACCTTACATTGAGTAGGACCTATTTTCTCGACTAGTAACTTTATGTTATTGCATTGGATTTCTTCATAAGGAGGTGGGCTATCTGATAAGTTATTTGTACTAAAAACTAATTCTTCTGGTAATATACTCCAGAAAGTCATTGCTTCAACCCCTTAGTTTCTTTTTGTATTTTAATTAATTCATTTAGTTTTGTTTGTGCATGGGATAATCCTCCTATTTCGTTGATTATACCATACGATACAGCATCTCTACCAATGACGGATGTGCCAATATCACGAGATAGCTCCCCTGTTTTAAATAGCAGCTCTTTCCACTTTCTTTCAGAAACATTAGAATGATCTACAACAAACTTATTAACCCTATCTTGCATTTTTTCTAGATAATCAAAAGAACTAGGGGCACCGATAACTAATCCTGTAAGCCGTATGGGATGGATTGTCATGGTAGCACTTTCTACAATATAAGAATAAGTTGCAGATACGGCAATCGGCACACCAATACTATGTCCACCACCAAGTACGATAGAAACAGAAGGTTTGGACATACTAGCGATCATTTCTGCGATTGCTAATCCTGCTTCGACATCACCACCAACTGTATTTAAAAGCAGCAATAAGCCTTCAATATCAGAATTTTGTTCAATGGCTACTAGCTGGGGCATAATATGTTCATATTTAGTAGTTTTGTTTTGTGGTGGTAATATCATATGTCCTTCTACTTGTCCGATAATTGTCATGACATGTATGTTGGTTTTAGCTGTAGGAATTTCAGTAGCACCTAATTCTTGAATATTATCTACGGTGTCAGTCTTTCGAGCTGTCACCGTTTTTTTTGTGTGCTCAATTGGTGGTTTAGGGTTTTCCGGATTTATTCCAGGTGGCTCTATAGTTGGGTTATCATTTTCTAACATTGTATTACCTCCAATATAGTACTTTTTATTCTTTATAGTATTAGCTATGTATAAACTTTCATACAGCTTTACACAAAAAATGGTTTATGCTATTGTAAAATCAGCATAAACCATTCTTGATAATAACAAATTATATTTTTAGACTTCCATAATAATTGGTAATATCATAGGACGACGACGTGTTTTTTCATATAAATATTTACCCAAGGTATCACGAACGCTTGATTTAATCATAGCCCATTCGGTAACATTGTTCAATTCGCATTTATCCAGTGTTTGTCTTACTTTGTTCTTAGCTTCATCCATTAATTGCTCGGATTCCCTCACATAAACAAAACCACGAGATACAATATCGGGACCTGCGACAACACAGCCACCTTGCTTGTCCATTGTAATAACAACAATCAAAATCCCCTCTTGGGAAAGCTGTCGGCGATCTCGTAGTACAATATTGCCGACATCGCCAACACCTAATCCATCAATTAACACAATGCCAGAAGATACTTTTCCTGTAACACTGCCTTTTTCAGGAGTAAACTCCAGTACCTGCCCATTCTCAGCAATGAAAATATGATCTTTAGCCATACCGAGTTCTTGGGCTAACTTTGAATGCTTAACTAAATGACGATATTCACCATGTACTGGAATGAAAAATTTAGGACGAATTAAATTGTGCATCATTTTTAATTCTTCTTGGCTAGCGTGTCCTGAAACATGAATACCAGAAGTTCTCTCATAAAGCACTTCTGCACCCTGCCGCAATAAATAGTCAATAGTACGAGATACTAGCTTTTCATTACCTGGAATTGGCGTGGCAGAAATAATAATGGTGTCACCAGGTACGATATCAACTTTACGATGGTCAGACATTGCCATTCTAGTTAATGCTGACATAGGTTCACCTTGACTGCCGGTTGTGATGATAACCACGCCTGATGCTGGATAATTATTAATTTGATCAATATCAATGAGTACACCTTCTGGAATATTAAGATAGCCTAATTCAGATGAAATCGTAACCACATTAATCATACTACGCCCCAAAACTGCTACCTTACGATTATATTTACAGGCAGTATCAATAGCTTGTTGCACGCGATGTACATTGGAAGAAAAACTCGCAATGATGATTCGTCCATTAGCACTATAGAACATCTCATCAAATGTAACGCCAACTGATTTTTCACTCATCGTATATCCTGGGTGCTCAGCATTCGTACTGTCTGCAAGCATAACGAGTACTCCCTGATCACCCAATTCTGCCAATTTATGAAAATCCGTAACCTTACCATCAACTGGAGTTTGGTCAAATTTAAAATCTCCAGTATGCACAATCGTGCCAACGGGAGTTTTAATGGAAAGGGCTACTGCATCTGCAATACTGTGACTAATGCGAATAAAACCAATTTTAAAAGGTCCAACTTCAATTTGGTCACCTGCTTTGACAGAAATTAAATTAGTTAATGGAACATTATTTTCTTTTAATCTGCCTTCAAGTATTCCCAATGTTAGCCTTGTACCGTAGACAGGTACGTTAAGTTGCTTCAGAACATATGGTAATGCACCAATATGATCTTCATGGCCATGAGTAAGTATTATCCCCCGTACTAAATCGCGATTTTCTAGTAGATACGATATATCTGGAATCACTAAGTCAATTCCGAGCATATCATCTTCTGGAAACATTAGACCAGCATCAATGACAATAATATCGTCTCCATAACGAATTACAGTCATATTCTTGCCGATTTCTCCCAATCCGCCTAAAGGGATAATTTGAATTTTTTGTTGTGTTTTTACCAAAAAAAATCACACCTCCAGTTATTTTTATAAAGCAAGAAAAACAAACCATTATTTCTAGGTATTTGCCGTTCAGTTAGAAAATGAGCTAAAAACCGGCCCGTTCATTCACTTATTGTAATTATAGCTTATTTTAAAGTGCATTTGCAATATATGATGCTTCTTTTGAAGGTATTATATGTAAGATTCTCTTGATAAAAGATAAGAACCTCATCCAAATATGAACGAGGTTCTTATCCTTATATACGATTTATTTCATGCAGATAGTTTTTTATTTGTTCTAATTCATTACTTGTCGGTGGTATTAAAGGCAACCTAAAAGTACCGCCATTTTGCCCAATTAGATTTACGGCTGTTTTTACTGGTATTGGATTGGTTGTAATAAACATCAGTCTAAAGAATGGTATTAACTCGGATTGGATGGCTTGAGCTTTAGCAATATTATTACTAACAAAAGCTGTAATCATTTCTTGCATACGATTTCCTACAATGTGAGCTGCCACACTAATAATACCAACGCCACCGACAGAGAGGATTGGTAATGTAAGGCTATCATCACCACTGTATACCATAAACTCATTAGGAGTCGTTCGAACAATTTCTGCAACTTGCTCAAGATTTCCGCTGGCTTCTTTAACAGCAACAATGTTTTTAAGTTCTGCTAAACGCGCTATCGTTCCAGGTAAAATATTAGAACTAGTGCGTCCAGGAACATTATATATGATTAGCGGTAAACTAGTACTGTCAGCAATGGTTTTGAAATGTTGATAAAATCCTTCTTGCGGCGGTTTATTGTAGTAGGGGCCTACGAGCATAGCGCCATGTACACCTAATTTCTCTGCTTCTTGCGTTAACTTTACGGAAGCCATAGTATCGTTTGAACCAGTACCAGCGATCACGGTAGCTTTATCACCAACAGCATCAAGTACGGTGGCAAATAGTTTGAGCTTTTCCTCTTTATCTAATGTTGCTGATTCACCAGTGCTACCAGCAACCACTAAACCATCTGAACCATTTGCAACTAAATATTTTGCAAGGGTGGCTGCCGCATCATAATTGACGCTAAAATCATCATCAAATGGGGTTACCATGGCTGTTAAAATCCGTCCAAAAGTCTTCATAGTAATCTTTTTCTCCTTATTAACATGATAAATTAAACTTTTCATGTAATGCTGTAACGGCTGATTGTACAAATGATTTCTTTATTAAAACGGAGATTGATGTATGAGAGTCTACTGTTTGTAATATTGGGATGTCATTCATAGACAGGGCCTCTATAAAACTAGCCATCACACCTGGGACACCATTAATTCCCCCACCTACAACTGAAACTTTAGCACAGTCAAGAGTTGTGTGCACATCGCAACCAAATTCTTGAAGTTGAGCAGTTGCTTTATCTGCAAGATCTTCTGCTATTGTAAACATGATTTGCCCAGGATGAACATTAATCAAATCTACACTGATTCCATTGTCCGCCATAGATTTGAAGATATTAAAACTTGCAATATTATTTAAAGAATCATGTAAATTAATTTTGATTTGGGCAATATTAGATATAAAGGTTACACCTGTAGCAACACGATCAGCGACATATGTGTCAGCTGTATCTTCCTTAGTAATGCTAGTTATAAGTGTACCAGGTTCATTGGAAAATGTTGACTTTACCACTAGAGGAATACTTTTCTGCATAGCAATTTCTACAGCACGAGGATGAATAACTTTAGCACCTTGGTGAGCTAATTGACAGACTTCTCCATAGGTAATACAGTCGAGAATTTTTGCTGTACTTACAATTCTAGGATCGGCAGTCATAATACCATCTACATCTGTATAAATTTCTATCAATTCAGCATCGAGAGCAGATCCCAAAGCAGCTGCAGTAGTGTCACTACCTCCACGACCTAATGTAGTAAATTCATCATCAATAGTGATACCTTGAAAACCGCATACTACAGGAATTTTACCCATCTTAATTAAGTTGCATATGCGAGAAGGATCTACTTTTAAAATACGAGCGTTATTGAAATTATTATCAGTTATAATGCCAGCTTGCCCACCTGTAAGCATAATAGCATCAAGTCCAGCGGCTTGTAGTGTGCCAGTCATAATAACGGCGGAGATCATTTCGCCACAGTATAAGATCTGATCAAGTTCGCGGCTCGCTATATCCTTATATGCTTTTCGTGCTAATTCAATAAAAGTATCGGTTGCATAGCATTCTCCTTTGCGTCCCATAGCAGAGACGACAACGACAGGACTCAATTCGTTAGTAACAGCAGCTTTTATTTTTTCTACTACTAACTCTCTAGTCTCAGGAGTTGCAACTGATGTACCACCAAATTTTTGAACTATTATCCCCATTGTTTACACCTCAAATTAAGTTATGCTCAATCATATACTCGGCAATTTGTAAAGCATTTAAAGCAGCACCTTTACGTATTTGATCGCCGACAACCCATAAATTAAGGGCATTTTGAATGGAATTATCTTTTCTAATTCTACCAACAAAAACTTCATTTTGGTTTGAAGTGAATAATGGCATTGGATACAACATTTCTGCAGGGTTATCTTGTAAAATGACCCCGGGGAATGCAGCCAAAAGTTCTTTTGCCTGATCAACTGAGATTTCTTTTTCAAATTCTATATTGATTGACTCTGAATGGCTACGATAAATAGGCACTCTTACAGTAGTTGCTGTAATTCCCATTGTATAATCATTGAATATTTTGTGTGTTTCATGTACCATTTTCATTTCTTCTTTTGTGTAATCACCTTCCACAAATACATCAATGTGTGGAATGACATTAAAGGCAATCTGGTAATGTTTTGGTAAGCTGGAACTTGGTAAAATATTGGCTTCTACAGGACGATTTTCTACAATCGCTTGCACCTGGTTATCTAATTCATCAATCGCTTCTTTACCAGCACCAGAAACTGCTTGATATGTGGATACCACTACTCGCTTAATTTTTGCCTGATCATATAGTGGTTTTAAAGCCATTGCCATTATAATGGTAGAACAATTTGGATTTGCAATAATTCCTTTATGCTGTTGTATAGCTTCTGGATTCACTTCTGGCACAACTAATGGTACTGTAGGATCCATTCTAAAAGCGCTGGAATTATCAATGACTACTGCACCATATTTTACTGCAGCAGGTGCAAACTTTGTGCTGGCAGATCCACCAGCAAATAGAGCGATGTCTATATTCTTAAAAGAGTCGTCAGTAGCTTCTTCTACAGTGAAATCTTTTCCCATAAAATTGATAATTTTACCGGCTGACCGTTTGGAGGCAAGCAGTTTTAAATTGTCATATGGAAAATTACGCTCTTCGATTAAATTCAAAAACTCCTGACCAACTGCTCCAGTAGCTCCGAGTATTGCTACATTATATTTTTTCATATATATCGCTCCCTTTTGTTTTCTCATAAGATTCTATATACTTTATTATATTCATATTTTTTACTATAATTCTTGCTTAGAATGCCTAATTTAGTGCAAAAAATGCTATTAATTTAATAATGATTACGCTATTATTCGGGGCTATTCATATTTCATAAGCTATATTTTAAGGATACAAGGGATTATTTCAAAATTTCTTCAAGTCCTAAGACGAGACCATTTGCATTAAGTACGTGTTTACACGCTAGTAAAACTCCTGGCATAAACGACTCTCGTGATATAGAATCATGACGAATCGTTAAGGTTTGGCCAAGTCCACCAAAAATAACTTCTTGATGAGCTACGTAGCCAGGAAGACGAACGCTATGCATTCTGATACCTGAGAAGTCCCCACCACGTGCACCAGCGAGCTTTTCAACCTCATCAGGGTGTCCTTGGTGCAAGAAACCGCGCTTTTTAGCTATTAGCTCTGCAGTATGCAAGGCAGTTCCAGATGGTGCGTCAAGTTTTTGATCATGATGTAATTCAATAATTTCCACATGCGGGAAAAATTTAGCGGCATCTTGTGCCAGCTTCATCATTAAGATCGCTCCAATTGAAAAATTCGGAGAAATTAATGCATTTACCTTAGTTTCTACGCATAATTCTCTAATCTCTTCTATATTTTCTTCTGATAAACCAGTAGTCCCCACAACAGGACAGATTCCATTATTAATGGCGATGTGGATATTATTTAATACTACTTCTGGCCTTGTGAAATCAACCATTACTTGTGGTTTTGTTTCGTTAATAACGGTTTGCAAATCATTACCTACGACAATACCCGTTTTTCCTGCGCCGATTAAATCACCAATATCAGCAAAGTCAGATTTAGTATCCACAGCACCTACGATACTTAATTGAGTATCGTTATGTATGGCTTTGAGTACTTCACGCCCCATTTTACCGTAAGCTCCGCAAACTATCACTCTAATCATCTTGTGCACCTCCTAATAGTAGCAATGTATTCATTCAAAGAGTTGAATGTTAATAATGAAGACAAAAATAATAGCCGATGAGTAAAATCTCATCGGCTGTCAATAGTAGGTAAGACAGTATAAGGATGGTGAGAAAACAAAATAAAAATGTTTTCCCACGCCTTAGATAAGATAGCACTCCACTAGAAGATTAATTCTAGTGACAGTCTTACATCTATTAAATGAAAGACCAGCACAAAAGATTTGGCGTCTTTTGCACTTCGGCAAACAACCCTTTTCTTTCAGATCATAAAGACCAATCTCCCTGAAAGTACTCTTGTTGTCTGCACCTCTATTCCATCCCGCGCAGGATGAAGTCTATTGAATTACATACATTGTATACTAGTGCCTATAGGGGTGTCAATATCTGAGTGGAGAAAAAAATGGTATTTCTCCACTCAGATATTTTATTTACTATGATTCTCTACATCTTTAGCACCATTTTGCCGTAGGATTTGTGCTGCAGAACTGACTTTGGTTGTATCCGTGCGGATAATTGCCAGAATACTCCCACCGGCAACTTCTTGCTCATAACGTTGGCTTGCTTCGGCAGGAATACCCCAATCAATCAATCCTCCTGCAATACCACCTGCAATTGCTCCTCCTACAGCAGCAGTAATAGGACCTACTGCGATAATTGGACCAATGCCGGGAAGCATTAAGGCTCCTGCTCCCATAAGTAAGCCACCAATTCCACCTAAAGTACCGCCTGTTAATGTGCCATCAGTAATATCATCATCATAGGTTCCATCTTGATCTTGATTCTTTTGTTTTTTAGAGACAATATTAATTTCTTCAGTAGTAAAGCCTTGTTTTCGTAGCGTGTTCACAGCATTTTCAGCTTTAGCTCTTGATTCAAATACACCAATAACAGTTTGATTGGCTTGTTGTGCATTTGCGGTATTGTTGTTAGCTGGCGGTGCTGCCATAGTAGTAGCACTCGCATTTCCTGTACTATAACTGTTTACTAGTGAGCTTTCATTTCCTTCATTCGATACTTGATTATTGGTTTGATTTTTCATGAGTAAAACCTCCTAACATTAAATGCATATCATGCAATTTAACGTTAGTGTCTCCATGATAATCATTAATATGTATTTTCATGACGTTCTCGGCTAAAATTAGTATAAGCATTATTTATATCGACAATAATTACTTCATCGCCAATACGTTTTATTGTTTGCCAAGGAATAGTAGAAGATTTTATATCATTAAAAAAACTAAATAATCCATTTTTTTTTGGAAGTACGATTGTGAGTATTTGTCCTGATTTATGGTCGAATGTTAACTCACATTCTTCAATGATTCCTAAGCGAGCTCCATCACTTAAATTTATAACTTCCTTTCCGGATAGATTGCTTAAACGCATTTTATCACCCCTTATTATTTTTGCAAAAAAGCCTTATAAAGAAAGGTTGAATAATGGATAATAGAATGGCTATGCAGGCTATTGGGTCTATCCACATTTGAAAAAGCAGTATTTTTTGAGGAACATCTAATTTTAAAAAAGATATTAACATCACTAATGATAAATATACGCCGCCAGCAACTGCGATGAGCTCCTGAATTGCTAATGATAAAGGGGAACTTTTTACGTCACCTGCATTATCTGTTTGACGAAAATATTTTATTCGTTCCAGTAAAGATAAGACTAATAGTAAAGAAAATCCCAGTAACATGCTCCAGGAATACATGATGAACCTCCCGATGCCTTCTACTTAATAATATGATCTTAAAGTCAATAATATGTTAAAAAAGTTCTATGGAAAGTATACATAACTTTTCCATAGAACTTTTTTAACATATTATTGACCTGTACTACCGAAACCACCTGTTCTAGTAATAAACAAGTCATTTTCATCATGATCCGCTAATAAATATTTATAAAAAATTCCTTGTGCGATTCTAGTCCCTTTATTTATAGGAATGCTCTGGGAGCTATGATTAAAGATTGCAATGAAGATATGCCCTTCATTGTCACTATTATTGAAATAGTCAGCATCGATGATACCTTGACCATTTACTAAACTTAATTTGTTTTTAATCGATAAGCCTGAGCGGATATGTATGCCAAGATATTCATCTGATTGCATATATGCTTTTATTCCTGTCGGTACTAGGGTAACACTAGCTGGGGCTAATAATACATCTTCAGCTGCAGCTATATCATATCCTGCACTATATTGGGTTTTTCTAGTAGGTAATCGCATATCATTCTTTTCATAACTAGATATAAATTTAAAACCTCTTAATTGCATTATATATCTCCTCATTTACTGGTCCTAATACTGTAAAAGCAAACCTATCTGGAATCAATAATGTATGTATGATATTGTGTAAATTTTCTAAAGTTACCTTATCAATTTTAGCAACTACTTCATCAAGAGTGATAAAGCTTTTTAATGTTAGTTCCATTTTACCGATTCTAAACATACGGCTGCTGGAACTTTCAAGACTTAATAATAAACTCCCCTTTAACTGCTCTTTGGTTTTTGCAAGTTCATCAGCATTAATACCCACGTTTCTTAGTGTATTAATATTATCGATTATTAGTTCTATTACTTGAGAAGCATTACTAGGTCTTGTTCCAGCATAAATAGTAAATAATCCGGCATCACTATAGTTAGTTTGATAAGAATAGATTGAGTAGGCGAGCCCCTGTTCTTCTCTAATTGATTGAAATAAACGTGAACTTATACCACCACCTACTATGGTATTTAATATATGCATGGTATAGATATCCGGCGATGTTTGAGGTACACTGGTAGTTCCAAGACAAATATGTACTTGCTCAATATTTTTAGATTGTATAAATTGGGTAGGTATTAGGCTTGGCGCAATAGAACTAAGTGACTTTCTTTGGCCAATCATATTGCCAAAATAGTACTCTACTAAGGCTTCAAGTCGCTCATGGCTTAAATTTCCAGCCCCGGCAATAACAATATTATCAGGGGTATAAAAACTTTGATAGTATTCTAGAATCATATTTTTATTAAAACTTTCAACAGATGGAGTGGTTCCAATAATGTTATGTCCTAAGGCATGCCCGGCCCAAACATTACTATGATGTAAATCGTGGACTAATTCATCAGGCGTATCTTCATACATGCAAATTTCTTCTAGTACGACTTCTTTTTCACGCTTGATATCTTCTTCGGTAAAAATGGATGATCGCAGCATATCACTGAGGATCGCAAGAGCTAATTCTAGATGAGTATCAAGGACTTTTATATAGTAACAAGTATGTTCTTTAGTAGTGAATGCATTGATTTGCCCTCCTACCCCATCGACTGTCTCGGCTATATCCTTGGCAGAACGATTTTCAGTTCCTTTGAAAACCATATGTTCAATAAAGTGAGAAATCCCATGATTGTATTTTTGTTCAAAACGTGATCCAGTGCCTATCCATATTCCTAGAGTAACGGATTTGACATAAGGAATAGCTTCTGATACGACTCGAATACCATTTGGTAATAATGATTTACAATACATATAATGCTCCTTTAACTCAATATACAATTAACTTCCGGCTGTAATCGAATAATTCCTGCACGATTCTTAGAATTTTCGAGAAAATCACTAGAGAATAAAAGGGGACTAGTACTCAGATAAAGTTTGAATACTATCTGAATACTAGTCACAATTTAATCATTTTTTTATTCAATTCTAGAAAGCATCATCCTAGAGCAGTTTGTCATGAGAATTAATAAAAATTATTATTATTTTAATTCTTATTAAAATAATTTACAATCCCTGTAAATATCCCCTGTGCTAATTTATTACGATAAGAATCACTGTTTAGTTGAGCTGCTTCTTCTTTATTGGATACGAATCCCATTTCAACTAAAGTACTTGGCATAGAAGTGTTACGTAGAACGTGGAAATTAGCAGAAGATGTTCCTTTATCAATTGCACCAGTTTGCACGACCATAGCATTTTCCACAGCAGATGCCAGTGCAGATGATTTTCCCGTAGGGTAGAAAGTCATGGCACCTTTAATATTAGGATCAGAATTAGAATTGGAATGGATACTGACGAATACATCTGCTTGGTTAGAGTTAGCCAGAGAAACTCTAGCCTCCAGCTCTTTACTCAAAGAGCTGCCTTCAGGCGCAACTGTCCGATCCGTTTCACGAGTCATGATTACTTTAGCACCAGCTTGTACTAATTTATCACGTAATTTTAAGGCTACGGATAAATTGTTATCAGCTTCTTTCGTATTATTGGCGACTGCCCCAGGGTTACTACCACCATGTCCAGGGTCGACTACAATAATCTTATTTTTTAAAGCCGTATTACTATTTGTTGGTGGTAAGGGTTTTACATTAACAGGATTATTTTTCGATGGACTGGATGTACTGCTGCTACCACCAAAAATATTGAATACTGGTCCCAGAATCTTATTAAACACTAAATCGAATATTTGCTGGAAAAATCCATTACCTGTTTGCGTACTGCTTGTCTCTAAGGTATTAGCTGCAAGAGTATTAACCACAGAATCAAAGGAGGCAGCATGTGTTGTTGGAATCGGTACTATTATGCTAATTAAAAGTAAGCATAAAACACTATAAGTTAATAATTTATTTTTATGCACTCTAATACCTCCACAAAGTAAGTTATTTTTTCGAAAATACA
>ENA-OFCE01000876-OFCE01000876.1-metagenomes-genome-assembly--contig:-NODE-876-length-17572-cov-7.078952_pt1 | contig 17572 bp, 18 predicted proteins | sample MGYA00153388_OFCE01 | MGnify analysis MGYA00153388
TATTCGCAGCGCCGCCTGATGGCCGAGCACGCCTACCAGCACACCCGCGCGCACCTGCGTTCGCGACGCAGTTCGTTGGGCGCTTTGCTGGCCCGCCACGGGCTGGCACTGGACGACGCCGTGCTCGACGACACCCGCCGCCGCCTGGTCAAGCGCCGCCGCCTGGCCAAGCCGGCCGGTTCGCGCGCCACGCGCGCGCTGCGCCGGTTGGACGAGGTGCTGGACGATCTGGACCGAGCATTGGCCGCACGCGCCGCCTAGCGCGGCCTGGAGTGGCTTGGCGCGCCCTGGGCAGTCCTGACTTGCCCTGGCGGACCCTACGGCGTGAACTGGCCCGGAAACCACCACAACAGTGCAGCGGTCATCAGGGCGTAGCGCAGAAACTTGCCGATGGCCATGTAGGCCAGGCACGGCCAGAACGGCAATTTCAACCAGCCTGCGATGGCGCACAGCGGGTCGCCCACCACCGGCAGCCATGACAGCAGGCAGGCCTTGGGCCCCAGGCGCTCCAGCCAGGTCAGCGCCTTCATCTCCAGGCGCTTGTGCTTCATGCGTTCGTACAGTGTTTCGGCGCCATACCCCATCCACCAGCTGATGCCGCCGCCTATGGTGTTGCCTGCGGTCGCGACGATGATGGCCGGCCAGAACAGCTCGGGGCTTAGCTTGAGCAAGCCGAAAACGGCGAACTCGCTGCCCATCGGCAACAAAGTGGCTGAAATCAGCGACACGATGAACAATGTCGCCAGCCCGTATTGGGGCAAGGCGAAAAGGTCCAGCAGTGTCGTCAGCGATGCTTCCATGGCGGGCATTATCGGCACGCGCAGTGCAGGATGTTCGACGGGATCGTGGCCGCGTCTGCGCCGCTATACTTATGCCTCATTTTTAAGCAGCCGCCCGCGCGGACAACGCCATGCGCATCGGTGCGATCACATTGCCAAACCGGCTCTTCGTGGCCCCGATGGCCGGCGTCACCGACCGGCCCTTTCGCATGCTGTGCCGCCGGCTCGGTGCCGGTTATGCAGTCAGCGAGATGGTTACCAGCAGGCGCGAACTGTGGGAAACGCTCAAGACCTCGCGCCGGGCCGACCACACCGGGGAGCCCGGGCCGATCGCCGTGCAGATTGCCGGCGTCGACCCGCAGGAGATGGCCGACGCGGCGCGCTACAACATCGACCGCGGTGCGCAGATCATCGACATCAACATGGGCTGCCCGGCCAAGAAGGTGTGCAAGGTCTGGGCGGGCTCGGCACTGATGCAGGACGAGCCGCTGGCCCTGCGCATCGTGCAAGCCGTGGTGGCCGCGTGCGAACCGCGCGGCGTGCCGGTGACGTTGAAGATGCGCACCGGCTGGTGTCAGCAGGAACGCAACGCGCTGCGGCTGGCGCGTGCGGCTGAATCGGCCGGCGTGGCCATGGTCGCCGTGCACGGCCGCACACGCGGACAAGGCTACGGCGGCCACGCCGAGCACGACACCGTGGCCGCGGTGAAGGCGGCGTTGAAGATTCCGGTGGTGGCCAACGGCGACATCGACACACCCGCCAAGGCGCGCGAGGTGCTGCGCACCACCGGCGCCGACGCCGTGATGATCGGCCGCGCCGCGCAGGGCCGGCCGTGGATCTTTCGCGAGATCGCGCATTTCCTCGAGCACGGCAGCCTGCCCACGCCGCCGGCCACGCGCGAAGTGCAGGCCTGGCTCGCGGCGCACCTGCACGACCACTACACGCTGTATGGCGAGCGCCTGGGTGTGCGCACCGCGCGCAAGCACATCGGCTGGGCCGTGCGCGCGCTGCCCGGCGGCGAGGCCTTTCGCGCAGCGATGAACACGCTGGACGACTGTGAAGCGCAGCTGCGCGCCGTGCACAGCTTCTTCGACAAGCTGGGCAGCCTGCACCCGGTGCTGCCCGCGGCGAATCACGCGGCGAATGGCGCGGCTAATCACGCGGCGAACGACGCCTCATCGGTGCGGGTCGCATGACAAGAAAACTGATCGACGACTGCATCCGCGCCAGCCTCGAGCAGTACTTCTTGGACCTGCGCGGCGCCGAGCCCGACGGCATGTATGACCTGGTCATCGCCTCGGTGGAGAAACCGCTGCTCGACGTGGTGATGCGCCAGGCCGAGGGCAACCAGAGCAAGGCCGCCGAGTGGCTGGGCATCAACCGCAACACCTTGCGGCGCAAGCTGCTGGACCACAAGATCATCAAGTAGGCCGCCGCCTCGGCGGTCGATGCTGCAGTCAACCCCGCTGCCGGCTTCTCGCACCCACACTCCGCACCACCATGTCCACCCCGACCGCACTCCTTTCCGTGTCCGACAAGACCGGCATCGTCGACCTCGCCCGCGCCCTGGCCGCGCTGGGCGTGCGCCTGCTGTCCACCGGCGGCACCGCAAAGTTGCTGGCTGGAGCCGGCCTGGCTGTCACCGAGGTCGCCGAGATCACCGGGTTCCCGGAGATGCTGGACGGCCGCGTGAAGACGCTGCATCCGCGCATCCATGGCGGCCTGCTGGCGCGGCGCGATGTGCCGGCGCACATGGCGGCACTGCGCGAACATGGCATCGCCACGATCGACCTGCTGGTGGTCAACCTCTACCCGTTCGCCCAGGCCACGGCACGGCTTGATTGCACGCTGGACGAGGCCATCGAGAACATCGACATCGGCGGCCCGGCGATGCTGCGCGCGGCGGCCAAGAACTGGGCCGACGTGGCCGTGCTCGTCGACCCGGCGGACTACGCGCTGGTGCTCGGTGAACTGGCTGCGGGCAACGTGGTTCGCAGCACCAAGTTCATGCTGGCGCGCAAGGTATACGCCCACACCGCCGCCTACGACGGCATGGTTTCCAACTACCTCGGTGCGCTGCCGGCCGACGCTGAGGAACACGGCTCCGCAGTGCCGGCGCGCAACGAATTCCCGGCCGTGTTCAACCTGCAGTTGACCAAGATGCAGGACATGCGCTACGGCGAGAACCCGCACCAGGCCGCGGCCTTCTACCGCGACGCCGATGTGGCCCCCGGGCTGCTGGCCGGCTGGACGCAACTGCAAGGCAAAGCGCTCAGCTACAACAACATCGTCGATGCCGACGCGGCCTGGGAATGCGTGAAGACCTTCGACGCGCCCTGCTGCGTGATCGTCAAACACGCCAACCCCTGTGGCGTGGCGGTGGGTGCCACCCTGGTCGAGGCCTATGCCAAGGCCTGGCGGACCGACCCGACCTCGGCGTTCGGCGGCATCCTGGCCTTCAACCGGCCCCTCGACGTTGCCACGGCGCGGCAGATCGGTGACAACAAGCAGTTCGTCGAGGTGCTGATCGCCCCGCTCGTGACCCCCGAAGCCCGCGCCGTGTTGGCGCCCAAGATCAATGTGCGCGTGCTCGAAGTGCCGCTGTCGCTGCAAGGCGACCAGTCCAACGCCATGGACTGCAAACGCGTGGGTGGCGGCATGCTGCTGCAGTCGCCCGACACCAAGAACGTGGCGCGTGGCGACCTGCGCGTGGTGACGAAGCTGGCGCCCTCGGAGGCGCAGATGAGCGACTTGCTCTTCGCCTGGAAGGTGGCCAAGTTCGTCAAGAGCAATGCCATCGTCTACTGCGCCGGCGGCATGACGATGGGCGTGGGCGCAGGGCAGATGAGCCGCATCGACAGCGCGCGCATCGCCAGCATCAAGGCCGCCCACGCCGGACTGGCGCTGGCCGGATCGGCGGTGGCCAGCGATGCCTTCTTCCCGTTCCGCGACGGGCTGGACGTGGTCATCGACGAGGGTGCTGCCTGCGTCATCCAGCCGGGTGGGTCGGTGCGCGACGAAGAAGTCATTGCCGCGGCCGACGAACGCGGCGTGGCGATGGTCTTTACCGGGACGCGCCATTTCAGGCATTGAGACGACCGCCCGCAGCCTGCCTGCCCGGCGCCTGGCCCGCTAGCATCCCGCCATGTCGCGCGCCGAACTGATGGGCCTGTTGCTGGCTTTCATTGCCCGTTTGATCACCGGGGCACAAGGCCATTGGAAGGGCTGCCCGCCCAAGGCCGAGCAGCGCATCTACTTCGCCAATCACCAGAGTCACCTGGACTGGGTGCTGATCTGGGCCGCGCTGCCACATGACCTGCGCGCCTCGACGCGGCCGATCGCGGCGCGCGACTACTGGACGTCTTCGCGCTTCAAGCAGTGGTTGACCACCGAGGTCTTCCACGCCGTGTACGTCAGCCGCCAGCGCAGCGACGACCAGGACCCGCTGGAGCCGCTGGTGCAGGCGCTGACCAATGGCGATTCGCTGGTCATCTTCCCCGAGGGCACGCGCAGCGCCAAGGGCGAGCCGCGCGAATTCAAGAGCGGCCTGTACCACCTGGCCGAGCAGTTCCCGGGCGTGGCGCTGATCCCGGCCTGGATAGACAACGTGCAGCGCGTCATGCCCAAGGGCGAGGTCGTGCCCGTGCCGATCCTGTGCACCGTGACCTTCGGCGCACCGCTGCAACTCATGCCGGACGAGGACAAGCGCGAGTTCCTCACGCGCGCGCGCAATGCCGTGCTGGCGCAGCGGCCGGTGGCCTCATGACCAACCCCCGCTACTGGAGCGCCGACGAGCAGGTCGGCCTGCTGTTCATCGGCCTGTTCGGCGCGCTGCTGCTGGCCAGCGTGCTGGTCACGCTGCTGTCGTTCCGCCCCGGCGCGCGCGACGGCGACAACACCGCCCACCCCGACGGTGGCCGCCATCAACGGCTGCTGCGCGACCTGCGCGCGTTGTGGGTGGGCGGCGTGGTGTTCTGGCTGGCCTGGGTGTCGGGCCCGGTCGGCGCGACGCTGGCCTTCGGCGTGCTGTCCTTTCTGGCGTTGCGTGAATTCATCACCCTGGCGCACACGCGCCGCAGTGACCACCGCAGCCTGATCCTGGCCTTTTTCATCGTGCTGCCTTTGCAATACGTGCTGGTGGGCAGCCGCAGTTTCGACCTGTTCACGGTCTTCATTCCCGTCTACGTGTTCCTGGCCATTCCCGTGCTCAGCGCGCTGGGTGGTGACCCCGAGCGTTTTCTCGAACGCAACGCCACGATCCAGTGGGGCGTCACGGTGTGCGTTTTCGGCCTGTCGCATGCACCAGCGCTGCTGTTGCTGGACTTTGCCGGCCAGGAAGGGCGGGGCGCCTTCCTGGTGTTCTTCCTGGTCGTTGTCACCGTGGCGGCGCAGATCGCGCAGGAACTGGCCAGCCGCTGGCTGCGCCGCCGCCCTGTGGCCAGACACATCGATCGTTCGTTTTCGTACCGCGCCTGGTTGACCGGTGCGTTGGCCGCCGGGCTGATGGGCTTGCTGCTGTTCTGGATCACCCCCTTCAAGGCCCCGCAGGCGCTGGCCATGGCCTTTATCGCCGGGGCCACCGGCACGCTGGGCGAGTTCGTGATGAAAGCGCTGAAGAAAGACGCCGGCGTGCGCTACTGGGGCAACGCGGCTTCGGTCACGGGTGCAGTGGGTCTGCTCGACCGCGTGGCGCCGCTGTGCTTCGCCGCGCCCGTCTTCTTTCACTCCGTGCGTTGGTACTTCCAACTCCGGTGATGAGCCCGCCGAGCCTGCCGCGTTGCCGGGATGCGCGGGGATCATGAGGATCCTCGGCATCGACCCCGGCCTGCAGAACACCGGCTTCGGCGTCATCGAAGCCGACGGCCCGCGCCTGGCCTATGTCGCCAGCGGCACCATCAGCACGACGGAGGTGCCGCGCGGCGACCTGCCGCTGCGCCTGAAGATCATCTTCGAGGGCGTGCGCGAAGTCGTCGAGCGCTACGCGCCGGCTTGCGCGTGCGTGGAGATCGTCTTCGTCAACGTCAACCCGCAGAGCACGCTGCTGCTCGGCCAGGCCCGTGGCGCAGCGCTGGCGGCGCTGGTAAGCGGCGGCCTGCCGGTGGCTGAATACACCGCGCTGCAGATGAAGAAGGCTGTCGTCGGCCACGGCCTGGCCAACAAGTCGCAGGTGCAGGAAATGGTGCGCCGCCTGTTGGCGCTGCCCGGCCTGCCGGGCAAGGACGCCGCCGATGCGCTGGGCCTGGCGATCTCGCACGCCCACGCCGGCGCGTCGTTCGCCGCGCTGTCGGCAGCGTCGCCGTTGCAGCGGCGGCAGCATGCGCAATACCGCAAGGGCCGCACGTACTGACCGTGCGCGCGAAGGCAAGTCAGATGCAGGGTGCCGACGTCGCGCCTGCAGATGCGGTGTGCCTGTGATCTAACGAAAAAGGGCCCCGAAAAGTCAAAGCCTGGTCTGTCAGGAAGCCAAACCTTGCGACAGGTTCGCTCAGCCGCGGCTATTGGTCTTGCCTTGCGCCATCTGTGCTGCAGGCGCATCGACGGTGGCCAGCAGGTTTACGGACATCAGCATGACCAGCGTCAGCATGGTGGCGAGCGCAAAACCCCTGATGCGGGTGGCGGGGCGGGGGGTGAATGACGTGTTCATGTGGGGCTCCTTGTTTGGCGGTTCGGACGGTGCGGTCGGTGGGGGCGGCGACCCGGCGTGTGTCGATGGGTGCACTGTAGGAACGCAGCCCGCGCGCCGCCACGCCCAAGCGACGACTGGCATTGCGCCACTGACAAGACGCTGCCGTCGCCGATGAATCGCCATGCACCGCGCTGCGCACGTTGCCGCAGGCGCTCCCGCGCCGCTGGCCCTGGCCGACATCGAAGCCCGCTTCAGCGTAAGGGGCCGCTGGCGCGACAAGCCGCCCGCCGCGGCCCCGGTCAGGTAACCGGCGCGCCAATTCCGGCATGCGCAATGCCTGGGCAGAAGCGGCATCCTGCTCGGCCATTAGGGCGCGAGCATGGTTCAGACAGCCCAGGAAGTTGGGAACCGCCCGAACCCGGGCTCCCACTGGCAGGCTCACGGCAACGGTTCGACGCCGAGCGCCCGGTCGAGTTCGTTGTCTGCTACGAATTGCCCTGCCAGCGCCTGGCGCAGCCCGGTGATGGCGTCGTCGGCCAGGACCAGCCGGGCACGCTCGGATTCGAGTGCGTGGTAGTCGTCGAGCCGGCGCGCATCGATCAGGGCGACATAGCTCGCGCCGTTCTTGGTCAGCACCTATTCAGGCCCTGCGCCCACCAGGTCTTCGGCCAGTTCGGTGAGCCGGGCGCGGGCCTCACTGATGGGGACGATGTCAGAGGTCCGCAAGCTCATTTCCGGTCTCTGTTAACTGGCCCGTCCCACGTGATCATCGGAAAATGAGGATGTAATTTGAGAGCAGGTCAACCAAAGCGTAAATGCAAAATGCACTTGCGCAGGCGTGGTGCGTTCAAGCAGCAGGCATGCCGCCCCTCAGCGCACGCGCAGGCCTGCCACGCCTTGGTAAGCGGCCTCCAGGCCCTGCTCGACGATGCGCTGCTTCCAACCGTCGGTGTCGGTGTAGAAGGCGTCGCGAACCTGCTGCTTGATCGTGCGACGCTGCTCGGCAGTGGCGTCCGGGTGGTTCTCGAGCCACTGGTCGGCGCGCAGGGCGTCGGTGACTTCGCGCACGGGCAACGTGCCGTATTCCATGGCGATGCCGGTGTACTCGGCCTGGGGGCAGTGTTCGAACACCGCGCCCCAAATCATGCCGGTGATGACGGCCGATGTGGACGAACCATCGTGGATGGACGTGACATCGGCGCCCCACCAGGCGCGCGCACGCGACAGAGCGGCCGGGTCGTCGCGGTTGGCGTTGATGCGCTCGCCATGGCCGCTGGGGCCCAGGCCGGTGTGCAGGTCGATCCAGCCCAGCCGCGCGCAACGGCTGCCGTGGTCGTCCAGCACATGGCCCAGGGTTTGGCGGCTCCAGGTCGGGTTGCGGCCGCCGTAGAACAGGCCTTCGGGATGGTTGTACTGCCCGCCCGACACGGCGGTCTGCAGCGCCATGGCGCCGCGGCGGGCGACGAAGGCATTGATGGCGGCTTGCACATCAGGGGCGGGCGGCCAGATCGCCGGCACCAGCAGGTGGGCGAGTTCGTCGTAATCGGGGTTGGCAGGCAGGGGCTGGCTGAAATCTTGCCAGTTGCGGTTGAGGTCGACGTTTTCGTGCGTGGTGCGCCGCCACCAGGAAAATCCCCAAGGGTTGAGCGCGTGGATGTAGAGCACGGCCACGCCGGCAGCCGAAGCCGCGGCGTGGAAGCCCGGGTCGGCCAGCAGCGCGTTCTGCACGCCCGAACCGCAGTAGCCCTCCACCCCGTGGCAGGCGCTGCTGATCAGCAGCACGGCCGGCGCGTCGGCCGGCCCGAAACGGGCCACGTCCATGGCCAGGGCCTCGCCGTCGCGGCCGCGCAGTGGGTGGGGGAGTGATTGCACCGCCAGGCCGGCTGCGTCTGCCGCCGCCAAAAACTTGCCGCGCGCTTCGGCGTAAGTCTGCGCGAAGAAGCTGCTGGGGTTCATCCGGGATGCCCGATGTGCCGCGCTCTCGGCGCTTCAGCGAACCTGGCCCAGCCACTCCTCGGCCATGCGCACCCAGGCCGTGGCGCCGAGCGGGATCAGATCGTCGTTGAAGTCGTAGCTGGGGTTGTGCAGCATGCACGGGCCGAGGCCGTGGCCACCTTCGCGGTGCATGCCGTCGCCATTGCCGATGAAGAAGTAGCAGCCCGGTTTGGCCTGCAGGAAGAAGCTGAAGTCTTCCGCGCCCATGGTGGGCTCGACCGTCAACACGTTGTCGGCCCCCACCACGCCGCTTAGCACTCGCCTGACGAACTCGGTCTCGGCCGGGTGGTTGACGGTGGGCGGATAGTTGCGCGTGAACTTGAATTCGCAGGTCGCGCCGAAGGCTGCGCAGGTGTGCTCTGCCACCAGCTGCATGCGGGCTTCAATCAGTTCCAGCGTTTCCATCGAGAACGTGCGCACCGTGCCGCGGATCTGGCAGGAATCGGGCACGACGTTGATGGCTTCGCCGCCGTGGATCATCGTCACCGAGATCACGCCCGGGTCCACCGGTTTGCGGTTGCGGGTGATGATGGTCTGGAAGGCCATCACCATCTGGCAGGCCACGGGCATGGGGTCGATGCCCAAGTGCGGCATGGCTGCGTGCGCGCCCTTGCCGCGGATGGTGATGTTGAACTCGTTGCTCGACGCCATCATCGCGCCCGGGTTGACGCCGAAGGCGCCGACCTTCATGCCCGGCCAGTTGTGCGCGCCGAAGATGGCTTCCATCGGGAACTTGTCGAACAGGCCGTCCTTGATCATTTCGCGCGCGCCGCCGCCGCCTTCTTCGGCCGGCTGGAACACTAGGTAAACGGTGCCGTCGAAGTTGCGGTGCTTCGACAAGTGCTTGGCCGCGGCCAGCAGCATCGCGGTGTGGCCGTCGTGGCCGCAGGCGTGCATCTTGCCGGGGTGCTGACTGGCGTGGGCGAAGGTGTTGTGCTCGGTCATCGGCAGGGCGTCGATGTCGGCGCGCAGGCCCACGCCGCGGGCGCTGTTGCCGTTCTTGACGATGCCCACCACACCGGTTTTGCCCAGGCCGCGGTGGATGGGGATGCCCCAGTCGGTGAGCGCCTTGGCAATCACGTTGGCCGTGCGCTCTTCCTGGAAACACAGTTCCGGGTGGGCATGGATGTCGCGGCGGATGGCGGTGACGGCGGCCGCGTCGGCCAGGATGGGTTCGATCAGGTTCATGGCGGGCTCCAGGCAGCAACGAGCGACATCTTAGCCGGGGGGCCCGCTGTGGCACAGTCGTGTTCATGAATGTCCAGACCCAAGCCAGCCCCGTCTCGTCCAGGCCAGCCACATCCACCACGGTGCGGGCCGTGTGCCCGCACGACTGCCCCGACACCTGCGCCATGCTCGTCACCGTGCAAGACGGCGTTGCCGTGCGGGTGGTCGGCGACCCCGACCACCCGCCCACGCACGGCGCGCTGTGCACCAAGGTCAGCCGCTACACCGAACGCAGCTACAGCTCCGACCGCGTGCTGACGCCGCTGAAGCGCGTGGGCGAAAAGGGCGAGGGCCGCTTCGAGCCGGTGGGCTGGGACGAGGCGCTGGACGACATCGCTGCACGTTTGAAAGCCATCGCGGCACGCGACCCCACCTCGGCGCAGGCCATCCTGCCCTACAGCTACGCCGGCACCATGGGCCTGGTGCAGGGCGAGGGCATGGCCGCGCGCTTCTTCCACAAGCTTGGGGCCAGCCTGCTGGACCGCACCATCTGCAGCAGCGCGGGCGGCGCAGCGCTGACCGCCACCTACGGCGCGCCGGTCGGCATGCATGTGCACTTCTTTGCCGAGAGCCGGCTGATCCTGATTTGGGGCAGCAACTCCATCACGTCCAACCTGCATTTCTGGACCTATGCGCAGCAGGCCAAGCGGACCGGCGCGCGGCTGGTGTGCATCGACCCGCGCAAGACCGAGACGGCCGACAAGTGCCACCAGCACATCGGCCTGCTGCCCGGCACGGATGGCGCGCTGGCGCTGGGCCTGATGCACGAACTGGTGGTGAACGACTGGCTCGACCACGACTACATCGCCCGCCATGTCGAAGGCTGGCCGGGCTTGCGTGACCGCGCGCTGCAATGGCCGCCCGAGCGCGTGGCGGCCGAGTGCGGCATCACGGCTGACGAGGTGCGTGGCCTGGCGCGCGACTACGCCAGCACGCGGCCGGCTGCGATCCGTCTGAACTACGGCATGCAGCGGGTGCGGGGCGGCGGCAATGCTGTGCGTCTGATCGCTTTGCTGCCCTGCCTGACCGGCGCCTGGCGCCATCGCGCCGGCGGCTTGCTGCTGTCGGCCACGGGCTGGTTCCGCACCGCGCGCAACGACGCCTGGCTGCAGCGGCCCGACCTGCTCGGCCCGCGCAAGCCGCGCACCGTCAACATGAGCACCATCGGCGACGACCTGCTGCGCGAAAGCTCCGCCGAATTCGGCCCGCGCATCGAGGCCGTCGTCGTCTACAACAGCAATCCCGTGGCGGTGGCACCCGAAAGCGCCCAGGTCGTTCGCGGATTCGCGCGTGCAGACCTGTTCACGGTGGTGCTCGAGCACTTCCTGACCGACACCGCCGACCACGCCGACTACGTGCTGCCCGCCACCACGCAGCTCGAACATTGGGACGCCCACCGCTCTTACGGCCACACCTACGCCATGCTGAACGAACCGGCGATTGCGCCCGTGGGCCAGGCGCGGTCCAACGCCGGCATCTTCCGCGCCCTGGCCGCCCGCATGGGCTTCGACGAGCCGTGCTTTGCTGATGACGACGAGACCATGGCGCGTGGCGCGTTCCGCCCCGAGGCGGTCGACCCGGCATTGATGCGCGAACGTGGCTGGGTCAAGCTGGACATCGCCGATGCGCCCTTCGCCGAGGGCGGCTTCCCCACGCCCAGCGGCAAGGCGCTGGCCGACGCACCGGGGTTGGGCCTGCCCGACCACCTGCCCAACTACGAGAGCGCGCTGTCGACGCCCGCGCTGGCGGCGCGTTTTCCGCTGGCGATGATCTCGCCGCCGGCGCGCAACTTCATGAATTCCACCTTCGTCAACATCGCCAGCCTGCGTGCTGTTGAACGCGAACCACTGCTTGAGATTCACCCGCATGATGCCGAGGCGCGAGGCATCACGGCCGGTGCCGTGGTGAGGGTGTTCAACGACCGCGGCGAGTACGTCTGCAAGGCCGCGCTGAACGACAGAGCGCGGCCGGGCGTCGTCAACGGCCTGGGCGTGTGGTGGCGCAAGGACGGGCTGGGCGGCACCAACGTCAACCAGCTGACGCACCAGCGGCTCACCGACCTGGGCCGGGCGCCATCGTTCTACGACTGCCTGGTGGAAGTGGAAGTGGAACGGGAAGCGGAAGTGGAAGCGGCCGCGACTTGACGTGCGCCACCGCACCTGGGCGCTGATGGCCGCGGTTGGTCTGCTCGGCACCACTTTGCTGGCGACGGCCGCCGTGTGCCTGACCGGCGGTTGCAGCACGGTGGGTTCATTCGGCTCGCTTGGTTACTACGCGCAGGCGGCGAACGGCCATCTCGACCTGCTGCAGCGCGCGCGCCCGGTGGTCGATTGGGTGGTCGACCCGACCACACCCGAGCCCCTGCGGCAGCGGCTGCTGCTGAGCCAGCGCATGCGCGACTTTGCGGTGAGCGAACTCAAGCTGCCCGACAACCGCAGCTACCGCGGCTATGCCGACTTGCAGCGTGCTTCGGTGGTCTGGAACGCCGTGGCCGCCCCCGAGCTGTCGCTCACACTGAAGACCTGGTGCTTCCCCGTTGTGGGCTGCGTCGGCTACCGCGGCTACTTCACGCGCGCGCCAGCCGAAGCCCTGGTCGCGCAACTGAAGGTTGAAGGCTGGGAGACCGGCGTCTACGGCGTGCCGGCCTATTCCACGCTGGGCCGCACCGACTGGCTGGGCGGCGACCCGTTGCTGAACACCTTCCTGGACTGGCCCGAGGGCGAACTGGCGCGTCTGATCTTCCACGAGTTGGCCCACCAGGTGGCCTACGCCGACGACGACACCACCTTCAACGAATCGTTTGCCACCGCCGTCGAGCGCATCGGCGGGCAGCGCTGGCTGGAGCTGCACGCGTCGCCGGCAGCGCGCCGGGAATACGAGGCGCTGGAAGCGCGGCGGCGGGACTTCCGCCAGCTCACTGCTCGCTACCGCAACGAACTCCAGGCGCTGTACGCCAGCGACGCCAGCGACGCCCTCAAGCGGGCGCGCAAGGCCGATCTGATGACCGGGCTGCAGGCCGACTACGCGCAACTCAAGGCGCAGCGCTGGAATGGATTTGCCGGCTACGATGGCTGGTTCGTGCGTGCCAACAACGCCACCCTGGGCGTGATGGCTGCGTACAACGAACTGGTGCCGGACTTCGAGCGCCTGTTCGAGCGCAGCGGGGGCGACTTCACGCGCTTCTATGCCGAGGTGAAGGTGCTGGCCGCCCTGCCGAAGGCGGAACGGCGCACCCGACTTGGTGCACCACCCTGACCGAGGAACTTCACGCATGGCAGACATCCACATCCACCGCGACCACGGCCTGGGCCTGGCGAAGGCGCGCAAGATCGCCTGGGCCTGGGCCGAAGAGGTCCAAACCAAGTTCGACATGGAGTGCACCGTGATCGAGGGCCAGACCAGCGACACGGTCGAGTTCACGCGATCGGGCGTCAAGGGCACGCTGATCGTGGCGCCCGACCACTTCGAGCTGAGCGCCAAGCTGGGTTTTCTGCTCGGCGCCTTCAGCAAGACCATCGAGGGCGAAATCACCAAGAACCTCGACGCTTTGCTCGACAAGAGCAGCGCCGGGGCCAGGAAGGCCGTGCCCGCCAAGAAGGCGGCTCCGGCCAGGAAGAAGCCTGTGACCTGAGGACCCCCATGAACCCGTTCACCACCACCACCACCACCACCATCGTTGTCGCGGCCGCATTCCTGGCTGCGGCCCTGCCTGCGTCGGCACAGACCGCTGCCAAGCCTGCCGCGCCTGCAGCCTGCACGGCCCCGCTGCTGCAGCACAGCTTTCCGCGGCTGCAGGACGAAAAGCCGCAGTCGCTGTGCCAGTACGCGGGCAAGGTGCTGCTGGTCGTCAACACCGCCAGCTTCTGCGGCTTCACGCCGCAGTACGAAGGCCTGGAGGCGCTGCACGCCAAATACGCGGCGCAAGGCCTGGTGGTGTTGGGGTTCCCGACCAATGACTTCGGCCAGCAGGAGCCTGGCGACGCCAAGCAGATCGCCGAGCTGTGCTTCAACACCTACGGCGTCAAGTTCCCGATGTTTGCCAAGACCACCGTCAAGGGTGCCGCGGCCAACCCGTTCTACGCGTCGCTGGCGCAGGCCACCGGCAAGACGCCGGGCTGGAACTTCCACAAGTACCTGGTCGACCGCCAGGGCCGCGCGGTAGGCAGCTTCGACAGCAACGTGGCACCGACCAGCGCCGCGCTGGTGACGCGTATCGAGGCGGCGCTGGCGGCGAAATAGGGCCCCAAGCTCACTTCGTTCGCTGCCCCCGAGGGGCGCGCCCGGCTTGGGGCGGCCCGGCGCCGGGCAGAGCCGGCCCTGTGTCTACTTCAGCGAGTCGATCAACGCCACGTATTCCTTCATGGCCGCGTCACCTGTCTTGCCCTTGATGGCCGTCCAGGCGTCGAACTTGGCGCGGCCCACCATGTCGGTGAAGCCGGGCCGCTTGCCTTCGACGTCGCCGTCGGTGGCCTGCTTGTACAGCGCGTACAGCTTCAGCAGCGTGGCGTTGTCGGGCTTCTCGGGCAGGCTCTTGCTGGCGGCCACGGCGGCTTCGAAGGAGGCTTTGACTTTGGACATGACGCGCCCTTTCGTGTTTCAAAAAAGTGAGTGAGATCGTGGGTGAAAATCTGAGCTTGGCGGCTTGGATGCCTTCCAGCATCGTGCCCCGTGCCTGAGCCCGCGTTCCCGAGGAGAAACCCCATGTCAGTCGCCGTGGAGCGCATGTCGCGCGTGGACACGGCTTGGCTGCGCATGGACAACGATGTCAACCTGATGATGATCGTCGGCGTGTGGCTGCTGCGACCCGCGGTCACGCTGCAGGCGGTGCGCGAGCGCATCCACGACAAGCTGCTCAAGTACAACCGTTTCGGCCAGAAGGCCGTGGCCGACGCGATGGGCGTCCATTGGGTCACCGACGACGCGTTCGACATCACCCGGCACGTGGTGCCGCTGACGTTGAAGCGCAAGAACGGGCAGAGCGAGCGCGCCGCGCTGCAGGCGGTGTGCGGCGAACTCGCCGGCACGCCGCTGGACCCGGCGCGCCCGCTGTGGCAGTTCCACCTGGTGGAGGACTACGAGGGCGGCAGCGCGATGGTGGCGCGCATCCACCACTGCATCGGCGACGGCATCGCGCTGACTGCCGTGATGATGTCCATCACCGACGGCGGCACCGACCCGCCGCGCCGGCGCCGCAAGCTCCCACCTGAGCACGCGAACGCGCACGCGCACGATCACGAAACCGATTGGCTGGCCGACGCCGTGATCAAGCCGCTGAGCGACCTGGCCATCAAGGCCGTGGGCATGTACGGCGATGGCGTGGCCAAGTCGCTGGAGGCGCTGTCGAGCCCGCAGCAGGGCGGCATGGACCTGGCGCGCAGCGGCCTGCAGGTGCTGAAAGATGTGTCGGCCTTCGCCGCCATGACCGACGACTCACCGACACGCCTGAAGGGCCGGCCGGCCGGACGCAAGGTGGTGGCCTGGGGCGACGCGATCCCGCTGGATGAGGTCAAGGCCGTGGGCAAGGCGCTGGGATGCTCGGTCAACGACGTGCTGCTGGCCTGCGCGGCAGGCGCCGTGGGTGCCTACCTGGCCGGGAAGGGCGAGGACCCGCACGGCAAGGAGATCCGCGCCATGGTGCCGGTGAACCTGCGCCCGCTTGATGAGGCCTGGAAGCTCGGCAACCGCTTCGGCCTGGCGCCCCTGGTGTTGCCCATCGGCACCCTCAACCCCGTGGCGCGCGTGTTTGCCGTGCATGCCCGCATGGCCGAACTGAAGGGCAGCTACCAGCCGCTGTTGGCCTATGCCATCCTGGCGTTGACGGGGCTGTTCATCAAGCCGGTGCAGGACGCCGTGCTGGGCCTGTTCGCGAAGAAGACCACCGCGGTCATGACCAACGTGCCCGGCCCGGTCGTGCCGCTGAAGTTTTGCGGCGCCACGCTGCGCCAGAGCATGTTTTGGGTGCCGTGCTCGGGAGGCGTGGGCGTCGGCATGAGCATCCTCAGCTATGGCGGCGGCGTGCAGTTCGGCTTGATCACCGACAGTGCGTTGTGCCCCGACCCCGACGCCATCGCCAGCCTCTTCGCACCCGAGTTCGACAAGCTGCTCGCATTGACCTTGATGCTGCCCTGGGGCAACGAGCAAGCGGCATGAGCCCGTCACCGCAACCTGCACGAAGGAACCCGCCATGACCGTCACCGTCGACATCGACCTGGGCTACGAGTTCGCTGTCAAGGCCGCTTTCAAGGACGTGTTCGACGTCCTCGGCAACGTGCCCGTCTCGGCGAGCTTCTTTCCGAAGGTGGACCAGATCGTCGACCTGGGCAAGAACGCCTATCGTTGGGAAATGGCCAAGCTGGGCGTGGCCGGGGCCAGTCTCCAGACCGTCTATGCCAGCAAGTACACCCACGACCGCGCCAACGGCTCGGTGATGTGGGTGCCGGTCAAGGGCCAGGGCAATGCGCTGATCAGCGGCAGCTGGAAGGTCACGCGCGGCAAGAAGAGCACGAGGCTGGAATTCAAGGTCCACGGCAGCGTGGACGTGCCGGTGCCGGGGCTGATGACAATGGTGGTCTCACCCGTGGTGCGCAACGAGTTCGAGACCCTGGTCGAGAAGTACATCGATAACCTGATCCACCACTTCGGAGGCGAGGCCTGAGGCCTCGGCGTTGAACATGAGCCACTCCCTGCACGATTCCCTTCGCAATTCCCTGAACGACGCCCCGCAATTCACCCGCCGCGAACTGGCGCTGGCGGCCACGGCCGGCCTGCTGGCCAGCCCGCTGGGCGTGCTGGCCGCGACACCCAAGGACACCCTGGTGCTGGCCGCGGCCTTCGACGACATCATCAGCCTGGACCCGGCCGAGGCCTTCGAGATCTCGGCCGGCGAGCTGATGGGCAACTGCTACGAGCGGCTGCTGCGCTACGACGTGAGCGACCCCAGCAAGCTGCTGGCCGACCTCGCCACGACCTGGAAGGTGTCGGCCGACGGCATGACGTACAGCTTCGACCTGCGGCCCGGCATGCGCTTTGCATCTGGCAACCCGCTGACAGCCGAGGACGTGGTGTTTTCGCTGCAGCGCGCCGTGCTTTTGGACAAGACCCCCGCCTTCATCCTCACGCAGTTCGGATTGAACAAAGGCAACGTGGCGGTCAAGGTGCGCCAGACCGGGCCGCTGGGCCTGACCATCGAGACCGACAAAGCCTACGCACCCACGCTGGTCTACAACTGCCTGACGGCCAACGTGGCCGCGGTGGTGGACAAGAAGCTGGTCATGTCCAAAGAAGCCAATGGCGACCTGGGGAGCGCTTGGTTGAAGACTGGTTACGCCGGGTCGGGCCCGATGCGCATCCGCGAATGGCGCGCCAACGAACTGATCACGCTGGAACGGAACGACAACTTCCACGGTGCGAAGAGCAAACTGGGCCGCGTCATCTACCGCCACATCAAGGAATCCAGCACGCAGCGGCTGCTGCTCGAGAAAGGCGATGTCGACATCGCGCGCAACCTCAGCCCGCAGGACCTGGCGGCGCTGGCGTCCAACAAGAACGTGAAGACCACCGCCACGCCCAAGGGCACGGTGTACTACTTCAGCCTGAACCAGAAGAACCCCATCCTGGCCAAGCCCGAAGTACGCGAGGCCTTCAAGTGGCTGGTGGACTACGGCGCCATCGGCGACACGCTGATAAAGAACATCGGCGTGGTGCACCAGAACTTCCTGCCCATCGGCCTGCTGGGCGCCAGCAAGGACAACCCCTACAAGCTGGACGTGCCGCGGGCGCGGGCGCTGCTGGCGCGCGCCGGGCACGGGGGCGGTTTCAAGGTTACCGTCGACATGCGCACGGTGCAGCCCGTGCAAGGCGTCACCGAGGCCATCCAGCAGACCTTCAAGCAGGCCGGCATCGAGCTGGAGATCCTGCCCGGCGACGGCAAGCAGACGCTCACCAA
>ENA-OFCE01000877-OFCE01000877.1-metagenomes-genome-assembly--contig:-NODE-877-length-17562-cov-6.395270_pt1 | contig 17562 bp, 14 predicted proteins | sample MGYA00153388_OFCE01 | MGnify analysis MGYA00153388
ACTCGCGGCTGTAGGTGCCCAGGCCGACGACCGTGAAGCCCATCTCCTGGTGCGCCACACGCGCGGCGGCGATGGCGTGCGTGGCGTCGCCAAACACGAACACGCGCTTCCCGGTGAGGTAGGTCGAATCGACGGAGCGTGAGTACCAGGGCGAGCGCGCCAAGGCGTCGGGCAGCGGCGCATCGGCGGGCAGGCCGGCCAGTGTGCGCACCTCGGCAATGAAGTCTTTCGTGGCGCCCACGCCGATGGGCACCGTGCGCGTGAAGGGCTGGCCGTACATGCGTTGCAGCCAGCTGGCCGCCTGGCCCGCGGTCTCGGGGTAGAGCACGACGTTGAAGTCGGCCTGGCCCAGGCGTGCCAGGTCGTCGGGCGTGGCGCCCAGCGGGGCCGTGACGGCGACGTCGATGCCGAGTTGTTCCAGCAAACCGGCAATCTCGCGCACGTCGTCGCGGTGGCGGAAGCCCAATGCGGTGGGGCCCAGCAAATTGCAGCTCGGCCGCGCGCCTTCAGGCCGCGGCGCGCGCACGGTGCCCGGCGCCGGGATGTGCGGACCAGCCAGCGCGCGCACCATTTGATAGAAGGTCTCCGATGCGCCCCAGTTCTCTTTCTTCTGGTACGAAGGCAGTTCCAGTGCCACCACGGGGATCGGCAGCGCCAGCGCCTTGGCCAGGCCGCCCGGGTCGTCTTGAATGAGTTCGGCGGTGCACGACGAACCGACCATCATCGCCTTGGGCTTGAAGCGCTCGTAGGCCTGCTGCGCGGCGGTCTTGAAGAGCTGCGCCGTATCGCTGCCCAAGTCGCGCGCCTGGAAGGTGGTGTAGGTGACGGGCGGGCGCTTCTTCAGCCGCTCGATCATCGTGAACAGCAGGTCGGCGTAAGTGTCGCCCTGCGGCGCGTGCAGCACGTAATGCACGTCTTCCATGGCGGTGGCGATGCGCATCGCGCCGACGTGCGGCGGGCCTTCGTAGGTCCAGAGGGTCAACTGCATTCAGGCCACCAGTTTCATGCGCCGCGTCAGCGGGCGCGTGAAGAGTTCGGCCAGGTCGGCGGCCTGGTCGTAGCCCTGGATCGGCGTGAAGACAAGTTCGATCGCCCACTTGGTCGTGAAGCCCTCGTTCTCCAACGGATTCGCCAGGCCCAAGCCGCAGACGACGATGTCGGCGCCGGATGCGCGGCAGCGGTCGAGTTGGCGGTCGACGTCCTGACCTTCCGACAGCATCGTGCCGGCGGGCAGCAGTGCCAATTCAGGCGCGAGGTGCTGGCGGTGCAGGTAGGGCGTGCCGACCTCGGCCAGGCCCATGCCGAGTTCGCGCGAGAGAAAGCGCGCCAGCGGCACTTCGAGCTGCGAATCCGGGAAGAAGAAGATGCGTTTGCCCTGCAGCTGGCTGCGGTGGCGCGCCAGTGCGCGTTCGGCCCGTTCGCGCTTGGGCGCGACAGCCGCTTCGAACTGCGCCGCCGGCACGGCGAAGGCGTCTGCCGCGGCCTTTAGCCAGGCGGTGGTGCCTTCGGCGCCCAGCGGGAAAGGCGCCGACAGACGTTGCGCGCCACGTTCTTCCAGCGCACGCGCCGTGTCGGCCAGGAAAGGCTGCGCCAGCAGGAACTTCGTGCCCGCGCCCACCGGCGCCAGGTCGGCAGCGTGGCGCGGCGGGAAGAAGCGGACGGGCCCCAGGCCGAATTCGTCGAACAGGCGGCGGAACTGGTCTTCGACCACGTCGGCCAGCGCGCCCACCACCAGCAGGCCGGGCGCGTCGGTGGGCTCCATCTCAGGCACCAGCGACGCCAGGCAGGCGTCTTCGCCCTGCGTGAAAGTGGTTTCGATGCCGCTGCCCGAGTAGTTGAGGATGCGGACGGCCGGCGTAAATGTCTTGGACAAACGCGAGGCGGCCCGCGACAGGTCCAGCTTGATGACTTCCGACGGGCACGAACCCACCAGGAACAGCAGCTTAATGTCAGGTCGGCGTGACAGCAGCCGCGTCACGACCTTGTCGAGCTCGTCGTTGGCGTCGGCCAGGCCGGCGAGGTCGCGCTCGTCGATGATGGCGGTGGCGAAACGCGGCTCGGCGAAGATCATCACGCCGGCCGCCGATTGCAGCAGGTGGGCGCAGGTGCGCGACCCGACGACGAGGAAAAACGCGTCCTGGATCTTGCGGTGCAACCAGATGATGCCGGTCAGGCCGCAGAACACCTCGCGTTGGCCACGCTCGCGCAGCACTGGAGCATCGGCGCAGCCCTCTGCCGCGACGGGGCGGATGTCGATCACCGCGCTCAAGCCGCAACCCCTGCGGCGGCCGTGAGCGCCGCCTGCAACCGCGCCATGCGCAGCTTCCAGATGAACTGGCCGGCGTTGACGACGTAGGTCGCGTAGGCGGCCAGCGCCAGCAGCATCTGTTGCTTGGGGGTCAGCGTGCCGGTGACGAGTGCCACCAGGTAGGCCGTGTGCAGGGCCAGCACCAGCATGCTGAACACGTCTTCCCAGTAGAAAGCCGGCGCGAAGAGCCAGACGCCGAAGACGTCTTTTTCCCAGATGCAGCCGGTGACCATGATGGTGTAGAGCGTGAATGTCTTCACCACCACCGAGATCGTGGCCGCGTCGTGGCCAGCGCCCGTGACCAGAAAGCGCAGCACCAGAACCAGACTGACCAGGAACACCAGGAACTGGATCGGTGCCAGCACGCCTTGCACCAAAGTCCACACCGATGCGTCACGCCGCAGACGTTCGCTAGGCGTGTACAGCCCCATCGGCGCCTGCGGGCCCGGGATGGGCCGGTGCCGGGGGGCGCTGATCGGATGCGGGACTGCCATGCATTGAATCTAGAGGCAGGCCCCAGGGATGTCAACCCGGGTTGACGACAGGCTGGGTTGACACTACGCTTGGGTTGTTGCCGGGTTAACGCAGGGTTGACCTGGATCGCAGCCACCGTGAAAGTCAGGAGGAGTCCGTGACCGTTGTCATGAACAGCAAGCCCCAACCGCTGAACATGTCACAACGCCGTTCACGGGCGGGCAGTCCGACGGGCAATGTGGGCGTGAACGGCGGGGGTGCAGAACCCCTGACCCGCAGCGACGCGAGGAGATACGGCGTGAATCGACTGAACCAGTCTGCTGCCAACAGCGACATACGAGGCAACGAAATTTGCCTCGACTTTCCCGATGACCAGGCCGTTACGTTCCTGACCGAGGCACCTGCCCCTTCGGCGCGCGAGCGCATGGCGAGCATCGTCAGGACCATCGAGCAGGACATCATCCCGCGCCTGGTGCTGGCCCACCGGCCGGTGCAGGCGCCATCGGTGACGCCGACGTCAGCGATGGCGTTGGTGAGACCGGGCGACGTGCGCGATTTCGTCCAGGCCATGCTGGCCTCCGACGACAGCTGGCAAGGCCTGACCGACCGTCTGCGGGCACAAGGCATGGCGGTGGGCGATATGTATTTGCATCTGCTGTCGCCAGCGGCGCATGAACTGGGGCGGATGTGGGACGAGGACCTGTGCTCCTTCACCGACGTGACCGTGGCCGTGGGCCGCATCCAGCGCGTGCTTCGGGCGCTGAGCCCGGCGTTCGGGCATGACGTCGATCACCCGCAGAACGGCCGGCGCGTGCTGCTGATGCCCGCGCCTGGTGAACAACACACCTTCGGTCTGGCCATCGTTGCCGAGTTTTTCCGCAGCGCGGGTTGGGAAGTCGTGGGTGACAACGAAGCGCGCACCGCCGACCCGGCGGGGCTGGTGCGCAGCGAATGGTTCGACGTGATCGGCATCTCGGTGGGCACGGACGCCCGGCTGGACTGGCTGAAGTCGGGCATCGGCGCCATCCGCAACGCGTCGCGCAATCGGAGCATCGGTGTGCTGGTCGGCGGGCCGAGCTTTGCGGCCGACATGGCGCGGGTGCGCGAAGTCGGCGCCGACGGCACCGCCAGCAACGGCGAGCAGGCGCCGGTGATGGCGGAGCAGCTGCTCGCAGAGCGTCAGCGCGCAAGGGCATGACGGGGCCGCAGGCAAGTTTGGCCAGTTTGGTCAGTACCCGGCACGCAGCGGCAGTTCACAGCACGACGTCTTCAATGCGATATTGAGTGAAAGGCGGGTCTCCGATGAGGCCTTTTGGATCACCGGAGAGCACGCTGGGCACACTCGGTGCCAACGCCTTGGGCGGGCTGCTGACCGTGGCCAACGACATCACCCTGATCGTCGACGAGCACGGCGTCGTGCGCGACCTCTCCAGCAGCATCGAAGACCAGTCCGTCGACGCGCCTGGCACATGGATCGGGTGTGCGCTGATCGACATCGTGACCATCGAGAGCCGACCGAAGATCGAATCGATGCTGCGCGATGTGGTCAGCAGCGGGGTTGCCGCGCCTCGCTGGCGGCAGATCAACGCACTGCTCGACGGGGGCGTTGGCCTGCCGCTGGCCGTCGCGGCGGTGCCTCTCGGCGGCGGGCGCAGCCTGGTGTGTGGTCGCGACCTGCGCGCCATCGCAGCGCTGCAGCAGCGCCTGGTCGAAGCTCAGCAGGCGATGGAGCGCGACTACTGGAAGTTCCGCCACGCCGAAACCCGCTACCGCCATCTCTTCCAGGTGGCCTCCGAGGCCGTGCTGGTCGTCGATGCCACGACGCAGAAAGTGCTGGAAGCCAACCCCGCTGCAACGCGTCTGGTGGGCCAGGGCGGACCCCAGGGGTTGGTGGGCCAGTCCTTCCCGATGGGCATGGACGCGCGCAGCGCCGAAGGCATCAACACCCTGCTGGCCGGTGTGCGGGCCACCGGACGAGCCGAGTCGGCGCGGGCCGAACTGCTCGACGCTCGCGGCGAGGTGGCCGTGTCGGTGTCCACGTACCGCCAGGACCGAACCACTCACTTCGTGGTGCGCCTGTCCCCGGCCGCGGACGGGGGCGGCATCGATACTTCGACCAGCATCAGCGCCATGCTGCTCAAGCTGGTGCAGACAGCGCCCGACTGCCTGGTCGTGACCGACATCGACGGGCGGGTCATCTCGGCCAATGGGGCATTCATCGAGCTGGCGCAAATGACGACCGAAGAGCAGGTGCGCGGCGAGACGCTGGACCGCTGGCTGGGCCGCACTGGCGTGGATTTGAGCGTGCTCATCAGCAATCTGCGCCAGCGCGGTGCAGTGCGTTTGTTCGCCACCACCCTGCGCGGCGAGTACGGTGCCGTCACCGACGTGGAGATTTCCGCCACGATGGTGCCGCACGGTGAACGGCCCTTCCTGGGTTTCACGATCCGCGACGTGGGTCGCCGCCTGACGGGCGAGGCGCGCAGCAAACGCGAGCTGCCGCGGTCGGTGGGCCAACTGACCGAACTGGTCGGGCGCGTGCCGCTGAAGGACATCGTCGGCGAGACGACCGACTTGATCGAGCAGTTGTGCATCGAAGCGGCGCTCGAACTGACCCACGACAACCGCGCCTCGGCCGCCGAGATGCTGGGGCTGTCGCGCCAGAGTCTATACGTGAAGCTGCGCCGCTACGGCGTGGGCGACCTGCCGGCCGACGTGGAAAAGTAGCCCGCGTCGAGCGCTGGGGCGGGGCCCGCGCCGGCTATCCGGGCGCGGACGGCGGGTGTCAGTTCCGATTGACACCGTGAAGTGTCAACGGCAGTATGGTGTTCGATGAATGCGTTCACCATCGCCGCCTTGCGACCCTTGCCCGAGTGGCGGGCGGTGGCCGAGCTGTTCAAACCCATCACCTGGTTCCCACCGATGTGGGCCTTCGCCTGCGGTGTGGTCGCCTCTGGCGTGCCGCTGGCCGACCGTTGGCTGCTGGCCCTGGTGGGCGTGTTGCTGGCCGGGCCGCTGGTGTGCGCCACCAGCCAGGCCGTGAACGACTGGTTCGATCGCGAGGTCGACGCCATCAACGAACCGCGCAGGCCCATCCCCTCGGGCCGCATCCCCGGGCGCTGGGGTCTGTACATCGCCGTCGGGTGGACGGCTGTATCGCTGCTGGTGGCCACGGTGCTGGGCCCCTGGGGCTTTGCCGCCGCCGTCACCGGCCTGCTGCTGGCCTGGGCCTACAGCGCGCCGCCCCTGCGCCTGAAGCGCAATGGCTGGCTCGGCTGCGCCGCCTGCGGCTTGTCGTATGAAGGTCTGGCCTGGGTGACTGGAGCGGCCGTGATGGCCGGCGGCGCGATGCCGCCAGCGCCTTCGCTCTTGCTGGCCGGCCTGTACAGCGCGGGCGCCCTGGGCATCATGGCGCTGAACGATTTCAAGGCCATCACCGGCGACCGCCAGATGGGCATCCGCTCGCTGCCTGTCATGCTGGGGCCGCTGCGGGCGGCGCAGGTGGCCTGCGGGGTGATGGCCGCGCCGCAAGGGGTCGTGATCGGCCTGTTGCTGCACTGGGACGCACCCTGGTTCGCCTTGGCGGTCGGCTGCCTGCTGGTCGGCCAGGGCGTGCTGATGCGCTGGTTCGTCGCCAAGCCGGTGGAGCGCGCGCTGTACTACAGCGGTTTCGGCGTGCCGCTGTTCGTGGCCGGCATGATGGTCAGCGCGTTTGCCCTGCGCGGCATGGCAGCGGCGTGACGCAGCAGGCCAGCTCCGACCTGTCCTGGCTGGGCATCTTCCGCCTGGGCCTGGTGCAGGCGGCGCTGGGTGCCATGGTGGTGCTGACCACGTCCACGCTCAATCGCGTGATGGTCGTCGAGCTCGGCCAGCCGGCACTGCTGCCAGGCATCCTGGTGGCGCTGCATTACGCGGTGCAGATTTCGCGGCCCCGCATGGGCTTCGGGTCGGATGTCGGCGGCCGCCGCACGCCCTGGATCATCGGCGGCCTGGCCGTGCTGGCGCTGGGCGCCGTGGGTGCGGCCGCGGCCACCGCGTGGATGGGCTCGTCGCGCCCGGCCGGCATCGCCCTGGCACTGCTGTGCTTCGTGGCCATCGGCTTCGGCGTCAGCGCCAGCGGCACCAACCTGCTGGTGTTGCTGGCCAAGCGGGTGGCGCCGCAGCGCCGGGCACCGGCGGCCACCATCGTGTGGATGATGATGATCCTGGGCTTCGCCGTCACTGCCGGCGTGGCCGGCAAGCTGCTGGAGCCGTATTCGCACGCGCGCCTGGTAGGTGTGATGGCGGCCCTGTGCGGCGCGGCCTTCGTGCTGGCGCTGGGTGCGCTGCGCGGCGTGGAAGGGCCGGCCGCGCCCACGGCAGACGCTGCCGAGCCCGCACCGCCGCCCTTCCGCCAGGCGCTGGCCCAGGTGTGGGCCGAACCCGACGCGCGGCGCTTCACGATCTTCATCTTCGTCTCGATGCTGGCCTACAGCGCGCAGGACCTGATCCTCGAGCCCTTCGCCGGCACCGTGTTCGCCTACACGCCCGGGCAGACCACCCAGCTGTCGGGCCTGCAACATGGCGGCGTGCTGGCCGGGATGATCCTGGTCGCCGTCGCCGGTGGCGGCCTGCTGGGCCGGCGCTGGGGTTCGTTGCGCGCCTGGGCGGTGGGCGGCTGCATCGCATCGGCCTTGTCGCTGGCCGGCCTGGTGCTGGCCGGGCGCGTGGGCCCGGGCTGGCCGCTCGCGGCCAACGTGTTTCTGCTGGGCGCGGCGAATGGCGCGTTTTCCATCGCCGCCATCGGTTCGATGATGCGGCTGGCAGGTGCGGGCCGCCGGCGCCGCGAAGGCGTGCGCATGGGCTTGTGGGGCGCGGCGCAGGCCATAGCCTTTGGACTGGGCGGCCTGGCCGGTGCGGCGGCCAGCGACTTGGCGCGCTGGTTGATCGGCTCGCCCGGTGCGGCCTACGCCTGCGTCTTCGCGTTCGAAGCGCTGCTGTTCCTGGTGGCCGCAAAACTGGCCACTTGCATAGACAACCCGGCGGCCGGTGCGCTGCCGCAACCGAATCAACCCGACGCGCCGCAGGTGCGGGCCGGGGCCTTGGTCAACGTGAGGTGAAGCATGAACACGACTGAACAATTCGACGTGGTGGTGGTGGGCGGCGGCCCGGCGGGCGCCACGGCGGCCACCGACCTGGCCAAGGCCGGCAAGCGCGTGCTGCTGCTCGACCGCGCAGGGCGCATCAAGCCCTGCGGCGGCGCCATCCCGCCGCGGCTGATCAAGGACTTCGCGATCCCCGACGAACTGCTGGTGGCGCGCGCCAGGTCGGCCCGCATGATCTCACCGGCCGATGTGAAGGTCGACATTCCCATCGACAACGGCTTCGTCGGCATGGTCGACCGCGAGCACTTCGACGAGTGGCTGCGCGCGCGCGCCGCCGAGGCCGGCGCCGAGCGCCGCACCGGCAGCTACGAAAAATTGACGCGCGACGCCGACGGCATGGCCGTCGTCAACTACCACGTGCGTGGCGAAAGCGGCGCCAGGCTGCCGATGGCGGTGCGGGCGCGTGCCGTCATCGGCGCCGACGGCGCGCGTTCGGGCGTGGCGCGCGACGCCGTGCCCGGCGCCAAGAACGTCGAATGTGTGTTCGCGTACCACGAGATCGTGCGAAAGCCCGAACAGCCCGGCCCCGACTACGACGCCACGCGCTGCGACGTCTACTACCGAGGCACCGTCAGCCCCGACTTCTACGGCTGGGTGTTCCCGCACGGCGACACGCTGAGCATCGGCACCGGCAGCGCGGACAAGGGTTTCTCGCTGCGCCACGCCACGCAAAGCCTGCGTGAAGCCGCGGGCCTGAAGGACACGGTGACGATCCGCCGCGAAGGCGCGCCGCTGCCCATGAAGCCGCTCAAACGCTGGGACAACGCGCGCGACGTGGTGCTGGCCGGCGACGCCGCCGGCGTGGTGGCGCCGGCCTCGGGCGAAGGCATCTACTACGCCATGTACGGCGGCCGCGTGGCGGCCCAGGCGGTCGAGCAGCTGCTCGTCACCGGCAACGGCAAGTGCTTGGCCCAGGCGCGCAAGCGCTTTATGAAGCAGCACCGCACGGTGTTCCTGGTGCTGGGCATCATGCAGCGCTTCTGGTACAGCACCGACAAGCGCCGCGAAAGCTTCGTCAGCATCTGCAAGGACAAGGATGTGCAGCAGCTCACCTTCGAGTCCTACATGAACAAGGAACTGGTGCGTCGCAGCCCCCTGACCCACGTGCGCATTTTCTTCAAGGACATGGCGCACCTGCTGGGTCTGGCACGGGTTTAGTCCCGGCACCCGCCGCAGCCGCAGTCGCAGTGCCCCGGTGGGTGCCTGGCACGCCCGGTCTCACAGGACCGCGGCCCCGCCGAAGTTGCCCACCCGCACCTCGCAGACGATGCCTTGCGGCGCCTGCTCGAACCAGGCGACCCTGCCGTCGATGAGCTTGACGCGTTTGCGCACGCCGCCCAGGCCCAGACCATGGGACCAGCCTTCCGGGGCTCGGCCGCAGCCGTCGTCGGCCACGCGCAGCAGCAGCACGGGGCCTTGCAGGCTGATCTGGATGCCCACGCGGGTGGCCCGGGCGTGCTGCAAGGCGTTGCTGACCAGTTCACGCAGCACGCGGGTGAGCGCCGACCACTGCACCATGCTCAGGGACACGTCGCGGTCGTGCTCGAAGGTCCACACCAGCTGCACCTGCGCGGCAGCCAGGCGCTGCGCCAAGTCGGCCTTCCACTCGCCGGCCGCATGCGACAGGCGGTGCTCGCCGGCGGCCAGGCCGCGGGTCAGGGTCTTCAGATCCTTCAGCGTCAGGCGGATGTATTCCTCCATGGCAGGGGTCTGGGCCTGGTACATCAGCGTCAGCAAGCGGGCGCCGATGTCGTCGTGCAGGTCCTGCGCGATGCGCTGGCGCTCTTCGCTGCGGCCGCGTTCGACCGCCCGGTCGTAGGCCACGGCGCGGCGCAGGCGTTCGACGACGCGGTCGGCCAGGCGGGCGTCGTCGTCGGTGAACAGGCGCCGGCCGTCGTCGGCAAGGCGCAACACCAGCGTCGGTCCGGCTTCACCGGATGCGCGGCGACTGCCGCCGCGCAAGGGCACTTCCAGCGCGGCGCCGCCGCCGACCACGCGGGCCTGGGCCAGCTCACGCTCGGCTTGCAGCACTTCGCGCGGGCCGAACAGGTCGCGCAGAAGCTGGGTCAGCAACTGGCGGTAGCGGCCGGGCTGCGCCTGCAGGTCCCGCGCCGCACGGTAAAGCTGTTCGAAGGTGCGTTCGGCGTCCAGCAGGGCGTTGCCTGCGCCGTGCTTCGAGGCCCAGCGCTTGACCAGCAGGTACAGGGCCGCACCTACCGCAGCAGCCAGGACCCACGAGCTGACGCGGCCCAGTGACAGGGAGGTTGCGAACAAGAGGTGAGCGGCCGCCGCGATGGCCATCGCGCCGGCCAGCAAGGCGGCGTCGCGCAGGACTTGGCGCGAGCGCGGGATGAACGGCGCGAGCAACAAAAGGGCGCAGGGCACCAGGCTCCAGGTCGAGGCACCCAGCGTGGCCGCCGCGCCTGCGGTCTCGGGCCAGAGCGACGCCGCCGCCACCAGGGCCGTCACCACCCCCATGGTCAGGCCGACGAACCCGGTCAAGCGCTGGAGCAGCGCCGCAAAGGGGTTGGGCTCGATGTGTTGCGACCACCCCACCAGCCACCAGCCTGCCCCGGCCGCTGCCAGTGCTGCGGCCTGCGCCCACCACCACAGGCCGGGCGGCGACGCCCACCACGCCACGCCCAACCACCCCAAGGCCAGCGCCCATGTCGCCATGGCGAACAGGCCGGCCCGGGGCTGGCGGCGCGGGTGCAGCAGCAGCGCGTGCACGGCTGCGGCCGAGATGAACGCGTCGAGTGCCAAGGGCCCCCACAGCGCCAGTTGGGCGCCGGGCAGCGACGCACCGAACCCCGGCAGGCTGGCCACCGCCAGAAACGCAAGGTGCACCGCCAGGCAGGCGGCCATCAGCAGATACAGGGCATTGCGCGCTTGGGGCCGTACCAGCAGCGCCGACAGGCCGAGCCCCAGCAGGGCCAGGGCCAGCCCGTTGAAGACCCAGAACACCAGCCCGAGGCCGGCCACAGTGCGTGGCGCGGGATTTAGCGTCACAGCGCTGCCATCGCCAAAACCCAGTTGCACGGGGCCTTGGGCCAGCAGGGCGGCCAGGGTCTGCTGCTGGGTGGTCTGGCTCTGGCGGCGGCCGTCGTCGACCTGCCATCGCGGCAGGCTGTGGAGCAGCAGGGCGTCGGGTGTCAGGCGCTCGCCACTCGGCGCGGAAATCGCGGTGAGGGTCTGGCCGATCGAGCCCGCCAGGGCAGGCAGCGGGCTGGACTTCAACACCACGGCACCTCGGGCATCGGCCCGCCACTGCGCGTCGATCCAGGGCGCCGCCGCGAGCTGCCCGACCCACAAGGCCAGGGCCAGGCCAGCCAGCCCCAGCAGCAGCACCACGGCACGCCGCTGGGGGCGGCTCAGGTGCGGCAGACGAGGGCGGCTGCTGGTGCGGTCCGGCGTACCGGGCTCGAAGGCCGAGTCAGGACCGGGCCGCTCGGACTGCGGTGCAGTGGGGGGCGAAGACATCGCAACCGCGCCTGGTCGGGCCGGCGGCGCTCAGGCCTGGCCGGTCAGACCAGCCCTTGCTTGCTGGCCAGCACGGCGGCCTCGGCGCGACTGGAGACGTTGAGCTTCTTGTAGATCGACTTGATGTGGTCGTTGACGGTGAACCACTTGATGCCCATCAGGCTGGCGATTTCCTTGATCGTGAAGCCCTTGCTCAGGTAAGTCAGCACCTCGGTTTCGCGCGGAGTGAGACGCTCGGTTTCCGGCGCCTTTTCCATCGGCACCGGCCGGCTGGTGCTGAAGCCGCTGGTGGTGACGAAGCCTGAATCGGGTGCCTGCCAGTCGCCCCCACCCCCACCCCCAACCCCGCCCCCGCCCGGGCCGTGGCGAAAGTGCGTGAGCAGCCGGCGCGCGATGGCCGGGCTCAGTGGTGGCTGGCCGCGCACGATCTTCTGCAGTTCTTCGACCAGCACCTCGAAGCGGTCTTCCTTGAGCAGGTAACCGTCTGCCCCGCACTGCAACGCGGGGAACAGGTGTTCGTCGTCGGAATACAGCGTGGTGACGATCTTCGTGGCCGGGTACCGGACCAGTTCGGCGAGCAGCTCCATGCCGTTGCCGTCGGGCAGTTCCAGGTCGACCAGGATCAGCTTGAACGGGTCCGTACCGTGCAAGCCCTGCGCGCCGCCCGTGAGCGATATGTGCCGGCGCGCCGTGAGCAGGTCGCCGGCCTCGGTGATCTGGTTGGCGTCGCTGAAACTTTCACGCACCACGCGGCACAGGAAACTGCGCGCGACCGGGTTGTCTTCGAGGATCAATACCTTGACGGTCATCCGTGTGGTCTCCTGACACGTCCAATCATGCTAGCGCCGATCCTGGCGGGTCAAGGGTTCACGAGCAACAACTTGCCGCAAACCTGGCGGCTGCCCATGCGCGCGTAGGCGGCGGGCAGTTCGCTCATCGGCAGGCGCCGATCGATCACCGGCTTGACCAACCCCTGCGCGTACCACTGCGCCAGCTGGGCCATCGCGGCGGCGTGCTTCTTCGGCTCGCGCCGCACGAAGTCGCCCCAGAACACGCCCACCACCGACGCCCCCTTCAACAGCGCCAGGTTCCAGGGCAGGGCGGGGATGCCGCCGCCGGCAAAGCCCACCACCAGGTAGCGCCCACGCCATGCGATGCCGCGGAACGCCGGCTCGGCCAAGTCGCCGCCCACGGGGTCGTAGACGACATCCGGGCCCTTGCCGACAGTGGCTTGCTTCAGGGCCTCGCGCAGCGGCGTGGTGCTGTAGTTGATGGTGGCGTCGGCGCCGAGCTGCATGCACAGCGCGCACTTCTCGTCGCTGGACGTGGCAGCGATCACGCGTGCGCCCGCAGCCTTGGCGATCTGCACGGCCGCGGTGCCAACACCCCCGGCCGCGCCCAGCACCAGCACGGTTTCGCCGGGCTGCAAGGCGGCCCGGTCCATCAACGCGTGGTGCGATGTGCCGTAGGTGAAGGCGAAGGCCGCGCCGTCCTCGACGGCAAAGCCCGGTGGCAGCGGCAGCACCTGTGCGGCGCTGACGCAGGCATGGGTGGCAAAGCCGCCGTGGCTGCCGATGGCCGCCACCGCATCACACACCTTCAAGTGGCGCACGCCGTCGCCGACGGCATCGACCCGGCCGGCGAATTCCGAGCCCGGCACGAAGGGCAGTGGTGGCTTGACCTGGTACTTGCCGACGACCGTCAGCAAGTCCGGAAAGTTCAGGCTGGCCGCTTCGATGGCGATGCGCACTTCGCCGGGCGCCGGCTCGGGCGTGGGCAGGGTTTGCCAACGCATGGCGCCGATGCCGTCCAGGGTTTCACAGAGCCAGGCTTGCATGGGGGTGTCCTCGAAGTCCCGTGCCGAGGCTGGCGGGGGACTGGCGATCATAGACAGCGGCTGGCCACGCCGGACAGCGTGCCAAATGAAGGACTTAAGCGGCCGAACTCCAGCGATCGAGCCGGGGCCCCGAACTTCAAACTCAGGCCTGCGTGCCGACTGTTCGTCAGCGGCATGCGTCTGATGAATCCGCAATTTCCCTCACGTCGTCGCAGACTGCACGCCCACCGCGCCTTGCCGTGGGCCTTGCTGTGGCTGGCCGCATGGGCCGCCGCCCCGGCAGCCGCACGCTGCCTGGACGAGGAATCGCTGCAAGCCTTCACGGCGGGCGACGTCACTGCAGGTGCCGCGTCTGCGGCGGTGGTCGAACCCCGCGTGCTGCTGCAACAGATGGTGCGCGATGCACTGGTACGCAGCAACGCCGTCGGTGCGACGGCCCTGCTGGCCGAAGCTGCCGTGTTGGACATCAACGAGGCGCGCTCGGCCAAGGCCGTGCAGGCCAACGTGGGGGGCGGCTTCGGCCCCGGCGGCACCAAGACGGTGGGCATCGCCGAAACGGCTGCCGTGCAGCTGCGCGCGTCGCTCAGCGTCAGCAAGACGGTCTACGACGGGGGCAGGGTCGACCGCCTGGTCGACTGGCGCACCCAGCTGGCCGAGTCGGCGCGCTACGGCCACCTGTCGCAACAGGAACAGATCTCGCTGATGACGGTGACGCTCGCGCTGGAGCGCAGCCGCTACCGATCGCAGACCCAGGTGTACCGGCAATCGGCACGCAAGATGTCGTGCTTGGTGGAAGCGCTGGAGACCATCGTGCGCGCTGACCGCGGCCGCGCCAGCGAGCTGGTGCAGGCGCAGAAGTCGCTGCAGCAGGCCGAGCTTGCGCAGGAGCAGAGCCAGTCCATGGTGCGGCAGATCGAGATTCGCTTGCGCCGCCTGGTCGGCGACGGGCTGCCGCCGACCGACGGGCTGTCGACGGTGTTTGCCGGCGTGCCTGCGCTGGACCAGCTGGTGGCCGACGTCGAGAAGTCGCCGGACATCGGGGCGCTGAACGCCCAGGCCGCCGCGGCTGGGCGCTATGCCTCGGCGGTGGAGGTCAGCAGCCGTCCCGTGGTGAGCCTGGCCGCGTCGGGCAACGCGGCGATCAGCCAGGGCGGCAGCCGTGGCAATTCGCAGAACGGGACTTACTCGGTCGGGGTGCTGTTCAACGTGCCACTGCTCAGCCCGGGCCTGGAATCGGCCACCGACGCCGCCCGCAAGCGCGCCCAGGCGGCGCGGCTGCAACGTGCCGACGAGGTCGAGTCGCGGCGCTTTCGCGTCGCCGAGATCCACGAGCAGGCGCTGTCCAGTGTCGACCGTGCCCGCCGCGTGGCCGCGGTGCTGCGCGAAAGCGAGCAGGTGCGCAACTTCACGCTTCAGCAATGGCAGCAACTGGGCCGGCGCAGCCTGTTCGACGTGATGGGCGCCGAGGCCGAGCACTACAGCCTGCGCGTGGCCTACGTGAACGCCCTGCACGACGTGCAGATGTTTAACGCCAACCTGCTGGCGTTGGGGCGGGGGGTTGGCGAATGGCTGCGCTGACATTGGCGTCCATCCACCCGGAGATCCAGGCCATGAGACAAGTCGTCCACAACTACCAACTGACGCATGCAATCCCTGCGGGCAATTACAGGTTCGCCGGAGACTCGGTCGGCTGCAAGGCCATCGTCAAGCACCTGTTCGGCGAGACCGCCAACGCCCGTTCGCTGCTGGACATCGGCTTCGGTCTGGGAGACCTGGCCCGGATCGTCAAGTCCGATCCGCAGACCAGCCACTGGGAGGTCGACGGTATCGATGGATTCCTCGACGCCTGCTGCAACGAGCCCCTGTTTGCCCAGCGCCGCTATCGCAATGTCTGGCACGGCCTGGCCCAGGAGCTATCGGCCCAGATCCTGGCGGGCTACGACGCCATCTGCCTGTTCGACGTCATCGAACACCTGGACGCGCAAGCCGCACGTGCGCTGCTTCAGCATCTGCTGGCGTCGCTGGGTGAGAACAGCAGGCTCGTCATCAGCACGCCGTTGTGGTTCTGGCCGCAGGACCACCACCATACCGGTGACCTGGAAGAGCATCTCATCGCTGTGCCGGCGCAGTCGCTTTTAGGTTTGAACCCCGTGATGTTCCATGTGCACAGCCGCTTCCTGGTTGGCACGTTCGTGTTCACGCGCCGCAGCCTTGCCCTTATCGATCGTTTCGTTCCCATCACCGACCGGCAGTTCGGTATCGACGCCGGGCGTGCGCACCTGGAGTCGCTGAATCGCAAGGCCGACGACGTCCTGTACTTCGTGGCCTGAATCGCCTTGATGCAAGCGTAGATGGACTTGGCGATCACATCGATCCAGCGCAATCGCGGCCCCTGGATCATGGAGTGGCTGGCCTTCCACATGGTGGTGGGGTTCAATCGCTTCTACCTCTACGCACACCAATGCGACGACGACACGGTGCATCGGCTGCTCCGCCTGGCCCAGCAGTACCCGATCGTCCTGCACCAGGTGCCGCCGACGACGCCCAGGCCGCAACTCGTCGCCTACCAGCATGCCTGGCAGGCCTACGGTGGACAAGTGTCCTGGATGGCCTTCATCGACGGCGACGAATTTCTATTCCCGACCCACGCGCAGTCCATGCGCGATGCGCTGGCCCCCTATGCGGGCTGCGACCTCTCGGCGCTTGCCGCCTACTGGGTGTGCTACGGCAGCAGCGGTCATCTCGACGAGCCGCAGGGGCTGGTGCTCGAGAACTACACCCGCCATGCAGGGGCCGATTTCCCGAACAACCGCCACGTCAAGAGCATGGTGCGTGGCGGTGAGCCCGGCGTGGCAGTGCACGGCTCGCACGTCTTTGAGACACCGCGCGGAACTTTCGACGGCAACGGGCGCCGGGTGACCGGCGGTTACATGGTGGAACACGAGCCGTGCTACCAAGCTTGGCGCATCAACCACTACGTGACCCAAAGCTGGCAGTACTTCTGCGACGTCAAGCAGCGCGGCGGTGCGGCCGATGTGGGTCCGCATGTCGTGCGGCCCGACACCTGGTTTCACCTGCACGACCGAAACGAGTGCGATGACGGCGTGCGCTACCGTTTCTTGCTCGACGTGAAGCGCAAGCTGCGCGAGATGGAACGGTTCCTCGGAACCGCCCAGCCATGAGCAGCGGCAGGACAGCCACGAACGTTCGGCTTTACCAGATCGCCTATTCGGCCCAGACCCTGGCCGACGTCGAGTTGGGCTACGAGGTGCTCGACAACACCGCGAACTCCAGGCCGGACTGGTATGAAATCTGGCCCATGGTGCAATTCCTGCAGGCGCGCGCGCTGGACGAGCATGACTTTTACGGATTCTTCTCGACCAAGTTCGGACGCAAGACGCAGTTGTCGAAAGCCGACGTCGTGGCCGTCGTGCAGCGTGCTGCAGCGCGCGGTGCCGATGTAGCCCTGTTTTCGCCGCAGCCTGACATGGGCGCTTGTTTCCTGAACGTTTTCGAGCAGGGCGAGACGTTCGACCCCGGTCTCATCGACGCGATGCAGGCGTTCTTGCTGCACATCGGCCGGTCCGTTGATCTGCGCAGCCTCGTCATGGATGCGCGCCAGACGGTGTTTTCGAACTACTTCGTCGCCCGGCCGGTTTTCTGGCGCGCTTGGCTGGATTTGGTGCTGCCGCTGATAGCCGTCTGCGACGACTTCGCCAATCCGCTGGCATGTCGACTAACCCCTGCGACCACCTACCCCGGGCGGGCGCAGCGCAAGGTATTCCTGGCCGAGCGTCTAGCGTCGCTGCTGCTTGCCACCGACGCTCGTTGGCGCACCTACGCGGCCGACCCGTTCACGATGGGATGGTCCGTCACTCGTCTGCGGGACTACCGCCACGAGGCAGTCATCAGCGACGCCTTGAAGATGGCGCACCGCGAGAACGGCTTTCCCGAGTACCTGCTGGCGTTCGCAGCGATGCGTTCGCGCTTCAGTCAGCACCAGCGCCCCATTGGCCAGGAGCCGCCGGCCCTGTCGGCGGCGGCTGGACAGTGCCACCGAACAGAAGAGAGCCTTTGATGGACACCCTCATGCAGCAGACTCCCGCCCACATGGTCGTCAACCGCGACCTGTTGTCGCTCATGCCGCCCGCTGCCCGCCGAGTCATCGAAGTGGGTTGCATGCATGGCGCCTTGGCACAGGCCTACTGCGCTGCCAACCCTGCCAGCCGCTTCACTGGGATCGACATCGACCCGGCCTATGCCGAAGCGGCGCTGACCCACTGCCACGACACGCTCGCCGGCGACGTCGAACACTTCGA
>ENA-OFCE01000881-OFCE01000881.1-metagenomes-genome-assembly--contig:-NODE-881-length-17494-cov-7.561213_pt1 | contig 17494 bp, 14 predicted proteins | sample MGYA00153388_OFCE01 | MGnify analysis MGYA00153388
ATAAATTAGAATATTCAAGTTCTGCCTCTTTCATAACATGGAAAAATAAAATTAAATATATAATGTTCAAGTATTAAGATTCAGCACTCATTTGATGATATCTACGACTAATTAACAATAATCGGCATAACTAGATTTTGATTGTTACTATCAATTTTCATAAGTCACTATCCTCTTCCCCGTCATTACACCATTTAAACGTAACCCACAATACAAAAAAGGTAAAGTGGGTTAATCCACTTTACCTCAAATAAGTACATCAGAACCTATGCACTCACAGCCTGTTTAGCACTAGCCTCCGGTGTTTCCGCCTCCGAAGGAGGAACCAACTGCCAGAACTTAGGCAAATACTCTGCCCAGCGACTTAAGATTTCCTGTGCCTTCTGACTCCCTGTTTTCGCACCGTGCGCCGCAATTAGCTCCTTCAATTGCTTTTCACCTGCTGCTGTTTGTACCCGTTGCCATTTGACGATTTCGGGATTGATTTTGGCGATGAAGGTGTCGTCTTCATCCAAGAAATAACCCAAACCGCCTGTCATCCCTGCGCCGACGTTGCGCCCGACTTGTCCGAGGACGACTACGACGCCGCCTGTCATGTATTCGCAACAGTGGTCGCCTGTACCTTCGACTACGGCGGTGGCGCGAGAGTTGCGGACGGCAAAGCGTTCGCCTGCGCGTCCGTTGGCATAGAGGTAGCCGCCTGTGGCTCCGTAGAGGCAGGTGTTGCCGATGATGACGTTGCGGCTGGTGTCGAAGGTGGTGCCTGTGTATGGTTTGATGACGATTTCGCCGCCGTTGATGCCTTTGCCTACATAGTCGTTGCTTTCGCCTGTGAGGTTCAGGCTGACTCCTTCGTGGTTGAATGCACCGAAACTTTGTCCGGCGGCTCCCTCGAAGTTGAGGGTGAGTTGTCCTTCAAATGCGCTGTCGCCATATTTGAGGGCGATCGCACCGGAGATCCGCGCCCCGATCGATCGATCGGTATTCACCACCTTATATGATTTAGTCGCTACTCCTTGTCCCTGGATCGCGGCTTGGATTTCGGCATCTGCTAGGATTTCGTCGTCTAATACGGCTCCGTTACTATGGACATCGCCGTGGATCAGGAAGGAGCGATCGAGCTTAGTATCTGGAAGCTGGGTGAGGCAGTCGAGATTTATCGCTGCTACTTTGGTTAATTTCGCCTCTGGGCGGAGGGTAAATAGGTCGGCACGTCCGATCAGGTCATTGAGCGATCGGTAGCCCAGACGAGCCAAGATGCTGCGGACTTCTTCGGCGATGAACAGGAAGAAGTTGACTACTTGTTCGGGGATGCCTGGGAACCGAGCGCGGAGATCTTCGCGTTGGGAAGCAACACCGACGGGGCATTTATTGGTATGACAGACTCGTGCCATGATACAACCTTCGGCGATCATCGCGATCGATCCGAAGCCATATTCTTCAGCACCCATCAGCGCGGCGACAATAATATCCCAGCCTGATTTTAATCCCCCATCGACGCGCAGTAACACGCGATCGCGGAGTTGATTTTCCATCAGCACGCGGTGGACTTCAGTTAGTCCCAATTCCCACGGGCTTCCGGCGTGTTTGATCGACGATAGCGGCGATGCACCCGTACCGCCGTCGTGTCCAGAGATTTGGATGATATCGGCGTTAGCTTTAGCGACACCTGCGGCAATGGTACCGATGCCGATTTCGGCTACTAGTTTGACTGATACCTTGGCGACGGGGTTGATTTGGTGGAGATCGTGAATCAGTTGCTCCAGATCTTCGATCGAATAAATATCATGGTGAGGTGGGGGTGAAATCAGCATCACACCTGGTTTCGAGCGGCGGAGCATGGCGATATACTGACTGACTTTTGGCCCAGGCAATTGTCCGCCTTCGCCTGGTTTTGCACCCTGAGCGAGTTTAATCTCGATTTGCTTGGCACTCATCAGGTATTCAGGTGTCACGCCAAATCGTCCTGAAGCGATTTGTTTGATCGCACTCTTGGCAGTATCGCCATTCCGTAACCCTTTGAGGTGAGGGAGGATTGCCGATTTACCATCAACTGCATCATCGATGGTTTTGTAGCGGACTGGATCTTCGCCGCCTTCACCGCTATTCGATTTCGCCCCGATCCGATTCATGGCGATGGCGAGGACTTCATGAGCTTCCCGCGATAATGCACCGAGGGACATGCCGCCCGTGCAGAAGCGTTTGACAATATCGACCACAGGCTCGACTTCATCGATACTGATGGCAGTTCGATCGGTTTGGAAGTCGAGGAGGTCGCGTAGAGCCGTTAAGGGGCGTTCCTGAAGATATTTCTTGTAGACTTCATAGTGGTCGTAACCCGCTTGAGTCGAATACGCATCTACAGCTTTGTGGAGAGCTTTAGCCATTTGGGGGCTATTCATGTGGTACTCACCACTCGGACGATAATTGAAGAAGCCGAGGTTTTCGAGTTTCTTCAGCTCTTTGGGGAATGCCTTGTGGTGGAAAGACATCGTTTCTTGGGCGACATCTACCATTGTCAAACCACCGATGCGGGAGGTTGTCCCGATAAAGGCGATGTCTAGAACTTCTCGCCCGATCCCGATCGCTTCAAAGATTTGCGCGCCTTGGTAGGATGATAGTAGGGAGATGCCCATCTTCGAGAGGATTTTGAGCAATCCATCTTCGATCGCTTTCCGATAGTTAGCCTGAGCTTTTTCAATACTAATCTGAATTTCGTTCCGACCGATCGCGGCTTGAGTTTTGGACGAATGCCACCAACTCCGAACGGATTCCCACGCCAGATAAGGGCAGACAGCCGCTGCGCCAAAGCCAATTAGACAGGCGAAATGGTGGGTACTCCAACATTGGGCGGTATCGACAACTAGCGATACCCGCGCCCGCAATCCTTGCTGTGTTAGATAATGATGCACTGCACCGACAGCGAGCAGGGGGGAAATATAAGTAATTTCATCAGTTAAACCATCCTGGCTCCAATCACTGAGGATGAGGATTTGTTTACCTGTCTTGACAGCCTGGAGAGCGGCGGCACATAATTTGTCGATCGCGACCTTCAATCCTTGAGCACCATCATCGACAGAGTACAGCGTCGAGAGAAATTCACTTCCCAGGGAGGACGCTTTAATTGCTTCTAATTCCGCTTCATTGAGTACGGGACTATTTAGCTTGAGGAAACCTGCCGCTTCCGGCTTGGCTTCGAGTAAATTACCCTTTTTCCCCAGACTGACATCTAGCGACATCACTAATTTTTCCCGCAAGGGATCGATCGCCGGGTTAGTTACTTGAGCAAATCGTTGCTTAAAATAGTCATACAATGAATGCGCTTTTTCTGACAACACCGCCAGCGGAATATCATCGCCCATGCAGAAAGTCGGCTCTTTGCCATTTTCCGCCATATCATTGACGATCATGGCTACATCTTCTTCGGTATAGCCAAATGCAGTCTGCTGACTTAGTAAGATCGGTGACTCCAGCCGACAGCTAGATTCAAATGTCCCAGCGGTAAGTGTTTGACGATGTTCTTTCAGCCATGCACCGTAGGGATGAGCATTAGCAACGCGCTGCTTAACTTCCCAATTGTGTAAAATCTCTTTAGTTTCTAAGTCTACAACGATCGTTTGTCCAGGGCCTAACCGACCTTTTTCGACAATCTCTGCTACAGGTAAATCTACAACTCCAGCTTCAGAACCGACATAGAGATAACCATCTCTGGTAATACAGTACCGCGCTGGACGCAATCCATTGCGATCGAGCGTAGCCCCGACTACCTTACCATCAGAAAAAGCGAGTAATGCTGGCCCATCCCAAGCTTCCTGCAAGCCTGAGTAATATTCATAAAAGTCCGTAATTTCAGGATAGTTATCTAATTCTGGCTGATTCTTGTACGCTTCTGGTACCATAATCATCAGTCCTTCGATCGGACTGCGACCAGAACGCACGAGCAATTCCAAGACATTATCCAACGTCCCCGAATCACTATTATCTAGATTCAAAATCGGCTGCAACTCACGTAACCGATCTTTCCATAGCGGATGATTGAGGTCACTTTCCCGCGCCGTCATCCCATTAATATTGCCTAAGAGCGTATTAATCTCCCCATTGTGTCCCAACATCCGCATCGGCTGTGCCAGCGGCCATTTGGGCATCGTATTGGTACTAAAGCGACGATGGTAGACAGCAAATGCTGCCGTAAACTTAGGATTGGTTAAATCGCTGTAAAACTGACCCAACACAGCCGATCGTACCATTCCCTTGTACACGATCGTCCGACTAGAAAGCGAGCAAATATAAAAATCATCTCCAGGCTTAATCGTCCCTTCGGCTTGCATTGCCTTGACAATTTTGCGACGCACCATGTACAACTGACGCTCTAATTCATCCCCAGTTGTAGTTCCCGCAATTACTACCTGCTCGATGTGGGGTTGATTTTCCCGCGCTTGAACACCTAGAGTCTCCGGCTGAACTGGAACCTCTCGCCAACTGATTAATTGACACTGTTCCTGGCTGATGACATTTGCAATAATGCTCTTGGCAACAGCCCGTTTTGCTAGATCCTGGGGTAAAAAGAGCATCCCAACCGCCAACTTGGATCTATCTGTTACCTGCTCCAAACCGTCAAATAATGCCCAAGGAATCTGCGTCAAAATCCCCGCACCATCGCCCGAATCGCGATCCGCGCTACAACCACCACGATGCTCCATACAAGTCAGAGCTGCTAATGTCTGCTCCATCAGCTTGTGGCTAGTTTCCCCTGCTGGACACGCGATAAACCCCACTCCACAAGCATCTCGTTCTTCAACCAACCAGCGAGGCCCTAGATATGGCTCCTGATTGGAAGTAGTCGAAGTGGTTGAATTGTTCATGTGCAAATGATTTTCTAAGTGGTTCATGATTGTAGTGCGGGCAGGATCGGTAATTAATTTAGTTCGACGTTCGGTTTTGACGGGTGTCTTCGCTCCGCGTTCGGCAGGAAGGAGAATCTTCCTATGTATTGGTCTGAGCCACTCTGGCGATCGTAGATTTATCAGCAATCAAAATTGACAGCAGCATTAATCTATGCTTATAGCATAATTTCAACTTTATTTAGGTATGCTCTGCTACTTATGATTGTATCGATAGTGCCCGATAATTTGCTAGGGAATACTAAAGTAGCAGGTCATTTATTCAAATGCAAGTCATCAGGCACCAGCGGGCATCTTTCTCGACAACACCAAATCTTTCAACTTGCGGGTTTAAATTCTGCTTAATTCAACTAATCTAGCTGAACGGATCGTCACTTCGAGAGACAAGGAAGAAAGACCTCTATTGCGTCATGACATGAGCGTCTAGGGCCGCCGTAGCTATTTGGCTCAAATTTCGATTCCGATTCAGGTTCAAGAACCATTATATCTCAAAGGTTTCTGGGCAGAGCCAGATTTACACGTTCGCTGGCAAACAATCTCACAAGCGCGAAATGGTGGCTCGATGACTCCATCGGTAATGTCTCAAGTGCGGCGACTGGAGCGAGAAGGGAAGATTGAATTCTACGAGCAATGTGGCGTGTCTCAAGCAGAATGGAGCGATGAGGGCTGGCAAATACATTGCGATAATTCTGCCATCCATGAGTGCATTCATCATCAATCGATCGACCGGATTTGGGTTGCCACTGGTAGCCAGTTAGACGCTCGAAATCATCCTCTATTGCACGGATCGAGGTTGTCAACGGTTTACCCGTCATTGACGAGCATCTACTATTGCCATGCGGATAATGTGAGGTGAAACCGTTGCTGCTGACAGGGAAGGTCTTTGTCTTGATGAACGATCGTGATAAACTCATATTTGTACCGATCGTTCGCGATTTCATTGCCTAATGATAAGATCGCTTGCTACGTCATTAAAACTCAATGCCAATGTTGATGAATATTAGTAGCTATGTCTAAACTAACAGAGATTTTGGATCCGATCGAATCTTTAAGACAAGAGTACGATCGAGATAAACTCGTCGCGATTGGTACACGTCCGATCTTTACAACCGCACAAATTGATGAAAAGCTATTAGAGTTAACCTATAAGTTGCCAAAAGAAACCATCGAATTTTATGATTGGCTCCATAGCGGTCATGACTCTTTTATTCCTTTCCCTGAAGAAGATAGGGACGATCTCCTTCAAATGAGATCGAGACAAATCGATCGGTTAAACAGAGGTTAATTGCCTGTAGACGATCGGGCGATACCAAGCAACTTAATTCATGCTATGGTTGAGATCGGCTGGCGATAATCATTCTCATAATTTTCTCATGCTAGAGATTCAGCAATTAGCTGTCAATTACCGTGGCGTGCGGGCTTTGGATCGAATTGACTTCCGGATCGAACCAGGTGAACTGGTGGGGCTAATTGGGCCGAATGGAGCGGGTAAGAGCACACTGCTCAAGGCGATGTTGGGACTAATTCCCACCGCTAGCGGTACGATAAAATATTGCACTTGTCCTCTGTGCCAGCATTTGGAACGGGTGGCTTATGTACCCCAAAGATCTCAGGTTGACTGGGATTATCCGATTACTGTTTGGAATGTGGTGATGATGGCGCGTACCCGTCAGCTAGGCTGGCTGCGTCGTCCGGGTGCGGCGGCTAAGGCAATCGTCAATGGGGCACTCGATCGAGTGGGGATGCTAGATCTCAAACATCGGCGGATTGGGGAGCTTTCTGGCGGGCAACAACAGCGCGTATTTTTAGCCCGCGCCCTCGCTCAACAAGCAGATTTATTCTTATTTGACGAGCCATTTACTGGCATCGATAAAAAAACTGAAGCCGTGCTTCTGGAAGTTTTTGGAGAACTGCGAACTGCGGGTAAAATTTTACTAGTTAGTACTCATGAATGGGGAAAATCCTTGAGTCAACTCGATCGAATTTTGCTACTCAATCAAAGTTTGATTGCTGATGGTTCGCCCGCACAGGTAATGACTCCGGCTAATCTGCAACAAGCTTATGGTGTTTCATTTCATCAGCATGACGTTCGAGATCCTGGAGCAGATTTATTCTGTTAATACGCTGTTTCAATTATAAATCCTAATATGCTAAATTTTCTCGTCGAACCTTGGCAATATGAGTTCATGCGAAATGCGATCGTCATTGGCATTCTCGTCGGAATTTTATGTCCAGTTGTCGGTAGTTATCTGATCGTGCAACGGATGGCATTATATGGAGATGTCATCGCTCATGCTGTATTGCCAGGATTATCGCTTTCGTTCTTCTTGGGCATCGATATTGCGATCGGGGCGTTTATATCTGGAATATTGGGTGCAGGGACTATTTCTTGGATTCGATCGCAATCGAGAGTCAAAGTCGATGCGGCAATGGCTTTAACCTTTTCTAGTTTCTTTTCAGTCGGAATTATCTTGATTTCTGTACTCAGGAATAATATCGATCTAGATAGTTTTCTCTTTGGTGATATTTTGGGTACGACGACAACCGATATCTACCGAACTGCAATTGTCACTGCGTTGATTCTGACAGTAGTTTGGTTATCTTACAAAGAGTTATTATTCTATACATTCGATCGAACTGGAGCTGAAGCAATCGGCTTACCAGTTAGAATTATTCATCTCGGATTGATGTCCGCAATTACGCTGACAATTATCGCTAGTATGCAGGCAGTAGGTGTAATTTTAGTGATTTCGCTATTAGTAGGGCCAGCTTTGACAGCATATTTGCTCGTGAAAGAGTTGCATCAAATGATGATTGTGGGTGCAATCATCGGTGCATTTGCGAGTCTAGGTGGAGTATATATTAGTTTTTATCTCAAGCACGTACCATCTGGCCCTGCGATCGTAATTGTATCTTCAGGATTATTTATCCTCGCATTATTATTTAGCCCCTCTCAAGGTATTTTGACTCAACGATTTAGATTGCAATCTTAATTAATAGTTACTCCATTCTTAGTGTTAAATTAAATATATATAATAGTGAGTGAATAGTGGATATTGGACAATAGTTATGGTTATATAATTAAATAATGCAGCAATTTTTATTTATAATTAATATTATGAGTAGTACTGGTTCGATCTCACGACTTACGCCTCACCAAGAGCACATTCTCAAAACACTCGAAACGATCGATGGTGAAATTTCAACCCAAGATTTATATGTCCGATTGCGGGCTAGTCATAAAACTCTAGGGCTAGCAACTGTCTATCGCGGACTAGAAGTTTTGAGATTGCAAGAATTGGTACAAAGTCGGAATTCGTCCAAGCGACTTCTAGCATCTTACGACAAGTGGAAATTGTGAAGATTCCCACTTGTCATTACCTGAATGTGCATTCATATGTTAGGATGTTAAGATAACTTAAAGAAAAATCACCATGTCTACTGTTACCCAAATGAAATGTGCTTGTGAGTCTTGCCTGTGTATAGTTTCGCTCTCCGATGCGATCGTCAAAGAAGGCAAAAATTACTGTGGCGATGCTTGTGCTAATGGTCATCCTGCTGGACAAGGTTGCGGACATACAGGCTGTGGATGCAGTAAATAGATGTCAGATCGATTCTCTACGGGAGAGGCTTTGCCAACGACCGAACCAGTGACGATCGAGGATGGGGAAGATCTTTGTTGTGAAGATCCTCATCCGACTCACTCTGACGATGCAAATTCCCTACCCACCGAAATGCTCTCGGTGGAGAAGGCACAGCGTCTGTCAGAGTTTTTGGGCTTCCTCGCCGATCCCAATCGGTTGCGAATTCTCTCGATCCTGGCAGTCAAGGAAATGTGCGTTGGCGATTTAGCCGCGATGTTGGAGATGAACGAATCGGCGGTATCCCATCAGTTAGGAACGCTCAGGGCAATCCGATTGGTCAATTTCCGCAAACAGGGGCGGCATGTATTCTACAGTCTGCAAGATCGCCAGATTCTCGACTTTTATCGAGCGGCAATCGATCGCCTCGATCCGGTTGAATAAATTTTCGATTTGGGATTGTGGATTAAATAACTTATGGCCTTACATACGATCGATCGAGTAGGGGCAATTCAATCGAATGAATCGCACTTACTTAGCCACAAAAGGTGCGTATTTACCACCCAATCCTTCGACGATTGTTTTAGTATTGGAAGCTAACATGTTCTGATAAGTTCCACCCGAACTACTCGCTTCACCCAAGCCATCAGCATAAATTTTCTGCTCTGCTACTTTTACCTTGGCTTCTTGAGCGATCGTGGTAATTAGTTTAGGATTGAGTGTCAACTCTGCAAAAATAGTCTGTACTTGTGCCTTCTTAATTTTGCCAACCAGTTCCTTAGCTCTAGCTGCATTTGGTTTTTCCTCTGTACTTAATCCTTCTAAACCTTCAACTGGAATCCCATAAGCTTTGGAGTAATACCCTAGTGCATCATGAGTGGTAAATAATACTTTTTTAGCAGCAGGAATCGTACCGATTTCCGACTTAATCCAAGTATCGAGTTGCCCGATTTCGGAAGTTAACTTTTGAGTATTTTGCTTGTAAGTTGCTGCTTGGGCAGGTACTAATTTTTCTAAATTAGCCTCGATCGTTTCAGCAATTTTGATGCCATTCTGGGCATTGTGCCAAACGTGCGGATCTGTCGTACTTTTACCGTCTTCTTCAAATTGCTGGGGCTGCGGTACTGCAACTTCATGTACGGCAATCTTTGGGGCTGGATTAGATGTTGCTTTAATCGCTCTAATTAGCTCTGGCTCTAAGTTATAGCCACCATACAAAACTAGTTTAGCTTCTTCGATCGATTGTCTGGCTTCTGGTGTCAGTTTGTTAACGTGAGGGTCGCTACCAGGTGCAAGCAAGCAGACTACATTCACGGTGCTAGCCGCAATTTGTTTGGTCAAGTCGCACAACACAGTATTTGTTACAACTACTTTCGGGCTGCTATCTGTATTTGCGGCTGTGGTTGTAGCTGGAGTTTCCCGAGCGGTGGGGATTGCTGCATCTGTAGGTTGTTTGCTGGCAGGGGTGGTGCATCCAGTCAGCATCCCGAATGCCAGTAGTGATAATCCAATCCAGTGAAAACGCAGTGCGTGTTTTGAGTCTGAGCGACGAGAGCTAATTTTCACGATCGAATATTATTGGATGGGTAAGTTGTGGTTGATGAGTCTTGTGTGAGGCACAGCATCTGAAGCGATAGATTTATGATAGAATGAGAATCATTATCGTCATAAATTAAAATCATCTTAAAGGATGGAGTAGCTTACTGTCAATTAGGCTTGTAAGTTAGCCCGCAATTAGATTCATATCACACAGATTCGCTGCGACACTTGTCGTTGGCGAAGCCTCTCTGAAAGAGAATCGCAGGATGGAAACTAGCCCCAGTTAATATTTGTAGTGTAGATTCTATTCTCCAAGGAGCGACCCAAATCACGCGGAGGTTTCCTCCGCATGTGTTTGGGTCAAGACAGAGGCTCCGCCAACGATGCTACAAATCGGAACGTAATTTTTTTTAGCAAGATCTAAATCTATCGTCTGCTTAAAGTTTCACCGATCGCTAATTCACTCACAAGGGTAAAACACTTATGGTAAATACTTTAGATAATCCCACCAAAGCCACCGTTCCAGTCACTGTTCTAACAGGATATTTAGGCGCAGGAAAAACCACCTTACTCAATCATATTTTAACCTACGAACATGGTAAGAAAGTAGCCGTAATTGTGAATGAATTTGGTGAGATTGGCATCGATAATCAACTGGTTGTCAGTACCGACGAAGAAATCTTTGAGATGAATAATGGCTGTATTTGCTGTACGGTGCGTGGTGACTTAGTACGAATCATCGATAAACTCATGCGGCGGCGCGATAAATTCGACCATTTAGTAATTGAAACTACTGGACTCGCCGATCCTGCACCCGTGATTCAAACCTTCTTCGTCGATGAAGATGTCAAACTACATACTCACTTAGATGCGGTAGTAACTGTCGTAGATGCCAAGCATATTCAACTCCACTGGGATGCAGATGAAGCTCAAGAGCAGATTGCTTTTGCCGATACAATTTTGCTCAACAAAACCGATCTAGTTACTGTTGCTGAGTTGGATGAACTCGAACGTAAGATTCGCAGTATGAATGCGATGGCAAAGATTTATCGGACTGAAAATTCTCAAGTAAATATGGATGCCGTTTTAGAAGTTGGTGGCTTCGATTTATCTCATGCGCTGACGATCGATCCCGATTTCTTGGGTGCAGAAGCTCACGTCCATGATGAGTCGGTCAAATCGGTAGCATTGGTACTATCGGGGGCGATGGACATCAATAAAATTAATGATTGGTTGAGCGATTTATTACCAAATCAAGGCCCCAATATCTTTCGGATGAAAGGGATTTTAAATATTCACGGACAAAAAAACCGCTTTGTGTTTCAAGGGGTACACATGCTATTTGATGGTAAACCCGATCGTGAGTGGCGAATTGATGAACAACGTAAAAATGAGTTAGTCTTTATCGGACGGGATCTCGATGAGGCTAGGTTACGATCGGATTTTACTAAATGTTTGGCAACAGGGATCGGATTTGGGGGAAAATAATCACAATTCAGTACCGATGGATAAATTTAGAGCAGCACTATTTGGATGTGAGTGATAATCTCAGAGGTTTGCTGACATACAACAGATCCCCGACTTCGGGCTGCCATAAAAATTATCGCCAGAGGTAAATCCTATTCGCGTTCGAGTCGATCGAGAACCAACTCCATTGAGTTGAGTACTCGTAGCGATTCCGGTATAGCGATGCACTGGCTTGGCTGGAGCTGTTTTTGGCTCTAGTGTAGCGGGTACCTTGACGATCGGGACTGGTTTTGGTTCTACCTTGTTAGCAGCCCTCACGATCGGGACTACTGTTAGCTGTGGTGTAAGCTCTGGTGGCTTCTCAGTATCGACATCCACCATCGTAATTTCCATTGGCTCGTCGATCGCTGTGATGGGTTTTCACCACTAAGCGACTCCAGCGATCGCCGCAATGTGGAACGCGATCGAGCCACCTACCCCAGCCAGTAAGATTGCTCGCAGATTTTTGTCGGCATTCCGTTTTTTCAATTGCCGATGCCTTAAATTTCCCATCTTTTTGGATGCCTTCACAATGGATGCGATCGCCAATGGTTAACTGATAAACCATACCCAATCTTAGCTCTTTAGGCACCTTGACGATGACATCTCGGTCTGCGGTTCTGAGTCGCAGATATTTGAGCTTGTAACCATCGAGCGCACAAACTCCTAAAAATTCACCTTCTAGCTGAAAATAAGTTTCATTAGTCATAGCGTAATTCACTGCCATTGCGATTCTCGTTCCGTAAGCGCGGGAGTCGCAGGCGTTGCCAACGCGTTGGCAACGCCTGCCGTAGGCACAGCGTCTCGTTCCGAGAAGAGCCTATGCCTACGGCCTGTACAGTGAAACATCGATCCAACCAATCAACTAATTGACTGCGCCCGCTCGATTGCGTCCGAGTCACGCTCCAAACTTGAATAGCCGCTGTGGGCGTGTCTACACTCACTGTCAAGGGCTTACCTGTAAACATCGGCAAGGAATTTTCAACTCCTGAAGATGACGATATATGTGCCAGCGATCGCCCCAAGCTGTATCGATGATGAAGATCCAATCTGAGTAATTTACTTGTTCCATTTTAATTGGGATGGATGCTTTTACTTAAACTTAGAATACTCAAATCAGACTACTGTTTTAAACCGATCGATGGTGATTAGTTGTAAAAATATCGAGTAGTCTGGTAAAAAAGTTAGCCTTAGATAGAGAGCGAGAAATTTATGACAACGTTAGAAAATGACTTGGTGGGCGAACAAGCAATTATCGCGCCGATCCGCAGCCAAGCCAGTCAAGCTGAAAGTTTGGGCGATCGTGCGACACGGCATCTATACGAGCAAATTCTGCTCAAAACCGAAGAAAGAGCCTATCATATCGGTCACTTTTTGGCTCCCGATACCTTGGTCAGATCTCTAAATTAAAAGTTAAAAACTAGATGGTGGAAGACACGCGATCGCAAAAGGCTGCCGGATGTCAGCTCCACCGTTTAGCAGCGGAAAGCGGCAGGGAATTTTTTGTGCTTGTTGCTGTCCCATCTGCTTTGCGGGATCGAATTATTCAGTTAGAGCGTGGGGATAGGAATCGCTCGCTCAACCCAATTCCCAGATCGAGCGAGTACCATCAACCTGTAGCTCTGAGTGGATAATTCCATCGAGCCAATTACCAATTCAAACCAGATCGCATCCAAGGCACTTTCATAACTACTTTAATCTAATTCTCTCGCCAGCCTCAAAAAGATCGTGCTTCAAAACTTAGGACGCTTGAATGTCTGTACTTGTCGAGCTTTGGTCGAGATCTTCCAAGATCTTGTCTCTGGCGATCGCTTGACTAGATTCTAAATATCAGTTACTATGTATAGGTACCAAAACAAGGAAAGTTAGCTCAGTTGGTAGAGCTCCTGCCTTACAAGCAGGCTGTCACAGGTTCGAGTCCTGTACCTTCCATCCTAGAAGTCACGGCAAAAGCCGCTAAGTGATGTACAATAACTAATTGTTTGTCACTGAGAACACACTGGTGTCAATATTCAACGCAGCCCGATTAAGTCCCAATCGAGAATTGTCAAATCTAATTAGTATGATTAATGACATTTTTTGATTGCTATGGCACAATTTTGCCCACCAAACCCAAAACTCAGACAGACTAAATGATTTACACGTGTGGATCGAGCAGTTGTTACCAAATCGAGATCGAATTCAGGATGCTTTAAGCCGACACATGGAGGTAAGGTTTGGCTCAAAATTGCTTGTAAACAGAGTCCGATTCCAACTGCTCCAGATGCGCCTAATGTATGACCTGTAGCTCCCTTGGTAGAACTAATTGGTACTCCGGCGGGAAATATCTGCTGAATTAATTGGCTCTCACGTCGATCGTTGAGTGGCGTACTCGTACCATGCGCGTGAACATAGTCGATATCAGTGGGAATGAGTTGAGATCGATTGAGACAATCGTAAATCGCCGATTGAGCCGCAGTTCCAACTAGATCCATCGCGCACATATGATAAGCATCATTTGTCAATCCAAATCCCAATACTTCGCCATAAATTTTGGCACCGCGCGAGCGAGCTAATTCTGCTGTCTCGATGACAAATACCGCCCCCGCCTCTCCCAAGACTAATCCCTCCCGCTGGAGATCGAAAGGATAACAGCCAGTTGTCGCCAGCGCACCCATTTGGCTAAAACCTGCAATCGTCAATGGTGTAATCGGTGCTTCCACAGCTCCCGCGATCGCCCGCTCACAGGCTCCTGAACGGATCGAAGATACAGCTTGAGCTACCGACCATATTCCCGTCGCACAAGCTGCCATCGGAGCTAATACCGCCGATCGAGAGCCGATATATCTAGCTGTGGCGATCGCTGGACTGTGAGGTAAGGTATCTAACCAATTAATCAAATCCGGTTGGATTGATGGATTGGATGTCAACTTTTCCCATTCAGACTGACAACTTCGGCTCGAACCGATGACTACGCCACAATCGAGTAATGGTAAGCTCAAACCTGCATCTTCGATCGCTTGGGCAACAACAGTGTGAGTGAGATCCATAACGTGTTGCGGCTGGCTATCGATTAAAGCTAGCGGAAGTGGCGGTAAATCGGCAAAAGGTTGGTGTAATCTAATTGCGGATCGATCGTCCATCAAACTTCGCCAAGTGTCTGCTAAATCGCCAAAGGCAGATCTAAACCCAATCCCAGTAATCACAATTTGCATCTGTATGTACCAGAAATAGGAGTGAGCAACTGCAAACAACTAGGTATTAGACAAATACTATCAACACCTAGAAATAGAGGGTAGGGGCAATTCATGAATTGCCCCTACCCTCCATTTTAGACAACACAAATCGTTCTCAGAGTGGGATCTAATTCGCCCATTAGTAAAACTTAGCTGTCAACTATCAACTGCTTGACCTATTTTTTGAGATTTTCAATCCCTTGAGTTACTTTTGCTGACGTAATTTTATCGCCTTGTTCGATGGTATCGATGATTTCTAAACCCTGAGTAATTTTGCCAAAGACAGCATAATTACCATCTAGAAAGGCGATATCTGCGAGGGTAAAATAAAATTGGGAAGACGCAGAATCAGGCGACTGAGATCTTGCCATCGCGATCGTGCCGCGTTTATGTTGGAGTTCTGGGACATCGGTAGTAGTCTGACTATAAATTGGGGCGGTTGCACCTCTGGGTTTGATTTCTAATGGAATTCGGCGTTCTGTAGTCGATCCGGTGGGGATATAACCACCACTGCCATTACCTTTAGGGTCTCCACCTTGAACTACAAAGGGTTGCGGTTGACGAACGACACGATGGAAACTCAGTCCATTATAGAATCCCTTTTGAACCAAATCGGCAAAGTTACCCGCACTAATCGGCGCGTTATTACCATCTAACTCGATCGTGATTTGTTTATTACCTTTGACAGTCATCAGTACAGTCGCTTTACCATTGAGTCTCGGTAGTCCAGGGAACTGATTGGTAGTAGTGTCGGGGCTAGTAGTCGCCGTTGATGGGCTAGTTGTGGGAGTAGCAGCTTGCTCTCGTTTGGGACTATCACAACCACCCAACATGAGGGCACCCAAAAGAAAACTAACTACAATTAAGTGTTGAAATGGTTTCTGCATCTGTTAATTCGGGGAATTAAATATTTTCGTCAACTCAGTGTAAGTCGATCGCGGCCTAATTAACTAGGACTGTTGAAAATCGATAGAGTTCCATCACATCCGCCACATCTACTCATCAGATGCCATCAAGCAGCTCGACAACCTTGGTTTAACAAAGAATAGGGGTTTAAATCCCTACAGAAACAAACTCAATTATCTGCTGGGTGCGCTGTCTTGACCCAAACACATGCGGAGGTTCCCTCCGCGTGATTTGGGTCGCTAAACCGTCGGGAAACAAAGGATCAGCTTAGCAATTAGCAATTAGCAATTAGCAATTAGCAATTAGCAATTAGCAATTAACTGTTAGCTTTGTCAATCTCCCCATTCCTATCCCCTTCCCAACCGCCGTCTCAATAAATCTAAGGTTTGAGACGCTGACATCTGACGAATCATACCCCGTTCCTGCTGACTTCCCAACTGATATTTAATCCCTTCCACTACACCGTCTGGGCGAGCAATCCCAATATAAACTAAACCGACAGGCTTCGCTTCCGTCCCGCCACCAGGACCAGCCACCCCAGTAATACTTACCCCCCAATCAGTCCCTAATTTAGCCTTTACCCCCGCCGCCATCTGCATTGCCACAGTTTCACTCACAGCACCTGCTTGGGCTAAATCCTCAGCATTAACCCCCAACAGATCGACTTTGATCCGATTAGCGTAGGAAATAATTCCTCCCATAAAATAGCTAGAACTTCCAGGCGTATCCGTCAGCATCTGTCCCAAACCACCGCCAGTACAAGATTCTGCTACAGCCAAAGTTTGACCTTTAGCCATCAATAACTGTCCTACTACGCTAGCTAGAGTATCATCATCACTGCCAAAATAGTTGTCTCCAGCAATCTGTTGGATTTCTCTAGCAATCGGTTCGATTAGTGACTTGGCTGCTGTCTCATTGGCTGCTCTAGCCGAAATCCGTAAACGTACCTGTCCCTTTCCAGCGTAAGGGGCGACAGTCGGATTATTAGAGTCGAACAAGTGATTTACCTTTTCGGCTAAAGCTGATTCCGCAACGCCAAAAAAGCGGAGACTACGACTATAAATCGGATTTTGCCCATAACCCTGACTTTTTAAAAATGGAATGGCTGTATCCCGCCACATCCGGTACATTTCTCGCGGTACGCCAGGAAAAGTGAAGATCGTCAGTCCCGCCCGTGGTTGCCAAATCATCCCTGGCGCAGTCCCCAGCGGATTGGGTAATATCGCTGCGCCTTGGGGCTGGAGTGATTGCTTACGGTTACTCGCCGTCATCTCTCGTCCCCGTTGGGCATATTTACGCTCGATATCGGCGATGACTTCTAGATGCTCGACGAGGGGAGTATTAAAATAACTAGCGATCGATTCTGTGGTCAAATCGTCAGGTGTTGGCCCTAAACCACCAGTAAAAATCAATATACTCGATCGAGTCGCTCCAATCTCGATCGCTTGATGGACTCGATCGACATTATCCCCTACTACGGTCTGATAGAAGTGCGGTACTCCCAGCGCAGCTAGTTCTTTAGCTAAATATTGAGAATTACTATTGAGGATGTCACCGAGCAATAATTCGGTACCGACACAGATTACTTCAGCAGCCATAATTTAGTGGGGAGTAGTGATTTGGGAGGATGTAAGTCATTTTACTATCTTGCTCGATCTTCTCGCGCGATCGAGGCGATTATTTCCGATCGAATCATCCCCAAACGCAAAAACCCCCTCACAACGTGAGGGGGTTCTCATTCCTAAATCAAATCAGTATTAACCGTTGATAGCAGGAGCAGTCAAAGCAACAGGAGTAGCTTCACCAGCAGCTAAGTCGAGTGGGAAGTTGTGTGCATTTCTTTCGT
>ENA-OFCE01000882-OFCE01000882.1-metagenomes-genome-assembly--contig:-NODE-882-length-17458-cov-5.288456_pt1 | contig 17458 bp, 27 predicted proteins | sample MGYA00153388_OFCE01 | MGnify analysis MGYA00153388
CGCATACCCACTTCACGGGCGAGATCTATGTCTTGTCCAAAGACGAGGGCGGCCGCCACACCCCTTTCTTCAACAACTACCGCCCCCAGTTCTACTTCCGCACAACGGACGTAACGGGTGCCATTGAGTTGCCAGAAGGCAAAGAGATGGTGATGCCGGGCGACAACGTCAGCATCACGGTGAAATTGATCAACCCGATTGCGATGGAAGAAGGCCTGCGCTTTGCCATTCGTGAAGGTGGCAAGACCGTTGGTGCTGGGGTTGTTGCCAAGATTCTGGCTTGATCTGGAATTAAGGAAACATCATGGCCACCAAACAAAAAATCCGCATCCGCCTCAAAGCGTTTGACTACAAACTGATCGACCAGTCAGCCGCTGAAATTGTAGACACTGCCAAGCGCACCGGCGCGATTGTCAAGGGCCCTGTGCCATTGCCAACCCGCATGAAGCGTTTTGACATTCTGCGTTCACCGCACGTCAACAAGACCAGCCGCGACCAGCTCGAAATCCGCACCCACCAGCGCTTGATGGACATCATTGATCCAACTGACAAAACGGTTGACGCCTTGATGAAGCTCGACTTGCCCGCTGGTGTGGACGTTGAAATCAAGCTGCAATAAGTAATTTAAAGAAGAAACGTTAGCCCGGGGCTTGCCATAACGAAAAGTGCCGGGCTATAATCCAAAGCTTCGCCCAAATTGCAAAAATTTGAGTAAAGTTTTATTAACTGTCTTCTACACAAAAACGCCTGCAGCCAATTGAAGTTGCAGCGGTAGAAGTTACGAAAGAAAAATCATGAGTCTGAGCAACTCCCTCGGGTTGCTGGGTCGCAAGGTGGGCATGATGCGTCTGTTCACTGATGATGGGGATACCGTTCCTGTCACAGTGGTTGATGTGTCAAACAACCGTGTTACCCAGGTTAAAACCGAAGCAAATGACGGCTACAGTGCACTCCAAGTTGCATTTGGCTCGCGCAAAGCATCGCGCGTGACCAAGCCGGCCGCCGGCCACCTTGCGAAAGCAGGCGTTGAAGCTGGTGAAGTCATCAAAGAATTCCGCGTGACGGCTGACGTTGCAGGCAAATATGCTGCTGGCGCTGTTGTGCCCGCTGCTGACGTGTTTGCAGTTGGCCAAATGGTGGACGTGCAGGGCACTTCCATTGGTAAAGGCTTCGCCGGCACCATTAAGCGTCACAAAATGAGTTCGCAGCGCGCGTCGCACGGTAACAGCCGTTCGCACAACGTGCCTGGCTCTATTGGTATGGCGCAGGATCCTGGTCGTGTGTTTCCTGGTAAACGCATGACCGGTCACCTGGGCGATGTCACCAAAACCACGCAAAACCTGAACATCGTGCGCATTGATGAAGCAAGGCAATTGCTGATGATTCGCGGCGCTGTACCTGGTTCAAAAGGCGGTTTTGTCACGGTTCGTGCTGCGATCAAGGCCAAGCCTGCTGCTGCAGCAAAAGGAGCTAACTGATGCAAGTTGAACTCCTGAACGACCAAGGCATTGCCTCATCCAAAGTGGATGTGCCGGATACCGTATTTGGTCGCGAATACAACGAAAGCCTGATTCACCAGGTGGTCGTGGCCTTCCAAGCCAACGCCCGCCAGGGTACCCGGGCTCAAAAAGACCGTGAGCAGGTCCGTCACTCGACCAAAAAGCCATTCAAGCAAAAAGGTACGGGTCGTGCACGTGCTGGTATGACATCCTCCCCGCTGTGGCGCGGCGGTGGTCGTATCTTCCCGAACATGCCTGACGAAAACTTCACACAAAAAATCAACAAAAAGATGTATCGCGCCGGTATGGCATCGATCTTCTCCCAGCTGGCGCGCGAAGGCCGTCTGTCTGTGGTTGATTCTTTGACTGTCGATTCACCCAAAACCAAAGTTTTGGCGGACAAATTTAAAGCCATGAACCTGAGCTCTGTACTGGTGATCGCCGATGTGGTTGACGAAAACCTGTACCTGGCTTCACGCAATCTGGTGAACATTCTGGTGGTTGAGCCGCGTTACGCCGATCCGGTGTCGCTGGTTCACTACAAGAAAGTTTTGGTCACCAAGGCCGCCATGGACCAACTCAAGGAGATGTTCGCATGAGCGCCCTTAATCCTGCTACCCATAAAGTTAAATTCGACGAAGGCCGCTTGATGCAGGTTTTGGTTGCACCCATCGTGAGCGAAAAAGCCACCATGATTGCAGAAAAATCGAACTCAGTGACTTTCAAGGTACTGCAAGACGCTACCAAATATGAAATCAAGGCTGCTGTGCAGTTGATGTTCAAGGTAGATGTTCAATCAGTTGCCGTTTTGAACATCAAAGGGAAGACCAAGCGATTTGGTAAATCCATGGGCCGACGCGACAATATTCGCAAGGCTTATGTGACGCTCAAAGCTGGTCAAGAGCTTAATCTCGGTGGGGAGTCTGCGTAATGGCTGTCATTAAAATGAAACCTACATCACCCGGCATGCGCGGGATGGTGAGAATATCGCGTGACCACCTGCACAAGGGTGAGCCTTACGCGCCGCTGCTGGAGCCGCAATTCCAGAAGTCTGGCCGTAACAACAATGGTCACATTACCGTTCGCCATAAAGGCGGCGGTCACAAGCACCACTACCGTGTGGTGGACTTCAAGCGCAACAAGGACGCCATTCCGGCCAAAGTCGAACGCATTGAGTACGACCCCAACCGCACGGCCCACATTGCACTGATCTGCTACGCCGATGGCGAGCGCGCTTACATCATTGCCCCACGTGGCCTTGAAGTCGGTGCCACGCTGATCAGCGGTTCGGAAGCACCGATTCGCGTTGGTAACACGCTGCCGATTCGCAACATTCCGGTCGGCTCGACGATCCACTGCATTGAGATGCAAATCGGCAAGGGCGCGCAAATTGCACGCTCGGCTGGTACATCGGCAACTCTGCTGGCGCGTGAAGGTACTTACGCCCAGGTGCGTATGCGTTCGGGTGAAGTTCGCAAGATTCACATCGAATGCCGCGCCACCATTGGTGAAGTTGCCAACGAAGAGCACAGCCTGCGCCGCCTCGGCAAAGCCGGTGTCAAGCGCTGGATGGGAATTCGCCCAACCGTTCGCGGTGTGGTCATGAACCCGGTCGATCACCCACACGGTGGCGGCGAAGGCAAGACCGGCGAAGGCCGTCACCCAGTTGATCCATGGGGTAACCTGACAAAAGGCTACCGCACCCGCAACAACAAGCGCACGCAAGTGATGATTGTTTCGCGTCGCAAGAAGTAAGGTTAAGCCATGACACGTTCACTTAAAAAAGGTCCCTTTGTCGACCACCATTTGGTAGCCAAGGCTGATAAAGCCGTTACCAACAAAGACAAAAAGCCGATCAAGACCTGGTCGCGCCGCTCCATGATCCTGCCCGAGTTCATCGGCTTGACCATCGCCGTGCACAACGGCAAGCAGCACGTCCCGGTTTACATCACCGATCAAATGGTTGGCCACAAGTTGGGCGAGTTTGCACTCACCCGGACTTTCAAAGGTCATCCGGCTGATAAAAAAGTTGTGAAGAAATAAGGACAAAGACCATGGAAACACGTGCAACCCTCCGGGGCGTTCGTCTGTCGGTCGACAAGGGCCGTTTGGTCGCTGACTTGATTCGCGGTAAAAAAGTGGATCAGGCGCTGAACATTCTGACTTTCACTCAGAAAAAAGCAGCCGGCATTATCAAGAAGGTGGTTGAGTCCGCTATCGCCAACGCTGAACACAACGATGGCGCTGACATTGACGATTTGAAGGTGAAAACCATCTACGTCGAACAAGGCGCAACGCTCAAGCGTTTTTCTGCCCGCGCCAAAGGCCGTGGCAACAGCATCAGCAAGCCCACGTGCCATGTGTACGTGGTCGTCGGCAACTAAGGGCTACAGGACTATGGGACAAAAAATCAACCCAACAGGCTTTCGCCTTTCGGTCAGCCGCAACTGGTCAAGCCGCTGGTACGCCAGCAACCGTGACTTTGCTGGCATGCTGGCTGAAGACATCAAGGTGCGTGAGTACCTGAAATTAAAGCTCAAGAGTGCTGCGGTTTCGCGCGTTTTGATCGAGCGTCCTGCCAAGAATGCCCGCATCACAATTTTCTCGGCGCGTCCGGGCGTTGTGATTGGCAAAAAAGGCGAAGACATCGAGAACCTCAAGAAAGAACTGAGCCGCCAATTGGGCGTACCGGTTGCTGTGAACATTGAAGAAGTTCGCAAGCCTGAAATTGATGCCAAGCTGATTGCAGACAGCATCACGCAGCAACTTGAAAAACGCATCATGTTCCGGCGCGCCATGAAGCGCGCCATGCAAAACGCCATGCGCTTGGGTGCCCTGGGCATCAAGATCATGTCGTCTGGCCGCTTGAACGGTATTGAGATTGCCCGTTGTGAGTGGTATCGCGAAGGTCGTGTGCCACTTCACACCTTGCGTGCCGACATCGACTACGGTACCTCTGAAGCCAAAACTACCTATGGTGTGATTGGTGTCAAGGTCTGGGTCTACAAAGGCGATACATTGGGTCGTGGTGATTCACCAGGTGCCCGCATGATTGACGTACCGCCAGATGACGACCGCAAGCCGCGTGGTCCGCGCCGCGATGCACGACCAGGCGACCGCACTGAGCGTCCGAGCGGGCCAGGTGGTGATCGTCCCGCTGCGCCACGTGGAGCGCGCGCTCCTCGTGCGTCTATGGGCACCAACACCGCTCCCGCTGATGGGAGCGACAAGCCGGCTGAAGCAACTGGGGGTGCAACTCCTGGTAGCGACGCCCCGAAATCCACCGTTAAGCGCGTCCGCAAAGCCGCGCCAGCTGCAGCAGCTGACGGTGCCAAGACCGAGTAATCGGTTAGAACAACGGAGAATTTAAATGCTGCAACCCGCACGTAGAAAATACCGCAAGGAACAAAAAGGCCGTAACACCGGCGTTGCCACTCGTGGCAGCTCGGTCGCTTTCGGCGATTTTGGTCTGAAATGCACCGACCGTGGCCGCCTGACGGCCCGTCAAATCGAAGCCGCACGCCGTGCGATTTCGCGTCACGTCAAACGTGGCGGCCGTATCTGGATCCGCGTCTTCCCGGACAAGCCGATTTCCCAAAAGCCTGCAGAGGTTCGCATGGGTAACGGTAAAGGTAACCCCGAATATTACGTGGCTGAAATTCAGCCCGGCAAGATTGTGTTTGAAATCGTCGGCGTGCCAGAAGCACTTGCTCGCGAAGCCTTCACGCTGGCGGCTGCAAAACTGCCATTGCGCACCACGTTCGTGGCGCGCATGATTGGCCAGTAATCAGGAGCTACTACCAATGAAAACTACTGAATTACGCCAAAAAGACGTTGCCGGCTTGAAAGTTGAAGTCAAGGAACTGCAAAAAGCCCACTTCGGCCTGCGCATGCAAAAAGCTACGCAACAACTTAACAATACCGCCACGCTGCGTTCAACACGCCGCTCAATCGCTCGTGCCAAAACAATTTTGACCGAAACCATTGCGAATCAAGGAGCCAAATGATGACTGAAGTAACTGCTGCAGTTAAGAAGTCCCTCAAGCGCACCTTGATTGGTAAAGTGGTGAGCGACAAGCGCGCCAAAACCGTTACCGTTTTGGTTGAACGCCGCGTGAAGCACGAGTTGTACGGAAAAATCGTCTCTCTTTCCAGCAAGTACCACGCTCACGACGAAAAAGGTGAGTACAAGACTGGTGACATGATTGAAATTACTGAGAGCCGCCCAATTTCTAAAACCAAAAACTGGGTAGTGACCCGGCTGGTCGAAAAAGCTGCAATCGTTTAAGTTTTGACGACGAACGACAGACTGTAAAGTCTTCTGGAAGCGGCTCACCTGGTGGGCCGTTTTCGTTTCTATGGTTTGCGTTCCATGTTTTTTTTCGCTGCCTGATTTCGCCATTTCCGTTCTGATCGGGCCTTTTGTCTTTTCTTTTTTGGAGCATCACATGATCAAAGTTGGCGACACCGTACCCGCATCCACCCTGATGGAGTTTTCTGAGATTGAAGGCAACGGCTGTAGCATTGGCCCCAATCCAGTGGATGTTGCAAAGGCAACCGCTGGTAAAACCATTGCCCTGTTTGCGCTGCCTGGCGCTTTCACGCCCACCTGTTCGGCCAAGCACGTGCCAGGCTACGTTGAAAACGTTGCGGCATTCAAGGCTGCTGGTGTTGACGAGATTTGGTGCGTCAGTGTGAACGATGTATTCGTGATGGGTGCTTGGGCGCGGGACCAAAAAACCGACGGTAAAGTCCGGATGCTGGCCGACGGCAGCGCTGCGTTTGCGCAAGCCACTGGTTTGACACTTGATTTGACCGCACGCGGCATGGGTCTGCGCAGCAACCGTTATTCGATGCTGATCAAAGACGGTAAAGTCGCCAGCTTGAACGTTGAAGGCCCCGGAAAGTTTGAAGTCAGCGACGCAGCCACACTGCTGGCGCAAGCAAAAGCGTAAAAATACGCAACGCATTGCTATTAAATCGGGAGCTGCTTGCGCCCGTATTTATTTATCCACAGCCTAATTTATAGGTCGACCTTGAGATAGTGAGCGCCTGCTATCGGGTTATGGTAGAAGGGTGGGATTTCTTTAAAGTTCAGATCTCCATAGAGCGCCCTGGCTGACTCCATCTCGCTCAAAGTGTCCAGCAACATATGGTGATATCCTGCGATTTGCGCGGCGTCCAAAATCGCTTCGGCAAGCTGCCTGCCTAGCCCCCGGCAGCGATAGCGGCTTCGCACATAAAGCCGCTTCATCTCGCAGGCGTTCGGATAGTCGCTAGACCTCAGCGGTCGCATGGCACAGCAACCGGCCAAATCTCCATCGACCAACACAAGCAAAAGTGCACCCAGCGGTTCAGCATAGTCGCCCGGCAGGCTTTCCAGCTCAGCATCAAAATTCTGGAAACACAAGTCAACGCCTAGTTGCTGCGCATATTCTTCAAAAATCTGGCGTGTCGCCTGAAGTTCGGCAGGCGATGCGGGGGTAATGACCTGAATAACGGGTGAAGGCACGTTGGGAATCATCTTGTAAACCTGGGGCACTTACTATACAGAAAAGACGGCACTATCTCCCCGTGCCAGTGACGCCGCAAACAAGGTTGAAAACCATGCTCGACGACGCCGAAAAAGTGTCAAGACTTACGCCAGCGCCTTGGAAAGTGGAAATCACGATCGGCGGGCTTGGGCAAATTGCGCCGCCGCTGGCGCTGCAGGCCACAGACGTGCAGCTCAGGCTAGCATTGACCGGGTCTCTGACGGTGGTGCCGTCGGCAGAAGCTGGCCCATTGTTGTTGACGGTGATGGCGTAACTGGTTGTTTGCCCGGCAACCAACGTGGTCACGGCATTCGTTTTGGTGATGCTGAGATTGGTAGTGACTGGAATCGTAGCAGTACCGTTAAATGCCGAGCTCGTTGTTACCTGACTGGTCAACACAGCTCCATTCAATCCCGCACTGGATACAAAACTGAGCGTTCGCATACTCGCTGGCAAGATGTCTTGTAGGGTTGCGTCGGTTACTGCGCTAGGCCCGCTGTTCATGAACGTCAGGGTGAAAGTGGTGATTTGCCCAAGCTCCAGAGAAAGCGTGCTGGCCACCTTTGCAGCCGAAAGGTCAGCGCCAGAGCCAATCACCACAGTAACGGTTAACACCTTGTTCGTCAATGCCTCGTCGCTGGCATTGCTGGGTGCAAACACAGTCGCCTGGTTAACCGGCGCACCATTGGCCGCAGCTGTTGCCCTGATTGAAACAGTCAGTGTCTGATTGACTGGTATGGTCACCGTACCGGTGAAAGTGTTGGCGGTGATGTTGCTGGCCGTCAAGGTCGTCGCAGCGTTTGAGCCGCTGGCACTGAAAAATGTCAATGTGCCCAAGCCGGTCGGTAAACCATCGATCACCGTTGCTGCTGTGGCCTGCGCCGGGCCGCTGTTGCTGATGGTCAGGGTGAAAGTGGTGAACTGGCCGACCGGCAAACTGGTGGGCTGGCGGTTTTAACGATTGCCACATCTGTTTGTGGCGGGCAGCGGTGGCCTGAATTGGTGACCCGATCGCTCGAGGCGGGCAAGATCAAAATATTGATATTACCGTTACCGGGCAGCGCCCCGCGCGCCGCGCCGCCCGGTGGTGCGTCACCAGTGTTGGTCAGGCCGTTAGTACCCCCGCTGATGACAACCGTTATGGCGCCACTTCGCACCAACATGCCGCCGCCGCCACTGTGGGCTGAACCACCGCCCGGCCAAGAGTCGCCAGCTTGGCCGCCGCCTGCGTTTACAGTCACAACCCCAGCCGTCCAGTTGAACGAAATCAACACGGCACTGCCACCCGCTGCACCGGCGCCTGCTGCATCGTTGTCTGGGTTGGTGTGGCCACGCCACCGCAGACGTCAATCGTCACGCCACCGCTCAGCGAGCCGGAGCGGACCAGCACAATGCCGGCGCCTGTACCGCCAGACATTTTTCGCGTGTTGGTAGAGTTACTGTTCTGGTCGCCCGCCCCGCCCCGCCGCCACCACCCATCACAACCCGGGCGATGCTCGCGCCACCAAAAGCGCTGCCCGGAAAAGCTGCCAGATTGTCACCAGTAGCAGCAACGATATTGCTGTAGTCGGTATTCACGCCTACTCAGCCCGCGCTACGCCCGCCGGCACCTCCGTTGCCGCCACCGCCACCCGAACCGTTGTGGTAACCGCCATCGCGATAGGTGCCGCCGCCACCTGCATTACCAGGCGCACCTTTGGCATAGTTGAAATTGGGCACGTGCCCGGTACCGCCGGGGTAGCCGTAAAGCGAGCCGGTATTCAGGACGACTGTGCCAGCGTCGTCGGCCCTGTCAAAAGGGGAAGCATCCGTTAACAGCAAAGGCGACGTGCCCGCAATGCCCTCGCCATTGCCAGCATGGGCAACGCCTGGGCCATCGTTGTAGCGAAATGGATTCACGCCGTCCACTGCACTGGGTCTGCCACCAGCGCCTCGAAAACGTTGTGCCGCCGCAAAAATCGTCTGCCCGGAAAAGTTGGTATCTTTTGTCACCTCAACCGCAATCACGCCGCCGTTCAAACCATCCCAAGCCAATGCGTTGAGCTGCCCGCCCAGTGACAGATTGGCATATTGCGGCACGCGAATGACTTGAAAACTGCGGCGGGTGCTGTTAAAGGTCGTCAGCTTGCACATAAGTTTTCTGCAGCGCAGCACCCACCACAAAGCTGGTGGGTGATGTACCCACGCCTGCTGCAACATATTCGTAATTTCCCGCCCTGCAGGTACCTGACGGCTCTAGATAGCCATCGGTGGGGAATCCCGCCACGCCATCACCGTAACTGTCGGTGTCAGTCTGGTTGATGTCAACGCACTGTATCTGGATGATGAGCGCCATGTCGCCCGCAGAAAAAGCGCCTGATGCACCCCGGGCGTTGCTCAAGGCAATGGTTGGCAAGCTGCCTGCGCTGTACCTGCCATTGGCCGGAGTGTAGTAACCATTGACAATTTCACCAGCACCAGCGGTGGTTTTATTGCCGTCTTTTTGCGGGCTGACACACACTTGCGCCGCAACCCAGGTAGTAGCCAGGGACAAAACTGCAGCCATGCCCACAATAACAAGGCGGTGTACCCAACCTGTGCGACTCACATCACCTCAAAATTTATGCGACAAAAATTACTTTCATGTGATTTTCGATGCAGCACCACTGTAGCGCGACGTTTTAAAAGGTTTTAACCAGCAAGTTGTCCAATCCAGCCTACAAAAGCGGCACAAATGCCGAATATGACCAACGCCATGATGCGGGTGCCAGAGTTGTCCATGGACGCTGGCACGACCATGGGCAACTGCTTGTTGCCGTGCAGCATCGGCATGATCAGGTTTTGCTTGCGCCACAGGTAAAACACAATCGCCGCGATGTGCAAGATCACCAGCCCCAAAATAATCCACTTGCCGATGTTCGTGTGGTAATTGGTGGCCAGGTTCATGGTTGCGCCGGATACAAAACGGGTCAGTGGCCCGGCAAAGGCAATTTCATCGTCGCTGATCAAACCGCTGCCTACCTGAGCCAATAACACCGCAAGCAACGCAAACACCGAACCCGCGCCTGTTGGCGTGTGACCCACCGAGTGTTCAAGTTTGCCATTGCCTTTGACGTAGTCGATGAGGCTGCGCGGCGAATAGATAAACGCCCCAAAGCGCGACCAGCGCCCCCCGACCAGCCCCCACACCAGCCGAAACATCAGCAGCGCCAGCACCGTCAAACCGAGCCGAAAGTGCCAGACCATCCAATTGCCGCCGATGTTGCCGGTGATGAGCAAGCCGACGATACAAAGCGCCAGCGCCCAGTGAAAAACCCGCGTTGGCAGGTCCCAGACGCGCACGTTGTGCAGCGGATTGTTTGCAGTCATGATTTCTCCTCGGTGTGGTATTGTTTCATGAGAGTGACAGCAAGATGGCCAGATTCCTTGGTCAAAGCGCCTACACGCGGGTCAGTAGCTCAGGACTTTCCCTATGCATGTCAGTGACAGCGGAACTTACAGGCCCACGCTAAACTCGCTCACTATTGGTACAGGCATCACCTGGCCAGTTCTTGGTAATCCATAGTTTTATAAAACCCCCGAGGAATCTGTATGAAAGTTCTTGCCTGTATCGCCGCCGCGGCTTCCCTGATGGCCATGGCTGCGCCAGCATCTGCCCAGTTCGCCAAACCAGAAGATGCCATCAAATACCGCCAGAGCTCCTTGAGCGTCATGGGCACGCACTTTGGCCGCATCGGTGCTATGGTCAATGGCCGCGTCCCGTTTGATGCAAAAGTAGCCTCCGAGAACGCCGACATCGTCGCAGAAATGGCCAAATTGCCTTGGGCTGCTTTTGGCCCAGGTACTGACAAGGGTGCAATTCCTACGCGCGCCAAGCCTGAGCTTTTTGCCCAGCCAGCCAAGGCCAAGGAGTACAGCGACAAACTCATTGCCGAAAGCGCCAAATTGTCTGCCGCCGCTAAAACAGGCAACGCTGACGCACTGAAAACCGCTTTTGGTGCAACCGCAGCCACCTGCAAAGCCTGCCACGACGACTTCCAGACCAAGCTGTAATTCTTATTCGCTATTAAATAAGGAGCCTCTCGCGCCTGATTTTATTGGGCTGGAGCACTTTTTGATACCTGAAAAAGGCCTGTTTCAATGAAAAACAGGCCCCTCTTTGTGTTTTTGCAACCAGAATCTCAAGCTTGACGCAGTATGCGGATTCTTCAAGCGCGCTTGCGTTGCAATCGGGGACACCGCCCGAATTTTCACCAGGAGGAGTCCCGCCATGCAACGCAGAAAATTCAACCAGGCGGGCTTCAGCGCCATCGGCGCACTGGTAATGGTCGCCTACCAGCAAGCTCACGCCTTGTCGCTGGGCGACCTGGCGGGCATCTCCAATAAAGACGCCAGTGCTGGCCTCAAAACCGCGCTTGAAAAGGGGGCGCTTGCCGCTGTGGCATTGTTGGGGAAAACCGACGGCTTTTTTGGCAACGACAAGGTTCGTATACCGCTGCCAGGATATTTGAACGACGTGGCCGGGCTGCTTAAAAACCTGGGCCAGGGCAAACGCGTTGACGAGTTGACGCTGTCACTAAACCGCGCCGCTGAGGCGGCTGTGCCGATGGGCAAAACCTTGCTGGTCGATGCTGTAAAGAACATGACCGTGACGGATGCCAAAAACATTCTGGCGGGTGGCGACACGTCGGTCGCTGCCTTTTTTGCCGGCAAAACCCGCGCCCCGCTCGGCGTGACCTTTTTATCCATCGTCACCAAAGCCACTGAAAAGGTCGGCCTGCTGAACAAATACAACGAATTCGCAGGCAAGGCTGCAGGCTTTGGCCTGGTCAAAAAAGAAGACGCCAATATTCAGCAGTACGTCACTGGCAAAACGCTTGACGGCCCGTACCTGATCATTGGCGAAGAAGAAAAGAAAATCTGCCAGGACCCAGTGGGTACCGGCAGCGCTATTTTGAAGAAGGTGTTTGGGGCGTTGAAGTAACCCACTTCGCCAAACAATTCAAACGAAACTCTTCTTTAGCCCAATAAAATGGTGCGCAAACTGCTACAAAATAAATAGCAATTTTTGCCTGTGCCGTATCAACTGTCAGGTCACCTTGGCCAGCTCCATCGCCAGAATGGAGCCCAGCTGCGTGCGCAGGCTGTCTCGGCTCAAGCGGGTCATGCTGTCAGACATCCAGCCAGCCATTTCCAGAACATTCGGCTCACTGGCTATTTCAATGAAGGGGTAGTTGGCATCTATCCTGCGCAGGTCGCCATACAGCTCTTCAAAAACTGGATCGCGCACGCGCTCGTCAATGACGATCATGTGCGGCGGGTCCAGCTCACAGAACCTGACGGCTTGCCGACTGTCCAGCACGAAATCGGTGGTCAGTCCCATCGTGCGGGTCGTGTTTTGAAGTTCGTGCCGCAGCAAGTCGTCGTTGGTGATGATGAGTATCCGGTGCCCCGCCATCGGTTTGGAGTCACCGTACAGCGTGTCGTACCCGGTATCCACCTCAACAGCAGTCAAGCCTTCCAGGCGCTTCACCGTGCGCGGAAATTCGATCATCAGCGATGACTCGGTGGCAGACGTTATCCGGTCCACCGAAACGCCCATCGCCCCCGCGGCCTCAACCAGCAAGTACCAAGCCAGGGTGTTACCGCTGTGGTCCGGGTTTGCGCTGCTTTCCTGGTTCAGCGCCAGCCCCTCGCTGGCCCGAATCAGCAACACGCCGTGCTCGGGCCAGTTTTTCAGCTCCAGCGTGATCACCAACTTGCGGCCCATACTGAGCGCCCATTCAAGCGCCGCATCGACAAGGCACACCAAAAGACCAGCGTCAACAATGACTTCTACTGGCTTGAGGCCGTGGTAAAGCTCCACACCGTGCTGGCGGAACAATTTACCTCGCTCCAAGAGTGCATCGCGCATCAGCTCATCGAGTCGGAGTTTTTCATGCGATTGGCGTAGCCGCCCGCCGCCTAGCCGCGCAATTTGCTGGCTTTGCATGGCTACTGTCTTCGCTGAATCCAGCGCATTTTTAAACCGCTCCAATTGCGCACGACTGGCGGTGCCAGCGGACTCCAGCGCATCGAGTACCGATTGCAGCGCACCCAGCGAATCAGACAACATGACACCGACCACACCAACCACCAGCAAATCATTGCGCTCAGCGGACAACGACGCAGGCGTGCTGTCTTTGACGGCGGCTAACCTGGTCGGGTTGGTACCTTGAAAACCACTTTGACGTTCCATCGTTGTCCCGTTGTGTCCTTCTATCCCCATCACTTTTTGGTACTGAAAAAACGCCCTACCAATGCGGCGCCGTTTTCAGTTATTCCATGCCGTAGCTTAACTGAGAATATCGGTTTGCCACACGCCGCCGCAAGGTAGCAAAGCCTTAAGCCACCAGACCGCCCTGACTGGAGATTTCGGCTGCGTTTTCAATTTGGCATATGCCGTGTATGGGCAGACACAGATCACGCAGCCAAAGAAAGGGCTGATGCCAAGGGGCATGACAAGCAGTACGCATGGAGCCAGCTTTGGTCACGCCTGTGCTGATGGCGTTCCATGTCAGCTGCTTTTCACCGCGGCGGTGCCGCCGCGCCTTTTACGCACCTGAGCGTTTGCCGATGACGCCTGTCCACCACGATATTGGCCAGACAGCTCAAGGCATTGACGTCTTGCACCGCTTTGGGGCGGTGCATATGCCCACAGCTGACGCTCAAATCGCGCTAGCCCAACCAAGTGGCGTTGGTCATGATTTCATCAAAAAATGCGCGCAACGTAGATGGGCTCATGGTGTAGGGATCGAAGCTGGCAGAGCGCGAATACTTAAGGTAGATGGCGCGGTTCGACTCCAGCGACGAAAGCGAGCCCATTGACCAGTTGGTGAACTTGCGCGATGGAATTTCGGCAAAATCCAATATCGCAGGATCACGGTGGCGCGAGTCTGCCAGGATGCGGTGATAAAGCAAACTCACTGCAGTACGGTCGCCTTCGAGCTGCTGCAAAAAAATCCCGTTGGACAAGCACAGCGCACCCGTAACGCCAACCCGGGTGTTATTGCGTTGCGATGCCGTCAAAATGGCTTTCAAGTCCTCGGGTACCAATGTTTTTGAGGTGCGGCTGGCGTAGGTGAGTTGGATGAGCATAGGTTGTATCAAAAAGCTTCAGTATGCCAGCCGGCGGGTTTCCAGGCTGTCTGCGGGGCTTTGCAGCTCTGGTGACTGCAGCAGCTTCAGCGCCATTAAATTGGCCAGGCTTTGCAAGCGCTTATGCGCCGCATCTTCCCAATCCAGTGGCAACTGCTGCTTGGCACGAAGGTAATGGTCAGTGAACACCTCCTGGTAAGCATTCAGCGTTTGCGCAGCGAGCGTTTCGCCGCATGCGGCCAGGCACAGCGCGGCAACTTCTGACGTGCAAAAGTGTTGGTCGGCCTTAGTGCGGCGCAGCTGGTAGTTTGAGAGCCGATCGCTTCGCAAACTCAGCACTGGAAAGGAATCCAGGTAAGCGCTTTTGCGAAACATCTTGCGCGCCTCAGGCCAGGTGGCGTCCAGCAAAATAAACAGTGGCCTCCTGGCGATGGGTGATGCTGCAACAGGCACGTCGTTCACCACTCGCGCGGGCTCTACAAACTCACTGGGAAAGACAACATAAGGTTGCCACTGCGGATCACGCAGCAAGGCCAGCAACGCCGGGTCTGCTTCGGTACGTGCCCATCCAAACGCGAAAGTATCAGGTACCACATCAGCCACCAGCCAGCCGGTGTTGCTGGGTTTTAAGGCTTCAATGTCAGCCATGATCAGGCAAACGCCAACACACACTGGCACCACAGGTCGTAGCCCGCACAGGCAGTGGCTGGGCACCAGGCGGCAACCCGCACAGCGCTCACCTCGCGGGCCGCCGCGCGCTAAAAAAGGTTTGGAGCTTCGCGCCAGCCGGGCAGCTCGCAAGCGGCTGACCGCGTGCGGTGGTAAGGGCAATGACTCATCACCAGTCATTAAATGCTATCAATCGAGGAGCTGTTTGCGCCCATTCTTTGGGCATCAGACATTGTTTTTATTCAAAAAACGACTGTAATTTTACTTGGCCGGCCGATGTACCGCGCAAATTTTGTTGCCGTCCGGGTCGCGCAGATACGCCAGGTAAAGCTGACCGGTCGGGCCATCCCTGAAACCCGGTGCGTCTTCACAAGTTGTGCCGCCATTGGCAACGCCCGCCGCATGAAACGCATTGCCCTGCTCGGCTGATTGCACTGCAAATCCAATCGTGCTGCCGTTGCCGCACGTGGCGCTTTCGCCGTTGATCGGTACCGTAATGGCAAACGTGCCGGTAGGGCTGCGGTAAAAATAACGCTGCTTGTTGGCAACGCCATTGGCAATGCCCAGCGTGCCAAGCAACGCGTCGTAAAACTTTTTAGATACTTCCAGGTCGTTGACTCCCAGCATGACGTGACTAAACATTTTTTGTCTCCGATTAGGGTAAATTTAAACTCGAGGCCGTAATGGTTGGCGCTTACACGATCGTAGCCGATGGGGTGCAACCGAGCGGTATGGTTTCGTGCCGCGAAAAACCTGTTCGAGATGAGGACCAGACTCACGTCATCGCAAATTTCAGATTGAATGTTTGATGGCTTTTACGCAAATCTGTACCCCACTTCAAAAGGCTCCATTAACAAATACAAGGCACTTTGCTGAGTAGTTCCGACGACCTTGCTCGCACTCTTTCCATACTGAAAAGGCGTGTAGCCGCCGCGAGAAAAAGCAACTAATCCGCGAGTCACCCGTTCCGATCGGCTGTGAGTGGATCACGTCACGCGCGTTTCATGCGACTTTTGAGCTGCATTCAGCTAAAACCGGATCAGAGATACCTCTTTCATCCTTTTTTATCTATCAAATAGGCTTCAAACCAAATAAAAATGGGCGCAAGCAGCTCCTGAATCAGGAGTAAATTTACAGCGCATTGCGCGCTGTGGCCAGGCGCTGCTCCAGATACGCACCATAAAAATCGGGTACTGCAATGCCAACCAGCCGCTCTGCCAGCTCTTGGCCCTGGCTGCCGATAAACAGAACTGTCGGGGTGAAGGTGGCTTTCCAGGCTCTGGCTTGTAGCGCGGCTGTGGTGGGTTTTCCGCCGAAGCCCGTCAAGGGTGTGGTGTTGTCATTCACGTTCAATTGCCAGGCTTGCAGGCCGTCATTCAACCGCGCTGGCAGCAGGTAGCTGCGGCGTACCAACTCGCAGTACACGCAGCCGGGCAAGCTGATCAGCAAGACCAGCGGCTCGCCTTTGGCTTTGGCAGCTTGTGCGACTTGGGGCAGGGATGTGGGGACGCTCAAGGCGGTGTCTTTGGCCTGCGCCCAGGTAATGGGCAGTACACAACTGGCCGCGACTGCTTTCGAGAATCGACGCCTGCTGAGCGACATGTCAAATGACTTTCTGATATTTCAACTCAGACAACTTTGCGTCCGGGTAGTTCAACACGCTGCGCAGCACCTCATCGGTGTGCTGACCTAGCAGCGGGGGCGGCAGGTCACGCCGCACTGGTGTTGCGCTGAGCTTGATGGGGCTAGATACCAGCGCCAGATCGCTTTGGTGCGGGTGCTGCCAGTGCGTCACCATGTCCCGTGACTGGATGTGCGGGTCGGCAAACACTTCAGCCAGATTGTTGATGGCGCCGCACGGCACCTTGGCGGCTTCCAGAGCGGCCAGCCAGTCGGCTTTGCTGCGGGTACGCATCACGGCTTCAAGTATCGGCACCAGTCGGGCGCGGTTTTTGACCCGGTCGCGATTCAAGGCAAAAAGCGGGTTTGCACCCAGCTCCGGCACGCTAGCCACCTCGCAATATTTGCGAAACTGCGAGTCATTGCCCACGGCAATGATGATGTGGTCCTTGCTGCCGTCAACTGCAGCCGCCACCTCAAACACCTGATACGGCACGATGTTCTGGTGCGCGTTGCCCATGCGGCCCGGCACATTGCCGCTGACCAGATAGTTGGCTCCAAGGTTGGCCAGCATGGCGACCTGGGTGTCCAGCAACGCCATGTCAACTTGCTGGCCTTCGCCTGTTTTTTCAGCATGACGCAGCGCGGCCAGTATGCCGACGGTGGCGTACATGCCGGTCATCAGGTCAGCCACCGCCACGCCAACTTTTTGCGGACCGCCACCCAAATCGTCTCGCTCGCCCGTCACACTCATCAGCCCGCCCATGCCCTGTACCGCGTAGTCATAACCAGCCCGCTCGGCATAAGGCCCGGTCTGACCGAAGCCGGTGATGCTGCAGTACACCAGGCCGGGTTTAATGGCGGCCAGCGATGCGTAGTCCAGCCCATAGCGCGCCATGTCGCCTACCTTGAAGTTCTCTACAAACACATCGCAATGCGCCACCAGCGCACGGATCAGCGCCTGGCCCTCGGGCTTGGCGATGTCCACCGTGACGGACTGCTTGTTGCGGTTCACGCCGA
>ENA-OFCE01000883-OFCE01000883.1-metagenomes-genome-assembly--contig:-NODE-883-length-17458-cov-4.149629_pt1 | contig 17458 bp, 16 predicted proteins | sample MGYA00153388_OFCE01 | MGnify analysis MGYA00153388
AATTGGCGATTTCGACAAAGCAATCGCGATTAATCCTCAATTTGCTGAGGCTTACAATAATCGGGGTAATGCTAAATCAGATCTGGGCAATAAGCAGGGGGCAATTGGCGATTTCGACAAAGCAATCGCGATTAATCCTCAATTTGCTGAGGCTTACGTGAATCGGGGTAATGCTAAATCAGATCTGGGCAATAAGCAGGGGGCAATTAGCGATTACAATCGAGCAATCGCGATCGCTCCTCAATTGGCTGGGGCTTACAATAATCGGGGTATTTCTAAATATGCTCTGGGCAATAAACAGGGGGCAATTGGCGATTTCAATCGGGCGATTGCAATTAATCCTCAATTTGCTGAGGCTTACACTAATCGGGGTGTTGCTAAATATGCTCTGGGCAATAACCAGGGAGCAATTGATGATTACGATTGGGCGATTAAACTCAATCCTAATTTAGTGGAGCCTTATTCTAATCGCGGTGTATCTCGCTCTATGTTAGGTGATAAAGGTGCGCTCTCAGATAATAACCGTGCGATTGAAATGAGTCCTAAAAATGCTGAAGTTTATTACGATCGTGGGATGGCTAAATCTAATTTGGGCAATAAACAAGGTGCAATCCCAGATTATACCCAAGCCATTCAACTCAATCCTAACTATGCTGAAGCTTACTACGAGCGTGGGAACGCTAAATCTAATTTAGGCGATAAACCAGGAGCGGTAAGCGATTTGAGCAAGGGAGCCGAGCTATCTCGTCAGCAGGGCAAGATGGATAACTATCAACGCGCGATGGAGCTAATTGCTCGGTTGAAGGGAAAGTAGGTAAGTTTTGGTGGCTGTCTCGATCGTCGATTCACTTCTTGGCGATCGCTACATATTCGAGTCAACTTTATTCTAATAAAAAGCGATGAAATTATTTCCAACTCAGCTAGGTGTCATGACAATACTTGTCGGTATATTAATACCGATTCCAGTACTCAGCTACAGCCTAAATCAAACAGAAGCGATCGAACAACCTCGTTCGACGGTGTTGGCGCAAGTAGAAAGTTATCGCTATTTATTAGATGCAGCTAGTAAAGAAGCAGGGCTGGCAGATCGGGCATCTGATAACTTTTTTGCTGCATTCAATCAGCTTCCAAACGCACCTAATAGCAGTCAAGCCATTAAAATTACTAACGTTCTCATCCAGACATCCGAGCAAGCCGCCGTTCATCTTCAGCGAACTAGTGAATTGGGATTACAAAGTCTTCCCTACTTTACTAGCGTTCCATCAACACAAATCGCATTGGACACTATATATCGGATTCAGTTGGAAATGGCTCAGATTTTTCGGAACTATAATCAACTTTCCATCCAGACTCGCAGTGCCATTCAAACTAATAATGGAGCTACATTAAGGTTGTTAGCAACTAAATTTGCCATGCTCGACGAAAGAAGAATACAGTTGAATCAAATGACCCAACAAGTTCGTCAAGCTTCTAAAAATCATAGCAATGCGGTAAATGCTCAATTAATCGACAATTTCAATACACAAATGAGGAATGGTGTCATTCAAAGAAGTCAAGCAACAAAATGTATGGTGTCCAATTTACCCTATGGTTCGCCAGCCCAGATCGCCAATAATGCTAGTGGCTATTGTAATTCGCCCTAGAGGATGGCTCTTTAGTACTTATGGCGTTCGCGGAGCGTTCCTGTAGGAAAATCGTGCGCTCGTTTTCACTACTCTACTTTGATAATTTACTCTCCGATTACTGCCATCATTCAGTCGAGCGATGTATTATAAGGACAAATAATACTATCGACGAGTGATTGTATGGATAGTCTCAAAACCTTCTGTGAATTTCCTAGTATCGGTGAGTCTCAAGACTATTTAACTTGGCATCGAGATCCTCGACTAGCGAGATATCTGAGCGGGTTTGAAGATCGATCTTTAGTACAAATAGCCGATGTATTAGTTAACAGAATGTGCTCTAACCCGACAAATAGATTAGCCTGCGGTTGCGTCACCGCTCTACTCGCGCATATCTTATTTTCCACATCCGGTAGAGCCAAAATTAGATCCCAAATTTTAAATCCACTCCAACATCATTCAACTCAGATCGAGTTAGCAGATATTTATCAAATTGCACTGGATATTATCAGTCAACCAATCCAATTTTTAGCGAATTTTCAGCCAGATCCGGCTAATTGGTACGGGAGCTTAGTTCGATATAGTAACTATCGATTCGATCGACTGTTAATCGATCGGATTCGCAGTTTACCAGAGCTGAGTGGATTTAAGCGCACCAATCTGGGGCTACTCGCCCGTACCAGCCCCCGCCGGATGAAAACAGCCCTCATCCACAAAGGCGAGCGAGTGCGGTTACAGCAACTATTATTGCTCCACCAGTGCCTAGTCGATACGATTGCCGTGGACGAATTTGACACGCGAAATCCTCAACCCGTGCATTATGACAATCTATCAGCCCGATATATAGAACAGTGCGAACGAGTCGATCTGGCAATCGACGATCGCGCCACCCTCATCCAGCTAGTAGAATATATGGGCACAGCCATTCGCAACTATCTCCAACCCCAACCCGATACTCTCGACAGATCGATCGATCGTGATGATGCCCACGGTACGGCACTTATCGATTTAATTCCCGATCGGAGTGAGCGTCAGCACCAATTAGAATCCCACATTCTCAAACAGGATGTTATCGAACTATCGAACAAATTAACGATCGATAGCGATCGATTATTAATGTTTTTCTATGGTTTAGAGCTTACCCAACAAGAAGCAGGAATCGAGCTAGATTGCAACACAACTACCGCCAAACGCCGTCACGATCGCTGTTTGAAGCAATTAGCAACGGATTTACATACCAAGATATTTCCAACCGCAGATCTCTCGATCGAACTTCTAGAATCAATTATCGATCGACTCAAACTAATTTATGAACAGCTATATGCTGAATTATTATTAGCAATCTTTGAGCTAATTGATAATGATGTTAACTCGATTGAGTCGAGTATTGCCGATCTATTTATCGAGCGGATCGAAAGACAATGGCAATTCAACTTCAAACCCACACAGATGGGATTGGCTAAAGCGACTGCCTTTGTCACGTTGAGATCTTCTCAAGTCAGTCAATCAGCAATAATTAATATTTAAAGCTTGCAACATGTTTAATTTAGAACAGATCGTCCAAATCGATCGAGAGACACTCTGGCTAGAAATCACCGATACCGATCTCCAAATTGCCGAACCATCGCCGCAGCTTTACTCTAATCGAACTGGATTGAATCATGCACGATCCAATCGATTATGTCTGCATAAATTTAGCTCGTGGTTGACAGCATCGGAAATCGATTATACTCCGAGCTTTTCAAAGCTAGAGATGTCTCCACTGTGGGATGTCGTAAATGGTTGTGCGATTGAAGTTGGGAAAACTAGATTAATTTTAATTCCTACCGATACACTCGATCGCGACGAATTTCGCGTACCTCAAGAATGGGTGGATTTACCAAATCTCCAGGGCGATTATTATCTAGCCGTACAGATCGATCTCGATGCCAGAGGAATGAATATCTGGGGATTTACATCCCACCGCACGCTCAAACAGCAGGGTGAATATACTGCCCGCGATCGTACTTATAGTTTACCTAGCGAGCGATTAGTTACCAATCTCGACATCTTATGGATGGCACAAGCGTTAAATCTCAATGAAATTGTCGCTACCCCTGAGTTACCCGAGCTGAGTTTAGATCGTACTCTAGAATTAATTCAACAATTAAGTCCGCCTTCGCCCTATTCACCACGTACTAAAGTTGAATTTTCCCAATGGGGAAGCATTCTAAACAACCCAAATCTCCGCACCCAACTATATCAAACCCGATTGCAACAAGCAATCCTCATACTTACACCCGCGCCTACTTTTAGCTTATCCGATTGGCTGCAAGGTGAATTTAATAATGCGATCGCGAGTGGCTGGGGAAATTATTACCAGCCAATAATTGCCAGAAGTAATCATACGGTAGATCGCTCTAAATTAATTAATCTCCAACTCAATCTGCGGCGAGAAACGGTAGTGTTATTAATCGGTATAATTCCTGAAGATAACGACCGGGTGCGCGTATTAGTTCGAGTGCATCCAGGGGGAGGTTCTACCTGCTTACCACCCCAATTACAGCTAAGTTATGTAGACGAACATGGAGCGATTTTACGCACTGTGACAGCGAGAAATAACGATCTACTGATTCAGTTACCTCCTTTTATCTGCTCGATCGGGATGGAGTTTAATCTTCAATTGCTATTGAATAACGATCGAGTCATCGAACGCTTCACGATCTAGGAGAAATTGATGAAAGAGGTAATTATTAAATTAGGTGCAGGGCGAATCGAAACTGGCTTTGCTACTGTAAATATCGAACTCAAGCAGCATGGAAAAACACACTGGGAGGATCGGGATAGTTTGGTCGCAGCTCCAGCTCTCAAGGAATTATTAACTCAATGGTTATTCTTATATCCTACAGTTCTCAACTTATCATCTAATTCTCGCGCTCTGGCTGTGGACTTCAAAGATGATGCGCTGACAAATATTTCGATTCAGGATATCAAACAGATCGAGCATAATCTCAGGCGATATATGAATCAATGGCTGAATCAAAGTAACTTTAGTCGCATTGTCGGTAGAATTAGAACTACCTTAAAACCTGAAGAGCGAATTATCATCACACTCGTCTCCGAACAGCAAGACATTTGGAAATTACCGTGGCATTTTTGGAATATATTTGAGGATTATCCTCACATAGTAGAAGTGTTTTGTAAACCAAGTTTTGCTAATGTGAGCGATGTGCGATCGCATCGAGATGGCAAGGTAAATATTTTGGGATTATTTGGTGAAGATCCAGCATTAGAACTCAACCCCCAATTTTTAGCTACTTTACCACAAGCAAGGATCGAAATCTTAGAAACTACTTCTGCTTATGAAATTTCCGATCTTTTAACTGGGAATAAGTCATGGGATATTTTTATCTTCAACGGTCATGGTGATACTATCGAAAATGAGATAATCGATTCACAAGAAGGGTTAATCTATTTAGATAACCATACACCATTAGAGATCGGTAGACTAAGAAACGATTTGAAATGTGCAGTCGATCGTGGATTGCAGATTGCTATTTTTAACTGCTGTCGAGGTTTGGGATTAGCCGATCGATTGAGTGATGTCAATATTCCTTATATTATCGTAATGCGGGAGAAAATTCCCGATCGAGTCGCCCAAAACTTTCTCGTAGATTTGCTAACTAAATATAGTCAAGGCGATAATTTTCCTACGGCGTTTAAATATGCGAGGGAACGCATAAGCCGAGCAAATGAAAACTTCTCCCAATTTGCTGATTGGTTGCCAGTATTATTTCACAATCCTCTCAGTCATCATGTCAGTTGGAAACATTTAGCCGCACCAGTATTTGGGTTCCCAATCCCACCCCAGATTATCGATTTGTGCGATTATTTAAGTCAACCAAGACAGCGAATCTGGACGATCGTGGGATTGAGTTTATCGATCGCGATCTTGGCTGTAGCGTTGAAATCCAATCCACAGATGATTGCGGTGGAAGATGCGATCGACGATCGCCTTCAAATGGTTCGCGCTGACAATATTCAGCCAGATACATCAAGAGTGACGATCGTTAACTATAATTGTATCGATATGTTAGGTTCGGGAATTTGTAGTAATAGTGAATCATTAGCTACGGCAATCGATAAAATTACTGAGTCTAAAATTCAACCATTAGTCTGGTTGTTCGATCTAAATTTTCAAGTCGAACATAGACTAACTGCTAGCGACTTTTTAAAAGAGAATCGATTTAATTATTTCAAAGGTTGTACCGATCGAAATCTCAAGATTGCCGATCTCAACTATTTGCGATCGGAACTCGAATGTAACAAAGCATCTAATGCGTATGAAACTCTCTCACAGCAAGTACGGCTCCAAGATGTGAGATTGAATCGACATTTACTAGCTAAAATTTCATCAATCGATAGCGAACAGATCGAGAGTTTGTCAGATGCAGCAGCTAAAAAATTATTCGATCGCAAAATCATCGCGATCGGGAATTTTTCCAAGGAAAACCCGATCGCTTCGTATGTTGGTAGAGATGCCCTCGCACTCGATCTGATGACTAGGGCTGTCGATCCACAACAATTATTACCGCTGTTCGTTCCTTGGTCTAGAGGGCTACAATTTCTGTGGATTTTTGGCTGGTCTTTAGTAATGGCGATCGCAGCTTGGCAGGCTAGATGGCGGTTATTTATACCAATAGCGATCGCGATTCAAATCGTAATTACTGGGTTATTTTTATTTCTCAATCTGGGTGTCCCGATCTTATCTAGTACGCTCTCGATGATAATGGTGGGGAGCGCGATTTCGAGCGTCCAAAAAATAGCGCAGTTTCGACTATCTAAATTCTAAATTACATGAAAAGTATACTGATTTGTGTTCTAACACTCCCTTTCCTCTCATTTTCATCACCATCAATTGCACAAGGTGACAAGCAAGTCAAGTTTTACTGCGGACGCACTCAAGATATTGAGAAAAGACCAGCTACTATTGCTACAATTCGTGGCGTACAAGGTGGGGAGGTTAATATTGTGATCTGGTCGAATTTCAAAAATATTTCCGCAGAAAAACGTTGCGAGGCTGCTTCCAAAAGATTTCAGGAGGCTTGGGATCGAGGAAATTTCAATGCGATCGGTAGTGGTGTAAATGAAAATGGTCTAGGTTTGATTTGCGCCCTCAGCGCTAAAGGACAAATCTGTGACAGTAGATCGATGTTATTTACGCTAAAAAATGGTCTGGAAAGTAAAGATGTCGTCGATGGATTACAGAGACGTTTGCGGAGGAATATTGGTAATCCGCCAGTTTATCAATCAAGCGACGGCTTTCCATCGATCGATATCCAGGACTTGATTAAATCGCTATCTACATCGGAAAAGTAATAGGAGTATGTTATGTATCGACCAGAAGAATATTCAACTAATGAAGCAAATAATAAAGAACCGTGGCTTGCAGTTAATTTATCTTGGCTGTTGCCAGGTATCGGACAAATTTATGCTGGCAAGTCAGTTAAAGGGTACTCGATTTTGTTCGGCTACTTGCTTTTGATCGGTATTGGCGGTTGGCTCATCGTTGGTAGCAACCATCCTCTAGTTGGAATTGCAGTTTTAATATTAGCATTAATATTTTTACCAATTCTGAACCTATTTGATGCCCATCGATCGGCAAAAAGTGTCAATTCCGAGGAATTTGAATTGGCTAGAAAGCAAAATAAAGACGCTTGGCTGGCTGTTTTCTTATCTTATTTCATCCCTGGGCTAGGACATGCTTATCTTAAAAAGTGGCTACCTGGTATTCTATTTTTTATTACTTTCATCATCATTGTAATTGGAGGTGGTTTACTGAGTCCGATCGGTGGTTTATTTACTAAGCCATTGCAAGCCATACTTGATTTAATTGTTTTTTATAATGTTTACAATTCTGCACCGATACGTCGAGAGCGATCGGCACGAGCGATTAATTTATTTATCGCTGGATTTATTGGCATTCCAGTCATACTCGCTCCGTTCTTAGCAGTTACGATCAGACAATCTATAGAAGCTCGTTATATTCCATCGGGTGCGATGATCCCTACGCTGCAAATCAATGATCGACTGATAGTTGACAAACTGACTTATCGATTTAGCAATCCCCAACGCGGTGATATCGTGGTATTCAATCCTACCGCCCAATTGGAGCGAGAAAAATATAAAGATGCTTTTATCAAGCGGATTATTGGGCTACCAGGCGATCGCATCGATGTCAAAGCAGGAAAAGTTTATATCAACGGTAAAGTAATTAACGAAAACTATTTGGAAGAAGCTCCCAGCTATAACTGGAGTAGTACCGCACTTACCCGTGACGGGAAGGTGCCTCCAAACGAATATCTCGTCTTGGGCGATAACCGTAACAATAGTTACGATGGTCACTACTGGGGATTCGTACCGAGAGCTAAAATCATCGGCAAAGCAACCACCCGTTTTTGGCCGCTCGATCGATCTGGCAATATCACTCGACCAGATTACAATTCTCAAAATTAATCACGGAAACAGGCGATCGATCTGGAGATATACTCCGCACGGGCATAACTTGCGCTGCGATCGCTTTCATTCGATCGCAAGATAAGCACAGAAGTGATAGTCTAGGAAAGACAAGAGAAAAGAGGACTTCAAGGGATGAGTGGTCTAAAATTTACTGAAGAAGAGCGAAAAATATTAAATTATGAAAGATTTCATCATCCTCATCCCAGAGTTCAGTTGAAGATGGAAGTGCTATGGCTTAAAAGTCAAAATTTACCTTTAAACCTGATTTGTAAATTAGCTGATATTTCTCCAAATACATTATGAACATATTGCAAGCAATATCAGAGTGGTGGAATAGAAAAACTCAAAGAAATTAATTTTAATCAGCCCAAAAGTGAATTAGAGTCACATAAAAAGACTATTCACCAGTATTTAGAGTTAAATCCTCCAGCTAACATAAATCAAGCGGCACAGCAGATCGAAAATCTCACCGGAATCAAACGGAGTCCGAGCCAGATTAGAAAATTTTTGAAGTCAATAGGGATGCGATGTTTAAAGGTTGGAGCTATTCCGGCTAAAGCAGATCCAGACGAACAGGAGGAATATAAAAAAGACAAGCTAGAACCCAGGCTAAAAGAGGCGAGACAAGGAACAAGGGCGGTCTTCTTTGTCGATGCTGCTCACTTTGTCATGGGAGCTTTCTTGGGGATGATTTGGTGTTTTCACAGGATATTTATTAAATCACCTTCAGGGCGGAAACGGTTCAATGTGCTTGGAGCATTAAATGCCATTACTCATGAAATTATTTTAGTTACTAATGACAGCTATATTACAGCTATTCAGATTTGTGAACTTCTTCAAAAATTAGCTAATTTAGGACTGAGCATTCCCATTACGTTAGTTTTAGACAATGCTCGATACCAGAAATGTCGAGTTGTCCAAGATTTAGCTAAATCATTAGACATAGAATTACTATACTTACCGACTTATTCGCCCAATCTAAATTTGATTGAAAGGCTCTGGAAGTTTGTCAAAAAGAAATGTTTATATGGCAAGTATTATGAAGATTTCACTCAGTTCTCATCAGCCATCTCTGGATGTCTAACTGATGCTCATCTGCAACATAAAAAAGAACTTGATTCCTTGCTCACACTCCGCTTTCAGCATTTTGATAAAACTCAAATTATGACCGTGTGAAGTATATCGATTGTCTCACTCGATCGAGAATTCGAGCCTTGTACTGAATCGATCGTTAATCCTGACCCAACCAATGTTCTAAATCTGCCAAGCCAGTAAAGTCAAGTAAAGCCTCACCCAGATCTTCCAATTGCGGCACAGTTAATTGCTGGATCTGCATTAAAAATCGATCGGGCACCTCACCCAATCGACGATGCAGTTGTCGCGAGATCGTTCTGGCTGCACCTTTAGCTTCACCTTTAGCTGCACCAATCGTCTCACCTTCCTGTTTAGCAGCCTCGATCTTTTCTAGATACAACGGTGATAACTGTATAATCAACTCCTGCTCCTCAACATCGATCGGTTGTTTCGCTTCTAGCTCCAATCTAAGCGATAAAAATAGATCTAGCGCATCTCCTTGGTAAGGATCTCTTGGGAGTAAAGCAGCCAACTCATCTACCGCCATTTGCTGTCTTTGTCGATTAACTCGATCGCGCCGCATTTTCCGATCGAGCTTGCCCGATAGAGATCTTAGCGTCATCCTCGATGTTAACTAGACAAGGTTTCAGACAAATTTTACCCAGATCTCACTTCTATGAAAAATAACTCGATTTCGACTCTCATTGTCACTAGCTTGGCAATCTCGACGATCGCAATCTGCCCACAAACAACCTCCGCTCAAACCCTCGCTCAAAATGATACCTCTGGAATACGGGTTTATTGCGGACGAGCAGCCGATCCCAGCAGCAAGAGCGATTTACCAGCCACTCTCGTCAGCATCGCGGGGAAAGATGAGCCTACCGTTTTAGTAATTTGGAAGAGCGAAGCCTTCAAAAAATTCACGCCTCAGCAACGGTGTGAAACTGTTTCACCTAAGTTTCAAGCAGCATTCCAAGCAGGTCGATTTAACATCACATCAGGTCAGGATACAGCTACCGGGCAAGGAATAATCTGCGCCGTGGCAGATGAGAAAGCAACTTGCGATCGATCCACCATGCTATTTACACTCAAATCTTATAATTCTGCCAATCTCACGGTTGAGGAATTAGCTGGCAGCGTCCAAGGCTCTACCGGAACTGTACTTTATCAGAGTAGTGGTGGCAATCGAGTTGTCGATGTGCGTGCATTACTTCGCCGCAAATAGTTAGTGAGAGGATGAAAGTATCATGTTACCTTCATCTTCGATGATGTAACTGCGCTCTAAATTCGATCTCATCACTATTCACAACATTTAAAAACATGAATTTTATCAAAACTAGTCTATGTATAGCTGCTGCAATTAATTTAGGTGTAGTAATGGCAGGAATTCAGCCCAGTCGAGCAGACCAGCAAACAAACCAAAAGCAGGTGCGATTTTATTGCGGTCAAAGTTTTGACAACTCCAGTCAAAAAATCTTGCCGACCACTTTTGCAGCGACATCAGAACGCAAAGATCCGGTAGCGATAATTCGTTGGAAATTTGGCATGGGTTCATATACGCCTCAATCTCGTTGCAATTCAGTATCTGCCAAATTTCAAACAGCTTGGACGGAGGGAAGATTGCACTTTATTACTGCTGGTACGGCGAAAAATGGGGCGGGAATTATCTGTGGAGTTGCCAGCCGCGATCGAGCTTGTGATGAATCGACGATGTTGTTTACTCTAAAAAATACGAAACAGGCTCAAGATACGATCGCGGGGATCGAAGGGATCAGAAGTGGTAGTGCAGGTGGCCCAGTTTCTCAAAGTGCTGGTGTCAATCCCGTCAATCTCGATGAATTATTGAACTAATTCCATCGCCTTGCCAGAACTAGCTGTCAGGAGGCGATTAGTGACTTCGATCGCGCAATTGCCATCGATCGTAATGATGCTTATGCTTACTATCATCGGGGTTCTTGCTAAATCTGAATTAGGACAGAAACAGGTAGCTATTAACGATTTGACTACAGCGTTCTTCACTTAATAGTTCAGCCGCATGAACTTTCTCTAAAATTTTAGGCGATCGCGTGCATTTTCTGTCAACGTCTACCCGATTAAGAAACAAGGGCAAGTCGCTGTCACGACTTGCCCTTGTCATTGTCGTCCGAACGTTCGTGACTCTAATGCAGAGCTGGCAAGCAATTTAGCCTTACTAATACCTTCATGTCACTACCAGCTAATCTACTCAAAACAGGAAAATCAAAATGAAAAAAAATATTGTTGCATTAGTTATGCTCTGCTCATCAGTTGCAGCTTTAGGAACGAGCGCACCAGCTCAAGCAGAAATGGGCAAAACTACCATCGGTCCATCACTAAATTTTGGTAGTACTGGTACTACTACTGTGGGGATCGATTCTAAGTTCGGTATCAGCGACAATCTCTCGCTTCGTCCTTTCATCATTTTCGCCAATTTCGGCGGCACTATCTTTGGCAGTGCTTTAACCTATGACTTCAATGTCAGTCGTGGCGAAAAATTCCAAATCGTTCCCTTTGCTGGTGCTGGTATATCCATCGCTACTGCTAATAACTTTAGCAGTACTATCGGTTTCCTTACTGCTGGTGCAGATTTTGGAATTACCGATAGCATCGAACTAAAAGCGGCAGTAAAAGTCCCTGTCTTTATTGGTAGCGAAAGTATAGGTACTCCTGGTTTTACACTCGGTGCTGGTTTTAAATTCTAAATCGCAGCCAAGCTAGTAGGGTTGGCACTGCCAGCCCTTTCAACGCAAACACTCGTACTGAATATTCGATCGACTCACCAACCCATCTTGAGGTTCGTAATGCAAATACACTTGCTTATTAAAGGTCAGATTTTGATGAATCGATCGCATTCGACCGCATTGAATCTTATTTAGGCGATCGATGAAGAACTAATTCACGCCAATATAGGCTAGTATCTTTGTTTGCGTTGAAAGGGCTGGGTGGGCACTGCCTACCACTCAGGGGGAATAGAAGATTATCGATAAGCAATGGTGCTAATTGCTAAGTTAAAAGGAAGTTAGAGCGATCTCTCGATTGTTGATTTACTCATTTCCGATCGCTGCCTGTTTCAGTAAACTTTAATCAAATAAAAAGTGATGAAATTATTTCTAGATCGGCTAGGCATCATTACAATTGTTGTCGGTATATTAATGCCGATTCCAGTACTCAGTCACAGCCTAAATCGAACAGAGGCGATCGAGCATCCTCATTCGAGGGTGTTGGCGCAAGTAGATAGTTATCGCTATTTAGTAGATGCAGCTAGTAAAGAGGCAGGGCTGGCAGATCGGGCATCTGATAACTTTTTTGCTGCATTCAACCAGCTTCCGAACGCATCCGAAGGTCGAAAACTCAAACTTACTAACATTCTCATCCAGACATCCGAGCAAGCAGCCGCTCATCTTCAGCGATGTGCCGAGTTGGGGCTACAAAGCCTTCCCTACTGGGCTAGCGTTCCATCAACACAAATTGCTTTGGACACTATATTTCGGATTCAGTTGGAAATGGCTCGAATTTTTCGGAGCTATAATCAACTTTCCATCCAGGCTCACAGTGCCATTCAAACTAACGATGGAGCTAAAGCGAGGGTGTTATGGACTAAGTTTGCCATGCTCGAAGAAAAAAGAACCCAGTTGAATCAAATGACCCAACAAGTTCATCAAGCTTACAAAAATCTTAGCAATGCGGAAAATGCTTGATTAATTAACAATTTCACTACACAAATGAGGGATGGTATCATTCAAAGAAGTCAAGCAACAAAATGTATGGTGTCCAATTTACCCTATGGCTCGCCAGCACAGATCGCTAATAATGCTCGTGGCTATTGTAATTCGCTCTAGAGTAATGAAAAACTCCGATCGATTGAGTCGTCTATTGAGTGCGATCCTACTCGCTCTCCCGCTCGGAGCGGTTATTCAACCGTCCGCGCGAGCTTTTCCAACTACTTCAATTTTTCAACAGCAAAGCACCACTCCCAGCGTAAAACAGCCACCATCGAGCCGCGCGATCGCTCAAGAAGAGACGCTGACACCGCAACAAGTCAAAGATGCCGCTCAAAAAATCACCGTGCGCGTTACTTCAACTAATAATGGCGGTTCGGGTGTCCTCATCGCCCAAAAAGGCACTACTTACCTAGTGCTGACAAATAGGCACGTCGTCGGACGAGACGATCGATTTCAGATTCAAACTCCCGATGGAACAAAGCATACAGCTAAACTCGTTCCCAATACCAAGATCGCTCCCAAATATGACATCGCGCTGCTGCAATTTACTACCACTCAGAAATACGCTCTCGCAGATCTAGATAATGGTAGTGTGCTGGCGGAACAGAATCCGATTTATAGTGTCGGCTACCCGTATGACTCCAACCGCACCCGCGTGAGTGTGGGTAAAGTGACTCAACTTTCGGATGTACCGCTCGAAGATGGCACGCAAATCGGCTACCAGATCGATAAAAATTCACCTGAAATCAAGCAGGGGATGAGCGGTGGTCCGATCGTCGATGGTCGCGGGGTGTTATTGGGTATCAATACGATCGGTAGTTACCCGATTTTACCCAGCTATACTTACGTCGATGGTAGTAAACCAATCGCTAAACTTGCCAGTAAATATCGCCAAGCAAATTGGGGCGTACCTGTCTACAATCTTTTGACTCAACTCGACTCGAATATCCTGTACGGCTATGACAACTTTCCCAAAGTGCAGCGTCAAATTACGCCGACAGGGTATATGGCAAAACTCAACCGCGAAACTCGCCAGCAGACAGTGAGAATCGAAGCTGGTGGCGGAAATGGTTCGGGGGTAATCGTCGCAAAACAAGGAAACACTTACTATGTACTGACAGCCAAACACGTCGTCGAAGACAAACCAAATGTACGAGTTATCGCCTACGACCAAGAAAGCTATCAAATTCAGCCGAGTGAGATTAAGCTGGCGAAAGGTTTAGATTTAGCAGTTGTCAAGTTTACCAGCACTACTAATTACCCCATTGCCAACATCGGTAACTATAGCCCCACCCAAAACGCAACAGTATTTGTAGGTGGATATCCAGGACGAGATAAAATCGATAGCCCCCTGTGGCAATGGCAACTCAATCCTGGATATATTGACGATAAAGAACGCGGAAAAGTTCAAACTCAGGATAAGCAATCGTTCTCCAATGGTTATGACCTGCTCTATAGCAGTATCAGCTATGGCGGGATGAGCGGGGGTCCAGTCTTCGATACCGCTGGGAGAGTTATCGGTATACATGGTAAAGCAGAGGGAGACAATAGCAAGAACAAAGAGTTAATTCTAGGTCAGAGTTTAGGCATATCGATCCAAACTTTTCTGGGTTTGACAGAGCCATTGCAAGTACCCAAGCTATCGAACATTAGCAGTAATTCCCCTGTAGATTTAACTAAGCAAGAGCGAGATACCATAGTTGCAGTTAGAGATAATATTGCCCCACCCCAAGCTGAAAGTAGTGGCGAACAATGGCTGCAATATGGAAATCAACTCTATCGGATTGGGAAACTTGTAGATGCAGCAATAGCTTTCGATAAAGCTATTGCCAAAGGTCGCGAATATCAACTCTTCGGTAACTATGGGAAAGCACTGGCTTTACTAGAGATAAATAACTCTCAAGCTCTAACCGCGATTTCTAGTGCGATCGATGTAGTACCAGCAGGAAAACAAGTTGACTATTACTACCTGTGGAAATATCAAAGTGGGATATCCAGATATCTAGGAAAATATGATGATGCGCTCAGAGCGATCGAAATTGCGATTAAGTTAGAACCAAGCGATCTGAATTTACTCAATGAAAAAGCACAAATATTTAGCAGCACTAAACGTTATGGAGAAGCAATCGAGATTTATAGCTCACTGATTGACAATAAACAACCAGAAGCTTATGTTTACCTGAATCGAGGGAATGCCAAATCTGCTTCAGGACAGAAACAAGCGGCAATTGATGACTACGATCGAGCAATTGCCATCAATCCTAATTATGCTAATGCTTACGGTAATCGGGGGAATGCCAAATCAGATCTAGGACAGAAACAGGCGGCAATCATTGACTACAATCGGGCGATCGCCATTAATCCCAACTTTACTATGGCTTATAATAATCGAGGTCTTGCCAAATACGATCTAAGGCAGTACCAGGCGGCAATCGATGACTATAATCTCGCGATTAAGATCGATGCTAACTTGGCTCAAGCCTACAGTAATCGGGGTGTTGTCAAATCCGCTTTAGGACAGTACCAGGCGGCGATTATTGACTTCGATCGGGCGATTGCGATCGATTCTAACTTTGCTAATGCTTACGCTAGTCGGGGTGTTGCCAAATCTGCTTTAGGACAGAACCAAGCGGCAATTATTGACTTCGATCGGGCGATTGCGATCAATCGTAATTTTGCTGGTGCTTACATTAGTCGGGGTCTTGCCAAATCTGCTTTAAAACAGTACCAGGCGGCAATCGATGATTACGGTCGCGCGATTGCAATCGATCCTAACAATGTTGGGGCTTACATTAATCGTGGTCTTGCCAAATCTGCTTTAAAACAGTACCAGGCGGCAATCGATGATTATGGTCGCGCGATTGCGATCGATCCTAACAATGCTCAGGCTTATGCCATTCGGGGTCTTGCCAAATCTGCTTTAGGACAGAAACAGGAAGCTATTAACGATCTGACAAAAGCCGCCGAATTATTTCGTCAGCAAGGACAGATGGGTTTATACGAGCAGCTAATCGGAGCAATTAAAGCAATCAAGGGCTAAAAGAATACCCTAAAACCATAGGATGGACGAAAAATGCACTTTCAAAGAAATTTTTTGCTTTTCTAATGTTAGTTTTTCTGGCAATGATATATTAAATAATAATTGTAGTCTCTGAGATTTGAGATTAAAATTTATACTAGCGATCGCTAGTGCTACTAAATTGGTTTCGATAGTAGATATTACCAGTACAGCTCTAGCTCTGCTATTTATACCTAGCTCGCCGATTAACCTTTCAATGTCTAAATTGGGATCGTTAATGTTTGGTACTGACTTAATGATTTTCCCACCTCTGGCATTAAAAGCTGTCTCAAAATCAGTAGTTGCTTCATGCGGTGGGTGAAGTGGATCTAGAGAGCGATCTGTTTAAATTAACTGGGACGCATAATCGGATCGCAGTTGCCCGATTGATAAATTAGAGCATCGATCGCTTCCAATCGAGTAGGTATTGAATTTTTTCAACACTTACTAAGTAACTATGACATTCATGCGTAATTGATAATGTAGGCTAAGTAGCCCACATCACTCTCATCTAACATCCAACCACAAAAACTACGTCAAACATCCAAACTCACGATGAAATTAAAATTCGCTATCGTCGGTTGTGCGCTGCTGGCGCTACTAAATTCATATATTACGACAATTCTATTCCAAACTGCTCCTGTCTTAGCAGCTCCCGCACAACCGAAAAGCTTTTTTCAGTGGTGTCAACAGAAATCATCTGTACCTGCGGCAACCAGACAGACGATCGATATTTTATTGAAAAAAGCTGGTACTCAAAACTGCCAACAAGCTGATTCTAAGCTTATAACTCTTAATGAAATTGATATCTCTTATAATCAAATTAGCGATTTAAGACCATTAACTGCACTAACTAATTTAACTTCTCTCAGCCTTAGTGATAATCAAATTAGCAATTTAAGACCATTAACTGCACTAACTAATTTAACTTCTCTCAGCCTTAGTAATAATCAAATTAGCGATCTAAGACCATTAGCTGCACTAACTAATTTAATTTCTCTCACCCTTAGTAATAATCAAATTAGCGATCTAAATCCATTAACTAGATTAAAGAAAATATACGATCTCAATCTAAGTAATAATAAAATTCGTGATGCGATGCCATTAGCCAAATTAAATTACTCATTTATTCTCGATATCAAAAACAACCCTACTAGGGAATTCTACATCGATCGAGATAGATAATAGAGCGAGTGTTGAATTTTTCAGCAACCGATCGGTAATTAAGCTGAAAATTGATGGGATCGAAGCAGTATATGACATCGAAGATCGATCGAGAGTCAATGAAATTACTCAAGATGACCTGTCCATCAACCGGACACATTCATATTCTACGAGTACCGCCTAACATAACCAGTGCAGAAGCAGCGATTACTTGGATAAATCATGGGATTCATCCTGATGACATTGCTATAGCTACTTAAACAGGACATTACCAATATGAAAATAGAACCGACGATCGATAC
>ENA-OFCE01000884-OFCE01000884.1-metagenomes-genome-assembly--contig:-NODE-884-length-17450-cov-3.149181_pt1 | contig 17450 bp, 16 predicted proteins | sample MGYA00153388_OFCE01 | MGnify analysis MGYA00153388
TTAACTGATGATCTTTAAATTCTATAAACCAAGCACCTATCAAAAAGAAAAACAATTGCCCCGGCAGCTGACGAGATAAAAATAAATAAAATTCGTTTCCACTATCTTTAAAAATCTTTATTGTAATTAAATAATACGTCAAAGAAATTAGGATGAGAATTGGGTATAAAATATTAGCCTTATACTTCCTTTTAAAAAAAATTATTATTGGAACAATTAAGTAAAAGGCTACCTCTATTTTTAGAGTCCACAAAGATCCATTGACTGCGGAGAAAAGATTATTATCAAATACGCCCGGCAACTTTTGTTGTAGAAAATTAAGAAAAATCGCATTCGCAGCAACGTATTGATATAACTGCACAGATAAAAAATATTGTTTAAATTCAAAATTTGAGAAAAATACCCCAAGGAGAGCAGAGAGAATTATAATGGTAATATATGCAGGATATAAACGCCGCAAACGTTTTTCGTAAAATTCTTTTATTGATTTGGCTCGCTCATAACTTTGAGGTATTAGGAAGCCGCTTATGATAAAAAAGCCTTGAACGGCTAAATCCGGATTTAAAACATTGTTCAAAAACTTTAAGCTCTCTGAATTACTCAATGCATAACAATGATAGAGCAGTACATTTAAGGAAAAAAAAACCCGAAGAATATTTAAGTTATTGTCGCTTTTAGACGCAGAAATTAATTTCATTAAGGGCGACTTTATTAAAATTACAGAGACGAATCTAATAAGATTCTTTTTGGCTATGAATACTTTGTAAAAATTAATGAAAAGATAACAAATACGAAATATAAATAAGCGAATTTCTACGTTTTCCGTAAAGTTAGCGCAGCTTTTACGGTTGGATAAATAATGGGGTTCCCAACTTTGCGAAATTCGTTGACAGGTAATAAGTTTCCCTTGGGGAAGTAAGGGAGGTGAAAAATATACCGTACAGTATATTAAAACGCTAGACTACATATTAGCTTCTATTAAAACTAAAATTCAACTTATCGCCTTCCTAATCCTCACCAATTTAGTCAACAAGTTTTCCAACAAATCTAAGTGCAACATATTTGCACCGTCTGATTTTGCATTTTCAGGTTCGGGATGGGTTTCTATAAACAAACCATCGGCACCAACGGCAACTGCCGCTTTGGCAATGGTTTCTATCATTGCGGGTTTGCCGCCCGTAACGCCAGATGCTTGGTTGGGCTGTTGCAAAGAGTGTGTACAATCCATCACCACGGGTACATTAAAGGCACGCATTTCGGGAATTCCTCTAAAATCTACTATCATATCTTGATAGCCAAATGTATTACCACGGTCGGTAAGTATCACATTGTTATTACCTGATTCCTTAATTTTATCAACCGCAAATTTCATAGCTCCGGCTGATAAAAACTGACCTTTTTTTATGTTTACCATTTTGCCGGTTAATGCCGCAGCGGTTAGCAATTCGGTTTGCCTGCATAAGAAAGCGGGTATTTGCAATACATCTACATAAGCGGCAGCCATTGCCGCTTCATGGCTTTCATGTATGTCTGTAACAGTGGGTATATCAAACTTGCGTCCAATGCGTTCCAGTATTTTTAGGGCTTTTTCGTCGCCAATCCCCGTAAAGGAATCTATTCTGGATCGGTTTGCTTTGCGATAAGAACCTTTGAAAATGAATGGGATTTCCAACTTATCCGTGATGTTCACTATTCTATCGGCAATGCGCAAGGCCATTTCTTCACTTTCAATGGCGCATGGGCCAGCCATTAAAAAAAAGTTGCCTGACGATGTGTATTGTAAATTATTTAAGATCATTTGATAAATATATTGGGGATTTAGTTGCCCAGCTCCGACATAAATTTGATTCTCATTAACTGTATTTCTTCCCAATTGTAATCATCGGTACCCAAATCTTGCAGAGCTTTATCAATGGAATCAATCTCGGCAGTTTTAAAGTAATCAAAAACTTCTTCCTGTCGATCTTCATCAATGATCTCATCAATAAAATAATTGAGATTCAGCTTGGTGCCCGAGCCAACAATGGATTCTATCTCCTTTAAAATATCTTCATAAGTAATCCCTTTGGAGGAGGCAATCACATCTAAGGAAACTTGCCTATCAATGTTTTGGATGATGGAAACTTTGAGCGCCGATTTGTTGGCCGTGGTTTTTACCACAAAATCTATCGGTCGGTCAATATCATTATCGTCAACATATTTTTTGATCAGTTCTATAAAAGCCGCCCCAAATTTGGCCGCTTTGCCGTTGCCCACGCCTGAAATATTTTTCAGTTCGTCCATATTAATAGGATAGTGCGTACACATTTCCTCTAAGGACGGATCTTGGAATAAAATAAATGGTGGCAAGTTTTTAGATTTTGCTATTTTTTTGCGCAAATCTTTAAGCATCTGCAGCAACACGGTGTCTAAAGCGGCGGTGCCACCTTGCATAGTCTCGTCATCATCGTCTCCCGAAGTTTTTTCTATCGGACGGTTTAAGATATATTTGACAGCATAGGGATTTTTTAAATAATCATGACCACTTTCGGTAAGCCTCAACAACCCATAATCATCCACATCTTTTGCCAATAAATTGTTGAGGAGTGCTTGTCTGATAAGCGATTTCCAAAGCGTTATACCTTCTTCTTTTCCCAATCCATAAATTGGCAGTAAATGATGTTTGTAAGATTGTATGAGTGCCGATTCTTCGCCCATTAAAACATTCAAGATATAATTGTCGTCGAATTTTTCGCCGAATTCTAATATGGTTTGAAGCAGTTGCGGTAAAAATCTCTCGGCATCAAAGTATTCTCTTGCGGCCCTACAATTATCGCATTGGTTGGTGCATTGACTGTCATCATAATTTTCTCCAAAATAATGTAAAATCTGTTTTCTTCTGCAAACTGCAGATTCAGAATAATCAATAACTTCTTTTAAAATTTGTGTGCCAATTTCGCGTTCAGAAACTGGCTTATCTTTCATAAACTTGGTAAGTTTTTCCACATCTTTTTCAGAATAAAAAGCAATGCAATTTCCCTCGCCGCCATCACGGCCAGCTCGTCCTGTTTCTTGATAGTAGCCCTCCATGCTTTTTGGAATGTCATGGTGAATAACGTAGCGTACATCTGGCTTATCTATCCCCATACCAAATGCTATGGTTGCCACAATAACGTCCACATCTTCCATCAAAAATTTATCTTGAGTTTCGGCTCTGTTTTTGGGCTCTAAACCAGCGTGATAGGGTAAAGATTTAATTCCATTGATGGCTAAAGCGTTAGAAACCTCCTCAACTTTTTTACGACTTAAACAGTAAATTATACCAGATTTGCCCAAATTATTTTTTACGAATCGAATGATATCCTTTAATACATCATTTTTTGCCTTAACTTCATAATAAAGGTTGGGGCGATTAAACGATGATTTAAAAAGGTTGGCGTTGGTCATTTGCAAATTCTTCTGTATATCTTGCTGAACCTTGGGCGTTGCCGTTGCGGTTAAAGCAATGATGGAAAGATCTTCGCGAATGTTATTGATAACCTGGCGGATTCGGCGGTATTCGGGTCTGAAATCATGCCCCCATTCTGATATACAGTGAGCCTCATCCACAGCCACAAAAGAAACTGTAATGGTTTTTAAAAAATCTATGGTTTCTTGTTTGGTTAAAGATTCTGGGGCAACGTACAAAAGTTTGGTTTCACCTGCGGTTACATCTTCCTTAACTTTGGTAGTTTCCCCTTTGTTGAGGGATGAATTTAGAAAATGAGCGATGTTATCTCGACCGCCGAATACCCTTAATTGGTCAACTTGGTTTTTCATTAGGGCAATTAATGGCGAAATTACTATCGCCGTTCCCTCGCTCATCAATGCCGGAAGTTGGTAGCAAACGGATTTTCCGCCACCGGTGGGCATAATTACGAAAGTGTCTTTTTTGTTTAAAATGCTATTGATTATGGCTTCTTGGTCACCTTTGAAGGTATCGAAACCAAAAAAAGCCTGTAAGTTTTCTGCTAACTTGTAATTTATTTGCATTGATAATTTGAAATTCTATTCTTTATGAATTATAGACTTCAAAATAACATATTTTTGCTACATCCTATAATTTTTTTTAAAAAATTTAAAATATTGAAATCTGCAGACCAAATTATAAAAATTGCCAAACGCACTTTAGATATAGAATCTAAGGCAATACACCAACTCACCAAGGTATTGGATGCCAATTTTAGCAATTTGGTAAAGGCGATATATGAATTAAAAGGTCGGGTTATATTAACTGGCGTGGGCAAAAGTGCCATCATCGCCCAAAAGGTGGTGGCTACCTTAAACTCTACCGGAACGCCAGCAATTTTTATGCATGCGGCTGACGCCATTCATGGCGATTTGGGTATGATACAGGCTGATGATTTGGTTATGTGTATTTCTAAAAGTGGCAATACAGCCGAAATTAAAGTATTAATCCCGCTCTTGAAGCAAGGGAAAAATCAATTGGCTTGTTTGGTTGGGGATGTAAAATCTTACCTCGCCCTACAGTCTGATTTTGTGGTCAGCACTTACGTGGATGTAGAAGCCTGCCCCAATAATTTGGCACCTACTACCAGTACCACGGCACAATTGGCCATTGGCGATGCCCTGGCAATTTGTTTACTGGAGTGCCGAGAGTTTTCTAAAAAAGATTTTGCAAAATTTCATCCCGGAGGCGCACTGGGCAAAAAGCTATACCTCAAGGTAAGCGATCTGGTGGTTTTGAATGAAAAACCAATGGTGGATGCGCAATGTAAGCTTCACAAGGTGATATTAGAAATCACCAAAAAAAGACTGGGCATTGTAGCTGTAATGAACGAGCATAAGTTAATCGGTGTAATAACCGATGGTGATTTACGGCGAATGATGGAGAAAAATACTTCGTTTGAACATTTGACAGCGCAAGAAATTATGGGCTCATACCCCGTAACCATAGATAAAAATGAATTGGCCGTAACCGCCCTTGATCTAATGAGGAAAAATCAAATCACGCAAGTTATTGTAATGGAAAATGATAATTTTGAAGGCGTGGTTCACCTGCATGATTTATTGAAAGAAGGTATTTTGTAATTTGATTTTAGCTTTTAATCTTAAAATTTAACGGGTTATTTAGTGGATTACTTTAATTGAAACAAGAAAATGAAGAACAACCAGTACGCCCTCATATTGGCCGGTGGCATCGGCAGCAGATTTTGGCCTGTTAGCCGCAGCACCTATCCCAAACAATTTTTAGATATTTTAGGAACAGGTAAAAGCCTTATCCAAAATACCTACGATAGGCTAGCTCAAATAGTACCCAGAGAAAATATCTATATATTAACCAATGAAAGTTATTTTGATTTGGTAAACCAGCAAATTCCAGGCTTGCATCCCAACCAAATCATTGGCGAACCAGTTATGCGCAATACCGCACCTTGTATTGCTTATGGTTGTTTTAAAATTAACCAGATCAATCCAAATGCAACCATTGTTGTTGCGCCATCAGATCATTTGATTTTGGATACCCCTGCATTTATTAAAACCATAGAAACTGCCTTAACCGTTGCCGAAGAAAACGATTGCTTGATAACCTTGGGCATACACCCTTCACGGCCAGATACAGGTTACGGGTACATCCAATACAACGAAAAGAAACTGAGCGAAAATCTATTTAAAGTTAAAACCTTTACAGAAAAGCCCACTTTGGAAATCGCGGAATCTTTTCTTTTAAGCGGAGATTTTTTGTGGAATGCTGGCATTTTCGTTTGGTCTGTAAGGTCTATTGTTAATGCCTTTAATACATATTTGCCTGATATTTCCGACATATTTTGTAAAGGAAAAAATTTATATAACACACCAGCCGAAAAAGAGTTTATACAGGCATCTTTCCAAAGATGCACGAACATTTCTATTGATTATGGTATCATGGAAAAAGCAGATAACGTGTATGTTATGCCATCAGAATTTGGTTGGTCTGATTTAGGAACTTGGGCATCCATCTATGAACTTGCCCATAAAGACGAGGTGGGAAATGCGGTAATTCATCCCGATAATGTATTGTTGATAGATTCCAGCAACTGTATGGTGAACGTACCCAAGGATAAATTGGTGATACTACAAGGTATGCACGACTTTATTGTTGTTGAAGCTAATAACACATTGTTAATTTCGCCCAAAAGTAAAGAGCAAACCGTGAAGCAAGTAGTTGCCGATGTTAAGAGTAAGTACGGGAATAAGTATATATAACAGGCCTGATTTTTCTACAAGATTAATAACTAAAAGTGGTTTGATAATTTTAACTTTTTATAAATCTTATTTGTTAGAGTGTAAATTGTTGGAATATTATTTAATGGCAGCTTCTTTGTTATAGAGTAGATTTTTAGAGCCATAAAAAATCATCGAATTTTAGAAAATTAATGAGGTTTAAAATAATGAAGATAATTAAATCCGAATTTCCTAAAATTTACACTTCCTCAGTAACGCGGAATTATTAATTTCACTTTTTTCCATTAAAGAATTAACAGCTTCGCAATCATCAAATATGAGTTTTATATTAACCAAGGTAGATACAGTTGATACGATAAGCAAGGAAGACTTTACCGAAAACTATTTAAAGCCAGGGAAGCCGCTAATAATTAAAAACTTAATTAAAGAATGGCCGGCCTATGAAAAGTGGAATCCGGAATATCTAAAAAAAGTTGTGGGTAATCCCATAGTTCCGCTTTATGATAATTCCAAGGCCGATCCATCCAAACCCATAAATTCCGCTGCTGCAAATATGCCGTTTTGCGATTACATGGATTTGATACAAAGCCAACCAACAGAACTGCGCATTTTTTTCTTCAATATTTTCAAGCATGCGCCAGAGCTTCTGAACGATGTAATTGTGCCAAAAGATTTGATGGGGGGCTTTATTGAAAATATGCCTGCCATGTTTTTTGGTGGTTCAAATTCGGTTACCTTTTTACATTATGATATTGATTTGCCCCATATTTTCCATACTCATTTTTGTGGCAAAAAGCATGTCATCTTGTTTGAAAACAAATGGAAAGAGCGTTTGTATTGCATCCCAAATGCTACTTATGCTTTGGAAGATTATGATGTTTCAAACCCCGATTTCGAAAAATTCCCCGCTTTAAATGGCGTTGAAGGGCAAGAGGTATTTATGGAACATGGTGATACTTTATTTATGCCAAGCGGTTACTGGCACTGGATGAAATACCTGAGCGGATCTTTTTCTTTAAGTTTAAGGGCATGGGATGCATCTTTACCAAGAAAAATGCACAGTTTATACAATTTGGCTATAAAAGGTGGTTTAGATAGCGCACTGAAAATGGCTTTTAAAGCTAACTACGCCAACTACAGAGAAAAAATAGCCATTAAACGTGCCGAGAAGGCTTATTACAAATCAAAAATATGATTTATTAAATTGGGAGGTGGGCAATAGCAAAAAGTAGTTGTTCTTCTGGGTTTAAATCTGTATTGTCCAAAATAACGGCATCTTCAGCCCTGGTTAATGGACTAACGGCACGAGTAGTATCCAAAAAATCCCTGTGGGCTAAATTATCAAATATCGCTTCCAAGCTTACTACTTCTCCTTTCGCAATCAATTCCTTGTATCTTCTTTCGGCTCTTATTTTTGGATCGGCGGTCATAAAAAGCTTTAAAGATGCTTGGGGGTAAACAGTTGTTCCAATATCTCGGCCATCCATTACAATGTTTTTGCATTGACCCATTTTCTGCTGTTGCTTTACCATTGCTTCCCTAACTTCCCAAATAGCGGCAATTTCGCTTACGCTTTCGGATACGGGCATTTGTCTGATTTCTTCTGAGACTTCTTCTTTATTTAACAACACATGCGATTCGTAATCGCGAGAGTGAAAATCAATATCTATATGTTCAAGTGCATCAATAATTGCCGAATGGTTTTTCAAATCTGTTCCCTGTCTTAAAAAATACAATGTAACAGCACGGTACATCGCACCACTATCTATATAAATATAATGGAGCTTTTTGGCCAAAGCTTTAGCCAATGTACTTTTTCCGCATGATGAGTAGCCGTCAATGGCTATTACCGTGTTTTTGATCATTTGCAGTAAAAATACATTATTGATTTTGTTCGTGGGAAATAATATCAACTATCTTTCCCAACCCTGATTTTCCACGACACTCAAAAATTCTGTTCTGGATGCCAAATCCAAATAGGGATAAACAATTTTTGAAAGATAAAGCCCTTGAGGATGTGCCGGGATAACATCAATGGGCTTGTTGGTATCCAATAAGTAACTTTCAAACTCATCCACACTAGATTCGCCACGCCCAACTTTTAAAATCCTGCCCATAATTATACGAATCATACGACTCAAAAATCGATTGGCAGAAATTTGGAAGCGTAATTTATCTCCCTTTGCATCTGTAAATAACCTGGCATCGGATACATGGCAAATGGTATGTTCGTATTTGGCTGGCGAAGTGCAAAATGCTGCATAATCTTTATATTCACTGAGCAGTGCAACGGCTTTACGCATTTCATCTATCCGTAAATTTGCCGATAAATACATAGAACTTAAGTTGTTCAAAAATGGGTCTTTATAGGTATGCAGAAAATAATCATAAGTTCTTTGGGTGGCATCAAATCGGGCGTGATGTTGTTGCTCCATCGGGAGTATGTCAAACACGGCAATGTTTGTAGGCAAGGTTTTGTTGAGCCGGAAAGCCAAATCATAATCCCACTCTAACATTATGTCCGTATGGAAAAAATACTGACTGGCGTGTACGCCGGCATCTGTTCTTCCGCATCCATTTATACCAATGGGCACTTTTAATACCTTTCGTAATTTGTCTTCTAAAACTTCTTGTACCGTAGTAACCTTGGGGTGACGTTGCCAACCGTGATAATTGGTGCCGTTATAACCGATGTGAAAAAAATACCTCAAACATTATGATTAAAATTGGCGATTGTTAGCCATATCAAATGTATAAATTCATAATTCAAAAGCAGAGTTTATTGAATCTTTACTATTTTTAGGCCCACAGTATCGCATTTAAATGGCAACCATTAAATTACAGACACAAAAGAAAGAGATTGCCAAATTGGACAATAAACATTTGGCCGAAATTTGTATTCGTTTGGCCAAGCATAAAACGGAAAACAAAGAGCTTTTAAATTATTTGTTGTTTTATGCGCATGACAACGAACCCTATATAGATGAATTGAAACAAGATATTGCAATTGTATTTAGCCATCTCCCGATAGGAGAATATGCCAGTACCGTTCAATTAAAAAAACTCATCCTACGTTTAAACAAGCATCTTAAATTTGTTGCCGATAAAAGTAGAGACGCAGAAATTACCACCAATTTTTGCTACACATTTATGGAGCACGTTAATATAAGGAGCCATTACTCGCCCCTCATTCAGGTTTTATATCGCCAGTTTTCGAAACTAAACAAAGTGATTCTTAAATTAGATGAAGATTTGCAGTTCGACTATCAGCAACCCATAGAAGAAATTTTACAAGCTTTAAAAAAATCTAGATTTTATACAGATTGGCAAGCTGTGCAAATAAATGCGAGGTAATTATTACCCGATGCAGGTTGCGATTTATTGTAACAAAATCTACACTTTGGCATCCAAATCAAAAACATTAAATGAACCAACAGGAAAAGGCTTTTAAGGAAATTTTCGAGGCTAATTCAAAAAAAATATATCATCTGTGTTTTGGTTATACCAACGATATGGATGCTGCAAACGATTTACTCCAAGAAACATTTTTGAAGGTTTGGCAAAATCTTCACAAGTTTAGGGAGCAGTCGCAGATTTCAACTTGGATTTACCGCATTGCCGTAAATACTTGCCTTACCTATTTAAGAAAGGAAAAAAGGCAATTAAAGGAAGAACTCACGATAAATATCATAGAAAACAAAACAGAAGACATTTCTGACAAACAAGAACAAGTAAGTTTGTTATATACTTGTATTGCCAAATTGGAAGAAAACGAAAGATTGATCATCACTATGGTGATGGATGAAGTTACCTACCCTGAAATTGCAGAAATTTCCGGCGTTTCTGAAGGGAATTTAAGAGTGAAAATCCATAGGATAAAGAAAAAACTTACCGAATTGTACTACCATTATGAAAAACTTTGATTCGCTAGTTGATATTTGGCAAACCCAAAAAAATATTCCTGATATGGATTATCAGGTTATCATTTCCCGCTTCAAAAAATCTCAGCATAAATTAAAATTCAAGATTGCAATGGGTTTGGCTGCAATGGTTTTAATTGTGATTACACTGTTTTTTTTATGGATGAAAAGCTACTACGTTTATATTACCACACATATTGGTTTAGCCATTTTTGCTTTATGTGGTTTATATTATATTTTTACTCAAGTCAGAAATCTAAAATTTTTAGGCAGTGTCAGTTTTACCGAAACTCCTAAAAAGCATCTTGAAAAATTACGGACATTTAAATTAAAGCGTTACAAAGAAAATACACGCAACTTTCTCTACTATTCGGTTGCTATGGGCTTGGGCTTTTGTTTGTACTTTATAGAATTTTTTACAAAGGTAAATAGTACAGTTATGTACCTAAGTATTACTCTTACAATTTTTTGGTTTGCACTCTGCTATTTTTATAACAAAAAAGTATTTGCGATGCGTGAAGAAAAACAATTGGCAGCTATGTTGAAAGACTTAGGGAGGATTGAAGATCAATTTAAGTAATATCAATAAAGTTCAAACGCTTTCTCATAAAAGATAAATTTTTTTAAAAGAATTAGAAAATAATATCATCTTTAAAAAAACATTTCAAACTCTTTTATGAATTATAAAAAACCACTAAACGTTTTATTGTTAGAGGCAGCAGAAAGCGGCGAGGGCACTTTAAAAAGAACGCTGAGCAGTTTTAACTTGGTTGCCTTGGGTATTGGTGCCATTATTGGAGCCGGACTTTTCTCTTTAACCGGCTTAGCGGCTGCCAATAACGCTGGTCCCGCAGTAACTATTTCTTTTATGATTGGTGCCCTAGGCTGTGCTTTTGCAGGTTTATGTTATGCCGAGTTTGCCTCTATGATACCCATTGCAGGGTCTGCTTACACCTATTCTTATGCCACAATGGGCGAGTTTATGGCTTGGATAATTGGATGGGATTTGGTTTTGGAATATGCCTTGGGTGCTGCAACTGTCTCTATCAGTTGGTCGCAATATCTCATCAAATTTCTGCACTATTTTGATATAACCATTCCACCTCAGTTTACAATGTCTCCTTGGGAAACCATCACTCAAACAGATGGAACCATTTTGCATGGATATCTAAACGTACCTGCCATATTTATCATTGTATGTCTTTCCTTGTTATTGATTCGAGGAACGCAAGAATCAGCCTTCATTAATAATGTATTGGTGATTTTGAAGGTCGCCGTTGTGTTGATTTTTATAGCGGTGGGTTGGCAGTTTATAAATCCAGTCAATCATACTCCATATATCCCTGAAAATATTGGAGAAACAAAAATGGCCAACGGAGAGATTAGTTTTTGGCAATATTTTGTATCCGATAGTTTCGGAAAATATGGCTGGTCTGGTATTTTAAGAGGGGCAGGAGTGGTGTTTTTTGCTTTTATTGGATTTGATGCCGTATCTACCGCGGCTCAGGAAGCAAAAGACCCTAAGAAAGGAATGCCTATTGGTATCATTGGTTCTTTATTGATTTGTACCGTTTTGTATATATTGTTTTCGCACGTAATGACAGGCGTTGCCAACTACAAAGAATTTGAGGGCAGTGCGGCACCAGTTGCGGTGGCCATAGCAAAAACACCTTATACTTGGCTACAGCAAGCAATTATTGTGGCCATTTTAGCGGGCTATACTTCTGTAATGTTGGTGATGTTGATGGGGCAATCTAGGGTATTTTTTACCATGTCTAAAGACGGTTTATTACCAAAAGTATTTTCTAACGTGCATCCCAAATTTAAGACACCTTATAAATCTAATTTGTTGTTTGCGGTTTTCGTGAGTTTGTTTGCGGCATTTGTACCCGTAAGCATAGTTGGCGAAATGGTAAGCATAGGTACTTTATTCGCATTTATATTAGTTTGTATTGGTATTTTGGTAATGCGTAAAACCGACCCCGAAACTCCCCGACCTTTTAGAGCGCCATGGGTTCCATTTACTCCTATAGCTGGGATAGTGGTTTGTTTGGCAATGATGCTTTCTTTGCCAGGCGACACTTGGTTACGTTTGGCTATCTGGATGATTTTAGGGGTAATCATCTATTTTGCTTATGGCATTAAACATTCTGTAGTTAGAAAAAATCACGCATTGAAGGGTTAAATTCCCCCTAACCCCCGAAGGGGGAGGATTACCGTTAATATCTACAGGATATTCCGGCTTGCATTCCCCCTTTGGGGGTTAGGGGGATTTCTCCAACCTTACATAATAATCTTCTTTAATTTTTATCTCTTTTACAGCGGATTTTATCTTGAAGTTTTTTTCTTCTGATGTTGGATAAATTTTACGGTTAATACCATTGATGCTAATTTCCAAAGGCATATTAAAATCCGAAACGTTAGCTTTCCACCTATAAAGCAACTTTCCATTCTCGATTTTGTAACGAAGTACGGGTAAGCTTTTATAACGTAAGTATTGGTTGAAAACTGGGGTAAAATTATGTTTAGAAATGGTATTGATGTAATTTACTATTTGTTCTGTAGTTACGGTTTTTAGGGCAAATTTTTGGTTAAGACCCAGTAAAATCGAACGCCAAGTTTTATCGTTGTGGATAATGGTTCGTAACATGTGCAGTAAATTTGCACCCTTAAAATACATATCTCCAGAGCCTGGGTTATTCACACCATAAGTTCCTATAATGGGATTATCGTTCAGTATTTTTGACCTTAATCCTAGAACATAAGCTTTGCCTGCTGGCTTGCCATACCAATATTCTGTAAATAGCGCTTCGGAATAATTCGTGAAGCTTTCGTGAATCCACATATCAGCAATGTCTTTGGAAGTGATATTGTTGCCAAACCATTCATGCCCGCTTTCGTGGACAACCATAAAATCCCATTTCAATCCCCAGCCCGTTCCCGAAAGATCATCACCTGAATAACCATTTTGATAACTATTACCATAAGCGATACAGCTTTGGTGTTCCATCCCCAAAAAGGGTGTTTCAACTATTTTGTAACCATCTTTAAAAAAAGGATAAGGGCCAAACCAATATTCAAAAGCCGTAAGCATTTGCATCACGTTTTTACGAAGGTGTGATTTAGCTTTTTCCACGTTTTCGGGCAGTACAAAATAGTCCACGCTAAGTGCCCCATTTTTAGATTTGTAGCTTTCGCCGATATGCTCGTAATTGGCAATGTTGAGGGCAACGCCGTAATTGTTGATGGGATAGCTCACAAACCAATCGTACCGAGTATAACCATCTCCTAGAGGAGTGATTTTTCGTAATTTCCCATTAGAAACATCCATCAAATTATTGGGCACGCTTACACTGATAAGCATACTGTCCACCTCATCAGCTTGTTGATCTTTGTTGGGCCACCAAACACTGGCTCCCAAACCTTGGCAAGCCGTAGCCAACCAGGGTTTGCCATTATCGTGTTTAGCAATTACCAACCCACCATCCCAAGGGGCATTCCGTGCAATTTTAGGGTAGCCCGAATAATATACCGTAAAGCTTTCCTTGCTTTTAGCTTTGATAGTTTCGGGGAAGGTAATAAATACGGCATTAAACTCCCGTTTAAACGGAATGGACGTATTTTGATAAACTACTTGTTCTATCTCTAAATTTTCAAATAAATCGAATTGCAAAGTTTTAAAATCTTGGGTAGCTGTGAATTCAAATCGGTTGCTACCGCTGATGAATCCTTTATCTACATCAACCTTAATATCCAAATGGTAAAAATTAATATCATAGCAAGTTCTAAATGGACTGGTTAATGAGCCACGTAGGCTATCGGCGGGGGAGAAGGGTTGGGCCAGGGCCTGATTTGATAAAAAAAGTATGGCATAAATACAAATATATTTTAAGTATGAGTTCAGTTCCTTACTAAGTTTTTGCATATTAACTAATATCATAAATTTTTTAACAGATGTTGCAACCTTTTACACTTTAACTTCATCTAAACAATATAAGTGATACATGAAGATAAGTAAATCATATACCCAAATACAACTAATTGATGGTTGTAAAGCCAATATAAGGTATATGCAAGAAATTCTTTACCAACAATTTGCTGCAAAAATGTTTGCAATATGTATGCGGTATGCCAAAAGTAAAATGGAAGCTGAAGATGTTTTACAAATTGGCTTCATCAAAATATTTAAAGAAATCAACAGCTTCCGTGGCGATGGTAATTTTGAAGGGTGGATGCGAAAAATAATGGTAAATTCTGCACTGGAGAGTTACCGTAAAAATTTAAAATCATTCAACGTTTTAACTATAGATGATATTACCGAAGATCAAGGCATTGCAAAATATGATTACAGCAATTTAGAAATGCAAGATTTATTAAAATTGATACAGAATCTTGCGGATGGATATAGACTGGTTTTCAATATGTATGTTATTGAAGGTTATTCTCATAAAGAAATTGCCGCATCTTTCGGAATAAGCGAAAGTACCAGCAAATCTCAACTATCGAGGGCGAGAGCAATATTGCAACAAGAAATTATCAAAATGGAGGACTTTGGTTATGCAAAACAAACCATATAACGAATGGGATAATTTGTTTAAAAACAAGTTTGATAACGCTGAAATTGAACCATCTGCAAAAATATGGGAAAATATTGAAGCAAATTTACCCGCAAACAATAGACGAAGAATACCAATTTATTGGTGGGCGGCGGCAAGCATACTAATAGTTAGTGCAACTTTACAAGTTTTTAATATTTACTTTAATAAGGAATTAAATGATGTAGGAAATATACCAAATGTTGCTTATCATAACAAAATCAAAAAAAATGTAAGCAAAGCGGATACTTCTGCGTCTTTGAAAATATTTGCAAAAAAACAGCAAGTTGAGCATTCAGCTTTATCTAAATCAGTGGAAATCAAATACAAAAATATAGATGCAAATAGGGTTTTAATAAGTTATAAGAAACAAAAGCATCTAGTTCAGAATCAACTAAATCATCACAAAATTAACACTGAGCCAATCCGTAAATTAGAATTACCCAGTACAGATACACTTTTGGTTGCAAGCCTTTTATCCGCAAAAACAACAGTTGACATTATAGAAGTTGATAGCATAGCAATTTTAAATGGTGTTAAAGTACAGGCTAGCATCCCCAAAAAAGGTATTAAAAACTTAGGTGATTTGGTAAATTTTTTAGTGAACAAAATTGATAAACGTGAAAAAAAATTAATAAAGTTTGACAGCAATGCCGACAATAATTCATCAATAGTGGCCTTAAACATAGGATTTATTCAACTCAATTCTAAAAATTGAACAAACAACTAAATTAAATAAAAATGAAAATTTTATTATTCTCCGTAACAAGCGCATTTATTTTGCTATTTACACTGCCCATTGCCTACGCTCAAAAAGATACTACCAAAAAGGCTAAGGTAATTATTAATATAAATATTGGTGGGAGCAAAATTTTCTCCCATTCAAAGAAGGATTCTGTTGCAAAAATTGATAGTACTGAGAACGAACGTTTCTTTAGCGGCATTACTTTTACCCGTTTAGATTTTGGTTTTTCAAAACTGGTTGATAACAATAGTTTTGCTTTATCACCAAGCAATCAGTTTTTAGATTATAGGTCTAGCAAAACCAGCCATATATCGTTTGATGTTTTGCAATTGGGCTACCGTTTTACGCCACAATTTAAATTTTATTTATCTGCAGGTTTTGATTGGACGATAATAAGATTACGCCAAAACATTACTATGCAAAAAAATATGTCCACCCTAAATTACATTAATGAGCCTGTAGTTTTCAGTAAAAACAGATTTTCGAGTAGCTATTTGCATATTCCATTAAATTTTGAATATCGAACCAAGAGAGACAAAAACGGCAACCGTTTTTATGTAGTAGCTAGCCCCGAAATTGGTTTTTTATTAAATGCCAAGGTTAAACAAATTACCACAGAACGAGGAAAACAAAAAGAATACGATGACTATAATTTTGCACCTTTCCGTTTTGGTTGCGCTTTTCGTATGGGGTATGATGGCATAGGTGTATTTGCAAAATATTATGCTACCGATATGTTTGACAGTGCTCCACAAAAAGGCTTAAAAAATATGGCCTTTGGTGTAACATTTGGGTTAAATTAAGAGCTAATTTGTTAATGAATATTTATATTCAAAAAAACTATTTGCTCTAATGCTGATACCTCAATTAACACAAGCAATACCCCAACCTAATTTTAGCATTAAATTAGAGTTCGACCATAAAATATGGAAATCATTTTCTATACTTCCTTATTTGAACTACCCTGTTTTTAAACCACTTTTAAACGAAATGTTTTTTAGAAATTTAAAATTAAAACACAATACAATTGTTTGGGGACAAGATGAAATGATTGATTTTGACCCTTATACTTTATGGTTTGAAAGTGTTGTTATTGAAGGTGATTAATTTCGTTGTTAAATCTTCAGTAATATAGAAATCCCATTATGATTTTACCTGAATACCATCTGTGAGAAAACTCCTATTATTGACTTTAATTTTATTTGCTAGCAATTTTTCGTACGCACAAAGCCTTAAAATATCAGGTAATGTTATTGATTCAGCTGCAAATTTATCATTGAAAAATGCATCCGTTGTGTTATTGAGCGCTAAAGATTCTATTTTAATTACTGATACCCGAAGCTCTATTGATGGACAATTCTCACTGAACAACCTAAACCAGGGCAATTATATTTTAATGATTACCTATCCAAAATATGTAGATTATATAACATACATATCGCTAAATTCAAATTCAAAAGATATGAGCTTAGGGAAAATAAATATGCTAACGCCTGCCATTTTGTTAAAGGATGTAATGGTTACAGCCAAAAAAGCAGCTATAACTTTACGGGGCGATACAACTGAATATAATGCTGGCAGTTATGTGGTGCAACCCAACGCGTCTGTTGAAGATTTGTTAAAGCAACTGCCCGGCTTGCAGGTTGATAGTTACGGGAAAATAACTGCACAAGGCAAAACCGTTACCAAAGTTTTGGTAGATGGAGAAGAGTTTTTTGGCAACGACCCTACCTTGGTAACCAAAAACCTACGAGCAGATATGATTGATAAAGTACAATTGTTTGATAAAAAAAGCGAGCAAGCAGTATTTACCGGTATTGATGATGGTAAGAAAGATAAAACCATTAATCTAAAACTAAAAGAAGATAAAAAATTGGGTTATTTCGGAAAATTAAACGGTGGCTTGGCAACCAATAATTTTTACCAAGGCGAAGCCATGTTTAATTGGTTTAAAAAGGACGAAAAACTGGCAGTTTATGGCTCGGC